>RCMY010002868.1_pt1 | contig 15496 bp, 4 predicted proteins | sample 2041341 | NCBI WGS metagenome assembly RCMY01 (sample SAMN09708234, study PRJNA481090) | Marine sediment metagenome, whole genome shotgun sequencing project.
ATCTCAGATGAAGAATATACCAGTAACGTAATACTGAAAACACCTGAAGATATGCTGAAGCGTGCCAAACAGGCCGATGCGGATTCAACACTGGAAGATATCTCAGAGCTTTTTGGTGAGTTGGCAGATCCACTAAAAGCCAACACCAAACTACCTATCCCTGATAACACCGCTTTACTGCTGTTTCACTACATGAATGATTGCAAGAAGCGAGCAATGGCTATGCCGTTACCAGATTCTATGCGTCGCTACGAGATGGAAAACCGGTATGACAAGGCAGTACGTCTGGCAGGTGCCTATGCCTTTGTTGAGTCGGCATCACAGATTGAAGTGGCACATCTCAAAGCTGCTATTGCACTGGCTGAGGAATCAGGAGATGCCTTCAAACGCATCATGCACCGGGATCTTCCGCATGTGAAATTAGCCAAACACCTGGGCATGGCTAATCAGGAACTTACCAAAGTCTCTTTACGAGAACAACTGCCCTTTTTCAAAGGAGGTACCAAACAATCACGCGATGAAATGCTGATTGAAGCTGTTGACTGGGGATACACCAATAACATTGCTATCCGTAAACGCTACTCCAATGGGGTTGAGTTTTTCCACGGGCAGTTATTGAAATCCAACGACTTGTCCCAGCTGCGTATCAGCTTTGGCCAGGAGCAAGCTTACAACTATACCTCCCAGGTTATCCCCTGGGCAAAAATAGACAAGCTTGCAAAAATCAATGATGTTCACTGGATCAACCATGTACTTGAAAACGGGTTTGATAACGCAGGACATCGGCATAACGATAACTGCATACCAGGGTTCAACATGGTAGTGCTTGATGTGGATAATTCAGTTGGTGATTACTTATCGATTCAGCATGCCAGAATTATGATGAAAGACTACAGGGCGTTTTATTACACAACCAAACGCCATACGAAAGATCATCACCGCTTTCGTATCATCCTGCCCCTGTCCTACACACTGGAGCTCGAAGCTGAAGACTTTGCAGGCTTTATGCACAATCTCTACGAGTGGCTACCCTTTGATTCCGATGACGCTACGGGTCAACGGTCCCGCAAATGGCTTACCAACAAAGGACACCATGTGTTTACTGACGGCAAGCTGCTGGATCCCCTGCCCTTTATTCCTCGCACCAACAGACAAGCAGAATTTTCTGAACGTCTGATTGATCTGGGAAATATGGGGGGACTGGAACGCTGGTTCATCATGAACACCAGTGTCAAGCTCAACAACCGAAACAACAACATGCTTCGTTACGCCATGATGCTGGTTGATGGGGGTATGGATGCGGTAGGTACCCGAGATCGGTTACTGGCCATGAACAACAAGCTGGATGAGCCTGTCAAGGAAAGCGAGTTTGATGGCACTGTGATGCAGACAGTCACCAAGAAAATACAAGCTCGCCTCTCACCCTGATAAGGAAGTAGGGTCTCCGCCCCTTGGGGTGGTTAATTTTGATCGCCCCTTTAACCCCGAGAACACTTTATGAAAAAATACATGGCCATGGTATGTGGTAAATCCGGTACGGGTAAGACCATGACACTGCACAATTTGAAAAATCCAAAAGGCGTCTGGTACCTGAACTGTGAAGGTGATGAGGAACTACCCTTTGATCATGAATTTCGCATGATCATGATCACAGATCCCAAAACAGTGATTGATGGCATTTTGTACGCTGAAACCAAGACAATGGAGGAATGTCACACCATTGCCATCGATACACTGACTTTTCTGTGTGACATGTACATCAACCAGTACGTCATACCCTCAGACAATCCCCAGGCAGAATGGGGTGTGTATGCACGCTGGGTACAGAACCTGATGTTCGATACTGTTGCAAAATCCACCAAAAATATTCTCTTTCTTGCTCACACAGTTGAGGAAAAGAACGAGGAAAAAGTCATTGAAACCAAGGTGGTGGTACCTGGTAAAAAACTCAATGTACAAGGCATGGAAGCATTCTTCAACATCATTGTCGGTACCAAGAAAATGGAACTGACAGACTTGAAGGACTATGCAAATCCTCTGCTCACGTTCAATGAGAAAGAGAAACGCCTGGGATTCAAGCATGTAATCCAAACCCAGGTAACCCGTGAAACCATGAATGAGCGGTTACGCGGCAAAAACGATATGTGGTCTTTTGAAGAGACTTTCATTGACAACGACATCCAGATTGTTCTGGATCGGTTACACAAGAAAAAAACCCAACTGGCTGCTGTCAAGTAGCCTTTAACTTTTATCCACTTTCAAATCCACATAGACAAACGAGAAATTTATGACTCAATTAGGCAATCTTGACACGGGCACTGCTGTTATCGAAGACAAAGATGTCATTGGTAACAACTTTAGTGTTATTGACACCGGTATTTATCCATTCTTTGTTGAAGAAGCTTTCCTTGAAACATCCAAATCCGGTGCGCTGGGTGTGCATTTGACACTCAAAGAAAACAAGGATGGTTCTGGCAAAGTACTGGAACAAACCGTTTGGGTACGCTCAGGCGACAAGAAAGGGAACAAAAGCTACTACATCGACAGCAACAAACAGCAACAGGCTTTGCCAGGCTTTTTGCTGCTGGAATCCTTGTGCGAGATTCTGGTCGGTGCAAAGCTCAAAGACATGGGCACTACCAAGATGGCAGCCATGGTCTACGATGCTGACGAGAAAAAACGTGTCACCCAACAAGTTGACATGCTCAAATCCTTGTGTGGCAAACCGATCTACGTTGCTGTTATGAAGCAAACAGTGGACAAGCAAGTCAAGAATGATGCCGGTGACTACATCAACACAGGGGAGACCCGTGAAGATAATGACATTGCAAAATTCTTTCGTGCTGCTGATAAAAAATCAGCAACAGAATGTTTGGCCAACAACGATGAGCCTGCAGCGTTCTACCATACCTGGTTGAAAAACTGGGAAGGCAAGGTTCGTAATCGCTCATCCAGCAAAGGCAAAGCTGCACCAGCTGGAGCCTCTGGGGGAACCGGGGTCACAGCGATGTTTGACGCTTGATCAGGGTACTTGGCATGGACCCCAGTTTGAACAACTGGGGTTTGGCTTATGGCATGTACGATCCTGGTAAGGATGCGTTAACTATCAACACAATTGAATTGACGCAAACGTTACCTACCAAGACCAGAACCATGCGCGTTAATACAGACGATCTGCAGCGTGCAAAGCTATTGTCAGATGCTGCATTTCGTTCTGTACAGCAAGTTGATGCCGTGTTTGTTGAAGTACCTTATGGCTCTCAATCAGCACGAGCAATGGTCAGCTACGGTGTGTGTATCGGTATTTTGGCCAGTCTACGCACCAAAGGTATCCCGTTTTTTGAAATCAGCTACCTGCAAGTAAAGCTTGTCACTATCGGCAAAAGCGCAGCATCCAAAGAGCAAATCACGAATCGGGCAATTGAACTCCACCCTCACCTTGACTGGCCGAAAACGACCAAAAAAGGCAAGACAACCTATGCGGGTAGTTGTCACCACATGGCAGATGCCATTGGTGCTATCGAGGCAGGGGTTCTCACCAATGAATTTCAACAATTATTGGCTATACGCCAATCACAATAGGACTATTTATGGAAATTATTCTCTCTGAAAAAGACATCGGCTCTGCCATCAAGCTATACCTGGCTTACTCCGGTGTCACTCGCTCCGTAGCCTCACTTGAATTCGCCAGAAAGTTGCGAGGTGATGATGCCGGAATTTCAGTTTCTCTGGATCTGGAAGATGCCGAAATGAGCGCCGAGGAGCTTAGCGAACTGGCCATGAGCCAGAGTCGAGCTCGTGGACTCAACAACAAGGTCTCTGAGGCCCCTGTCAAGCGTCCAGGCGGCATGTCACAACTGGCTACCGAGATCAGTGATGCTGCTCAGGCAGAGCCTCTGGATGACGAGGAAATCCCTTTCACCACAGCAATAGAGGATGCTCAGCTGGCTGAAGACCCGGAACCTATTGCTATCGAGGCAACAGCAGTTGAGGGAAACGAGTTGCCGGAAGGTTCACCCTTTGCAGACACCGCAGCGACAGCTGATGTTGCACAGGAGGATACTTCCGGTCTCGATTTTGACGCCCCTGACACTGAGGATCCTTTTGCAGATTCTGCACCGGTAGTTCCCGAGTCTGAAATCGTTGCAGTGGAAGAACCTCCAGCGAAAGCTCCCATTAACCTGTTCGGGTAACAGGTGAAAGCCTTTCGGGATTTTGTTGTTGCCGTAGTGCTGGTACTATTTTTCATGGCAGCAATTGCCATGTTCAAAGTCATTGGCGCTATTGCAGGAACAGTCGTATCGTTTGTGTTGGCTGTACTTGCCGTATTTTTATGCGTCCACCAGACGAATAAAGAAGACCCCGAAGTCAAATGATAGCGGGTACATGCAGATCCTGCCCCCCTACGGGGGAGCAGGCTCTGCACCTACTCTATCTATCGAAACCCCAACGCCAATCCAAGTTTGATCCAGATAGGCTCATCGAGTACACCAGGTGCCTGCAATATGGATGGATCAAATGGATTACCCATAGTGGTAATCATGTTGGAACCCAGAATGCTTTCCACACCCGCAATATGCCGATCGGCCATGTAGGCAATCATTGAGCGACTGGGTGCTTTTTTCAACCGGTTAAAAATGATCTTCTGTGTGCCCAGCGTGTATTTGGTAAATTTGAGCAATCCAACATCATTCAGATACTGCAGCCGCTGATCCATCGGACGATTGTAATTAACGAATGCTTCTCGAACCTCGGTAATGATCTGCTTTTCAGTCATGCCGGTACCTTCTGGGGCTTTTGCCGATGCTTTCTTCAAATGCTCGTACAACACAAAACGCGCTATGAAATCACTCATCTGCGTGCCATGTGAGAGCATCTTATAAGTCCAGGTACCTTCCGCTGCAAAAGCCTCCTTGCCTACCTTGGCAACAATGTCTGGCAACTTGTTTACCTGATTCTCAATGAATTTCTCAGAAGCATTGAGATAAATCGAATTTTCCTTGTCCAGATCCACATCATCCAGAATGGTTTGAAACATACCTTGATCAATCAAAGGTTTGACAGGATTACGATCCAACGCATGTTGTAGCTCCAGTATTTCAAGCTCCTGTGTTGTCATGTCATCCCCTGGGGCTGAACCCTCAATATCAGCTTCCAGTCTGAGTAGTTTTTTATGATCTCTTGAAAACTCCCGAAGTCCTTGAAATGCTCGTCGATGCCCTTGCAGATTATCCTGTAGCGACACTCCGTACATGAACAACAAGGTAGCGTTGGAGCTTATGTTGTTCTTCAGCGTAGTGGCATTTCGTACCACAATAAAGCTTTTGTACTTGCGCATGATTTCAGCAACATGATCATGAATTCTGCGTACCTGAATAGCCCGTTTGGGTCCCAGCAACTGCCCCACAATCTGCTTGGACAACATCTGATCAATCCGTAGCTTGGCACTATTGACTACCACATCAGTGGTCAAATTTCGGTACCCGAGCACCGTATCAATCAGATCCTTTCGGATCATCATCCTGTTGCCACCCCAGACACGTCGCAATTCTGCTTTTGTAGCATCAGACAGCATCGTATACGTCTCTGCCAGTCGAGGATCTGACGAACCAGCAGATACCTCTACGAACCGGTTCTCATTGCCTTCGTAACTGGCATCATAGAATTCTTTCAACACTTTCAGTACCGATTTGTTCTGCTCGATACTCTCCTGCTTGCTGTAGTTATTGCTGACTGTGGTACCCAGTACGGATTCAAACCGGTTGTCTCGCTCCATAGCTTCATCGCGTGTTTGATGTGTTGCCATGTAACGAAAACCTGACGCAAACCCCTGTTGGTTAATCACAGGCATTTCATGCGCATCCTGCCCGCTCACAGGTCGATAGTTTTTTGCATCCAAGGAGGAAAGCTTGGCAATACGCGCTTTTTTCAAAGCTACTCGACGCTTTACCATAAGGTCGACAGTTTCCCTATTACTGGCGTACTCAAATTGCTTGTTATAGGCCTCAAAGATAAACGCTGTTTTATCCACAGAGCCTCGTGCCTTGAACTGATTGTTCATCATGGCTCCTGTCTGAAAATCAGCCAGACCTACATCCTTGAGTATGTACATAGCAGGTACTGCATCACGAGCTCTAACCATTCTGCCGGTTGTAGTGCCTGCAGCACGGGATGATGTCCCCACAGGTACTCGGTCTTTGGAGGCTGTTAGTGCAGACTCTTTGACATTTTTGTACAAGCTATAGCCCATATCCAGCAGTTCTCTACCCCGAGCAGCGCCTGCTATTTCAATCGTGTTGTACGGGTTGTAGCTTTCACGCACATACCCCTTGATGGTTGTGAAGGCATTGTGATCAAACAAGTTCTCCCGGCTATTTTTCAGTACTCGACGGTGCATGTTCACAATGTAGCGAAAACCATCCTTATCACCCCGTGCAGATTCACGTCCTACAATGGATGCAATTTCGTTTTTCATTCGAAGTGGTGCAAGCTCCAGTGCCATCAACGAGCCCAGCTCATCCACCAGGGCAACCGATTGCAAGCCCTCTTCTGTCCAGGTATCAACCTCCGGGGAATCCTGACTACCATAGCTAAGTGGATGTGCAGTATTGTCAGCATAACTGACCAGAGCACGCGCATTGAGAAAACCAAACTCACTCACATTGCGCCCGGTTGCCATCACGCTGGCCATTTCAGTGGTGTCGACCACCATGGTCTTGCCACCAGGGCGTGTCAGGAGACGATCCTGGAGTACCCTTATTCGGGTCCGGCGCTTGTCAGTATCCAGAACCATTTCGTGGATCTTTTTCATGTCATAGCCCAGCTCCAGGAGTCCTGCCATGTCAGAGCGCAGATACAGCTGCGTGATTGCAGCTTTTTGTCGCTTGTTCAGATCCTGCGAATCAATGAATCGATGCAGAATTTCATCTTGAGTGATGTCCTTTTTCTCTTTACGAGTTTGCTCAATGATCTTGGAATTTGACAGTAGATCAATGAACACACGATTCTCAGGTGTCTCTCCTCGAAGCTGGGACATGATGGCGCGGATAAGAGTCTCTCTAACCCCTTTTTTCTCGTTATCTCTCCACCGCTCCAGTAACGCCATTACGGCATCAACCCGATCCTCGGAGATATCCGTTGCAATATCCCCCATCGCCCGGACCATGGCGTATTTGTTTTGACTGATAATTTTACTGGCAGCCACACGCACGACAGCTTTATTGGCAGCATTGGCAATCTTGGCACCCTGATCTTCAATAAAATCCACCGAACGCAGCTTGGCCCGATCCAGCGTGATGCGTCGTTTATGTTCATTGAGTGCCAGCTTTTTAGCCAACTGATTTAATGCCTCATCCACGGGTGTGCCAGGACGAACCCCGTTGATCAAATTACTGATCTTGGACATGATCAGATTAAAGTACCGCTCCAGTCGTGCACCCAATGACTCGTTAACGATCTTGGGCACTACAGGGGCATCCAGTTTATTGAGCTGATTGCGCAAAGCAGGATAGGTCAAACCCAGTGCGACAAAGCGTGACAGCTGATCAGATTTGGAATCTATCGTGTTGGACTGGCCGGTAAAGATCAGATCATAGGCTTGCTTGGCTTGCTCTTTTTCAATATCCGTAGCCTGTGTCCAGTCACCTTCGTAGAAACTGGAGCCATCAGTTGCTATCTGACTCTTGGCCAGTTTGTAGAGCTTTACCATATCGTTATCAGCCAGTGTCTGAGAGGCTAAAGCCTCTTGCATGGTGATTTCAACCTGCTCTGCTACAAAGGATTGTGCTCGACTCAGCTGGATACCTGCTCGATGCAGATTGGAGCTGAAGGGTCCGATGTTCTCTATCGTATGCCGTGCAGCCAGATCATCCACACTCTCACCCATATCCGATCGGGTAAGTCCAGGGAGCCCTCCCCCGCTATTGTCATAGAGCGTATCGGTAATATTTTTAAGCAGACCCTTCAAATGTTCTGCCTCAATATCCGGTAGATCCCCGTTATCCAGCGCGTCAAATACCTCGTTGGTGCTGTACTGCAAAGGCGAACCTTCAGCACTGGCACTGGGACTGTACATATAGCCCTCACTATTGCCCTTGTTGGGTCGCTCCTGAAAGGCTTTGACAGCAGCTTTCAGATCTGGCAAATGCTTGTCCGGGATCTGCGCAAATACCCCGGAGCCTGGAGTTGCCAGAGCGGCAATGTAGTACTCGCGTGCATCACTATCCTGCATGGCACTTTCAATGGCAGGAATGATACGTCGCTTTGCAGGATCAGAAGATTGCTTCCTGAGCTCTGCGTTGATACTGCGTACCGCTGAGGCTGTTATGGGGCGTGTCTTGAAATAATTCTTTTCACGAGCTGCCTGCAGTGCATGAGTTACCCGCTTTTCACTCACACCTTGTGCCGCAGTTTCTGCCGCATAACTGCGTATTTTACGAGTATCGTTACCGGCAACCGTTGCCTTGCCCAGATCCTCCCATACAGCCCTTGCAGCACCCCCGGAGAACTGGCCGTTTGGAAATGCTTCTGCCGTTGGTGAACGTTGCGCTGTCAAAGCAGCTTGAATATTGGACGATTCAGCTCGCTTGGCAAAGTCAGCTCGTTGTGCATCACTCACCGCATACGCACTGCCAGGATAGTAGTACTGGTCAATAAATCCAGCGTGAGAAAGTGCCCTGAATTTATCCGCTTCAGCCTGGGATACTGCTACCAGCAAATCGTAAGCTACTTCAGCGGGTGACTCATCAACCGGTATCATTTCCCGTGTTTCCGGGTCCCGCACAAGAGGCAATGCTGCAACCATGTCCAGAGCAAATTGCTTATCCCCAACGTATTGTCCCCGCAGCGCATCAAAAGCATCCACGCTCTGGATTACGGTCTTGGCGATCTGCTCGCCGGGAGAGTAGCTGGTAATGGTATCCAGAAAGGATTGATTGGCTTTTTGCCCCATTGCTGCCATTTGCCCACCACCGGCAGTAAAACCGTCATGAGCATTAATGGCAAAGAATTTCACGAACGTATCCAGGGCAACCTTTGCATCCTGATTGTGCATGGACCCTGCCAGACCGGAAATACCCTCTACCTGATAATTACGTTGTCGTCCCTGAAAGCGTGGTGCCTTTACCGAGACAGGCGACTTGCCATTACTGGTAAACGGGACCACAGGTTCAGTGAGTTGGACTTTGCCACGTACACCCGTGAATTTCATGGCACTGTTGCTTGAGCCTGTCAGGTTATCAACTTCATCAACCGATCGAGTCCCGGATTTGAACGCTGAAAAACCCTTATCAGCATCCCCTTTTTCAAGTTGGCTGGATGCTGACTGAATCATGGGAAACACAGCATCCAATTTTTTTCGGATCTGTCTGTCCTGCCTTGGTGTCAGATCCGGTTGGTACTGGGTTTTTTGTCGCCCTTGTGCATTGGCGGAAACAACAGAGGGTAGAAAAAAGGGGTTATTAGCCTCTATGGCTTTCTGATTTTGTGCATTCAGAACAATACGTTTTTCCGCATCATAGATTGCCTTGTACAGCTTTTGCGCCATGGCTAGTCCGGTGATGACTTTTTTAGACACAGCGCGTGAGCTTGCAAAGTTTGATTCAATACTATCGGCAGTGGCTGCAGCAAACGTGTACTTGATGGCATCCTTGATTTTCTCTCTCTGAAGCGTATTCAGTACCTTTTCAGTGTAATCTGCGTTCGGTTTTTGGTAGATCAGGTTAGCGTCGGATCTTTGCTTTGCAAACAGTAAATCGTTAACAGCTTTCATCAAGGTATCGGCTGCTAGCTGATCACCATTTTTGGCATGTTCAACAACCTTGAGCTTGAACAGATCATAAAAGTCATTCGACATTGTGCTCTGTAGCGTGTCTCTTACAGCACCGAACACATTAGCTGTTGTACCCTCTTTGACCGCTTGTCGAGCAGCACCGGTAATCTCACGTATGACAGGGCTATCGGGATCCAGATTGGTCAATGATCCCATTACCAGACGAACCAGAGTTCGCTGTTTTATGTAGTTATCATAGTTGGCTCTTTCTCTCCACGTTGCGCCTTTGGCTTCAGCGGCTTCCTTGAGCATTGCAACTGTTTCTTGCATGTCTATGACAGCATCCGCAACCACGGTTTTGTAGATATCCCGCTTGGAGCGCTGATAAGCTTCACCGGCATTATCATCATCGCCATCAACCGGTATTATGCCACCGAGCAACATGTGATTAGCCCAGTGCTCAGAGCCCATACCAAACTGCAGCATCGTGAGAGTGGCACCCGATGCTCGACCATCCACCTCAGCTGAGATATCCGTTTTGAACGATTTGCCATCCTGATACCGAGCCAGCTCCAGCAACCCACGCATGTACTGAGTGCCTTCAGCGGGTTTGCTTTTTGTGTTACTGGTGACCAGTTCAATGAATCTGGCACGCTCAGTTGCATCCCAGGTATAGCTATTGTCATTGCGCATCAAGTTGAGTAGATCAATAGCTTCCTGCACATCCTCACGTCCCCGTTTTTGATTGAAAGCATCTACTGCCGCCTTCCAACCCATTCTGTCAATACTGACACCCAGACTCTGTGCAATGGCGTACTTGAATGCCATCGTATTTTCAGCGCCTGGATCCGTAGGATCTACTTCGAATTCCCATTCCGGCGCACTTTCCAGTCCACGCTGCATCAGACTTGCCTGGGAGTTCCAGCCCTGTGAATCCTCACCAACACGATCATTGGAATGCACCGCATAATTTTTGTACCAAAGCTTGGTTGAATCCCCGTCCAGTACCTCAGTCATATGCTCTTGAATCAGTCGGGCCTCACGCTCCAGCAGTTCATCGCGCACCTGGTGGGTTATCTCATCCTCTGCATGCACCCAGGCACCATCAGGCAGTCGACCTCCGAGCAAGGGCAGGAACGTATCATCAACCGCAAAGAGTCGGGTCAGAATACCCAGCTCACCTTCCTTGGTGCCCAACATGCCTTGCTGCACTGTCCGGCCCTGTTTTGATGCCACATCCAGTGTTGCAACATGATAGGCAGGTATTCCTATGTCACTGTTGGATCTGGTTTTTTGCGTAAAGCCTGCTTTATCCTTATCGGTATGCGGTAATTTCCTTTTACTGGTACTGCCCAGTAATTCATCCATGAATGCACGACTCCCTCTGGAGGCAGTCACAATCTGGGAAAGTGCCTCATGGGGTAGTAGATTTTTAGTCTTCGGATTAATCCAGGCCTTATAGACCTGTATCAAACGCCCTTGTGCTATAGGCCCCAGCAGTTTGCTTTGTTCAACCTGTTTGTTGAAACCTGATTGCGTGTACACAGTACCTTCCTTGTACAGCCCCTCTTTTTTCAGCGTGGCAAACAAGGGTGCTACATCAGCTTGATGTCCTCGCACATTGCGTACAAAGACATGACTTTGAAAGGCATAGTTGAAAAAATCAGTCCTTTCCTGCTGAGTCAGGGAAGTGGTACGCAAGTGTTGCCAGAGTGCCTCTCGCATCTTCTTGTCAGGCTTATCGTGAAATCCCGTGGTATCCGGCATTGTGCCTTCAGCCTTGAGCTTATTGGCAAGTGCTAGCCCTTCTGGTCGAACCTCCAGACCGTTGTAGATATTGCGCTCCAGAAACCCATCTCGCTGGAGCAATAACAAACCATGGGTACCCAGGGCACTCTTGAGCATTTCAAGCTCATTGGCAGGTGTACCCTCTGGCAACGTGATATCCATCAACTGCAAAATTACATCACCAATTTCATTGCGCAAAGTTGCCTCACGCATACCAATAGTAGCTGCCAGTACATTGATCTCTTGCGGCATGAAATCCTCTTCAGGAATTGCCATTACACTGTGCCGCTGTTTCTCGGTGTAGTTGGTGTACAGATCATTGCCATTTTCACTGATGAACTGATAGGTACCCATCGCTATGGCACTGGCAGCATTTTCATCAAGCACCCCATCTTGTACCAGATAGCTGACCGGATTAAGTAGCCGATAGGGACCCTCTACTGCCTTGACCGTTTTTTGCAGTATTTTTACCCAACGATCATGGTGCACTGCCAGTACCTTTCGATACAAAGCTGGATTACCTTTTGCCCGAAATTTGGCAAGAGCTTTTTTGGGCTCAGTCAGGTAAATAGCCAGATCATCCAGTTTGTAGGCAGGATTCAGAAAAACATCCGAAATAAAGTACGGACTATAGGACATCACCGTGCGGTGCCCGGACGGCAAATGAGCTGCGAGCATATTCCCTACGCTGGCCAGACTCTTGGTAACAGGTCCTTCGTGTCCTCGACCTAGAGTACCGTCGGTTTCAAAACCGTACATAGTCTCTTTGCCGGAACGAATAGCATTTTCTACTACTTCTCTTTCGAGCATTTCGACGGATTGGTCAACAGTTCCTGCTTCATCTGTTTGAACATCCTCTTCAATTGGTACCGGTGTAGTTGTATCACTATCACTATCACCGCTATCATCAGTAGCAGTACTGCCAGTATCTGTACTTGTATCAACGCTAGTTGTACCAGTACTGGTATCGATATTTCCATTCTCCAGGTTCACTCCGTTTGGTGAGTCGGCTGCAATAGCTTGATAACCCAACCCAATAACACGCTCAAGCAAAGTGTCATCGATTTCAGCATTTCCAAAAAATCGTTTGATAGCAGCAAGTACTGCATCTTTCAAGGATTGGAGTACGCTCTTGTTGGGCACGTCTACATCGGGGATCTGACTCATCACTGCCATAGCAGTATCTGATGACATGGCTGTTGCCAGAAATTCGTGCGGATAATCCTGCTTGCCATTCCATTTATTTTCGGCAATGGCGTATTCAAACGTTGCAAAGTTCAGCCCATTATTTTTGCCCGGTTCGCCCTTCTTCATGGCCTGGATCTGATCAACATTCTCAGCGCTTCGGTACCAGCTTCTGGCCATCTCTCGTGCCGCTACAACCTCATCAAAAAACACCTGGTCAGTTTCCAGCATCTTCTGGGTAATGGGATGCAGAATTTCATGCGCAATATCAACAGCTGTACGATTTTTTACCTGATTTGAGCTCTCTCCACTGATCAATGCGGGAGCCAGTGATATCAACGTATTCCCTGGTGAGTATCGAGCAGTTTTATAAGTAGAAAAACCGGCATCGATTTTCTCTTCCGCATCAAAAAATGTCACATTCGGGCTCTCAGCAAAACTCTTGGTTTTGCTCATGGTTTCAAGCAGAGCACGTACCTCACCACTGGCATTTTTCCAAGCCCACTGTGCCACCTGTTTGTAAGGCGCACCCTCGGGTTGATTGAGTATTCCAATCAACTCTCTGATGGGTGCCATTTCCTCGCCTGGATACAGCTTTTTGGCCAAAGCTTCTATCATTTGTTGTGGAATCAGTGCGGCGTCTTTATCACCAGGCTCTCCTGAAGCAATAGCTTTTTGTTGAATAGCTCCCAACTCTTTGTAGGCTTCCTGGATTTGGGAAGCTGCTTGAGGATTCTCGGCCACTCCCGGTATTTTGGGTGCTACAAACGGTACTTCTTTAACTGCTGGAACTTCAGTCGCAACCGGTGCAACCGGTGCAGCTGGAGTTTTTAATGGCGCAACAGGCTCACTTTTAGTCGCATCCTGATACTCGATAACTCCCCGTATTCCCGCAGGACTATTCAGTATCTTTACCTCCTCGGGTGTGAGAGTGCTCCTGTCAATAACCAATGAATTAATCTGGCGCTTGGGAGTTTGTGTGGGAGCTGTGCTAATCAGATCCCCATCAGGCACACCTTCATTGGTCAGAGTACCTGCTTTTCTGGCATCCAAAACTGCTCGAATACCACCCCGAGAATCCAGTATTTTCAGCTCTGCCGGTGAGAGCGTACTGCGATCAATGTAGCTTGAATTAACCGGTGCACTCTTGAGTGTGACCTTGGGCTTGCTACTCGTGGTCGTTGCGGGGCTCTTTGCAGTTAAAGCTTGTGCAGTACTATCGTCATCAGTCTCCAGCAGCTCATTAGGGTCCACTGGCAGGACTTTTTTTACAGGGATAGCCGTGGCTTGGGCTGTACCTGATGTCTTGGCACGGGCAATCTGACGAGCCATAAGCTTGCCATGTGCATCAATAAAGTCTGCCTCTGCCGTAATATTGGCAGCTAGGTCCTTGGAGTTGCGGTGAAACGCCAAACTCTTGGTACCTGTGAGCAGATCAGTAGCCTCTTTCAGCATTCCCGGTGCCCAGGAGAATTCCTTGACCTCCCAGGTAGTCTTGCCATCGACAGTGGTTGGGGTAATCGAGTACTGCTTGCCATTACCTGTCTGCGCTTTTTGATACGCCTCAGCCGATGCTGTAGCTTTGCCTCGTTTGTAGTGGCTGAACCGGCGCAAGGCATCCAGAGTAATCTCGGCACGCTCGGGCTTATCGGCTGTCAAAGCACGCTCGATCCGGGTGTAGTAGGAATCGATATCCGCAAAGCCCAGCTTTTTATCTGCAGGTGATAAATTGCCTTTGATGCGCTTCAGGTCTTCTACGAAAGGTGCATCAGGTTCTATCTGATAGCGCACATCGAGCGCAATTTTGATGTCGTTTTTTTGTGCCTCTGTCGTGGCTGAACTGGAGAACATCATTTCCAGCTGCTCGTTGGTCACTTTGTCCGGCGTGCTGATAGCCCGATCAATCACCTCATCCGTAAGCGTTACCCGCTCAGGTGCAGGAGTTTTCTCATTGGTGGCTTTGGTGACAAGTTCCTGAGTATTGTCAGGTGTGGTATCTCGAATGGATTGCTGGATTCTGTGATCAAGTTTTGTAATCTCTTCAGCAGTGGTTTCAAGGCTTTCAATGCGTGCCTTGCGCTCCTCTGTGCTGATTTCCAGAGCAGCTTCTTTGGCGTTTTCCAGCCGAACGATTTCAGCGTTATACGAGGCCTTGGTTTTGCGCATGATGGGCAGATCTTTTTTCTGCTCAGCTGTGGCATCTTTGCTGGTAGCTTCGGCAATGTCCTTATCAAAATTGACAATCGCCGCTTTTTTCTCTGCTATCTTCGGATCGTAGTAGGCATCAATACCGGCATACGGTTCTTTTTTGGTGCCTTTATCCGCAATGGCTTTTTCAGCTTCAAGCGATTCTTGTATGCTCTGATCCAGTTGGGCCAATGCCTTATTGGCTTCCGTTTTTTCAGTTGGTGTAGCCCCTGCTTTTGTTGCGCGATCGGACAAGGCAGCAACGACAGCTTTTGGATCATACTGTCCAATATTTTTCATCACATCCGCAATACGTCCATCTTCAAGCTGTGCAGTAATTTCAGCCGTATTGTCTCGCGCCTCATTAGTTTCACGAATTCTGTTTGCTGTAGTTTCCGCTGTACGCTCACTGGCATCATTGGTAACAGCCCCTGTTACGTTGACTGGACCACCAACCAGAGCACCCATAACAAAGTTACCCGCAGAGCCCTCACCCAGTTCCTGCTCAGCACCGATGGCTACATTGACCGCTTTCTTTGCGCCAACACTTTCAAAAGTCTCTTCCAG
>RCMY010002981.1_pt1 | contig 15490 bp, 15 predicted proteins | sample 2041341 | NCBI WGS metagenome assembly RCMY01 (sample SAMN09708234, study PRJNA481090) | Marine sediment metagenome, whole genome shotgun sequencing project.
AAGTCTGAACGAAATGACAAAGGAAGAGTTGTATGAGGAGGCTCAGTCCCTCGATATCGATGGTCGTTCCCAGATGTCGAAGGAAGAACTGATCTCCGCCATCATCTCCGAGAATTCCACATCACTGCTCGCACGGTGACAAGGTCTGACACCGAATCAACGGAAAGGTCGGCAAGGCTGGCGATGATTGCAAGTCCCCGCCCACGCGGTGACCGTTCAATCGGCATCGTTGGCCTGTGCGAGAACGCGGCACCTTCATTCCGGACGGAGATTTCTACCCGACCGTGTCGAACATCGCACGCCAGTACGACTTCGGATCCCGGCACCGCAGCTGTGCGAGCATTCGACAGGAGTTCAGTAGCGACGAGCAAGATGTCGTCCAGCGAGGTTGGCCCCAGGACGTAGTCTTCACGGTCCAGCCACGTGCGCAACTCCGCTCTCGCTTCGGAGAGTTTCACATGGGCCCGGGGCCAGCGAAGCATAAGGCTATGGCGCTCGCCCGATTCGATATCAGGACGTCGAACGACCATCACTGCAACGTCGTCTTCACGCTCATCTCCCAAACTCGCGAGCAGCAGCGCCGAGATTTCGCTCGCCGTCATCCCATCCGTCTGGGCAATTTGTCGATCGAGCGTGCGCTCGGCCACGAGCAGATCCGCAGATCTCCGATCGGTGAGCCCATCGGTGAACATGACGAGTGAGGATCCGCGCAGGAATGGGATCGTCTGTTGGGAGTACACATCGTCGCCAAATCCGAGAAGCATCTCGCCGACCGGCCCGACCGCCGTCACCGAACCGTCTGACGAGCGAACTCGGGGTTGTGGGTGTCCTGCGTTTGCGATTGTCATTGTCTCGTTTGCGACGTCGATGACGCAATAACAACACGTCGCAAGTTTGCTGGCTTCAGAGTTCTGAACATATCTATTGACGGCCTGCAAGATATGACTCGGCTCGCGCATCTCTAATGAGAGCATGCCGATCGAATGCCTGAGCGCAGCCGTCGTCCGTGTCGCCAGCAGATTGTGGCCAGACACGTCTGCGATGACCAGAGCAACCGCTCCGTCATCTCGTACCCAGGCATCGAACAGGTCACCGCCGACACGCTGACTGAACAGCGGGGCCTGGTATCTCCCGTGGATCTCCAATCCGGGAGCGATCGGCAGACGGCCGGGCAGAACGATGGACTCGAGCACGCTCATGTGATCCTGCGCGTTTTCATGCTCAGTTGCTCGGCGAAGGGCCTGCATCGTGATGCTCACGAGTCGCGCAATTGTGACGGAAATCTCTCCGTCCTCGAGCGGGTCTGACCAGCCGATCCCAAGCGACGCCAATACGGCGCCATTCGGGTCAACGATGGGCAGCGCCATGAAACTCTCGATCTCGAGTTCGATCGCGGCATCTCGAAAGACTGGCCAGGAGTCAAAGGCCGCTCGATCACGGAGGATGATCGGCTCAACGGTGTCGACGCACGCCGCCATGGGGATTGGCGCGCTCAATGGGCTGACCACCCAACTCCGTGCAACGTCTTCAGAAACACCATCACCGTGGTGAAAGCGCAGCGACTCGGACTCGATGGTCGCCAACGAGACCATCGCCGCGCCGGTGGCCGCTTCGCCGTGCATAGCGACAGCTCGAGCAACATCGGCAGTGGTCCACGAACGGCTCGTTGCGGTAGCGACCTCAGCCAACGACGACTCCACCGCATTCTCGACTTGATCCGCTGCGATCTGAGCGGCGAACGATCGACTCATCTGGCGAAACTGAATGTCCAGCTCGATCGTGGCTGCCGTGTCGCGCAACAAGCCGAGCTCGTCCGAGGAGACTCCAGCGGATGTGGCTGCGACGACTGCCCCGATCACGTGACCATCTGGAGCGTAGATGGGTACCGCTGCACCGCCAGAGGTGGCGATGCCGTCTTCACCCCGTTCATCACCTGCACCGTCAACAAGACGCTCGCCGAGCTCGCGAAGTTCAATCACTTTCGCTTCGTCGATCACTCCGACAGTTCGTACTTCTGAGTGGCCATCGCCAACCTCCACTACTCCCAATTCGACCAGGCGCAGCGATGTCGCAGCGATCGTTGGGCCGAGCATGCGCAAAGCTCTATCAACGGTCTCAGAGCCAGCGGAGAAGGTGCCGGCACGCGCTGTCGAGGCAAGTCGCCCGTGGTGCAATCGGTAGGGTTCGATGTGCAGGAGGCTAGACGGAGTCGTCCCGCTGTCGTGCCGCCGCCAAAGAGATGGACCAATACACTTGATCGAACTCCTCGCCAGTTGATTGGACGACGTTTTGCAGAATGACGGGTTCACCATTCGATTCCCTGCGCAGGCTGGCTACCTTCACGTCAGCAGGCTGAACGCATCAGCAATTGGTGCTGAGGCAGGATTTAGTGTCGACGAGTTGGAGGACTTGCGGCTCGCTGTCACCGAGACGGTGACATGGCTCCTCGCAGACCCCGAACGCGGTGGACATGTCGAACTGGTCATGTCTGCCAGCGACGGGAACATCCGCATCGACGGAACACGCACGGGTCATTCAACGCTTCCCGAGCAACCCCGTGACGACCTCATGGATGCCATTCTGGGAGCGACCACCGATACACATCGGCTGACGTCAAACCCCTCCGGCCGAGTGATGCAGCTCATCAAATCGAGGCACGGCATCGATGACGCCTGACGTCGACGACAAGCGACGTCAACTATTCGAGGAGTTTACCGAGACACGATCGTCGTCGGCCCGAGATGCCCTCGCCGAGTCATATCTGCCTCTTGCCGACTATTTCGCAAAACGGTACGCAGATAGATCAGTGGAGCTCGAGGACCTTCGACAGGTCGCACGTCTCGCTCTGGTGAAGGCCTTGGACCGATTCGATCCATCGCGTGATATCCGATTCTCGACCTTTGCTGGACGGACCATCGACGGCGAGCTGAAGCGCTGGTTCCGCGACAAGGGCTGGGCGGTCAGAGTTCCTCGATCGGTCCAGGAAAACAGTCTGGCGTTGAGTGCCGCCCAGCAGGAGTTTGAGCAACTGCATGCTCGATCGCCAACGGTTGGTGACCTCGCTTCGATGATGCAGCTCGAGAGCGAGCAAGTCCTCGAAGCGCTCGACGCTCGCGCCAACTATCGCGCTCTTTCCCTCGACCGCCCAACTGGTGAGGGCGATGCCGGAACGTTCGGCGAGACCTTGGCGTCGAAAGAGCTGGCCCTTGAGCGATCTGAGCTGAGAATACTCGTGGCGCAACTCCTCGACACCCTCGATTCGCGTGACCAGGAGATCATTCGGTTGCGGTTCTTCGACGACCTCTCACAAGCAGACATCGCACAGCGCGTCGGGATATCCCAGATGCACGTCAGTCGCCTCTTGCGCCGATCTCTCGAATCGCTTCAGAGGACAATTCGCTCGTCGGTGTGATTCAGTGCGAGCCCGACGGTCAACCGCTGGGCACCAACGCGTCGATCAGACGAGGCCGAACGTTGGAAGCAGACCCGTGATCTCGAGGACGCGGCGCACCTGGTCGCTCACTTCGACCAGCGTAAATGCAACGTCATCTGTCGCTAGTTCGGTCTGTATTCGAAGTAGCTCGGACACGGCAGAAGAATCGAGAAACGTGACGCCGCCAAGGTGCAACACGACCGCGAGCACGCCTGAGCGTTCGTCCAGTAACGCAGCACCGAGCTGGTGACAGTTGTCTGCATCGAGCTCACCGGTGATAGTCGCCTCGACTACTTCTGGTGTTGGTGACTTGAGATCGATCTCCACTTTTGCTCCCAACCATCACGACTGCACTGTCATGCAGCAAGAGCTTGTCGAGCACCGATAGCGCTCCACATAATCGCGGGGTTATGTCGTAGGCCAATCTACTGGCGGCGTGGCCAGAACACAGCCCCGCCATTTCGAACGATCACCCACCAGGTTTCGGACCGAGCTTTGAATATGGAGGCTTCGGACCAGGTTTGGAACTGGCCTGATCAGGGAAGGACAAAGGGTATGCGAAGTCGTGCACGACGATCGGCCGTCCTCTTAGTCGAACCCATCTCCAATACAAAATTGAGCGACGCACGCCGATGGCTTCGTCAACTCATCGGCCAGGAAGACTTCGCCTGTGAACTCGTACTCACCGAGCTGATCACCAATGCAGTGGCCCACGGTGACGGCAGCCACATTCGTGTCCATGCCACGTTCGCTCTCGACGTTCTGGATGTAGAAGTCGTGAACTCTGTCCGCGAGCTGCCAGAGCTGTCCAGTTCTCGGATCGTGGCTCCGTCCCCCGACCCGTACCGTGGGAGAGGGCTTCAGCTGATCAGGCGACTCGCAGAGATCGACTGGGAGAGCGCCAACGGCCGAATCTCCGTGCGAGCACATGTTCCGATCGTTGCATGAGCACGGGCGTCGCGGCGAGCGAAGTTCAGTCCACGTGAAGTCCGAAAGTGTTTGGAAATTCCATCGATGGGTACGACGAGTTCAACTACCCACGCTCTGTGCGCAGGTCGTTCGAATCACGCCAGCGAGAAGGAACCATGTCGACACCATCACAGACCCCGATCGAGAAACTTGAGCTCCCCGAACCAGTCTCGGGAGCTGACCGTCTCCGCCTTCTCTACGGCCACCCCGGCCCGTACGTCTCGTTGTTTCTTGCAACCCGTCCACTGCTCGCCAATGCGGAAGCTGACACGTTCGTCCGCTGGACAATACTTCGCGCACAACTAGCGAACGACGGAGCAGCTCCCAAGGTGCTCGAGGCGATCGATGCGCGTCTTGCGCTTCCCGCGCCAGACGAGGCAGCCGCCATCGCCGTTCTAGTCGCCGCAGATGCCACCACAATCGTGGACTACGGCCAAGAACCCCCAAGAACAGACATCGCAACGTTCGATGTTCTGCCGTATGCCGCGCCACTTCTGGAGTGGAACCAACGACGAGTGCCACATCTTGTGGTCACCATCGATGACTCAGGCGCTGACATCGTCACATTCGGACCCGACCGATACACCCGCATGGACTCTCTCGATGGTCCGCCCTCTGCGCTTTCGGACGCGATCCTCAGCCTCACTGAATCGACTCACGCTCGTCTTATCATCGTGTCAGGAAAGCCATTCGTTACCCGCCGCCTGTCAACCGCCCTGGCCGCAATTGTTCCCGTCGATTGTCGCGTCGTTGCTGAACCCGACATAGACGGCGTCGACGAGCTCGCCGACGTGACAGTTCGGCATGTCTCCGACACGGCGGCGCGCAGCACGGTCGGCCTTCTCCGAGAAATGCGTTTCCTGGCAGCACACCAATCTGCAGTCGACGGCGTGGGTGACACCATTGACGCGCTCCGCGACCGGAGCGCAGATGTGCTCCTCATCCATGACAACCCAGACGATGCTCGTCGAATTTGGATTGGCCCCGAAGCACACGACCTTTCACTCGTCGCTCGATCCGACGGTGATGAGCACGCTCGGCTTGTCGATGCCGTCATACGTGCGGCCATCGTCAGCGAGACAATCGTCCACATCATCCCGACCACCGGCCCTGATGGTCCTGACGACAACACAGCGGTGCTCCATCGGTGAACCCCCGGGCCCTACCTGACGTCAGCTCGCGCTCACCCAGGGTCGGTAGTACGGTGCCAGGCTCCGCAGGTAGCTCAGATGGCCTTCGGCCGTTCCGGATTCCGGCACGAAATCGGGCGCATCGCGAATCTCGGCCTGTGTCATCGACAAGATCACTCGGCCACTCTTGTGGTCGATGCGAGAGATCGCACCAGCTGGAATCATCCGCTTCATGTCGAAGATCCAGAACCCGGCGTCAACAATGACGTGACTGGCACCAGCGGCCACCGACTCCTCGATCACGGAGCCAATAGTTCCGTTGAGGGCTTCGACGTCATAGCCCACAAGCGATGAAGCAGCGTCTTTCCCAGCGCGCGCCCGGTAGTTCCAGATGTCCTTTGTATGCGCCTTTCCCCGAGACCAACCGGTGCGTCGGAACTTCGGAGTTAATTTCGCCCAACGATCGTGACTCATCGAAACCCGACCTCGCCTATTGACCCGTCGATGGCGACAACGTTGTAGCCGAGGCTTGAAGCCTCAATGCCTGATGTTTGCGTGAAAGCCCAGGTCGTTTTGGTTGCTTGTTGGACGTCTTCCATTTGGTGCACCCTTCTTCAGTGTTCGTGTACGAATACCGGGGACCTACCCATTCGGCCAGAAATGCAAACAGATACTCTGATCGATCAGAACCCGCGGTCTGCCTCGAAGGCGGAGCCACAATTCGATCGAAACGTCTTTCTCGTGCGCAATCCAGAGGTTTGTGGGGAGACCCTGCTGGGTAGACCATTTGATAGGAGACGCCTTGGCACCATGTCGACCGGCCAAGAGCACACATAGAGAATGACTACAACCTTCCTCATCCTCGCCTCTATCGCTCTACTCGGGTTGATCATCGCTGCCGCCATAGCGACAGCCCAGATCATTCAGATACGCCGCACGGCAGCAGACAACGCCGACCGCGCGTCGACCCAAAGATGGGGAGATGTGTATGTCGATTTGAAACAAAATGTCGGCGCTCGCCGGGCCCGGCAGCTAATAAACGACTACGAAACACACAAAGATTAGGAGCCACCACATGATTGATGATCCGCTCTACCCTCTTGCACTCATCAGCATCGCAGCCTTCAGCGCCCAAGCAGTTGCCGAACGCTTGCAGATTCTGTCCGTCATGCAGATCTTGCACCTGCACAATCCGTCGGACGCACCCCAACACCGCTCAACTCGTCGTTGACAGGTGGTTTTGGGGGAATGAACTTCCCTCACCGACTGAAATCAATCGGTCGCAATGCTACGTCGAAGGTCATGGGCGATGTGCTCGTGTCTCGGTTGGGCCGACCTGGCCGGGGCACAGATTCATGGCGCTGCTGGCGATCGCTATATGGGAGAAGGCCTGGGGAAAGTTTCCGAGTTGTTGGCCGACGACCGGGTCGTATTCCTCGGCCAGGAGCCCAACATCGTTTCGCAGACCCAGAAGACGCTGGTAGAAGGAGTTGGCCTGGTCGCTGCGACCCATCAATGCGAGACAGTCGACGAGCCAGAACGAGCACAGCAGAAACGCTCCTTCCTCGCCACCAACACCGTCGCCGCTGTCATCGATCTGGTAGCGCATCACCAATCCGTCGGTGGTGAGCTCGCGCTGGATGGCTTCAACCGTGGCCACCACCCTCGGGTCGTTGGCCGGGAGGAAACCGACGAGCGGGATCATCAGAGTCGACGCATCGAGCGCATGTTCCCCATAGGACTGGGTAAAGACACCACGGTCGTCGACAGCATTGGCGCACACCTCGGCGTGCACTTGATCTCGTAACCGGCGCCACTTTCCTGCGTCGCCGCCAAGCCCGTGCTGCTCGACGGCCTTCACCGCGCGGTCGAACGCCACCCATGCCATGACCTTGGAGTGGGTGAACTGGTCACGGCCGCCACGGACTTCCCAGATGCCTTCGTCGGGCCCCTGCCAATTCCCCTCCAACCACTCCATCATCGCTTCTTGTACCCGCCAGGCGTTTTCCTCGGGGGCCATACCGTGGGCTCGGGCCTGATGCATCGCGTCCATGACTTCGCCGAACACGTCGAGTTGGACCTGGTCAGCAGCTCCATTGCCGACTCTCACCGGCCGAGAGCCTTCGAAACCGCCCAGCCACGGCAGCTCCAATTCGGGCAACCGCCGCTCACCGGCAAGCCCGTACATGATCTGCAGCTTCGACGGGTCGCCGGCCACCGCCCGAACGAGCCAATCCCGCCATGCCCGTGCATCCTCGACGCATCCGCCCTTCAGCAGAGCCAACAACGTGAACGTCGCATCGCGCAGCCAGCAGTATCGGTAATCCCAGTTCCGGGAGCCGCCGATCCACTCGGGCAGCGACGTCGTGGGCGCAGCGACGAACGAACCGGTTCTCGCATGAGACAAGCCCTTGAGGACCGTGAGGGATTGATGGACATCGTCGCGGTAGGCGCCGTCATAACTCAGCCGAGACGACCAATCCGTCCACCAGTCGAGTGTGGCTTCGAGGGCGTCGTTGACATCGATCGGTGGTGGCGGGGCGACGTGTGACTCGTGCCAGGTCAACTCGAACGAAACCCGGTCACCCGCACGTACGGTGAAGTCACCGACCGTTGCGAGACCTTCACCGTGCAACTCGATCGGCGTGCGCAGCATCAGAGCCTCGGGACCGGCGACCGCGGATACTGCACCATCGGTTCTCGTCACCCAGGGGATGATGCTGCCGTAGTCGAACCTGACCCGCGTCTCGCTGCGCATCGCAACCGTGCCGCTACGACCCTCCACGCGCCGCACCAAGCGATGTGCGTCACCCACCGGCACCAACGCGTCGATCACAGCAACAACGCCCGTTGCCGTTGTATGGATCGTCTCGAGCACAAGTGACCTCGCCTGGTAGCTCCTCTCCACCTGACCGACGGTCGCAGGGCCGAGCGACCAATGACCGTTGTCCTGGCTTCCCAGCAACGACGCAAAGCACGCGCCAGAATCAAACCGAGGGAAACACAACCAGTCGATCGATCCGGCCTTCGAGACGAGCGCGGCAGATCTCGAGTCGCTCAACAGGGCGTAGTCCTCAATGCGTCGCATGGAGTCAGTTTCACCTTCCCTCGTGGTTTACGGGACCGACGACCGCTTCGTCACAGACGCGACAGCCCGAGCGAGCCCGTCCACATTCAAGCGCAATCGTTTCGCTCTGCGGCGTCGATAGCGCCGGATGGAGCATTAGTGGCGCTTCTCGGCTGCCTTTGGGTTGGGCAGTACAATGAGCCTTGACGTGCTGCTCGGCGGGACAAAGTTCAACAGAATCTCCGGGCAAGCTGCACCAGACCTCAACTTGAAGAGATCAGCGATGTCCTCGCCTTCACACATGACTTCGGCCGAGACTCCAACCGAAGTGAACCCACCAATCATGAAGAACTCCCGGTCGTGACCCACCAATTCGTGATCGCAGCCAACCGGCTCCCAGTCCAAGCTGATGCCGATGGCCAGTGGCATCTGAGCCCGGGCGGGCTCGTCACCGCGTTGTCAGCTGTCATGACCGGCGAAGATGCCATCTGGATTGGGTGGGACGGCATTTCGGACGGTGACACGGTGGCGTCGCCACCTTCACATCACGGCGAGATGATGCTGCGCCCCATCGGACTTACGACCAAGGAATTCACCGACTACTACGAAGGCTTCTCAAACGGAACGCTGTGGCCGCTGTACCACAACGGTCTCCTTTCGACGCGATTCAGGCGATCCTGGTGGTCGGCGTACGTCAGCGTCAACCGACACTTTGCCGACGAGATCATCGCCGCTGCAGCACCGAACGGAACCGTTTGGATTCATGACTACCACCTTCAACTCGTGCCAGCATTCGTGCGCGAGCAGCGGTCAGACCTCCGGATTGGACTGTTTCTCCATACACCATTTCCTCCGTCGCAGCTTCTGATGCGTCTTCCGTGGCGCGAAGAAATTCTCGAAGGCCTCCTGGCCGCCGATCTGATTGGGTTCCAAACACCGACCGATGCTCGAAACTTCTTGGCACTGGCCCATCGTTCCGATCGTGCACCGGAAATGCTGTTCGAGGACAACACCGCAACCATCGAGCTCGAGGGTCGACGCATGAAGGTCGGATCGTTTCCGATCTCCATCGATTTCGACCACATCACCGAGATCGCGTCGACACCGGAGATAGCCGCAGCGGCGGCCGAGTTCCGGACGGGCCTCGGCGATCCAGCGCAGCTCCTCCTAGGGGTGGATCGACTCGACTACACCAAGGGGATCAATGCGCGCCTCAAGGCTTTTCGGGAGTTGTTGCGTGACGGAACCCTCGATGCCGAGTCGGTGGCATTCGTCCAGGTGGCCACTCCTAGCCGTGACGACGTACGCGGGTACGGGACCACTCGGAACGAGATCGAACAGTTGGTCGGGGAGATCAACGGCGACTATGCGAGCCTCGGCCGACCAGTCGTCCACTATCTGCATCAGAGCCTGCCCTTCGACGAGCTGGTTCCGCTCTACCTCGCGGCCGACGTGATGGTCGTGACGCCTTTTGAGGACGGCATGAATCTTGTGGCAAAGGAATTCGTTGCCTCCAGAATCGACGGCTCCGGCGTGCTCGTGCTCTCAGAATTTGCAGGCACCGCAGTGGAGATGGACGACGCTTTACTCTGCAACCCCTTCGATATCGATGGACTGAAGCGAATTTTGTTGCAGGCAATATCGATGCACCCGGACGAACAGTCACGACGTATGAGCCTCATGCGACTCCAGGTATCGAAAAATTCGGTCTATGACTGGGCGAACCGGTTTCTCGGCCAGCTCGACGACAACAGAGACTGAACCCTCTCGCAGAGGGGTTATTCAGGAGAGCGCTGGCCGGCTGGTGCCGGATACGAGGTTGAGGCCCGCGTCTGATCGAGTTGTCGCGCCGATATCGGATGATGTTCCCTCACACCGTTAGGCTCGGCGAGTGTCCTCTGGCCCACCAACTCTTCACAGAACTGCTGCCGGGCTCACGGCAGCGCGACGCTCCACGCCATGGCGCCGACAAACCCCAACACGGGAACACGCGTGAAGGTCCTCCTCGCAATCGACGCCAGCCCAACCTCCCTGGACGTTCTCGACATCGGCCAGGACCTGCTGGGCGAAGACGACCAGATCATCGTCCTCAACGTCGCCACCAACGACCCCCCAGCCCTGTCGCCCATCGGCCTACTCGTACAGGATCCGCACGAACCAACCGGCGATCCCGACCGAACAATCACGGACCGACGCGAAAACGCGCAGCTCACGGCCGACACCGCTGCTGAGCTGCTCGATGCCGATACCGCTCTGGTACTCGAGGGGAACCCCGGCCAACGAATCGTGGACGCCGCGGTCGAATACAACGTCGACCTGATCATCGTCGGGACAGGCGAAAAGGGCGCAATCGCCCGTTTCTTCCAAGGTTCGGTGAGCCGATTCGTGCTCGACAACGCCCCATGCTCAGTACTCATCGCCCGCTGAAACCCGCTCAGAAACTCAAGACCGCCCCTCGGGACCGTCAACATCGATCATGACACCCGCTGGAAAGCCGCACGCAATCGAACTGCCACCGAAATGCGACAGCCCTCGAGACGAGCGCTCTGTCAACTCACCTCACAAAACAGGCACGGAAAAGGCATGACACCGATGGACCTCCTGCGGATGTCCGACGGAAGGCACCCGATAGGTCGCTGGTGGATTCGCAGGGACAAAACTAGGGACACTTTGCGTCGATGTTCCCGCCATTCGTTCAGCTCGGAGGGTCGTATGCAATCGCTAGCCCATACCCCACGCCGGTGAAGCGTCGCAGGGTCGCTTCGCACAAGGCGGTGCCGATTCGGATGCCTTGTGCGAGCTCCAGGCCGTGCAGGACCTGAGAAGTCACGATGGCGTCGAACGATTCATGACCCTTCAGGCGAGGTCACCACGCGTTTGAAGGTTGCCTTCGGTCGCCGCAACGGATCCGTTCTTCGTGTCGCTCAACGCTGCAGCCAACTCGCGAAGCAGGTCGTCGCGCGAGAATGGCTTCTCCAACAGATTGGTGACGCCTGACTTCGCGAGACCGGCGACTATCGTCTTGTCGCTGTATCCGGTCATCAGGATCACACGAAGGTTGGCGCACGTCGTCGGGATCTTCTCGATCAACTCCACTCCTGTCATCCCCGGCATCGTGTGATCTGTCAGCAGGAGGTCGAAGCGGTCGGGTTCTGCACGTAGGGCCTCGATCGCTTCGTGTCCGTTCGAGCACGCCAAGACCTCGAAACGTTGTCTTGTCAGCATCTGCGTCACGAGCGATCGGATTTGCTTGTCGTCCTCTACGAGCAGGACCGTAGCTCCAACACGAGGCTCGACACCGGGTGTCTCGCTCAGTTGCCGTTCCGCGGCGTGCACCGGCGCGACAGGCTGGTCCACGAGCGGGAGCACGACGGTGAACGATGCTCCCTGGCCAGCTGCGCTCTCGACCTCGATCGTGCCGCCGTGGTCCCTGACGATCCCGTGCACGACAGCCAACCCAAGTCCGGTCCCCTCATCGACTGGCTTCGTGGTGAAGAACGGCTCGAAGAGCCGCTCGCGACTGATCTGATCCATCCCGTGACCGGTATCTCTCACGAGCAGGCGAACTGAAGCCGCCGACTGAACCGAACCGGTGCCACCGTTGAGTTCCTAACCGTTGTCAAGGTGCTTTCAGGGCTTCATGCTGGTTCCGGGACGGGCGGTTCCTCGGAGCGCTCGGCGACTCCTTTCTTGACCCGCTCGTCCCTTCTTTTCGCACTGCGGGCGTTGGAGACCGATCGTCGAGCAGCACGGACCTCGTCGGGGATCCGGTAGCGCTCGTTGACGATCGCGCGACCTTCGGCGTCGCTGATGGGTTTTCCGTCGATGTCTCGGAGTTCGTAGGGGACGCCTTGGCGAAGACAGGACACGATTCGGGTGAGAAGAACGGTGGCGACGGTGCACGTTGCGGAGTTGTGGTGTCGACCGGTTTCACACATGAGCCGTTGGTAGCGGGCAGCGAGCTGGGGATCGACGTGGCGGGCCCGGTCAGCTGCTTGAAATCGCGCAGCCTTCAGGCATGCGTCCCCGCGTTTGGTGGGCCCGCCGGCATGGTTGGTGAGCCCTGAAGAGTTCTGCTTCGGGATCAGCCCGGTGAACGATCGTGCCGCTGCGAGGTTGGCGAATCTCTTGGGGTCGCCGAGCCGGCCCATGATCTGCCCGGCCAGGATGTCGCCGACGCCTGGGGCCGATCGCACGATTCCGGCCGTGAGCGTGCCATCCCCGCCCATCGCGTGTTCAGCGTTCATGCATAAATTCGAAACGATCTGGTGTAGTTGGGATGCATTTCCCGAGACCGTGAGGCCGTCCTCGATTCGCTGCTCAATCTTGATCGACTCTGGCATCGTGCTCCCGATGAGATCGATAGCGTCGCGAACCACCAGCGACAGGTCGATAGCGACCATTTGATGATCGCCCTCGCGAGCGAAGATGAGGATCTGATTGACGAGTTTCTGTGCTCGGACCGCGGCACCGTGCACCTCGAGCGCGTAGTCGACCCCAGCGGTTCCTTCCTCTCCTGACGTACTCCACATCTCGGCGTAAAACAGGATCGGAGTCAAGAGGTTGTTGAAGTCGTGGGCAACTCCGCCGGCGAGGGTTCCGATCGTCTCGATCTTCCGGGCCACCTGAAGATTCGCTTCAACCTCCTCTTCCCGACGCCGAGCGTTCTCCTGCTCGGTCACATCTCGCTGATTCACGACTGCCTGAGGCTGACCATTGAATACCCGCATGCTTCCGACGGCGTCAATCGTCAACCAGGACCCGCTCGCGGACCTGCTTTGGGAGGAACCGCCAGCGAATCTCCCAAGGATGAATCTCCCGTGGAGATTCGGAAATGTCGACGCTGATTTCCTACTTCCGCCCGATCGGTGTCCCAATGCCGAAAGGCGGCGGCCCACAGGTAGTGGATGCGAAACGAATCGGACCCATGCACGTAGGTGTCACTGTCCTCGGCGCCGGTAGCAGCGGCGCAACTCGCGCCGCGAACAACATCGTCGGATATCTCGAAGGCAGCAGCCAGAACACGGGCCAACCAATCGAGGGCCGTCGCTCTCAGCCTGGTTCGCAACCCGCCGTGGTCCCGCCCGAGGTGGCAAGCCTACGATCCACGAATTCGACCGGCGGCTACTACGCAGACTCCGCCGAGACCGCTGGCAAGTGGCGAGGCGCAGGGACATCGGCGGAACACTTCGATCTCGGCACCGACGTCGGCACCGAAGCATTCAGACGTGTCCTGCTCGGCCAAGACCCGCACACTGGCGAGCAGCTCCTCGAGGCAAACGGTTCGAGTGGCCGAGCTCGTGGTGCACGAGATCGGACACCGAGCCTGTCCACCGATCCAGACTCTTTGCTGGCGACCACTCAGGTCGCAGGTATCGCAGGAGTCGATGATTCCTACATCCGGCGCCTCGCCAACAAGACGGCGAAACTCCGAGCGGAGCAGGCGACCGCAGTCACTGAGGGATCGCCGATTGCCAAAACGCCCAAGAGCTACCTCGACGCCACCAAGGATGAACGAGGCCGCTGGGTCGTCGCCCAACCCGAAGCCGAACGATTCGCAGCCGACCGCAAAGAACCTCAGATGATGTTGGGATTCGACATCACCTGGTCGGCACCCAAGTCGGTGTCCGCCCTCTATGCACAGGGATCCGGCAAGGACCGCCAAGCGATCGACGAATCGATCGAGGCAGCAGTCGCCGCCGGAATGAATTACATCGAGCGAGAGGGATTCCACGTACGCCGCAACGGCAACCAGGAAGTCGCCAACAACATGGTCGCAGCCTCGTATCGGCACAACAGCAACCGGGCCCTCGAACCCCAGCTCCACGAACACGTTGTCGTTGCGAACATGGCGACTAACAGCCTCGGCGAAACACGCGCCGTCGATGCACGAGGCCTCTTCGCACACGCCACCACGGCCGGCTACCTCGCTGGCGCGGAGATGCGAACCCAGCTCGCCAACCGTTTGGGTGTCGCATGGGCCACGCCGTACAAGGGCCTTGCCGACATCGAAGGCGTCGACCGAGACACGATCATGGCAATCTCTTCGCGTCGCCAAGATGTCCTCTCGCTGTCGGAGGAGATGGGGTTCTTCACTGCCAACGCCCGACAGAAGGCAGCGTTGGCGACCAGGCCCGGTAAAGACCACTCAGTGGAGGCTTCCGAGCTCCAGCAGCGGTGGCGAGAAGTCTTGAACGAGGTCGGGTTCGACGTCCAGGCCGTCAACGGCCTACGCGACCGCAACGACCTCCGGCTCTGGAGCCCCACCGACACTGATCAGCTATTCGTGCACCTCGGCAGCCACCGCGGAGTCACAGAGCAACAAGCGATATTCGACCGACGCGACGTTCTCCAAGCCGTCGCCACGTACACGAACGACCGGATGAACGCGGCCGAGATCGAAGACCTCGCCGATCAATGGCTCGGAACCGAGGCAGTCATCCCGCTCGAAGTCACTGACGGTGCACGCCGTGAGACGATCGGCTTCGGCGCTGCCCAGGTGTCGCTCGCACCCAACGAGCAGCGCTACACGACCCCACACATGCTCGCCATAGAGCAACGAGTGACACGCCGAAGGCATCAACACCGACCAAGGCCTCGTCAAACCACACGCCGTCGAGGCGGCAATCAGTCGATCGAACGTCGAACTCGGTCCAGACCAGGCCAAGATGGTGCGCGAGATCTGCACCTCTGGTGACCAATTCCAGGCCGTTATCGGCCGCGCCGGGGCCGGCAAGACCACAGCCCTCCAAGCTGCCATCGCAGCGTGGGAGTCTGCTGACTATCACGTCGTCGGCGCCGCTCCGTTCGCCGAGGCAGCCCGCAATCTCGAAACCGAAACGGGCCTTCGTTCGCAGACTCTCGAGGGACTTCTCACTCGCATTGAGACCG
>RCMY010002871.1_pt1 | contig 15489 bp, 13 predicted proteins | sample 2041341 | NCBI WGS metagenome assembly RCMY01 (sample SAMN09708234, study PRJNA481090) | Marine sediment metagenome, whole genome shotgun sequencing project.
CAAAGAAATTAGACTAAAAAAATAAGACAATCTGCATTAGATTGTCTTTTGTATATATTCAATAATCGGTTCACGAGTATCGTGATTGAGACTTGAGAATTGAAGAATATCTATTGTCGGATATTCTTTTTTTAGTTTCATCTTTTCATTGGATACTTTGTTCTTTGATAGTTTATCTGTTTTCGTTAAGACGACAGCGTATTGGATACCATAATGGAGTGCAAACTCAATCATAATTAAATCATCTTTACTAATTCCACGTCTAACATCAATCAGAATAAGCATCAAATCAGGATGTCTAAACTTAAAGTAATCATCCATTAGTTTCCCATATTGAATTTGCTCCTGTTTAGAACGATTTGCAAATCCATAACCGGGTACGTCCGTTAATATTACTTCATCATTAATATGGAAGTAATTAATTAGACGTGTCTTACCAGGTCTTTGACCTACGTAAGCAAGTTTCTTACGATTGGTAATTGCGTTGATAAGTGATGACTTACCTACGTTTGATTTACCTACCATAACAATTTCTTTTTGTCCTGGTGTTTCTGGGAATTGTTTTGCAGATGCACACGAAATAATTAGGTGTGCATCTTGTGTTATCCAATTCATTGTACTAATGCTTCTTTCAATACTTGATCGATTGTCTCAACCGGAATAAAGTTTACGCTCTCACGAACTACTTCTGGTACATCAACCAAGTCTTTCTCATTCATCTTAGGAATAACGATACGTTTAATACCTACTCGGTGTGCTGCAAGAGATTTCTCTTTCAATCCACCAATTGGCAATACATTACCACGAAGTGTGATTTCACCAGTCATTGCAATATCAGCTGCAACCTTACGGTTTGTAAGTGCTGAAATTAGAGCTGTAGTGAACGTTACCCCTGCTGAAGGACCATCTTTAGGAACTGCTCCTTCAGGAACGTGAACTTGAACATCATGTTTTTCAAAGAAATCAGGAGTAATCTTGAATTCTTTTGCATGACTCTTCACATAACCAAATGCAATCTCTGCCGATTCCTTCATTACATCACCAAGTTGTCCAGTAACGATTAAACGTCCTTTACCTTCAAAAGTTGTAACTTCGATAGGGAGAACATCGCCACCAAATTGTGTAAAGGCAAGACCTGTTACAACACCAACTTGATCACGTTTTTCTTTTTGACCATATTCAAAGATAACTTGTCCTAACCACTCAGTAATAATTTCTTTATTAATTGTGACAGATTCTTTACCATCTTTAAGAACAGCAAGAACTGTTTTACGTGCTAATGAAGAAATGGTACGTTCTAATTGACGAACTCCTGCTTCACGAGTATAGTGACGGATTAAGTATCTTAAATTAGTATCACTAATCTTAAACTGATTCTTCTTAAGACCATTCGCTTTAATTTGCTTTGGAATTAAGTGACGTTTTGCGATGTTTAGTTTCTCTTCTTCAGTATATGAACTTAAGTTAATAATTTCTAAACGGTCACGTAAAGCTTCTGGGATATCACCTAAGTAGTTACCAGTCGCAACAAACATTACTTGTGATAAATCATAAGGTTCTTCGAGATAGTTATCTGAGAAGAGTTTGTTTTGTTCTGGATCCAGTACTTCTAACATAGCACTGGTTGGGTCTCCTTTGTAATCGGATGCCATTTTATCAATTTCATCAAGTAAGAACACTGGGTTAACAACTCCAGCTTTCTTCATACCTTGAATAATACGTCCTGGCATGGATCCTAAGTATGTACGACGGTGACCACGGATTTCCGCTTCATCACGCACACCACCTAAAGAAGCCTTCACAAATTTACGATTAAGTGCACTTGCAATAGAAGTAGCTAAAGAAGTCTTACCAACTCCTGGAGGACCTACAAGAGCCAAGATAGGCGCATCTAAGTTTCCAGTCATTTGTTTAACTGCTAAGTACTCCATAATACGGTCTTTAACTTTATCAAGTCCAAAGTGATCTTCATCAAGTTTTTGACGAACAGCATTTAGATCTTCGATATCTTCTGTTTGTTGATACCAAGGAGTTTTTAATAACCAATCAAGATATGTACGAACAACTCCAGATTCTCCAGATGCTTGAGGAAGCATTTCATAACGACGTAGTTCTTCTTCTGCTTTCTCACGTACATGATCAGGATAAGGATTTTCACTTAAGAGTTTTCTAAACTCATCAGTATCTTCACCTATGTCTTGTACATCACCAAGTTCTTCACGAATTGCACGCATCTTTTCACGTAAGTAATACTCACGTTGGTTTTCTTCAACACGATCTTTAACTTTTTCATTGATTGTATTTTCAATCATTGCAAGAGTTTGTTCACGTTGAATCTCTTCGATAATCATTAGAAGACGTTCATTTACACTTAACTCTTCTAAGAGTGATTGTTTTCGTTCTAATTGAAGTGGGAAGTACTGAGCAAATTGATCACTCAATTGTGGCGCAGAAATACCTTGTGTCAGTTGATTAATGATTTCTTGAGGAATTGCGATATTAGTTGACGCAATCTTTTCAAATTCTGAAGAAATACGACGAATTAGTGCGAGTTCTTCATCTTCCGTACCAACTACATCTTCAAGAAGTGTAATGGTACCAAAAAGCATTTTTCCATCATCAACAAGCTGTTCAATACGCACACGTTGTAAACCTGAGAATGTAACACGTAAGAAACCTTGTTTACGTTTCACAGATTTAATGTGAACAAGTGTACCAACAGTGTAGAGTTCATCCTTGTGTGGATCATCGATTAAGATGTCTTTTTGGCTTACCAAAACTACATGTCCATTGAAGTATTGTTCTGCTTCATCAATAGCATGGATACTTTTTCCACGACCTACTTCGATCATGATTTCTTGTTCGGGGAATACAATGACTCCTCGAGTTGCCACTACTGGCACATTCATATTTAAATTTTCGCTCATTACGGGTCCCTCCTTCTAGGATAAAAAAGACGCGCAGCGTCTTTTATCTAAGCACGAGTATTTTGTACTAACTCGATAGCTTTGCGAAGTAATACATCATAGCCTACAGCATCGATGGATACAAGTTGTTTAACTTGGTCTAATTCAATACCGTAAATTTCTGAGATATTTGCAAATTCTTTTTCAATTTCTTCTTCTTCGACTTTTAAGCCTTCAACTTCTGCAATTTTTTCTAATGTTAGGCGTGTACGAACACGTTTAACAGCATCTTCTTGCATTTGTTCTTTAACATTTTCTTCTGTTTGACCTAAAATTTGTGAGTACATTTCAAAGTTCATACCTTGTTGTGCTAAACGTTGTGTGAATTCATTGAACATTTGGTTTAGCTCTTCTTGGATCATAACTTCTGGTACATCAATTTTAGCATTGTCAGAAACTGTTGTGATCAAGATATCTGTTACACGATCTTCTTCTTGGTGTTCGCGTTTGTGCTCTAAATTGTGTTTGATTGAATCTTTCAATTCATCAAGTGTTGTGATTTTTTCATCATCTAATAGTTCAACAAAGTCATCATTTAATTCAGGTAATACACGTTCTTTAACTTCGTGTAATTTAACTTTAAATACAACTGGTTGACCTTTTAATTCTTCAACATGGTAGTTTTCTGGGAAAGTAATATCTAAGTCTTTTTCTTCTCCAGATTTCATACCTACTACTGCATCTTCAAATCCAGGAATGAATGAGTTTGAACCAAGTTCTAATGTATAGTTCTCACCTTTTCCACCTTCGAATGCAACATCATCTTTAAAGCCTTCAAAGTCGATAACTACTGTATCGCCATTAACTGCTTCGCCCTCTTCTTTAACAACAAGCTCTGCTTGTTCTTCTTGAAGTTTAGCAAGTTCTTCGTTGATGTCATCATCTGTAACAGTGATGTCTTCAGGTTCTACTGTAAGACCTTTGTATTCGCCTAATTCAACTTCTGGTTTGATTGTTACATTAAAGAGTAATGTAAGTGCATCTGTTGTCATTTCTTTAATATCTAATTCTGGTGTTGCAACTGGTTCGATTTTTGTTTCAACAATACCTGCTGCAAATGCTTCGTTAGCAATAGCATTCATTGCTTCCATGAGAATTTTGCTATCGCCTAATTGTTTACGAGCTAATTCTTTAGGAGCTTGTCCCTTACGGAACCCTTGGATTTCCACGTCAGCAACTAATTTGTCAACTGCTTTATCTTGTGCTTTTTTCCAAGCTTTTTCATCAACTTCTACGGTTAATACACCTGTTGATTTTTCATTTAATACCCATGTAGATTTCATTTTGTCCTCCTAGTATGAATCTATTATAACATAAGATTTAGCACTGTCAATATATGAGTGCTAAATTGTGTTTAGATACCCATTTACGGTATCTATGATGTCTTGAGCATCGAGAGTCGTAAGACTTAATGGAAATGAATCCATAACTCTTTGATCCAGTTCAGCCACACACAGAATAAGCAAACTTGGATTCCAAGACTCAAGAGCATCTCTTAATTCCAGAATACATTTTTGATATGCTTGGCTTTCGATAGGATTTTCTAATGTAGCTATATTAATAGTATGTATTGATCCATTGACATAGACCTCAACCGATTGATTAATATTTTGTTCCATTAGAAAGAATAAGATTTGTTTCTTTATCCAATCAGGTAATTTTTCATCCAATAGTATTTCTTTTAAATCATCAAGCTCAGCTCGTAAATTCATACGTTCTAGTGACATTAATGATTTTTGTTGGAGTAAATCATTACCACGCAATCCCTCAACAATTTCATCCATTGATTCAAAGTACTTTTGATGTGGTTTCTTATCAATCCTTAATGAATCTCGTAACAACTCAAACTGATTTAAGTAGTCTTGAGGAACATATGGCATTGATAATTCTTCATCAATCATTTGTAGTGCTTCACTGCGATTTCCATCGCTAATCAACGACTGAATTGTCTTCAGACATGTTTCATAATAATTATTCATACGTATCCTTTCATACCGTAATATTTTAACATATTTCATCTTGAATTAAAGCTTTATCACCCATAAAGTGGCAATCCTGCAAAAATACTCATAATAAATTCATAGAAACACAATCTAAGCGGATGGTTATGGGCTTGAATCCCTCCATGGACGCCTTGATTTCAATATAGCTACTCTATTACTAGTAATCAACAACGTAATAACTAACAAGCGCAAATAAAAAATCAGCACGTAACTGATTTATGTTTATTGTTAATGAATAACATTGATAGTCTGTTTAATAAAATAACCAAGGTCTCCTACACACAGGTATCTACATAATATGAGAGTATCATGAATCTGTATGCAGGGCTTGGTATCATAAAAAGGAGAAACCACTAACGTTTTGAGGGTATAGTTAGTGGTTCATTTTTAAAGTGATACTTAACCATTAATAATTATACTAATAGAGCGACAATTGTACCACCGGGGTAATTGTACTACAACAACAGTACAACAATCAACACCTTTCCATTATTTGGTAATTTTTTCATAGCATTGTTTATTTTGGAAATATTCCATATTATTTTCAGTGGTTTTAGAGTCGCGAACTTTAATATTATATTAGACTATAATTTCTCAGTAACTTGACATCAATCAAAAAAGGTTCAATTGTTTTGGCTTTCTGATTATACTACCTTTTTTTATCGTTTATTTTTACAATGATTATTTCAGCATATTTATCATTACTACAATTCCTCATTTCGCTCTGAATCATTGTATTCTACACCTTTCAATATCCAATCGCAACTTACGCCAAAGAAATCTGAATAAGCCACGATAATTTCGATACTAGGTGAGCTTTGTTCACGTTCATATAAACCAATTGAGCTTCTAGATAGATTTATTTTTTCAGACAGTTCTCTTTGTGTCATATCATGTGTCTGTCTTAAATGCTTCAATCTTCTTGCAACAGTTTTATAGTTTCTATATTTACCAGACATACATATCTCCTTAAATGGTACATAACTTTTTTTGACAACTTTACTAGTAGCTCTTATTGTTAATCTATTCATATTATCTGACTGCTTTCTGTAATTGTAACACCACTTGTTACTAACTAACCGAATTGCCCACTACATTGTAATCAGTCCTGTTTTTCCTACATGTAATTATTGATATAATATCATTAAATCAATTTCTAGTATATACCTAAATATGATCTATACAATTGTCCTAGCATTAATAATTTTGATTGAAAACGTTCATTTGAGCGTTGCTTGGTACTGTACTCCTAAATAATCTTCGATAATTATTTTTAGAAAAAATTGTAAAAAATATCTAATCACTAGTTTCAATTTTTCGCAATCTATCATGACCTCATTTTGACGAGGAGTAACTATTTACTGACGGAAAGGACTTAATCCAAATGTGCCTTTTCATATTTTTTACCCAACATATTGTTATCCATTTATTAAGATTATTTCATCGCAAATAAGCCTGTATCCTTCTTTTTCAATTTATAGTAAAATTTTGATAAACTGTTTGAAGCTATTAAAACATTATGATTTACATGAGATATTTAATTTATAACAAAAGAAAACCCACTCTAGAGTGGGTTAATATTTATCATGGCGTCCACGGAGGGATTCGAACCCCCGACCACACGCTTAGAAGGCGCGTGCTCTATCCCCTGAGCTACGTAGACGTGACGACTATTATATTAACAAATAGCCGGTTCAAATACAATCGTTTTCTACAAATCTTCTGCAAATTTACGTTTTACTGTAATAATTCCATCAACTTCACGTAAGATTGCATAACTTGGTTTACTTCCATCACGATTATAGAATAGCGATCCTGGATTAACTACCTGGATTCCTTCATAGATTTGGTCATCATAACGATGCGTATGTCCATAGCAGGCAATGTCACAGGATTCCTTTTTCGCAAGTTTCACAAGATTCTTTACAGTATTACCATATGGCAATGTATGACTGTGGATAACAAGAACTCTTTTATCCCCAACTCCCACAACACGATATTCTGGGAAGTAGTTCCAATCGTTATTTCCCATAACACTTAAGTATGGTTTTAAATCATACTCGTCCATTTCACTATCACCACAGTGGATATAAGCATCTGCATTGGGATAAGCATACCGTATTTTCTCAAGAATTTCTTTGCGTCCGTGGTTATCACTAACAATTACTATTTCCATTGCGCTTTCCCCACTTTCACATCATCACCCACAAGACTCTTAATCTGTATTTCCATTAATTCAGGATCTCCTGTTGTATAAACTTCAGATTCACCTGTACACTCAAGAGGATTATGGCTTGCGACATAGTCTCTAATAGGCTTACGAGAATCAAGTATTTGATGATCATAATTCTTTTTAAAGTCATCATAAACCAATGGAAAGTGAGTACAACCGAGAATTAAATAATCCGCAAACTTCACTTCTTCCAGTTCATCGTGAAGATATTCATCATAAGGTTCAAGATTCTCAATGTAGTCTACAAGTTTCTTTAATGGTTTTGCGGAATAACGAAAACCGTAGCGATCCATTGAATCATGGTATGCGTGTGATAAATAGGTAGCCATTGTTGATACTACAGCAATTTCTCCCTTAGGATACTCTTTTAGTTGGTCAACAGTCATATCAATAATACCTACGATATTCATGTGAGGGAAAGCCTCACGGCAAGCCTCTAGAGCAATCGCAGTTGCAGTATTACAAGCAATGATTACTGTATCGATATCACGACTCTCAAACCACTTAAAAGCGTGCAGACTTGTGTCAATGATCTCTTGGTTCGTTTTATTTCCATACGGTGCATTCTTTTGATCTGCTAATAATACAAAACCTGTTTCAGGAAAGTTTTGTCTTAAATCTCTATAGATACTATAGCCTCCTAGACCTGAATCAAAGAGACCTATTTGTTTTTTATTTTTCATCGTCTTCATTCCAATCTATGTGTATTATATCATAGAGTTCTTGCGCTACGTCCTCAGGAAGCATCGATTTTAATGATTCCAAACTAGCACTTCGAATCCCTCTTAATGATCCATATTCTTTATATAATAATTTCTGACGCTTTGGCCCTAAACCACTAACTTCATCAAGAATAGATTTTGTCATTGCTTTTTTTCGTAATAACTTATGATAGGTGATGACATAGCGGTGAACTTCATCTTGCATGTGAGTAATAAATGCAAACAAAGGTGAACGAACATCAATTTGCGCTTCTTCACCATTACTTAATAACAGTGCATGGGTTCGATGTCGATCATCTTTAACCATACCCCCTACCGCAATCTTCAAATCTAAAGATTCAAGGATTTCTATCGCTGCATTTAATTGTCCTTTACCACCATCAACTAAGATTAAGTCTGGGAAAATGCCATCTTCTTTTAATATTCTAAAGTAGCGACGATAGAGTACTTCCTTCATTGACGCAACATCATCATTTCCTTGATGAAGTCGGTATCGACGATATTGAGACTTATTAGGTTCCCCATCATCAAAGACAACACAAGCTGATACTGCATAGTCTCCTGATATATGAGAGTTATCAAAGACTTCAATCCGATGTAACGGTGTTTTAAGATTAAAGAGTGCTTCGAGTTCACTTAAAGCATCATCTTTGAATGTCTGACGTTTTCTCAACAACTGGAACTGATCATCCAGTTGTTGCTGAGCATTCTTTTGAGCAATCTCAAGTAAAGCACGTTTCTTACCTCTCAATGCATGGTTTACAGGAGCATTGATAACTTCTGATACTGCTTCTTTATCAATATTATCAGGAACATAAATATGCTTAGGTTTGGGTTGGTTTTGGTAATACTGAGCTATAAAGGATACTAGAGCATCTTGTGGTTCTTCAAGGCTTGCTTCAACAGCCATGCTACGTTCTAATAAACGACCGCTTCTTACAAATAAACCGACAATCGCAATATAACCTTGGTAGTGAGCATAGTGAAACATGTCGAATTGTTCACTTCGATTGAACTGAACTTGTTGACGGTCACTAATGTATTCAATACCATCAAGTTTTTCTTTGTATAACTGAGCTAACTCGAAGTTCAAGGCTGAACTAGCTTCAATCATTTTTGATTCCAGTGCTGCATAAAAATCACCAGATTGGCCATTTAATATTGACACTACCTGAGTTCGCCACTGGGAATACTCTTCTTCCGAGTAACGCTTTGCGGTACGGTTAAAGGCACCGTAAATGGCTTGTGTGTTAGGTAAGAGCACTCCTTCATCATTTGGAACAGAATCGTTCAAAACACTCGCAACCGACCTTGCAGCAGTTGCATCAGGATACGGTCCAAAATAACTATAGTTAGGATTCGGTTTTCGGTCACGAGAAACAATTACTTCAGGTTTCCCTTTTTTAGCCACTTTCAAATATGGATACGACTTGTCATCCATAAATAAAATATTAAATCGAGGTCGATGTTCTTTTATTAAGTTGATTTCAAGGATTAAGGATTCTTTTTCTGTTGAAGTAATAATCGTATCAAAATCATCAATATGACTAATCATTTTAGTCGTCTTATAGTCATGGGCACCATGAAAATAAGAACTAACTCTGTTCTTCAACTTCTTTGCCTTACCAACATAAATGATAGTACCGTTCTTGTCTTTCATCATGTAACAACCCGGTTCCGCTGGTAAGAGCTCTAGTTTTTCCTCAATTGTCTTTTTCATTTATTGTTTGAGTTTAACGATGGTCACACCCATTCCACCTTCACCCATGCCTCCAAGTTCAAAGCTTGCTACATTCTTGTTTTTACGTAAACGATCGTGAACAGCATTGCGTAATTGACCTGTTCCATGACCGTGTACCACTCTAAACTGATAAACCTTATTGATGATTGCATCATCGACAAATTTGTCAAGAAGTGGCATTGCTTCAGCAACACGCTTACCAATAAGGTTAAGTTCTGTACTAAAAGTAGAACGAGATGCTACAGAGTGTGTTTTTATAACTCGTTTCTTTTGTTTAGGTGCTTTCCCTGCAACCTTAGTTAGTTTGTTCAGAGGAACACTCATACTTAATGTACCAATACTTACATAAGCATTTTGCTTTTCAATACTCTCAACGACACCTACCTGATTGGTTGATTTAAGTTGTACTCGGTCCCCTACTTCAATGACTTCAACAGGTTCTTTTTTCTTCAGTTTTTCGATATTTTTTACTGCTTGCTTACGGAAATCAGGACGACTTTCAGTATTAATTCGTTCTAATTCTTCTTGAGCAAGTTCAAGCATTTCTTCAAGTTTTTGTTCATTTTCTTCATGAAGTTTGATACGTTCTTTTTCAAAGTCTGCTTGTCGTCGTTGTTCTTCATGTTCAATGTTTTGTTTTAACATTTCAAGATTATCGTGTTCTTTTTTCAATTCTTTTTGAAGTTCTTCTTGTTCAACAATTTTCGCTTCCAGAATTTCTAAAAGATGGTCTGTCTCATATTGACTCTCTTCTTTATAGGACTGTGCACGATCAATGATATCCGTATCTAATCCTAAACGTTTCGCAATCGCAAAAGCATTCGATTCTCCCATGATGTTTTCACGATAATGGTAAGTTGGCTTAAGCTCTTGCAGATCAAACTCAACACTTGCAATAAGTATGTCATCATGTTGGGTTCCGTATTGTTTTAAGCGTGAGAAGTGAGTTGTAGCGATAACCCAGCACCCAACTTCTCTAAAATGGTCAAGAATTGCCATTGAAAGACTTTCACCTTCAAGAGGATCAGTTTGTGATCCCAACTCATCCAGTAAAACGATTGATTTTGAAGTAGCCTCACGGCTTACTGTCGTCATTGTTTCCATATGTGCTGAGAATGATGACAGCGATTTCTCAATGGATTGTTGGTCTCCAATATCTACGAAGATCTTATCTACAAGCATAACTTCTGCCTCTTCTGCAAGGACAGGACAGCCTGATAGAGTTAGCATAATTGCTAGTCCCATTGTTTTAAGAGATACGGATTTACCACCGGTATTAGGACCACTAATAAGAATCGTCTTGTAAGGTGGTAATAATTGATAGGTATTTGCGACAACAGATTTCTTATCGATGAGTGGATGTCTTGCTTGAACTAAACGAAGTCTATCTTCTGTCAAGCTAGCAACGACACCATCGTTTTTAGCACCCCATGTTGCTCTTGCGAAGATTGCATCTAAATCAGCAACAGTATCCAAATCAGCACGTATTTGTGAGCTTTCAGACCCTATTAATTGCGAGGTCTCGCGGCAGATACGTTCAATCTCATCAGCTTCTTGACTCTTTAAGCCTTGAAGTTCGTTTTGCATTCTCGTTAAAAATTCAGGTTCAAAATAAACAGATTGACCTGAAGCAGATTCGCCATAGATTGTTCCTGGAAGCTTATTTTTATCTCCAGGTTTAATTAGAAATGTTTTACGGCCATGTTGTAAAGAAACAACCGCTTCACTCAACATTGCCCGATTCTTATTCATAAAACTTTGAATTTGTTTGTCAATTCCAGATTCTATGGAATTAATTGATTGTCTCAGTGATGCAAGATGAGTACTTGCACGGTCAAGAACTTCTCCTTGTTCGCTAAAGGCATGATCAATATGTCGAATCAAAGCCTCATTAACGACCAAGCTTTCAAACAAGTCTTCCAAAGCAGGATAGGATCCTTCTAGCTTTTGAAATTCGAGTTGAAGTCTTTGAGTACCGTGTAAGAAACGCCCAATATCAACGATATCATCAATATGAAGTACTCCACCTTTACCTGCAAACTCTACTGCTTTTTCAACGTCCACAATACCACCAAATGATAAACCACCATGGCTTACCACCAGTCGTAAGGCATCACTCGCACGTGCTAAATCACGTTTCACGATTAAAGCAGAAAAAGAAGGTTCTGTTTCTAGTACCCTCTTCTTACCTAATGAAAAAGCTGCATAAAATGCAATGTTAGAAAGAACCTTATCAAATTCAAGACGTGTTCCTACATTATTCATAATTCTTTAAAAACTCCCTAATTTCACCTTCAGTAAAACCATTCTCTTTAAACCAGTCAGTCATGGCTTTAATTTGGTCTTCTGGTAGGCGTTGTTTATTAATAATGGATTGAATTCCACTGTTGCGATCTACTAGCTCATCAGCAAACTTCATAACTGGTTCGCTCGCCTTCGCTACATATTTAAACCATGTATTTTCAATAACTTCGTTACCATTTGTGACAAATGGTGTTGTTAAGAGGAATAACACAATAATTAACTTAACACCAAAGAATACAATTGAAAATACTCCTCCAACAGCAGAGTTTACTTGCTTAATTAAAGGCATTTTGGAAATAAATGACGCTAGTGGTGTTACAACTAATAATAAGATACGAATTACCACAAATAAGATTACAAACCAGATTAACTGATTGATTTGTTTTGACATAAATTGATTGATTAATAAGACTCCGTTACCGCTTGTTTTAAAGAATGTAAACAAGTTCATAAATACCGGCGCAAGGAGCCAAGCAGTTAGTAAAGATACAAAGGTACCTACTAAATCGACTACTTGAAGAATCAATCCTCTTTTATAACCACGGTATAAATCAAAGAGAATCCAAATGATTAATAAACCGTTAATATATACCATCCAATCAACAGGGATTGAAAACATAATAACCACTCCTTTTTCAATATCATAATGCAAAAAGCATTGTTATTCAATAATAAATAGCTTATCATAAGGCTATGAAAACACTATCCATTAAACTCACAAAAAGTGAGATGCAAACACTTAAACAAAAGTATTCACACTTTCCCATTCGTTATGATATCCAATATACTGAATTTCAAATTAAAGGGACTGATGTAACGATTACAGCTTATACCAGTGGTAAAGTTGTTTTTCAAGGCGAAGGTGCTGAATTCCATGCGAAACCGTATCTTAATGATACCGCAACGGTTGCAACACATCGTGATAAACCTTCTACCTCTAAGCCACAGCAAGTATTTCCAATGGCTGGGTCAGATGAAGTAGGTACAGGTGACTACTTTGGACCTGTTGTTGTTTGTGCAGCGATTGTAAGCGAGGAAGATCTTAAGAATATTCCCGTTGAGCGCATTGTAGACTCCAAACAACTTCAAGATGATGTCGTCCGAGACCTTGCACCTATTTTAAGAAATAAGCTTAAATATAGCCTGCTAATCTTGGATAATCCAAAATACAATCGCGTTCATCGCCAAAAGAATATGAATGAAATTAAAGCAATGTTACACAATCAAGCATATGTTAACTTGAAGAAACAAGGTGAATTACCGAAGACAATCATCATTGACCAATTTGTTAGTGAGAAACGATACTACCAAATTCTAAAGGATGAACCTCAAGTAATCCAAAACATACACTTTGAAACAAAAGCAGAGAACAAATTTCTTGCAGTTGCATGTGGTGCAATCATTGCACGTGATGCTTTCCTCGACTACTTTGATAAGCTGTCAGCCAAATATGAAATGGTATTTCCTAAAGGTGCTGGAACTCATGTCGATATTTTTGGTGCAGAATTTGTCCAAAGATTTGGTGAAGAGGAACTTTACAAAGTAGCTAAAGTTCACTTTGCGAATACCACGAAGATTACTGGCCGTGAGTTAGAGTAATCTTAACAGGATGTTCAAGACAACGTAATGTAACACCTGCTTCTCTTAACATACGTTTCGATGCTATGACAGATTCACTGTCAGCATATTTATCACTTTCATAAACAATCTCACGAATACCACTTTGAATGATTGCTTTCGCACATTCATTACAAGGAAATAACGATACATAAATGATGCAATTATCCAAACGGGTAGTTGCATTTAATATTGCATTGAGTTCTGCATGGACAACATAAGGGTACTTTGTTTCAAGAAACTCCCCTTCACGATCCCATGAGAAATCATCATCACTAACCCCTATTGGAAATCCGTTATAACCGATTCCTACGATTTTATGATTTCTGTCAATAATTGCTGCCCCTACTTGTGTTGATGGATCTTTTGATCTCATTGCTGACAAGTGAGCTAACCCCATAAAATAATCATCCCAAGAAATTGCATCCAAACGTTTCATGTTACGTTCCTCCTAGTTTAAAATATTTTTTAAATGTTCAAGATATGGAATAAATCCAATCTCTTCCCATGAAGATATAAGTGCTTCATTGACTATTGGTGTTTCAATAGGTTCACGTTTCATAACGCCAATACCTATCAGCCCAACACTAAATATAATAGCTAATACTTGTGCACCTTTTCTTAGTTCTACCCAATCACGACGATGGGAGAAGATAAACCCAAATAAGATTCCTAACATAAAGGATGCGACGACAGCCATAAAACTAACATTCGGTAAGAACATTAGAAGTACACAACTTAATGTTAATGAGAAGGTTTGACTCATCATTCGTGAGTTCTTATACAGCTTAGTCTCTGCCATATTCACGACGAGGTAACCTAAGAATACAGATAGTGCTGGAGCTACTCCAATAGATACAGTAACATCTTCCGCAATAAATGCTCCAAGGTTTCCCATTAATAAGCCACTTACAAACATTAATAGATAACGATTGCTTCCTAAGTATCGTTCAAAGAATTGTCCAAATTGGTTTAAGACCATAATACTTAACATCAATTGGAATATATTCAAGTTCACAAAAGCAGATGTAATGAATCTAAAGAACTCAAAACCATGAGTTATCAAAGGTTTATACATACCACCCATGATAATTGCCATTGCATCAAAACTGGTTAGATTAACTAAAACAAACATTGAGATGAAATATACCATAATAGAAATCATTACTAATGCCGTTGTGACACGTACTGCTTTAGGTCGAATCCCTTGATTGGACTTCACTAATGTTTTACGTAAATCTCCAACTGCCTTCGCAAACGAATATTCTGCATTATTTGATTCACTCAATACTTTATCCACATCACTAAATTGACTCATATAAAATGATTCTGTCATCTTTTGTGGTGTCATAATGATGGTATTATCATCATGCTTAAGGCTATTTGGATTAACGGATATACTAATTCCTTTTGCTTGAATATTAAAAGCGAGAGAAATCATTTCTCGATGTTGTCCAATAGCTTCCTCTTTAAAATCTTGAGAAGGTTCTATAGATACCATAATGATTGGTGTCTCCTTGTTCTTAGGATTCACCAACCATGTTTCAGTATTCGATTTTGTCATGGATACGATTTGATACTTATATTGTTTAATAAAGTAATTTGATAATTGCAGCATCCATGCACTCATCATTTTCAAATCCATTAAATCATCCCCCTCACTTCTTCTATCGCATCAAGCATTACTTGCGGCATGTCACAATGGAATTCCATTGCTTCATGAGTAATAGGATGGATGAGTTTCAATTTAAAGGCATGTAAACATTGTCCTTGAGTACTCAAGGTGTTTTTATAACTGTAAGTTTGATCACCAACAATCGGATGATCAATATAACTACAATGAACACGAATTTGGTGTGTTCTACCTGTTTCTAATTCACATCGTAACAAGCTATGATCTTTG
>RCMY010002872.1_pt1 | contig 15488 bp, 18 predicted proteins | sample 2041341 | NCBI WGS metagenome assembly RCMY01 (sample SAMN09708234, study PRJNA481090) | Marine sediment metagenome, whole genome shotgun sequencing project.
ACCCCAGCCAGGTCACCAGAGAAAGCAAAACCCGCCAAAATTGGCGGGTTTTTTGTTTTAGTGGGCTGGCGAGCTTGCTCGAGTAGACCGAAAAAACAAAAAATACCACAACTGAAGGTTGGGGCGGTTTTGCTTTTTGACCTAAGCCAGCCTACCAACTGGCCCCTCGGGGTAAAAGTCCACCGGACTTTTACTGATCATATCGGTCCGGGTCCAACAAAAAAAGTGAAGTTTATCCCCCCGTCCGAACGGCATTGGCCGGGCGAGCAGCCAGGTCATTTTTAAGGTCATCATTTAATACCAAAACCTTGCATAGTTGATTTGACTTTCGTCTCACTAATTATTTAACCATTAAGACGCAAAACATACCAACTTCTTCATTGTCTTTATCTGCTTTCTTCTTTTTGTCCGAGCCATTACAGGAATAAAAACAACAAAGAACCCATCTATGTGCTAGACAGATTCTTCGTTGAATAGAACCCATTTTAAAAACGGTATTCTTGGCACTCATTACAAGCCGTGATTTAAAAAGCTAATTCTTAAGTATAGCATCTAGCACTTCTTGCTTATCCAGCTTTTTGGTACAGAAGAACCAGTCTTTGCATTCCATTTCCCCATTTTGCATTTCCATTCGTTCCTCGGCAGCCCCACAGGATCCCGCTGGCGAAACGATTACATCATCCCCAGGGTTCCAGTCAGCCGGAGTGGCTACTTTAAATTCATCAGATGTCTTCATTGCAATTAATGCCCTGTAAATCTCATCAAAGTTTCTTCCCAAGCTTAAAGGGTAATAGATAATGGCCCTGATAATACCATTGGGGTCAATAAAGAATACAGCTCTAACGGCCTGAGTTTTACTTTCTCCGGGTTGGATCATTCCATACTTTTTGGCGACTTCCATGGTAATATCCTCTATCAAGGGGAATTTGACCTCAATATTTTTCATCCCATTAAATTCGATTTTATCCTTAATAGTGCGTAACCACGCAATATGGCTATACAATCCGTCGATAGATAATCCTACCAATTTACAATTGGCCTTGCCAAACTTGTCTTCCAAGTGGGCGAACGTTATAAACTCAGAAGTACATACGGGAGTGAAATCAGCCGGATGGCTAAAAAGAATAACCCATTTACCTGAATAGTCGGCTGGAAAATTTATGTTTCCTTGTGTCGTTACTGCCTCAAATGTGGGTGCATCATCCCCGATTCTGGGCATGGCGGTAATTTGTTCTTGTGTTTCTACTGTTTCCATAATTCTATTATTTTAAGGTCATTTCCGTACTTGTGCTGAACTCATTTCAGTAAAGACGGAAATCTGTTGTTTTTTATCCTTAGATTATTATAAATTATTTTTACAAAATTACTGGAGAGAATCATGTCTTTGCATGACTTAGGTCAGGGTTTGTATTTTTTTGAATACTGTACTTTGCACTCAAATCGAATTTGACAATTTTCTTATTAAACAGTAGGTGGAAAATTGATACTATCGTCTAATCCTTATCCTATGACTTTACACTTCATACTTATTTACTTTTTGGCGGGTCAGATGGCCATTCCGCCTTCTGCAGACACTTCTTTATACTTTGATATTGTTGTAAAGGATAAAATAGTGGGCAGCCTAAAAGCCACCCAAAACAGTAAGGATTCCAAAACATACTATCGTAGTTCAACTACTATAAAGACTAGAATCATAAAGGAAATTGCCGTAAATTATAAATATAACGTAACCTTTGAAAATGAAATTTTGAAAAAGGCCGATGTTACTATTACCGTAAACAAAAAGCCACATGCTGAAACTCATACGCTATGGAAGGACACCGAATATCAAATTACAAAAAATGGCAAGTCCGAAGTAGCGTTAAAAGAAACCATCAATTATGCCACGATTTCGATGTATTTTGAAGAACCGATAGAGGTAAATCGTTGTTATTCCGAACAGGATGGAAGTTTTAATACCATCATTCCCTTGGGAAATCATAGCTATAAAAAGGTAAACGCCAAAGGTCAGGAAAATATATATTACTACAACGAGGGAGTTTTGGAAAAAACAGTTATTGACGGCGGGCTGGTGCAATTCGAGATGATTGCCCGAGAGTAGTATTCTTTCTAAAAACTAGCGGCCGAGATATTTAAGATGCTTAAAAGATGACAATAGCACTTATTCTATACTTTCTTCTTGCACTTGCCTTGGTCGTGAGGCTTTTTCTTTATGGCATAAGACCTACGAAGACACTTGCATGGCTTCTAGCCATTTTTACCATTCCCGTAGGCGGTATGCTCTTTTATTTTACTTTTGGCCGTAATAGAAAGAAGAACAAATTTTTTAAGCTAAAAAAAACCAAGGCGATTTCCGAATATCTAGAAGGAGTAGAACACTACTACGAAAACATCGGGAATGATAAAAATTTGGAAATTCCGGAACCGATTAAAGCGCATATTAAATTGGTAAAAGTTATTACTAAAAGCGCAAAGTTTTTACCTGTAACAGGTAACGAGTTGCTACCTCTTAAGGATGGCCCGGCTACTTTTAGCGCCATTTTCGATGCCATTGAAAGCGCCGAACACTTTATTCATATTCAATATTACATTTTTGAAGAAGGAGAGCTGGCGCAAAAGTTTCTTGCTATACTCGCACGTAAGGTAAAAGAAGGGGTTAAAGTACGCCTTATGTTTGATGGGATAGGAAGTCGCGAACTATCCAAAAAATATATAACCTCTCTGAAACTCGCTGGCATTGAGGTGTATAGTTTTTTGCCGATGCGTTTTGGTAGCGTAATCTCCTCCGTCAATTACCGAAATCACAGAAAAATTGTTATTGTAGATGGCTTGATAGCTTTTACCGGAGGAATTAATGTATCCGATAAATATATCAATGGCGACCCCGTTTTGGGTATTTGGCACGATATGCATTTACAGTTAAAAGGGTCTATCGTAAACAGTCTGCAAGCTGTTTTTGCAATGGATTGGACTTTTGCAAGTGGCACTAATGATGCGTTGGACTCGCGCTATTTTTTGAATCATCTTTCTCCGGGAAAATCGGTTGCCCAAATTGTTGCCAGTGGCCCTGATTCTGATTTTGCTTCCATACACCAATTGTATTTTTCAATAATCAACGAGGCTAAAAAGTATGTATATATAACCAATCCGTATATCATCCCCGGAGATGCATTATTAGAGGCCTTGCGCGTGAGTGCCCTTGGCGGAGTTGATGTGAGGCTTTTGTTACCAGCTAATTCGGATAGCATTTTGGTAAAATGGAGTGTGCGTTCTTATTTTGAGGATTTATTGGAGGCAGGGGTCAAGATTCTTCTATTTCAAGATGGATTTTTACACAGCAAGGTCATCGTTTGTGATGATGAATTGGCAACTATTGGCACCGCCAATTTAGACATTAGGAGTTTTGAGCAAAACTATGAGGTTAACGTCTTGGTTTATGAACGGGAATTTGCCGAAACGCTGAGAATCGATTTTTTAAAGGATTGTGAAAGAAGCATCCAAATCGACTATAAAGAACATCTCAAAAGACCCAAAATTGAACGTTTAAAGGAAGGCATGGCCAAAGTTTTTAGTCCTGTCTTATAATCAATGTAATAAGTAAAAAACAGTAATTATGAATACAGGTCTGGTACTATCAGGAGGCGGAATAAGAGGAGTAGCCCATATCGGGGTCATAAAAGCATTGGAGGAACATAACATTTTCCCAACACATATTTCTGGCACTAGTGCGGGGGCTATTGTGGGATCACTATACGCGGGTGGAGTAAGTTGGTCTGAAATCCTAAATTTTTTCAAAGTAATTCCCATATTTCACACCCGTAAATATGCCCGTGGAAAACCCGGATTTATCGATACCGAAAAGTTCTATGACGAGTTTAAGAAATACCTTCCCGATGATAATTTCAGTGCGTTGAAAAAACCACTGTTCATCACGGCGACGAATATCATAAAAGGTAAGCTGAAAATTTTTCATGAGGGCGAATTGATACGCCCCGTACTGGCTTCGGCATCTTTTCCTGGAGTTTTCTCGCCGGTAAACATCAATGGCTCTTTTTATATCGATGGTGGAGTGCTTAACAATTTCCCCGTAGAACCCCTTAAAATGTATTGCGATGAAATCATTGGCAGTTACGTCAACCCTTTGAAAAAGATTAAAGTAGCGGACTTGAAACATTCGTATAACGTTGCCGAAAGGGCCTATAAAATGAAGTCTGCCAATGAATCCTTATCAAAATTCATCGATTGTGACTTTGTCATATATCCTGAAGAGCTGAGCAACTACGGCACTTTTGATATGAATGCTATCGATGCTATTTTTGATATTGGTTACGCCAAAACGAATAGGGTTTTAGAAGAACATTTAGCCGCTATCAATAAAAATCCAAGCACTAATTAGTACCATCGTAATATACTTGACAAAACCCACAACTTCCAAACAAAATCATGACCTAGGTCATGATTACTGAAAAAAGCATGAAATATATTTGCAAAAAATATTCATGTACACCAACCTTAAAATAGAACCCTTTAATCTAGGATCATGGGCAACTTACCTTATTGTCTTTGCCGTTTGCGTTCTCTTGGGCCTTGCACTACAATGGCTTGTATTTTTTCTGCTCAAACTTTCACAAGACAGGAAATCCACAGTTCTAAAAGAACAGCTGTTAAAACACTTGAAATTACCTGCTAAGTTTCTGCTGCCCGTTTTGTTCATGTATGGCTCTCTCTCTTATTTTGAAGCGAATACATTTTGGCATACCGTTGTCGAGGCTTTTATAATCATAAATATTGCTTGGATATTGATTGCTCTTATGAATGCTTTGGAAGAAGTGGTAAAAGAAAAATTTGCCGTGACCGGTGGGCATAAAGCAAAAGATAGAAAGGTGCTTACCCAATTACGGTTTTTAAAGAGTATTTCTTTCATAATTATTATTACCCTTGCGATAGCCACCATTTTATGGAATATACCCGCAGCCAAAAAATTGGGTACTACCATTTTAACCTCAGCTGGGGTAATCGGTATTATTGCCGGTGTAGCCGCCCAAAAATCGATTGCCAATCTTATTACGGGATTTCAAATCGCCTTTACGCAACCCATAAAAATTGATGACGAAGTTGTCATAGAGGGAGAATTTGGTACGGTTGAGGACATCACCTTGACTTATGTGGTCATAAAAATATGGGATTGGAGAAGACTGGTATTGCCTCTTAGCCATTTTAATGAGAATTCTTTCGTAAACTGGACATTTAACTCACAGGAAATCATCGGAAGTGTCTTTTTTTACGTAGATTATATATTCCCGGTCGTCGAGTTGAGAACAAAGCTGTTCGATATTTTAAAAGACGATCTGTTATGGGATAAAAATGTAGCCAATTTACTGGTTACCAATACCGATAATAGGACGATGGAATTGCGAGCAACTTTTAGTGCAAAAAATGCCTCAGATGTATGGACCTTACGCTGCAACGTAAGGGAAAAATTAATCAGTTTTATCCAGGAATATCATTCGGGATGCCTCCCAACAATTCGTCTGGCAGATTTGAATAAAAAAACAAAATAATATATCTTATATACTTTAAAATGGAATAAACAGCTTTCACTATGGAATTGACCACGAATGATCAATTAGAAGAAATAGCATTGCTTCAAAGTATTGCCCACATTGGCAGCTGGCATTGGAATTTGCAGACCAACGAAAGAAGCTGGTCAGATGAATTTTACAGAATTTGCGGCCTCCCTCCAGGAGATGAACAGATCAATGCGGAGACTGCCATAGATTTTATCCACCCCGATGATAGGGAAAATGTCGTAAAAGCTGTGAACAATGCCATTGAAAATCAAATACCTTATAAGTATGAAAAAAGGATAGTTAGACCCGATGGCGAAGTACGGCATATCATAGCCAAGGGTAAAGCAGCTTACGACCAGAAAGGGGAGCCCTTGAAAATGTTCGGAACCATGCAAGATATTACCGAGCAAAAAGAGGCCGAATTGCAGCTGCAAGAGAACGAGGCTAGAAATAAGGCGATGTTAGAGGCCATTCCCGATTTAATGGTCGTATTCAACAAACAAGGGGTTTATTTAGATGCCCAGGCCCCCGATTCGATGATGCTTCTAAAACCTAAACACGAATTAATAGGTAAGCATGTTAGTGATATTCTACCTAAAGAGGTTGGTGAAAAAATAATCTTGGCCTTTGCCAAAGTTGAAAAAACCAAGCAGTCCCAAATCTTGGAGTATTCATTTCCCGTTAGGGGCGATTTGCGGTATTATGAAACACGTGTCGTTGCAAAAGGCAGTGGCGATTTTTTGGCCATATCACGAGATATTACCGAGAGTGAAAGAGCAGAGAAGGTTATTCAGGAAAATGAAGAAAGATTTCGGCTTGCCATGCAAGCAGGTGAATTCGGGTCTTGGGATTGGAATTTACTGACCAAGGAAATAGTAAGGGATAAATACCAAAATGCTTTATTCGGCATGAATCCCGAAAATCATACTGTAACCTATGAATCGTTTATGGAGAGGGTGCATCCTGAAGATAGGGAAGAACTAAAATTCGCAATTTCGGAAGCTATACAGAATACCAGTAGCTATACAAAAGAATATAGGGTAGTGTTTCCAGACAAATCAATGCATTGGCTTAAAGAGAAAGGAAAGGTTTTTAAAGATGCAAATGGAAAGCCCTCACGAATAATTGGCGTGACCAATGATATTTCGATTCGTAGACAAAAAGAACTTTTTAAGGGTCAACTAAAAAATATTGTGGATATGATTATCCAGCACGAGCCTTTAAAGCACATCGGGGATAAGATTGTTGAAACCATAGAAAAGACCGTTCCAAATTGCATGGGTTCAATATTACTGCTGAACAAAGAAAAAAATAAACTGCATAAATTGTCTGCGCCAAACTTGCCCAAAACATTTAGTAACGGCATTGAAGGCGTGGCTATTGGCCCTAATGTGGGATCCTGCGGTACAGCAGCCTATTTTAAAAAGGAGATAGTTGTTGCCGATATTGCCAATGATCCACTTTGGGAAGACTTTAAGAAGTCAGCATTGGCAGAAGGCTTAAAAGCGTGTTGGTCTTTCCCAATACTTTCTTCCGAGCATGAGGTATTGGGTATTTTGAGTGTTTATTCCAAAAAACCAGGAAAACCGCTGACCACCGAAAGAGAAGTAATAGCTGATGTAATTCAAGTGGCAAGTGTGGCGATTGAACATCACAACATAAGTGCTGCTTTAAAAAATAGTAAAGAAAAGCTTGCGGCCTATGCGCAAGAACTTGAAAACAAGGTAGCTGAACGTACCAATGAACTAAAGGACATGGTTCAAAAATTGACCGAGTCCAATTTTAATCTGGAAGATCAGGTACAGGTTACCAAAGCTGCAGAAAATAGAGCAATAGCTAACCAGATCATGTTTTTAGCAATTGCAAAAAATTTCCCGAAAGGTATAATTATTGTCGTCAATAGCAACTATGTGGTTGAATATATTGCAGGAGAGGAATTAGAAAAAATGAAACTAAAAGAGTTTGCCTTTTCAGGAACAAGTATTGATGATATCAGTGTTTTCTCTAAAGAGAGGAAAATAAGATTAAAACAGGATATACGAAAAACACTTGCCGGTGAGCACCTTACTTTTGATATTGAATTAGAAAATAATACCTACACGTTAAATACAACCCCCTTGTTTGATGAAAATAAAAAAATCATTCAAGCTTTATTGGTTTATAATAATATTTCTGATAAAAAGCAGGTTGAATTAAAAATATTAAATGCCCTGAAGAAGGAACAGGAACTAAGCGAATTAAAATCCCGTTTTGTCTCTATGGCGTCCCATGAGTTCAGGACACCTTTAAGCACAATTCTTTCCGGAGCCAACCTTATTGAAAGACAGAACGCTCCAGGCAAAGAGGACAAACGGATCGAATATGTAGACCGAATAAAATCGAGCGTTAAAAATTTGGTGGTGATACTCAATGATTTCCTCTCGTTAAGTAAGTTGGAAGAAGGAAAAGTGGTGGCGAAACCAACATCATTTGATCTTGTAGATTTTTCAGAATCTGTAATCGAAGAAATTCAAGGAATCAAAAAGAATGGACAGGCCATTGAATTTATACATGATCAATCTAGCATGGAGGTATTTCTTGACCCAAAATTGTTACGGCATATCACGCATAACTTATTGTCTAATGCTATTAAATATTCCGAAGAAAACAAAGTAATCACATACAAAATTAGCGGTAGCAACAATAAATTACATATCGAAGTCGTAGATCAAGGTATTGGCATACCGGTTGAAGAGCATGGCAATATGTTTCAACGGTTTTATCGTGCCAATAATACTTCAAATATTGAAGGAACCGGTTTAGGACTGAATATCGTAAAGCAATACACAGAATTAATGGGCGGAGTTATTAGTTTTAAAAGTACGCTGAACCAAGGCACCACTTTTTTAGTTGAATTACCCTTAAATCTAAAGGACTAAAAATAAAATTCCTGCCGAAGTTTATCCTGAGCGTAGACGAAGGGCAGGAATGACAAAAAATAATTTAATTATGAAAAAAATACTACTTATTGAAGACAATCCGGAGGTTCGCGAAATGACCGCTGAAATTCTGGAATTGGAAAACTATGAAGTGGCTACCGCCGAAAATGGAAAGGTGGGGATTGAAAAGGCACAAAGATTCGCGCCAGACCTAATTTTGTGTGATATTATGATGCCTGAAGTTGACGGCTATGGCGTATTCAAGCAGTTAAGCGAAAACCAAAAAACGGCGAGCGTCCCCTTTATTTTCTTAACGGCAAAATCAGAACGGTCAGATTTGCGAAAAGGCATGGCCATGGGGGCAGATGATTATTTAACGAAGCCCTTTGAAGCTAATGAGCTGTTAGAGGCCATTGAAATCCGCCTTAAAAAGAACGACTTTTTACGTAAGGAATTCTCAAGAAATGTCGAGGGCATCAATGCGTTTATTAAGGAAGCCGCGAAATACCAAAACCTGGAGGATCTTTCAAAAGACCGCGATATAAAGGAATATCCATTTAAAGAAGAAATCTTTTCAGAGGGCAGTACCGCCCATGATCTCTTTTTTATTCAGAGAGGAGCGGTTAAAACGTATAAATATGCCGAGAATGGAAAAGAATATGTAACAGGTATGTTCAATACTGGCGATTTTATCGGTCAACTTTCCATTTTGAACCCTTCGGGCGTGTATACGGAAACTGCCGTTACCCTTGAAAGATCGGAACTTTGTAGGATTCCCAAAGAGGATTTTACCCAACTGTTGTTCGGTAATAAGGATGTATCCCATAAGTTTATAGGTTTGATTTCGAATAATCTGTTACACCTTCAGGATCAGATGATGGGTATGGCCTTCGATTCCGTGCGTAAAAGAGCGGCTACCGCGCTATTGGAATTGTATGATAAGGGGCTGATTACCGATGATATTGATAATGGGCTGAGCGTTTCCCGGGAGGACTTTGCAGGCCTCATAGGTACTGCTACCGAAACTGCTATAAGGGCTCTTTCTCATTTTAAGGATGAAGGAATGATTCAATTGGGAGAATCGCGTAGAATTGTACTATCCGATAAAAAGCAGCTGCGATATGTGGCAGATTTTGGGTAAAAAGTTAGAAACTATTCGAAAATTTCTTTACGTCTTAACTTGTGAAGCCATTGCAATCCTTTTTTGATAGCAAAGTTTAAGACCAATTGCTTCCATTCCTGACTTACGGCTTCAACCATTTGAACAGGATGCAGACGTGTTTTGGCCTTGTTAATGCCCAGTTTTAAACTTTCTTTATCAATTTCCCGCTGAAGGCGCAAAATCTTTAGGTGTTTATCTATTTCCGAAAAGGAGTTATATTGTTTTATCATAATTCAATCAAAATAATGTTTCGAGAATTTTCGCAATAGGGGCCTGTTGAGGGTATCCCTAAAAAAATAACAGCCTACTGCTATCAACAGGTAAAAAATTCCTGTGATGATAAATCCGTAATAGAAACTGTCCAATACCTCATTTAGGGCAAGTGATATCCCTATGGATACAATTAATAGGGCTAGCAACAAGATGGCTCCAATCAATACAATCTGTGCGACCGTCGTTACCCACCCCATTAGTACTTTGAAAACCTTTAGTTTCAGGTATTCTTCGCTGGTTTCTAGATAAGACCTCATATCGGCATCCGCGTCAATGAGGTCTTGTTTCATTTCTTCTAAAGCCATAACACTATTTCTGTGGTTGGGCGTTTTTCTTTTTCAAATCTTCCAATTTGCGTTCCAATGATGCGATAATATCATCGGCCTTATAGCTCATGTTGCTAATGGTTTCGTCCAATTTTTGTTCGAACTCCACTTTTTTGTCGTTGGCCGTTTTGGTAAGCTCGTCCTTGGCATGCGAAATCCGTTCGGTAAAGTCATGCTTGGCATCCAACGCCTTGTCCTTGATCTTGTGCCTGGTCTCAACGCCCTTGCCGGGGGCATATAAAATCCCGATTCCCGCTCCAATGGCGGCTCCCGTTACCAATGCCAATAAGGTGTTTCCATTATTCTTTGTCATAATTTCTATTTTTTAACCTGAAACAAGTTCAGGGTCTGATTAATAATTTGTACTACGAAGTTAAGCTAGTTATGTACTACGAAGTTAAGCTAGTTAAATTTTTCCAATCCTGACTTAGGTCAGGTAAACAGGAAATAAACCATAATACCTTTGAATTTCAATAATGCCCCAACCTACGATATTGATAGTATAATAATGAATGATTTATGAATGTCCCAAAAACAATACAAAAAAGGGCCTTCTTAAAGGCCTATGAGCAAATCGCGCAAATTGAAATCGCTATAAAGGCCATAAAGGAAAATAGCACGACCGAGGTAGTGCTGTCCATTCTTGGAAATTTTGGAGAAGAACATTCCAATAATCCAAAGGGTTTGGCGAATAAGAAAAAGTATCTGGAAACCTATTTCAAAGAACTGATGGGTCCGGATACCGATTTCGACTCTTTTTACAATCCCGAAACCGGCTATGTTTTTGTCACGGGTTTTATAGTCCCCATGTTTCTACATCGCGTGGGAGAAAAAAAGATAGGAGGATTATCTGGCGGGCCGTATGGTATTTTAAGGGGATTGGGTATTAGCAAGGACAGAGCGGCCACCTTTCTCAAAAAGTTAAATAATGGGAAATATTTGCTTTTGGTCCGGGGAAATCGTTTTGATATCCAAACTCTGGAAGGTATTCTTGAAGAACTGGAAAAGTAGCTCCATGAAATATCTTCCGACACTGACCTAGGTCATGCTATTTTACCGAACAAGTCCGCAAATTTGATATGTACAATAAACGATAAAAGAGTATAACATGGACACCTTAAAGTATTATGAGAGCAAAAAGGAATTCAATGTATTTGTAGCGAGTACTTTTTCCGATCTCAAACGTTTCAAAAAAGAAAACAATAAAGCGGCATTTAATGCCTTGTTGCTAAAAACGCTGCATCAGGTAAAGCGCTATATAAACAGCAGATTGAATACGGCCTTGACAAAGGGAAATCTGCCGCACGGTAAGTACAAGGCCGATGATTTTATTGACCAACTTTTTATCGAGGTCTATGACCATTTTGATCAAGTCAAGAATGAGAAAGAGTTGCACCCTTGGTTGTTCAAAAAAGCCGATGGACTTTTAGAAGACACTATTGTTAATGAGGAATTTGATGAATATTTCTTTAAGAACATAGACGATTATTCAAAACCCGAATGGGACGAAATGGAAGAAAAATTCAGTACCGATGGTGGTGGTGACTATGTAATGATTGAAGAGTTGGATGATATTTCGTACCCAAAGAACGATTATGTGCTGAACCATGTTTTTATTGAAGACGATAATAAAGAAATCATGGACAAACTGGACAAGGAACTGGGCGAAGAAGGCATACGTAAGCATACTGATATGGTATTACACCAATTGCCATTACCCATGCGAACCGTTTTTGAACTAGCTACAGAGTATCAATTTACGGTAGCGGAAATCGCCATTATACGCAATCAAAATTTCGAAGAAGTACAGCAGCTTTTAGAAAATGCCCGTAAGAGTCTAGAAGTCAGTTTTTTCAATAGATATGATATCGATAAATAACACTTTATAGTAATGAATTATAAAGATTATTATAAAATATTAGGGGTTGCCAAAGATGCTTCCCAAAAGGATATCAAAAAAGCCTATCGAAAGCTTGCGGCCAAATATCATCCCGATAAAAACCCGAAAGATACGGCTGCCGAAGAAAAATTCAAAGAAGTAAACGAAGCGAATTAAGTTCTTAGCGATACTGAAAAGCGGGAGAAATACGACACACTTGGTTCCAATTGGGAGGCCTATCAAAACACTGGAGATGATTGGCGCGAATATGCCAACCAAAAAAACCAACAGGGAAGAAATACCCGATACTATCAAGGAGATACATCCGATTTTTTCGGGCAAGGTGGGACAGGCGGAGAAGATTTTTCTAGCTTTTTTGAAACCTATTTTGGCGGAGGAGGTGGCCAGACCCAGTTTTCTGGAGGCGACACCCAAGCCGAAATGCCGATTACCCTTTTAGAAGCTTATGAGGGCAGCAAGCGCACTTTTGAGATACATAATGAAAAGTTACGAATAACCATAAAAAAAGGCTCTTATGATGGTCAACAATTAAAAATAAAAGGAAAAGGACAATCAGGTGTTAAGGGCGGTAATAGAGGCGATTTGTATATCATTCTAAGAGTACAAAAAGACCCGCGCTTTCAAAGAAGGGGCGATGATCTTTTATATGTTGCCAATGTAGATTTATACACAGCCCTTCTCGGGGGTAAGGCCGAGGTGCCAACACTTAAAGGAAAGGTAAATGTTAGCATACCAAAGGGCAGCGAAACCGGTAAGACACTCCGACTTAAAGGTAAAGGAATGCCAAAATATGCAAGACCCAGCTCACATGGCGACCTGTTGGTCAAACTCAATGTCAATTTACCGAAACAGCTTACAAAAGAGGAACAAGAATTATTTAAACAACTACAGGATTTAAGGGAATCTCAACCCGTAAATACAATATAAAACATACTATTATGAATACGACAATAACAAATCCTAAAACAGAATTATTATTAGGTGCAGGGCTAGATGTCCTTCATTTTGAAAGCAAAGAATGGTTAAGCGATATTGCTTTTTTCAAGGACGAAACCAGATTCTTTACCGATCTATTGAAAAAAAAGAAGACTAAAGATATCGCCCAATCAGCATATAGTAAAATACTGGAAAATTTGGATGAAGTTCATGCTGAACTCTTTGATTATTTGGCTGACGATATCGTAGCACATGAAAAATTACTGTCCCGTTTGGAAAAAGGCGAAAAAGGCTTGGCCGATGCCGATTACAGGGATAAGCATCGTCAGCTTAAGAATCGAAAGGAAACGTTTATCAGCAATTTCCGTGAATTCAAAAAAATGGTTTTCGGGTATGCCAAGAAATTATGAACTGTAAAGGCCGTCCCTAGAAATTAAGTTTCGTAAAATAGGCTGGGGCTAGTCCTAAATAAAAAAGAAAACACCTATGGAAATAGCAATTTTCACCAAAGCACAGAGACCGGATAGCATAGATAATTTTATGGATTTTTATTACAGTCTACGCATGAAACATTTGGCCAGTGACCTTTTGAACAAAGGGTTGTCGCCCCAACAAATTGGTTATGCGGTTTTAAGGGCTATTGGTGTAGGAAAGTCTTCGGGCTTGGATATTCGCCAACATTTTATGCCTGTTTTTAGCGGTTTAGACAAAGAGATCGTAAATGACTGCAAGCTCTCACATCTAGGGTATGGTTTGGTGCTGATGAATGCCGACGTGGAAATTTCGCTTGTTGGCGATTTTCAGATAAGTGTTTTAAAAAAGTATCTGGATACTGCTTTTTAGGAAATCTTTTTTGCCGCTTTTTTGGAATAGATCCAAGCGCCAAAAGCCAATACTAGATATAAGATTATGATTGCGAGCATCTGCTCCCATTCATTCTTAAATTCATAATATAGGATCAGCAGGCCACCCATGCCAAGTCCTAGTATTGAGAGGCTCGTTATAAACTTTGAAGAATTCGTTTTCGTACCTATGTGATGGTTCGCAATAGCCATAAGCAGCGATACCAACAGAAACGTAATACTGCCGAATTCAAGTATCAATTCAAGTCCGCCGACCAAAACCAGAATACTGGCCATAACCGCCATAGCAATAATGGCATTTTGGGGAGTATTTTTTTTCCGTATAGATAACCAATTAGGAAAAAACCCGTCTTTGGCAATGACCGCCATTTGCCGCGATGAACCAAAAACCGTTCCGCTGATTGCACTACTTGTAGCGAGAATTGCCCCTAAAATTACGATATTGGTCCCTAAACTGCCGAGTACGTTTCCTGCCCCTGCGGCTAGAGCAAATTCTTTGTTTTTAATAATTTCTTCAGTAGGTATCGCGAATAATGCCCCCATCGATATCACGACATAGATGAGTATTGCCAAGGCTATGGCCGAATAGATTGCCCTCGGAATATTCTTTTCGGGATTCGTCATTTCATTTACGGCATTAATGACCAATTGAAATCCTTCGTAGGCAACAAAAGTTAAGGATGCAACTATCAGAATGGAAAACAGACTTGATTTTTCAGCATCCAACACCATGTTATCGATAAAAGTCCCAAAATCTGTAGTGCCGTGTTGCATCAGTATGATTGATATTATCGTAAGCAACACTAATTTGGTATAGACCATAGCATCTTCGATTTTGCCCATGCCGTTCACGCTCCATACGTTTATAAATGTAAAAAGAGCGATGACTCCAATGGCGATAGCTTTTCGGATCCAAATAACATTGGCGAAGTCGGTACTGCTGATCGCGTATGACGAAAATGTATAGGCGTATAGGGCCAAGGTGCTGATGTATCCAAAGATGACGAACCAACCGACTACCGAGGCAGAAAAAGGGGAATTGGGATAGGTGCGTTTGTAGAAAGAATAGGTAGCTCCCTCATCTTTATAATAAAGGCCCAATTTCACGTAAGAATAAGCAGCTAAGGAAGCTATCAATCCACCAATGATTATGGCAATTGGGGCAAGATTACCGATGATGGATACCGCTATGCCGAGAATGGTAAAGATTCCACCGCCTACCATACCCCCTAAAGCAATGGCAATAAGCTCTGCCAAACCTAGATTCTTATTTCTTTTTCTATGCTGCGTCATATTTTCTAGGGGAGTTCAAATGCAATTTTAATGCCTTCGATAATCATATTTGTACCAATAATGGCAATAATCAGCCCCATTACTTTTTCAAAAACCCCTATTACATTTTTTCCAACTTTTTCAACAATTACATCACTCAATCTAAACGATAAATAGGTCAAAAAACACATGACACCAAATATGGCGATTACAATACCAATTCGAACTATATCGGCATCAGTAACGAAATTCATTGCCGTTACAATGG
>RCMY010005018.1_pt1 | contig 15487 bp, 11 predicted proteins | sample 2041341 | NCBI WGS metagenome assembly RCMY01 (sample SAMN09708234, study PRJNA481090) | Marine sediment metagenome, whole genome shotgun sequencing project.
GAACTGAATCACAGGGTCAAGAATGCCTTTAGCGTGGTCAAATCTATCGTCAGCATGTCGCTGCGGACCAAAGACATTCCCAGTGGCCTGCGTCGCGAAATTGACGACAGACTGGATGCCTATGCGAAAGCGCATGCCAAGCTTGTCGGTTCGGATTGGGATCACGCCGATCTGCTCCAGATTGTTGAAGACATCGTGGTCAACATTGGTGGGGATCGGGTGCGTCTGGATGGCCCAGCAGTTCAACTGCCGTCGCGACACGCACTGGCAATTTCTATGGCGCTTTATGAACTGGCCACAAACGCCATTAAATACGGGTCGCTTTCGGTGCCAGACGGGACAGTAGATTTCACCTGGGCCATATCCGACGGGAAGAGCAATCGCGAAATTGTTATGAAATGGGCGGAACGCAACGGACCTGAAGCCGTTATTCCTGAAGAAAAGGGCTTTGGTTCGTTCATCATCGACCGGGCACTTTCAGCAGAGACAGGTGGAGATGTGGAGCTGTCTTATTCCGCATCGGGTTTTGCATGGTCTTTGAAAATGCCAATCGAGTAGCTCACGGAGATCAGGATGACCGCAACGAACAAGAAGGTTTTTATTGTCGAAGACGAAGTCCTCGTGGCATTCGAGATGACAGACACCCTTGAAGATATGGGATTTCAGGTGGTCGGGCCAAGCGTCCACCTTGAGGAAGCCAAGAAGAAGGCAGAGACGGCGGACATCGACGTTGCCTTTCTGGATGTGAATCTGGGGCGCGGCAAAACGTCAGAACCAATCGCAAGAATTCTTAAGGAACGGTCGATACCGTTTGTTTATATCACGGCCTATGACCGGGAGCAGATCGGATTTATCACCGATCAGGACAAACTTATGAAAAAGCCGGTGTCGGGCAGGCAACTCCTCGTTGCGCTGCGCAAGGTCTTACCGGACGTTGAAATCCAGTGATCCCCAACCGATGCTCAATTTCCAGCTACCACTGAACCAGATTAGAATAGCCGGAACGAAGGTCGTCAATCTGGTCCATCTTCCATCAATCAACCCACCATCTTGTACCCGTTCGTCGCGATAATACGCGACCGCTGAAGTTCGACCAGTCAGGTGCAACAAGAGTTTCGTTAACGAGGTCGCGAAAGCCAGCGCAATGGTGTAAACAAGGGAAGCTGGAGCGGGCATCGTATATTTGATACCGCAGGACATGCACCTTTTTTGGACGTTGTATCGTGGAGGTAGAATGATGCGTATGTTTTTCACTTTGGTGGCAGCAATTGCCGGAATGGCGCTATCCGCGCCTGTGGCGCATGCCGAAATTGACGGGCACGGGCCGGATGCCTGGCGGGTGACCGGCGTGGCCGCCGATGATGTGCTGAATATGCGCATGGGGCCTGGCACCGAATATCTGGCCATCGACCAACTGGCAGCCAATGCGCGGAATCTGGAACTGATCACCTGTGTTCCGCTCTTGATTCAACCGATTTACAGCAGGCTAAGCGAAGCACAGCGCGCCGCGTTGCCGCCGCGCTGGTGTCTGATGCGCAGCAGCGACTTTAGCAAGGCTGGCTGGGTATCGCAGCGCTTCATTATGGAAGACGGTCTGGAAGAAGTGATGCGGTCAACACCAGCGGCCGAATCTGCCATACCAGTACAGGTCATCGGTGATGCGGAGATTGACGAAGCGGCGTTTCTGGTGCGTGATCTTTACGAGGCTTTCGCAAGATCGAACAGCCGCGCTGACAACCCGTTCATGCGGCCCGAAGCGGAAAAGTACTTTTTCATCGCGATCATTCCCGAGATGGAGGGGCACGGAACAGATGTTCTATATGATGCACAGGACTTTGAGGGCAGTGTGACCCGCATTGCGCCTGATCCCGTACATCCGATGCTGCGCGGGATGATCACAATCAATGTCGATTTCATCAATTGGGGCCAAGAAAATCGCGCTGTCTTCTCTTTGCGTCCTGATTTTGATCGCGCAGACAAGGCTATACGCATATTCCGTGTCGAATTTGATGAGAGAGGCTATCCCTGACGATCACGCGGATCAATGAGCGCAAGTATCGCTCGGGATCCGGACCTGGTTTCTGTCGGATGACTGGCAAGCATCATCTGGTCAGGCGCAAGGAGGGTGCGCCATTTGCAGTGGCCGCCGACCTGTCCTGTGGATACCCCAGTCCATACCGCTGAAGGTCATCCGCCTTCAGGGCAGCATGTCCTTCAGCGTTTGCAACTGATCTGCCTCAGCCGCCGGTTTGTCATCGCGTATGCGTGATATGCGCGGGAAACGCATGGCGATTCCGGACTTATGGCGGGGGGACCGGTTCAGCCCTTCAAAGGCAATCTCGACTACCTTTGTTGGTTTGAGCGCCCGAACAGGGCCAAACGTTTCGGTGGTGTTGTTGCGCACAAAGCTGTCCAGCGCTTTCAACTCGTCATCGGTGAAGCCGAAATAGGCCTTGCCGACCGGCACCAGCCTGTCACCATCCCAGACGCCAAAAGTGAAATCGGAATAGAAACCAGAGCGTTTCCCGTGGCCGCGCTGGGCGTACAGAAGCACCGCATCCACCAGCGTCGGGTCGCGTTTCCATTTGAACCACGGCCCTTTCATCCGTCCGGCAAGGTAGGGACTGTCGCGCCGCTTGATCATGACGCCTTCGATGACCGCCTCGGGTGGACCGGCACGCAGGGCGGCCAGATCATCCCATTGCGAAAAAGAAAGCAGCGGCGAAATGTCGATACGTGGCTGGTTCAGGCTGGCAACCGCGCGTTCAAGTATTTCGCGCCGCGTCGCGAAGGGCAGGGCGCGCAGGTCTTCCCCGTTCCAGAGCAAAAGATCATAAACCCGCATATGTGCCGGATGGCTTTCCAGCATCTTGCGGCTTACGGTTTTGCGGCCCAACCGCTTTTGGAGATCACCGAAAGGGGCGATAACGTCACCGCGCCGGACCAGCAGTTCGCCATCAAATGTGCCGTCAAAATCCAGAGCATTAAGAAGATCGGGAAAAGCCGGCGAAATATCCTCGCCCGTGCGGGAATAAAGCCGCCGCGTGCCTTGGTCACTGACGGCCTGCACGCGTATGCCATCCCATTTCCACTCAGCCGCGAAGTCCCCGACAGGAAGGGCGTTCAGCGCGGTAAGATCTGTCGGGGTGGACAGCATAACAGGGCGAAACGGGGCGTGCGCGGCAGCGGCAGGTTTTTCCCCACCTTCGGCCCATGCAAACAGGTTGACGTAGGGCGGCGTCAGACCGTGCCAGATTTCCTCGACTTCTGTCAGGGGCAGATTGCCATAGTCTGATAGCGCGACCCGCGCCAACCGACCGGAAATGCCGACCCGCAATCCGCCTGTGGCCAGTTTGAGGTAGGCATACCGCTCGGACGCCGTTATGCCGTCCAGCCGCATCATAATCAGCGCGGGCAGGTCAAGTTTGGACGCGGTTTGCAACTCTTCTACCAGCAGGGGCAGAGGTATATCTTCGGGTTTTCCGTCCGATGCCCAGAGCAGCGCGATAGTTTCTGCCAGATCGCCGACAAAATCATAACTCATCGAGAAAAGTGCTGCGTCGAACCGCGAGACGGCCAGACCCCGCAGCAGTGATGACGTCACCCGCTTCAGTTTCAGATCACCGGTAAGGGCTGCCAGCGCGAGTCCGCGCGCCGGGTCCGGTGTCGTCGCGAAGAACTGTTTCAGATGGGCAATCTTGCCATTGCGCTGATGGGTAAAGGCAAGGCGTTCAAGAAGGGCGGCAAAGGCACGCATCAATCCTGCTCCTCTTCATAACCCAGCAGGCGCAGAGGGCGGGCCATGCGCCCTTCCATTTCGCACCAGCGGATCAGGGCGTCTTCGCGGCCATGGGTGACCCATGTTTGCGCGGGGTCGAGTTCGGTGATGGTGCGGGTCAGATCGGGCCAGTCGACGTGGTCGGATATAACCAGCGGCAGTTCAACGCCGCGTTGCCGCGCACGCGCACGCACCTGCATCCAGCCGCTCGCAAAGCAGATCACCGGATCGGGAAACCGTTGCGCCCATGTCGCCCCGAATGCAGAAGGAGGGGCGAGAACAATCTGACCCGCGAAATCCGATTTTCTGCCGCGATCTGTCGTGGCAGGCCGCAAATCGCCCAAAGGGATACCCTGACTGATGTGATATTCGCAAAGCCGTTCCAGCGCTCCGTGAATATAGACAGGCCCGTCCCATCCGGCGAGGCGCAGCAGCATGATCACCCTTTGTGCTTTGCCCAGCGCGTAGGCACCGACCAGATGCGCGCGTTCAGGGAATGCGGCAACAGAGGCCAGCAAACGGCTGATTTCCTGCAACGGATCGGGGTGGCGGAATACCGGCAGGGCAAAGGTCGCTTCGGTGACCAGAATATCACAGGGCACCGGTTCGAACGAGGCACAGGCGGGGTTTGGACTGCGCGAATAATCGCCGGTGACGACGGCCTTGCCTTCCGTATGGTGGTCCAGCGCAATCTGGGCTGAGCCAAGCACATGCCCCGCCGGATGAAAGGCAACGGTCACTTCGCCAATTGTTTGCGGGCCGTCGGCCACCTGCTTGATGCGGGTGAAATCCGTGCCATAGCGGATGGCCATGATGTCCAGCGTCTGCGCGGTCGCCATGACTGCGCCGTGACCGGCCCTTGCGTGATCGGCGTGACCGTGGGTGATCAGGGCCTTCTCTACGGGTCTGACCGGATCAATATAAAACCCTCCGGCAGGACAAAACAGGCCCTCGGGACGCGTTTGCAAAAGGACAGAGGTCATGGTCATCCTTTGGTTGGGTCTTTCCATTGTCTGCGTGTGGCCGGGTTTGGCATCTTAGTCAGCCTGCCAATTCCGTGCCGGTGCGATCAGCCTATGGAAAGTAGAACCAAATTGCGCGCGTGCCAGTTCCATTTAAGCGCGCCGGTCGTTTCACTTTGCCTTTCGCGGCACTCTGCCGATGCCATCCAATCGGTGTGACATCCCTTTGCACCCCGAGCGTACTAAACTTAAAGTTGCCGTAAGGGCAAGCGTTGGGTAGGCTCTCGTCAGAACCGTTTAACTGGAGAGGAACCATCATGCAAAAAGCACTGACATTACTCGCAGGGGGCGCGCTGGCGCTGATTCCCGTCGCGGGCCTGACGCAAGAGGCCGCAATCTATAGCGGGATGGACCGTATTCACCCTGCATGGGCCGAGAACGGTATGGTGGTGGCGCAGGAACAGATCGCCGCAGAAGTGGGCCGCGATATTCTGGCGGCAGGCGGCAATGCCGTTGACGCCGGTGTCGCCGTGGCCTTTGCGCTGGCGGTCACACTGCCGCGTGCGGGCAACCTTGGCGGTGGCGGTTTCATGATCGTGCATGACGCGGAAACCGGCGAGACAAAAGCCATCGACTATCGCGAAATCGCCCCGATGAGTGCGGACCGTGACATGTTCCTTGATGATGAAGGCAACGCCGACAGCGAAAAATCCCGCTTTTCCGGTCTGGCTACCGGTGTTCCGGGCACGGTTGCAGGCATGCAGATGGTGCTGGATGAATATGGCACCATGACAATGGCCGAAGTGATCGCGCCTGCCATCGGTCTGGCGCGCGACGGGATCGTCGTGACCGCAGACCTTGCCGACAGCCTGATCGGGCTTGAAGACCGGCTCAAGGCTTGGCCCGCGTCAGAGGCGATTTTCTATAAAGAAGGCGGCGCGTTCTTTGAGCCCGGCGATACGCTCGTTCAGGCCGATCTGGCTGCAACCTTGCAACTGATCGCTGATCAGGGTCCGAACGGTTTCTATACAGGCCAGACAGCGCAGGCCATTGTGGATTCCGTTGGTGCCGCAGGTGGTCGTATCACGATGGAAGACATGGCCGCCTACGAGGCCGTCAGCCGCGATCCGGTTACGGGCACATACCGCGGTTATGAAATTGTATCGATGCCGCCGCCATCGTCGGGTGGTATCCACATTGTCCAAATCCTGAACACGCTTGAGGAATATCCCATCGGGTTTCTGGGGCATAATTCGTCCGAGACAATCCACCTGATGGCCGAGGCGATGAAACGTGCCTATGCCGACAGGTCCGAGTATCTGGGTGACCCGGAATTCTATGACGTCCCACAGGCCGAACTGATCTCTAAAGAATACGCTGCCGCTATCCGCGAGGGCATTTCGCTTGGCCGCGCCACGCCTTCGGACGAGATCAAGCCAGCCGATCTGACCCCATACGAAAGCGACCAGACCACGCATTTCTCGATCGTGGACAAGGATGGCAACGCGGTGTCCAACACCTATACCATCAACTTTTCCTACGGGTCGGGCATGGTGGCCGACAGCACCGGCGTCCTGATGAATAATGAAATGGACGACTTTGCCGCTAAGCCCGGCGTGATGAACGCCTATGGCTTGCTGGGTGGTGACGCCAACGCCGTCGAGCCCGGCAAACGGCCACTTTCGTCGATGAGCCCGACAATGGTGATGCGGGACGGCGAGGTCTTTATGGTCACCGGCAGTCCCGGCGGTTCGCGGATTATCACAACCGTGCTGCAGATCATCATGAATGTGATCGACCATGACATGAACATCGCCGAAGCGACCGTCGCACCGCGCATTCACCACCAGTGGTTGCCCGAAGTGCTGCGTGTGGAAGAGGGAATTAGCCCCGACACCCTAGCAGCGCTCGAAGCAAAGGGGCATGTTGTCGAGGTGATGAGCACGATGGGATCGGCCCAATCGATCGTTGTCGATCATGAAGCAGGGCTGCTGCTGGGTGGGGCAGATACACGCCAGACCAGTTCCGCCGCTCGCGGTTACTGACACAACGCGCCGGACCGCACACCGCTGTCCGGACTGAGCAGATAAAAAGGGGCGCGATACGACCGTCAGGTCATACCGCGCCCCTTTATTTTGTCTTATCCAAAACCACCGGTCGGTCGGTTTGGGCTTTTACGTCGTGTTGCGCGATCAGTTCTCTGGCAGCGCATAGGCGATCACGGAATCGCCCAGCTTGGTCCCGACATAGCCGTGACCGCCCGCAACAACGACCAGATATTGCCGCCCGTCGCGCCCCAGATAGGTCGCTGGCGTGGACTGGCCGCCCGCAGGCAATCTGGCCTTCCACAGCTCTTCACCGGTGGCAAGGTCATAGCCGCGTACATAGTAATCCACCTGCCCCGACAGGAACGTCAGACCGCCGCCGGTCACAATCGGCCCACCGATGCCCGGCACGCCGGTTTCCAACGGCAGCGGGATCGGTGACATGTCTTCGACCGTGCCGTTGACGTGCTGATAGACCGTCTCACCGGTGGTCAGGTCGATCCCGGCCACATAGCCCCAAGGCGGTTGCTGGCAGGGCAGACCAAGGCGCGACATGAACGGACGCATGACCGCAGCATAGGGCGTGCCAAAGTTTTCGTTGCCCATCGGATACCCCGGCGCGGATACAATCGAATCCAGCGTATCGGGGCGTTCATACAGGGTTGTGGTAAAGCCAAGGTAGACCGGCATCGCAAAGGCGACCTGACGGGCCGGATCAACCGCAATCCCGCCCCAGTTGAAGATACCAAAACTGCCCGGATGGGTCAGTGTGCCTTCCAGACTTGGCGGCGTATAGCGCCCTTCATAGTTGAGGTTCGCAAAGTCGATGCGGCACAGCATCTGGTCGATCGGGGTCAGCCCCCACATTTGTGAACCCGTAACAGGCGGCGGCGCAAAGGAGATCGCCGAGACAGGCTGCGTCGCGGCGGGGCGTTCGCCCGCGACCACGTTCTGGGACACTTCGATCTGCGTCACCGGCAGCAGCGGCTCTCCGGTTGCGCGGTTCAGCACATAGATGTCGCCCTGTTTCGTGGCCTGCACCACCGCAGGCACCGTTTCCCCGTCAATGGTCAGATCCACCAGCGTCGGTTGTGCAGGCACGTCATAGTCCCACAAGTCGTGATTGACCGTGCGGAACACCCATTGCAACGCGCCGGTTGTCCCGTCCAGCGCGATAATCGACGCAGTGAACCGGTCGACGTTCTCGCTTCTGTCGCCACCATACTGGTCCGGCGACCCGCTACCCATCGGCAGATAGACCATGTTCAGTTCTGCGTCGTAACTGCCGGGTGCCCAGCTGTTCGGCACGTTCTGGGTGAATACCTCGCCCTCGGCAATCGGGGTGGTATCATCGGGGTTGCCGGGGTCGAAATTCCACGTCAGGCGACCGGTCTGCAGGTCGTAGGCGCGGATCGCACCGGATGGCAGCGTGTTGGAAAGGTTGTCATTCACACTGCCGCCGATAACCAGAACATCGCCCGCAATCGTGGGGGGAGACGTGGCGTAGGCCGCCGTGGGTGACACGTTGGGCATGCCGACCCAAAGGTTTACAGTGCCATCACCGCCGCCAAATCCGGGGCAGATCATCCCGCTTTCGGCACTGACCGCAATCAGGCGCGCATCACGGGTCGGCAGGAAAATCCGGCGCAGGCAATCCGCGCGCATCGGCTGCGCGTCGGACGGGGCGCTGTCGGGAACAATCGGGTTCGGGTCGCCCTCGACAGCGGTGCCGGCCACGATGTTATGCGACACACCCGCCGCCTCGGTCGTGGCGCTTTCCATGCTGGCCTTGATCAGTGCTGCACCCTGCTCGACCGTGGGCACAGGTTCGTCGGAAACCTCCCAGCCCAAGCCGGTTGCATCGTGATAGGTCAGGCCGCGACAGGTCGCATAGGTCGACAGGGCCGGTGTCAGTTCGATCAGGGTCGGGGCAAAGCGCCAGCGTTCTTCTCCGGTCACGGGATCAAGCGCGATCACCTCGCTTTTGGGTGTGCACAGGAACATTGTGTCATCCACGATCAGTGGCGTTGTTTGCAGCGCCGTGCCGGGCAAATTCACATGCACGTCACCCGCATTATACTGCCACGCGACTTCAAGGTTCGCGACGTTTTCGGGGGTGATCTGCGCAAGTGGCGAATAACGCTGACCGGCTCCGGTGCGCCCGTAGGACGACCATTCACCGTCCGGCACTTCGCCGTCCGAAAGCGGGTCTGCCGCCATCCGTGCATCCGCAAACCGGCCGGGGGTGTCGTAGGGCTGCGTGACAATGGACACCGCCGCCACAACCGCCGTGATTGCGACACTGACCGCAAGCGTCATGCCCTCGACGCCGTACCCGCGAAAGCCGTCCGTGCCTTTGGTCAGCGACCGCGCAACAGGTGGCAACAGCAGGAACAATCCCAGTAGCACCAACAATCCGCCGCGTGGCGCAAGACCCCACCAATACAGACCAACCTCTGCCAGTCCCCAGACCAGCGCGAACATCAGGGCCACGCCGTAAACGGCAAGTCCGCTTTTGCGGCGGGCAAGCATCAGAACAGCAGACAGCACCAGCAGCGCGCCAAGCACGATATAGCCCCAAGCGCCACCCAAAGAAACAAGCTGGATACCGCCGACGGTCAAAACCCCGCCAAGTGCCAGAACCAAAACCGAGAATAATATGCGCAACATCAAACGAATCCCTAATTCACATCCATGGGTTGAATGCCCAGTCTACCATGCCGTCGCTGATTTGCGAGCCTGCAAAGTCGCGGATCTTCATCAGGCACCGGTCAGGCAAAATACTTGAGCCTTCAATCCTTGTGCCATCGGTTCGCCCCTCCGGGAGGCTCCAGATCGTGCGCAGTGCGTAGTGGTCCTGCTTTATCGCCCAGTTTGCAGCCTTGTTAAGGTGGATCAGGGTTTCATTTAGTCTGCCCATCTCATTGGTTCTGTTTTGCGGGGGTATGCCTCATCAGGGAATAACTATGTCGTGTGTCGAACGCGGGCGCCCGGAGTTAAAGGCGTCAACAATTTGCTGATCCCGGCATGCCTTTCAAAACCTGTTTCAAAGGCGTGCTGGTCCTGACTTTGAAGCCGGTCAACATGTCGATCCAAGCGCCACTGGTATGCTGGCTGACCTGAACTGTATTGAATATCTCCGGCTTGCCATGCTTGGCCAAGGCCTCAGTAGGCTTCTCGCAGACCTTGAGGGCGCGAACTCTGTCCGTCGACATCGTCTGCTTCCCCAAATGGATACGAAGCAATTTAACAACGCCGAATTTTGATCGCGATGGGATTCAGAAGAACTGGACGCAACGCTTACCCGTAGTGGCAGTGCGATAGAACTGATATTCTTTCCCGGAAAGCGACAGATCGCCGTCAAAAGACACAAACTACGTGTCATCTTTCAAAAAGAAAAAGTGGTGAGCCGGTCGGGATCCGAACCCGAGACCTACTGATTAAAAGTCAGTTGCTCTACCAACTGAGCTACCGGCCCACTAAGGGCGCTAATTAGAAACCATCTTGCACGGGGTCAACCCCAAAATTCGTCTGCATCTGGAATAGTCTGCAACCTTTGTCTATATGCGCGGCTATGACTGATCTCACATCCACTTCATTGCCTTTTATGAAAATGCACGGGCTGGGAAACGACTTTGTTGTCGTGGACGAACGTGATGGCGTGGTGCGTGTGGACGCCGCGCTTGCGGTGGCTATGGCTGACCGCCACAGGGGCGTGGGATTCGACCAGCTTGCGGTGCTGAGCAATCGTGCCGGTGCCGATGTGCATCTGACATTCTGGAACAGTGACGGGTCGCAATCTGCCGCTTGCGGGAATGCGACGCGTTGCATTGCACGATTTCTGATGGACCAAAAGGGGCTGGATCGCCTGACCATTACCACAGATCGCGGCACTTTATATGCAGTTGATGCAGGTGGCCTTGCATCGATAAATATGGGACACCCCCAATTGGACTGGCACGATATTCCGCTCGCCTCCGAGATGGACACATTGGCGCTGCCGATTGCCGGTGCGCCGACGGCGACCGGAATGGGCAATCCGCATTGCACTTTTTTTGTCGAGGATGCCGAAGCAATCGACCTAACGAAACGGGGTGCAGAAATCGAACGCCACCCGCTGTTCCCGCACCGCACGAACGTGCAATTTGCGAGCGTGACCGGAATGAATCATCTGCGGATGCGGGTCTGGGAACGGGGTGTGGGAATCACGCTTTCATCCGGCTCGTCGTCCTGTGCGACCGCGGTAGCGGCAGCGCGCAAGGGTCTGACTGGGCGCAAGGTGCAAATTGATCTTGACGGCGGCACGTTGCATATCGACTGGCGCGCTGACGGTGTCTGGATGACGGGCCCCACGGCGCATGTTTTTGATGGTGTATGGCATGGCTGACGCGCCGGTATTTTCCAACCACGGATGCAGGCTGAACGCCTATGAAACCGAGGCAATGAAGGAACTCGCCACGCAGGCGGGCGTCACCGATGCGATCGTGTTCAATACCTGTGCCGTGACAGCGCGCAAGGCCAAGCAGGATATCCGCAAGCAACGCCGCGCCAATCCGGGTGCAAAGATAATCGTCACCGGTTGCGCTGCCCAGACAGAGCCTGCGACGTTTTCCGCCATGTCCGAGGTCGACGTGGTGATCGGTAATACCGAAAAGATGAACCCCGCGACCTGGGCCAATATGGCCCCCGATCTGATTGGCCAGACCGAACCTGTGCAGGTTGACGACATCATGTCGGTCACCGAAACGGCGGGTCACCTGATTGACGGGTTTGGCACGCGCAGCCGTGCCTATGTGCAGGTCCAGAACGGTTGCGACCACCGCTGCACCTTTTGCATTATCCCCTATGGCCGTGGCAATTCGCGGTCGGTGCCTGCAGGTGTTGTGGTGGACCAGATCAAACGGTTGGTGGACCGCGGATATCAAGAGGTCGTGCTGACCGGCGTTGATCTGACATCATGGGGTGCCGACCTGCCAGCAACGCCAAAGCTGGGTGATCTGGTCATGCGGATCCTGAAACTGGTGCCGGACCTGCCGCGCCTGCGGATCAGCTCTATCGACAGTATCGAAGTTGACGACAACCTGATGCAAGCCATCGCCACAGAACACCGCCTGATGCCGCATTTGCACCTGTCCTTGCAGGCGGGGGATGACATGATCCTGAAGCGGATGAAGCGCCGCCATCTGCGTGACGATGCGATCCGGTTCACCGAAGACGCGCGCAAGCTACGGCCTGACATGACCTATGGCGCTGATATAATCGCGGGCTTCCCGACCGAAACCGATGCGATGTTTGCCAATTCCCTGGCGCTGGTGGTGGATTGCAACCTGACATGGCTACACGTCTTCCCCTATTCCGCACGGCAAGGCACGCCTGCTGCACGGATGCCCAGCGTAAACGGTGCCGTCATTAAAGAACGCGCAGCTTTGTTGCGGACGGCGGGTGACGCACAGGTCGCCACACATCTGCAAAGCCAGATCGGGCAAACCCATCAGGTCTTGATGGAAAGCCCGCGCATGGGGCGCACACCGCAGTTCGCCGAAGTCCGGTTTGCGTCAGACCAGCCCGAAAGCCGGATTGTCTCGGCCAGAATAGACAGTGCGACAGCAACCCACCTCTTGGCGTAACTGTTCGCCAAACTGCATTTGTGCGGTGTAGTGTTGTGCTTGGAATACTTCTTTTAGAACAGGGACGAACAATGAAACAATGGCAGAACAAGGTCGCAGTTGTGACCGGCGGTGCTTCGGGACTGGGCGAAGCATCGGCGCGGGCTTTGGCGCAAGCGGGACTGAAAGTCGCGATCTTTGATCAGAATGCGGAAAAGGGAACAGCGGTCGCCGAAAGTGTCGGCGGCCGGTTCTATACCGTTGATGTCACGGATGCAGGCAGCGTTGCAGAGGCCCTGACACAAACGATTGAGGCACTTGGGGTGCCGCGCGTGCTGGTGAACTGCGCGGGTATCGCACCGGCCGCAAAAACCGTGTCGCGTGGTGCACCGCATGATCCTGCGATCTTTGCCAAGACCATTCAGGTCAACCTGATCGGCAGCTTTATCTGCGCAAGTCAGGCGGCGGCGCTGATGGTCGGCCAAGACCCGATTGACGATGACGGCGCGCGCGGCGTTATCATCAACACGGCATCGGTCGCGGCTTATGACGGGCAAGTGGGTCAGGCTGCCTATGCCGCGTCCAAAGGGGGCATTGTCGGGATGACGCTGCCGATGGCGCGGGATCTGGCGGACAAGGGTGTGCGGGTTTGTGCGATTGCGCCCGGTCTGTTCCTGACGCCGATGCTTGAGGGTTTGCCAGAGGAGGTGCAATCGTCGCTTGGTGCGCAGGTGCCGTTCCCGTCGCGGTTGGGGCATCCTTCGGAATACGCAAAACTTGTCTGTCACATTCTGGACAACGCAATGCTGAACGGCGAGGTGATCCGCCTTGATGGCGCGATCCGCATGGCACCAAGGTAGCCAACTTTCTGCCTTAACCTGACCCGACATGTCTTGCTCTTCCCGAATGACAGGTTCAGCCTGCGCACAACCAGGGACGAGGCAGTATGACTAAGGTTTTTATTAACGGTTTGGGGCGGATCGGGCGCACGGTTTTGCGCGCTTGGGCGATGGGCAACGCGCCCGATGTCACGATCGTCGGGGTGAACGATACGGCGGCGGCCGATCTCTGTGCCCATCTGTTTGCCTATGACAGTGTGTTTGGCCCTTACCGTGGCAACGTCGCGATGACGGAAGGGTGCCTGCAAATAGATGACCGGCGTATCCCGATCCATACGACTGACAATATCAGCGGGCTGGACCTGCACGGTGTTGATGTGCTGATGGAATGTACCGGCAGGGCTGAAAGCCGGAGCGTTGCAGAGCGCGGGCTAAAAGCCGGCGCCAAACGGATTCTGATCTCAGGCCCGTCCGATGCGGCTGATATCACGATTGTGCTTGGCGCAAATGACGGGTTGCTGGCGGATCAGCAGATCGTTTCGAACGCCTCTTGCACGACCAATGCCCTCGCTCCGCTGGTGCGCTTGGTGCAGGATCAATGGGGTATTCGCGCCGGATGGATGACGACAATCCATTGCTACACCAGCAGTCAGCCCACTATCGATTCCCCTCGCGGTGATTTCCAGCGCAGCCGCGCCGCATCGCTTTCGATGGTGCCAACCACAACATCGGCAATGCGCCTGCTGGACGATGTGCTACCCGACATCGCGGGCCGGATCGAAGGGGCGGCAGTGCGAGTGCCGGTTGCGTCGGTTTCGGCTGTTGATCTGGCCCTGACGCTGGACAAAACCCCGACTCTTGCGGCGGCGAATGCGCTTTTTGCAGCGCAGTCGGGTATCATCGGTGCCACTGAAAAACTGCTGGTGTCGACAGATTTGCGCGCGCGGCCGGAAAGCCTTGTGATTGCATTGCCTGAAACCCGCATTACCCAAGCGGGCCTGATGCGGGTTTTTGGCTGGTATGACAACGAATGGGGCTTCTCGCAAAGGATGCTCGAACTGGCGGTCAGGATGTCTTAAACAGGGTTTTATTTTTCCGAAGCGCGCACTAGGTTCCGCTATCACAGGAACGGGGACGACATGGCATCCATTGTATCGGTACGCGATTTGCGCAAAACCTTCGCGACCGGTTTTGAGGCCCTCAAAGGTATCAACCTTGAAATAGAAGAGGGCGAAATTCTTGCCCTGCTTGGTCCGAACGGCGCAGGCAAAACCACGGTCATTTCGACGATCTGCGGTATTTCGGTGCCGACGAGCGGGCGAATTCTGGTTGGTGGCCATGATACCCAAGAGGAATATCGCGCCACCCGATCCCTGATCGGGCTGGTTCCGCAAGAGATTAATCTGGAACCGTTTGAAACGGTTAGCAATTCGGTGCGGTTTTCACGCGGCCTGTTTGGAAAGCCGCGTGACGATGCCATGATCGATGCAATCCTGAGGCAGCTATCGCTCTACGACAAGAAAGACAGCAGGATCATGACGCTGTCGGGCGGGATGAAGCGAAGGGTTCTGATCGCCAAGGCGCTGTCACACGAGCCGCGCGTGTTGTTTCTGGACGAACCGACCGCCGGGGTAGATGTGGAGCTGCGCAAGAATATGTGGGGAATTGTTGCCGATCTCAAGGCGACAGGCGTGACCATCATCCTGACGACACACTACATTGAAGAGGCCGAAGCGATTGCGGATCGTGTCGCTGTCATCAGCAAGGGCGAAATCCTTCTGGTGCAAAACAAGGCCGAACTGATGGCGCAGATGGGCAAGAAACTGCTGCGCATCGAATTGGCGGCCCCAGTGACGGACATTCCCGAAACGCTGGCGGATTACAACCTTGTCGCTGATGGGCGGACCCTGATCTATACCTACGATACCCACGGCGAACGAACGGGGATCACCACGCTTTTGCTGGATATGCAAAAAGCGGGACTACAGATGGTGGACCTCCAGACCCAACAAAGTAGTCTTGAAGATATTTTTGTCGGCCTTGTGGAGGACCAAGCATGAACCTGATTGCTGTCGCATCCATTTACCGGTTTGAAATGGCCCGTTTCTTTCGCACCTTGGCGCAATCCATCGTATCGCCCGTGCTGTCTACCTCGCTTTATTTCGTGGTGTTCGGCACCGCTATCGGCAGCCGTATCGAAACGGTTGAAGGGGTCAGCTATGGAGCGTTTATCGTTCCCGGCCTGATCATGTTATCG
>RCMY010004283.1_pt1 | contig 15480 bp, 15 predicted proteins | sample 2041341 | NCBI WGS metagenome assembly RCMY01 (sample SAMN09708234, study PRJNA481090) | Marine sediment metagenome, whole genome shotgun sequencing project.
CGCTTCGTTCGTATTTTGATCATTCTTAAATTGCCTTTTTTAAAAATGTCTGAATCTTTTTCGAAAACACGCGTTCTCACCCTATACCCTTTTTTTTTCAAAGTGTTTTGTAACAAGGATAATTTATTGAATTCACTTTCGTGCATAGATATATCCAAATCATTATCCCAAGGCAGCAACCTACCCTCACGTCGCAAACCTAGAAGGGTGCCCCCTTCAAGCCAATAGTTTATATTGCAAGATTCAAAAATGGTGATCACATCGGATAACAAGTTTTCCGCCTGTACTAAATTCTTGCCTTCAAGTGTTATGTCGTATGCCATTTTTAGTGATAAAGATTTTTGTATTGTCGGTAAGACATACAAACCTACCATTTTAATGGATACAAAAAAATAGATGGATTTAAGCCGGAAAATTTAAAAAAGAAAATATAAGTACTGAAAAATTAAGGCATGGTTTTAAAAACTGTAGACCACTGTTCTTCACTTTCCAATCTCTGAAGTTCACGATATCTTTCAACGTCGCACAAAGCATCAAGGTGACAAATAACAACACCTTTTTTACCGTCAAGAAAACCAAGTCTAATAATATAGCTATTGAAGAATTTCCATATTGGTTTTAGAAGTAGTAAGGTGTAACTGAATCTTTTATTCTTATTAAAGGCTTCTTTTGCTTTTAACCTTCCGTACAACATCATTTTATTTTTGTACACCTCATAATCCTTGTAGCAATAATGCGTAAGCTTGTTTTTGAATTTTCCAGTTGTACCAACAATATCCAAAGTTTCGTGAACAATACGCTTATCAGAAAAGTTTACCTTACTTTTTCTGAATAGTCTATAATTCTTATCGGTTTGCCATCCGCTAAAGCGTAATCGCTCTTTTTGGAACATGAATTTTCTATAAAACCAATACGCTACATGTTTTGGGTTGTTGTTTATTGTTGCCCTTATTTCTTTTTTAAGATTTTCTGGCACAACTTCATCAGCATCTAAAAACAAAACCCAATCGTTTGTGGCCTGTTTTAATGTAAAAGCTTTTTGTGCCGTAAAGTTTTTAAAAGGATTCTGTATTACTCTTACTTTTGGATGATTTGAAAGATATTCGTAGGTACCATCTGTACTATAAGAGTCAACCACTATAATCTCATCTGCAAAGGAAATAGATGCTATGCATTTTTCAATATACCCTATTTCATTATAGGTAATTATTAGGGCGGTTATTTTTTCTTTGGTTTGAGGCATAATTCTAAATTAATCAGCTGGTTAGGCCAATCTTGTTTGTTATTAACAGAAAAATAACAAAAAAAGTATGTTCATAGCGAAAAATCTTACAAATCATTTTATGAAATCTTTTGCTATAAAAAAGCAAAGGGTCATAGCTAATTAAATATCGCTTATCACCTTATTTATAAAACAATTGAAATGAAAAAAACCCTACTTGAAAATAGGGTTAAAAAGATGTTTAAATTGGATATTAGATAGTTTACACGGCTACACTATACTCGCGAAGCGCATCATTCAAAGAGGTTTTCTTGTTTGTACTTTCTTTTCTTGTACCGATAATCAAGGCACAAGGCACTTGATAATCACCAGCCGGGAACGTTTTGGTGTAACTCCCTGGGATAACAACGGACCTTGCAGGTACTAATCCTTTTCTCTCTACAGGAGAATCTCCGGTAACATCAATAATTTTAGTTGATGCGGTAAGTACGACATTTGCTCCAAGTACGGCTTCTTTTTCAACGCGGACACCCTCAACAACAATGCACCTAGAACCCACAAAAGCATTATCTTCAATAATTACCGGGGCAGCTTGCAAGGGCTCAAGAACACCCCCAATACCAACACCACCGCTTAAATGTACATTTTTCCCAATCTGGGCACAACTACCCACTGTAGCCCAAGTGTCTACCATAGTACCTTCATCAACATAAGCCCCAATGTTCACATAACTTGGCATTAGAATAGTCCCTGAAGCGATATAGGCTCCATGTCTTGCCACCGCATGTGGCACAACCCTGATGCCTTTCTCTTTATACCCTTTTTTAAGTGGAATTTTGTCGTGATATTCAAAAATGCCTGCTTCTAGAGTTTCCATTTTTTGAATTGGAAAATAAAGGACAACACCTTTTTTTACCCATTCATTGATTTGCCAACCCTTTGCAGTTGGTTCAGCACAACGAAGCTCGCCAGCATCCAATAAATCAATTACCTTACGAATGGCATTTTGGGTATTTTTATCTTTTAATAATTCTCTATTGTCCCATGCTTTTTCAATGGTCTGTCTTAGTTCGGTCATTTTATTTCTTAAAATTTTGACAAATATAAGGGCTATAGAACTAAATCGTCCCGCGTTTTTATAGTTATAACAATTTATGGTTTATTTTTGCCAAAAATTTTAAATTGGGTAGAATTGTTGCATTGGATTATGGGAAAGTACGTACTGGAATAGCTGTTACTGACGAATTACAGCTAATTGCTTCCGGACTTACCACCGTAAAGACAGTTGAACTCATTGAATTTTTGAAAAAGTATGTCTTAGACGAAAACGTTGAAAAGTTTATAGTGGGTGAGCCCAAACAAATGGATTATTCACCTTCACAAGTTGAGGTATTAATAATACCCTTTTTGAAGCATTTGAGTAGGACATTCACTGAAATCCCCATTGAAAGGCAAGATGAACGTTTTACATCAAAAATGGCATTTCAATCAATGATTGAAGGCGGAATTAAAAAAAAGCAACGCAAAAACAAGGCGTTAGTAGATGAGATAAGTGCAACCCTGATTTTACAGGCTTATTTAAATAGAAAATAAATGGTATTACCTATTGTCGCTTATGGTGACGCTGTACTTCGGAAAGTAGGAAAGGAAATTGATAAGGATTCACCTACGCTTAATGAACTAATTTCCAATATGTGGGAAACCATGTATAATGCTAGTGGAGTGGGTTTGGCGGCACCTCAAATTGGCTTGCCGGTTAGATTATTTTTGGTTGATGCTACGCCTTTTGCAGAAGATGAAGAACTATCCGAAAAAGAAAGAGCTACTCTAGAAGGATTCAAAAAAGTATTCATCAATGCCAAAATTGAAGAGGAGACCGGTAATGATTGGATATTTAATGAAGGCTGCCTGAGTATTCCTGATATTCGTGAGGATGTTACCCGCAAGGATACCATCACTATTTTCTTATTGGGATGAAGACTTCAAAAAACACACGGAGACTTTTGACGGTATATTAGCTCGAATCATACAACATGAATATGACCATATTGAAGGTGTATTGTTTACTGATAAGCTGTCGTCTCTTAAGAAACGACTATTAAAAGGAAGGTTGAGTAATATATCAAAAGGTAAAATAGATGTTGATTATCGTATGCGTTTTCCCAACATGAAAAAAGTGAGATAATTTGTCTTATTTATTTGGGTAAATGTAGCATCTTTGCGTTTGAAATTTTTTAAGAATGAGTTTAGAGAAAATATTGTCGATTGGAGGTAAACCAGGTCTTTATCAATTACTGACCCAAACCCGTTCAGGCTTTGTAGCAGAATCGTTATTGGATAAGAAGAGGATTACGGTTAGTGCACAGAGTAATGTGAGCGTTCTTTCTGAAATTGCCATTTATACTTTGGAAGAGGAAATTCCTTTGGGCGAAGTTTTCCAAAAAATGCAAGTTAAGGAGAAAGGCGGAAAAACTTCAGTAGGACATAAAGATGATAAATTAAAATTAGAGGAATACTTTTTTGAAGTGCTGCCAAATTATGATGAAGATCGTGTTTATGCGAGTGATATAAAAAAAGTGATACAATGGTATAACATTCTCCATGATCAAGGAATTACTGAATTTGTTAGTGATTCTGAAGATGCGCAGGAAGAGGAATAAATAAATTTGAACATATTAAAAAAGCCCTGATATTATTTTCAGGGCTTTTTTTGTGCTTGATTATTTTGATGTTTCCTTTATAAAGTCAGCAACATCTTTTTTAAACTTTTCCAGAGAAGGTTGATGGGTATACATCATATGTCCTGCTTCATAATATTTCATGATAATATTGTCCTTGATCTCTTTGGTTAAGCCTAAGTGGTTAATACTATGTTCAACTCCGTAGAAAACCGTTGCCATATCATATATTCCATTTAATATCAGGACTTTCATGCTCGGATCTCTTGACATTGCTTGTGCCATATCAATCCCAGTGTTTATTGCAGCTTGTGTTCCCCATCGTTTATTGCCTTCATGAGACCAATCCCACTTAAATCCTTCACGTCGACCTGCTGTGATAGAATAAGTGAGCTCTTTACTCACTTTGAGCGTTCTATGTAAATAATCCAAGAAACCCGTTATATAGGCAGGTGATATAGCCGAACTTTGTGGGTCATGGCTACCTTCTTGCGATAAAAGATCTTGGTTTAAACCAGTGAACCTAGAATCCAAACGGCCCACGATTTCACCTTTATCCCTTAAAAATTCAGCAAAAAATTCACTTGCCGTAACCCTTAAATTGGCTTTTGTCCAGTAAGCCGCAGAGGTACCTGTATAAGAAGCTAATTTAGAAGCAATATCCTGCATGTCACTCTCTGATAATTGATCTCCTTTAAATAGGGCAGGGGTATATTCATTTTCGGTGAAATTGCGTATTTCATCTAGAAAGGTATAAACATCTTCAGGTTTGTTTTCAACCATGTTATGGTACCATGCCGTGGCTGCATACGTTGGGAAATGCACTATGTAAGGCAGGTCATCATTTGGTGGAAATAACAATGTTCTGAGGTCAAAAACAGCGGACACCATGATAACTCCGTTCATCGCGATTCCTTGCCCCAAGAGCTTATTCATTACACCTGCATTTCTGAATGTACCATAGCTTTCACCCAATAAATATTTTGGACTGTTCATTCTGTCATGCTCAATTAAAAATTGGGTAATGAACAACGAAAGACTTCTGATATCTTGGTCTACTCCCCAAAAATCCTTGAATTTTGCCTTACCTATAGGCACACTTAATCCAGTGCCAACAGGATCAATCATTACCAAATCGGCAACATCTAATATTGAATGATTATTGTTGGTTATTCTATAGGGCGCTGCAGGGGTTGAGACTGGGTCATTGACGACGATTCGTTTAGGTCCCAAAACACCCATATGTAACCAAAAAGAAGATGATCCCGGTCCTCCGTTATATGCAAAGACGATTGGTCTTTGACGTGAACCGGAAGAACGTTTATCATCTCCTTTGGAGTAAAAAGTATGACCCATCAAGGCAATTGGGGTATTATTTTCATCACGAACCTCAAAAGTGCCTGCTTGAGCGGTTAGGTAAATGGTTCTTCCATTTATGGAAACACTCTGCATGGTTGTTGAAATCTCAGCCTTTGGAATAGTATCTTTTGCTGTTTGGGCAAAAGAAGTAATCCCAATGAACAAGATTAGAACGAGTATTGCTTTTTTCATCTTTTAGTGTATTTAAGGCATCTCCAAAATGAATTGGAAAGCACCGATTAATTAATCTTTCTTTATCTCTTCATAGGTGTATTTGCTCTTTTTCCAATCTATTAGTGGTGACGCATAGTATTTAACATCCATACGGTCCAAATAAGGAGCCTGATTGGCTAAACGAACTTTGAAATTTTCCCAATCACGGTTTTCCTTAATAGACCAACTTAATTCTGAGTAACCAATGACCCGAGGAAATGCCAAGTATTCCAATTCATCAATATTACTAATGGTTTCAGACCATAAAGGTGCTTCAACACCCAAAATATTTTCCATGGGAATACCTTCGTATTCCTCTGGTGTCCATACATAGGCTGAATCAACAGGAATATAGGCAGCCCAATTTAATCCGTGCTTTGAGAGGGTGTCATACTGCATATCCAAATACGTTTTTTTGGCAGGAGAAAGAATTACTTTCATACCTCTTTTAATCGCTTTTTCGGCGTTTTTACCGTTTGACCAGTATTGCGAAATTGAAGTAGAATCTATATTTGCAGACGCAATTTCATCCCAGCCAATCATTATTTTGCCATGTTTTTGCACAATTTTCTCCACTTTTTCTACAAAGTAAATGAAGTCTTTCTTTTTCGTAACATGGCTCTCGTCCCCTCCAATATGAAAATAGGGACCTGGTGTTATTGCCGAAATCTCGCGTACGACATCATCAATAAATGCATAAACTGTATCTTTTCTTGTATCAAAAGTGCTTAAGCCAACCCTTGTGCCTTCATATAGTTTTGGTGTTTTGCCATTTCCATTTAAATAGGGATAGGAAACCGATGCTGCATTGGTATGTCCTGGCATATCAATTTCTGGAATAATGGTCATATAATGTTTCGCTGCATAAGCCACTATTTCCTTATAATCTTCTTGTGTGAAAAAACCACCTGCTTCGCCGCCGACTTCTGTGCTTCCGCCAATCTCTGTCAATTTGGGCCATGATTTTATTTCAATACGCCACCCTTGATCATCTGACAAATGCAAATGCAATACATTGATTTTGTAATACGATAATAGATCTATGTATTTCTTTACATCTTCAACGCTGAAAAAGTGCCGGGCAACATCGAGCATGGAACCTCTAAATCCAAAATTTGGGTTATCGGTGATCTTTCCTGAAGGGATAGGCCAAATTCGTTGCTCAGCCAGGGTATCAATACTCTCTTCGGGAATTAGTTGTCTTAAGGTCTGTATGCCCCTGAAGGCTCCTTCTGCCGTATTCGAGTTTAAGATCACCGAATCTTGGGTGATATAAAGTTGATACGCCTCAGCCGAAGTAAGCGCTAAACTATCTGATTGATTGATATAAATTATGCGTTCTACTGGTAAATCGCCATCTGAATTCACAGGAACATCCAAATCCAATTTTGCTTTAATTTTATCAGCCAAAAATTGCCCTACTTCAGAAAAGCCTTCAGCATCTTGGGTAGTATAAATAGCTGTGTAACGATCTAAACCGAATGCCTTGTTCGTGGGAATCACTTTTAAAGGTTTTGGAATCAAATTTTCCTGGGTTAAGTCTGTAGGAGGGAAGTTAATCAGTTTCTTTTTCTCTACTTGACAAGCCACAACTAGCGCGCATAAAAATAGTATGGTTAATGCTCTTGTAACAATTGATTTAAACATAATAATAACTAATGTTAATTAATAAATGACTTTATGACTGTATACCATATTTCGTAGCCCTTGGAATTCATATGTAGACCATCCTCTTCAAAAATATCTTTTTTTAATTTTCTTCCTTGAAGCATTGGTTTCCAGACATCAGCAAACTGCAGCAAATTATCTTTTTTGCAAAGTCTTTTGAATTTACGATTCAAGTTTTTGTATTTATGCTTTAGCGACCATCGAATAATACTTGGCTTAGCGGCAATTAAGATTATTTGTGTATCTCTGTTTTCATCCCTTATCCTCTTTATAATTTTCAAGGTCGTGTTTACTATATCTTTAGGTCTTTTGTTAGTCGCAATGTCATTATCACCTTCATATATAAATACCTTGTACGGGTTGAACATAAGAATTAATTCATCGGTATAGGCTAGTAGGTCTGTGGCCTGTGATGCACCAAAGCCAGTATTGATAATCTGATGATTAGGAAATAGCTTTTCTAAGTTATTCCAAGTTCTAATACTTGAACTACCCGTAAATACAATCGTTTCTTTGGCAGCATTCCAAAGGGTATCATACTTTTTTTGAATGTTTTCGACCTCAGTCTGAAATCGCTCAGGATCCTGTGATTGTATTGTCATAAAAGCCAAAAAGAACAAAAGCCTCACAATAGATCCCATAAATTAATTTTGAAAACGAAAGATACTTTTATTCTGCCAAATATTTAATGATTTCTCACTTGCAACAATTTAGCAAATGATTAATAATTTCCATTCCAGCAATATAAAATTTACATGTTTATTCCCAAGAATACCAAAGCAGCAATGAGTCCACCAACTAGAGGCCCCAAAATAGGTATCCATGCATAGTTCCAATCACTTTTGCCTTTATTTTTTATAGGCAGAAGGGTATGCATTATTCTTGGTCCTAGATCCCGAGCCGGATTTATGGCATAACCTGTAGGTCCACCAAGGCTAAAACCTATTCCCATGACCAATAATGCAACCGGTAGGGCATCCAAAGAACCTAATGAAATTGATTCATCACCTATGCTACCACTTGCTATAAAGAATACGCCAAATACCAAAGCAAAAGTGCCAATTACCTCCGTCATAAAATTCCATAACGGACTTCTTATTGCTGGAGAGGTAGAAAAAGTTGCCAATATTGCGGATTGGTCTGTGGTAGCTTCATAATGTTTTTTATAGGTTAACCAGACTAGGAGATTACCCATCATTGCACCTAAAATTTGGGCAATGATATACCCTGGTACCAAGTCCCAACTAAACTTCCCCGCTATTGCCAAACTAACGGTGACCGCTGGGTTTATATGGGCGCCAGAAACATCTGCACTGATGAAGACCCCACAAAAAACAGCAATACCCCATGCCAAAGAGATACCTACCCAGCCTAAGTTGGCCCCTTTAGTGTCTTTTAGAACAAGATTTGCCACCACACCATTACCAAGAAGTATTAGCATGGCTGTTCCAATAAATTCAAATAAATATGCATTCATAAAGTTGATTGTTTAGTTGGTTTAAGAATAAGAACTATTTATAAAAATTTGCTAGCTAAAAATAGTTAATCTACCAAAGCTTGATATACAAATTGCCTCATTTTCTGATTATAGTAATTGCTATATGGTTGTAATTGAGTCATTAATATAGAAATTAATTTTTCTTTTGGATCAATAATAAAATAGGTGCTATAGGCACCGCTCCAATAGTATTGGCCTACTGACCCTAAACTTTTAGAGTCAGCCACGTTCGTCGTTACACCGAACCCAAAACCAAAGCCATGTCCTGGCGCATGTTGTAAATCACCAGTTTGATTCATGGTCATTATATCCACGGTTTTAGGGCTGAGAAAAAGTTTACCATTTAAGCTACCCTTATTGAGCATCATTCTACAGAATTTCATATAATCGGCTGCGGTTGAAAAAAGACCATGGGTACCTCCGAATACTTTATTGCCTTCAACTGGTAATTGCTGTTCTGAATTAATCAATTTCCCTTCTTTGTTGATATTATGCACAGGTACCCATCTGTTTTGATTTTCTTTGGCGATGTTATATCCTGTATCGTTCATTCCTAATGGATTGAAAATACGTTCTTGTAGAAACACCTCAACGGTCTTCCCTGAAAATCTTTCGATCAACAAGGCCAATACATCTGGTGATGCGCTATAATACCATTGCTCCCCTGGATGACCAATCAGAGGAAGGCTAGCAAGAGTATTTACCCTACTCTCAATATTTTCTTGAGGTTCATAGTAAAGTGCTTTCGCTATATCATTATCCAATTCGGTTCCGCCAAGTCCATGGGAGAAACCAGCAGTATGGGAAAGAAGATGGGCAATGGTTATCTCTTTATTAGCTGGTTCGGTAGGTCCATCTTTGCCAGCCTGCACATCTTTGGTGACTTTTAGTTCTTTGAATTGAGGTAAATATTTTGACACCGGATCAGTCAGAAAAAAATGTCCTTCTTCATAAAGCATCATAAATGCTGCTGTGACAATAGGTTTGGTCATTGACATCAAATGGAAAATACCATCTTTTTGCATTACTTTTTTTTCTGCAAGATTACTATAACCAAAGGAAGTGTTATGTACAATTTTGCCATTACGGGAAACTAATGATATTGCTCCTGCGATTCGACCTTCTTTAATTTCCTGATTTAAAAAGGCATCATATCTTGCTAATCTTTCGATAGACACACCCTCGTTTGCAAAAGACCCCCGTGTTGATTGAGCACTTGTTTGTGCAAAAGAAAAGGTTAAATAGATAAGGATAAAAGTTAAATGGAGAGGGTTGATTTTTTTCATATTTAGGCTGGTTTTGAAATGATATTGTTCATTGATTATTATCCCTATTCCAATAGATGGGAATAATAAGTAATAATCTTCTAAATATACTGTTTTTCAGAAATAACATGTGATTATCCAAAAATAATAGCGATAATTTATCACCTTTATTTACACCTTTTTAAAGCAGAAATCTTTAACTTACTGCTATTATCAAACTCAATACTATTTTTAACATTATAGATCAATTGGCATTAGCGATTTACCGAAAAAACTGCCTAAACTAGCGCAAACGGCAGATAGTCAATTGAAAGAATTTGGTATTTCTAATGTAGATCAAGAATTAACTTAATTTAAAGCATGCCAAAATAAATAAATTCTAAGGGCAGTTTTTGTTGTTGCCCTTAGTTTTTGAGAAATTCTACCAACCTAACCGAAATGAAATTACCAAGAATACTCGCACTGTTGTGCACAATTCCTTTTCCCTTTATTACCATTGCACAGGATTATTCATCAAACCTAAATGAAAGACCAATTGCGAACGCAGTTTCCATTTCCGAAGAGCCATCTATCGATGGTGAAGTTTTAAACGATGAAATTTGGCAAGGCATAAAACCTTTCGGATTGCTAAGTCAAATGCAACCTAATTATGGGCAGCCAGCTAGCGAAAAAACAGAGATTCGTATCGCTTATACGGCCTCAACGTTTTATCTTTCAGTGGTTTGTTTTGATTCCCAGCCAGAAAATTTGGTGGTTTCTGATGCACGGCGGGATGCTAATTTAGAAGATACAGATGCCTTTATATTTATATTGGATACTTATAAAGATAACCAAAACGGCTTTGTGTTCGGTACAAATTCAATCGGTGTAGAGTATGATGCACAGGTTGATAATGAGGGTCAAGGTAATTTTAACGCAAATCGCCAACAAGGGGGTACCATTGGTGGGTTTAACATTAACTGGGATGGTTCATGGGAAGTGCAAACGAAAGTTGGTGATTTTGGCTGGAGTGCCGAATTTGCCATACCGCTGCGTACATTACGATTTCAGGCAGGGAAGGATTGGGGAATAAACTTTCGTAGAAATATTAGAAAAACTAATGAAATAGCATATTGGGCAGAATTACCTGTGGGCTTTGATATTTATAGGCTTTCACTTGCAGGAACGCTTTCTGGTTTGAAACTTCGCACACCTGGAAACCTAAAGGTTATTCCATATGCTTTGGGGCAGTCATCAAAAGATTTTACAGTTGCAGATGCTGATTATAATTTTGATGCCGAATTTGGTGGTGACATCAAATACAGTATTACACCTAGCTTAACCTTGGATTTTACTTACAATACAGATTTTGCCCAGGTTGAGGTTGATCAACAACAAGTGAATTTAGATAGGTTCAATCTATTCTTTCCTGAAAAAAGACCCTTCTTTCTTGAAAATGCCGGTTTGTTCAGTGTTGGTAGTCCCGGTGAAGTAGACCTCTTCTTTAGTCGAAGAATAGGTATTGGGGAAGAGGGTAATGTAGTACCCATTATAGGTGGTGCAAGATTATCAGGTAAGGTCAATCGAACCAATGTGGGATTATTGACCATGTTTACTGAAGATGTTGGTGATGCCAATATAGAAAAGAACAATTTTACCGTTGCCCGGGTCAATCATGAATTCAAGGGCAGGTCTGCACTTGGTGCTGTACTGATTAACCGTGAGGGATTGGAGACCAGTGGAGATTATAATAGGACTATTGCCGTTGATGGAAAGTTAGGTTTAGGTCGAAAAGCCAGAATGTCTGGTTTTTTTGCTAAGACTGCTGGTACTTTGGATGCTGAAGATGAGCATGCCTTTAAATTTCAAACGGATTATAAATGGAATAATTGGGAGATTCGGGGTGCTTATACCGAAGTTGGTCAAGGATTTAATCCAGAAGTAGGATTCTTATTACGCTCATCCTTTAAAAAACCTGAAGGCCTGGTATTATATCATCTACGACCGAAAGATAAGGACTCAAAAATCTTGGAACATCGACCTCATGTTTCTTATCGTGGGTATTGGAATTTTGATGGATTTCAAGAAACAGGATTTTTGCATGTAGATAATCATTGGGAGTTTAAAAGTGGATTTGAAGTTCATACTGGTGTCAATTTTACAACAGAAGGTGTTCTAGATTCTTTTGAAATATCTGAGAATGTTTTTGTGCAACCTGGTGTATATAAGCACGCTGAGTCACAATTGGTGGTCATGACCAATAAAAGTAAGCCCATCTCATTTAATCTTCGTTCTGTTATCGGTGGTTCATTTGGGGGTACTCGTTACTTGAATAGTGGTACTTTGGCATTCCGACAAGGGACTAAGTTCAACGCCGCATTTACTTATATGTACAATAAGGTGAATCTTCCCGTAGGGGATTTTAATGCAAATGTCTTTATTAGTCAGCTCTCTTATTCCTTTAAACCCAATCTCTATATTCAAAGTTTGGTGCAAAACAATACGGTGGACAAGCTATGGGCCATAAACCTTAGGTTTGGCTGGCTGCAGCGTGCTAATACGGGATTATTTGTGGTTTATAACCACAATCTACAAGATGGTAGTCCGTTGAACAATAGTTTTATCGTTAAGTATACCCGTATGTTCGACTTGGTAAAATAGCATTTTAATTGTGCTTATACCCCAAACTGCCGCAGATGATGGTCCAAATGTTTTGAAAACAATGTATTCCATTCTTCAGCTGACAGATTACCAAAGGCATGGGATTCTTTGCCATTAAAATGGGTTTCACCCAATTGTTGGGTTTTTTTCAAATGTTCAATTAATCGCTGTTTTTCAGTTTCAAATTCCCGCTTATCACTAATGATGAACATTGGGGCTGTTCGGCTGTTTTTTTTATATGGCTTTGGGCCAATAACAATATTTTTGGCGAACAATTTGATCATAAATTTTTGAAATCCTTTTGGCTTTGGGTGTTTGTCGGTATAAACCAATTCATAGGCCACATTACAATGGGCCAGCATTTGAGCTACATTCATCTTTCCCCAGAGATGAGGTGTCTCATGGGTCAAACTATTTATTCTTTCTACGGTTTCTTGTGACTCTTTGGCATCGAAAAGATTTTTCCAACTCATGATTTTTTATTATTGGGTTGAGTTAAAAATACGATTATTTAGGATTATTGAATGCTGCAGATAATCCCGTATAAGCTTCCAAACAAGTTATTTTCTTTAAAATTCTTAATAGTAATGAGGACCAAGGGGATTTATGTCCTATTTGTATTTTTCGGTAATTTGTAGTTCTTTATAAAACGTTTGAGGATTTCTTGGGGTATAGGTGTGTTGGTCTGGCGTACTAAATCAATTAATTTTTCAGCTTCTTCAGGACGAAAATAGCCATGATTTTTATAGGTTTTGATTCTTAAGATAAACTCATTGGCATCGGCCTCTGGATGGAATTGTGTGGCATAGATGTTATTTTTAACCCTGAACATTTGGACGGGACAGGGTTTGGATGTAGCCAATAACACTGCTCCATGCGGTACATTATCACAGGCTTCCTTATGACCTACCAATGCTGAAAAAGTTTGTGGCAAGCCTTTTAAAAGGGGATCTTTAATCCCTTCTTCTGTTACAAGTATATCTACGCTGCCAATAGGCTCAGGAAAGGTGTTGGATATCGTTGCCCCGCAATATTTACCTAAAAGCCCATTTCCTGAACAAGCTCCTAGAAATGGAAAGTCCTTGGGTAGTATAAGGTCAAATAGCCCATCAAAAAAGGCTTCGATACCAATTTGTTCTTGACTCTTGTTTTCTTGGGGAATACTCACATCAAAAGGACTGCCACCAGCAATGATGGCTGAATAGTTATTAATGTTAATAGTGGGTATGCCTTGTTCCAGTCGAATGCGGTGTACTTCACTCCGCTCCAATCCACCAACGCGTAATATGGCCTCAAACTCACTATTGGCAGTTTCATTTTCAGGTCGCATTTGTAAAATGAGAATTTTAGTCATCGTACCCCACTTACGTTCATTTCTAAGGTGTAAACCGAATTCATAGCGGTAATGAACAGTTTCCTTTGGTTCTCGCCTCCAAAAGTCACATTCGCAGTCCAATTTTGATTTATGGGAATATGTTGAATCTTTTCGCCTTTTTTATTGAAAACGGTTACTCCATCCCCTGTAAGATATACATTCCCATTGTTGTCCAAGGTCATTCCGTCAGATCCCATTTCAGTAAAGAGCTTCTTATTCGACAGGCTGCCATCTTTATTAATGGTGTACGAATAGGTTTTTTTATCCCCAATATCAGCAATATAAAGGGTGTCACCGCCCGGCGTACCAATAATGCCATTGGGTTGTACAAACTCGTCGGCAACTACTCGAATCTCTTTCATGTCTTTAGGTAAATAATATACCCGTTTTGATTCCAGTTCGGGTTCTTTATGACTCCACCAGGGTCTTTTGTAAAAAGGATCAGTAAGGTAGATGCCTCCTTTTGGATCAACCCATAGATCGTTGGGACCGTTAAGTTTTTTGCCTTTAAATCCATCTATCAATACAATCACATTTTTTTTGCTATCAATCTGCCATAATTGGTTTTTTTCGTCGGCACAGGCTAAAAGATTCCCTTCATTATCAAAATAAAGGCCGTTTGAACGCCCTGAAGGATTCATAAAGACGGTAACGGAATTATCTGTTGCCGACCATTTTAGTATTTGATCATTAGGTTGGTCCGTGAAAAAGACATTTCCTTGTTTATCTACCGCGGGACCTTCAGTGAATTCATAGTCCGAAGCTATTAAAATGGGCTCCGCTCCAGACACGATTATTGAATTGTCCTGGGCTTTACAAGAAGGTTGCAATCCAATTAACAACAGGATGAATATATAGTGCGGTAAAAAGATTCTGTTCATGGGTTAAATGCGCGTATAGCTTACAAAAGCAATTTGTTGACTATCTGGTGACCAAGAGGGCACATTTATGGTGCCTTGTCCACCGAAAATTTTCGCCAATACCGTGACTTTCTTGGTCTCCAGGTTCATAAGCCTAAGCATAACATCTTTGTTTGGTGGGTGGTCGCCTGCAGGCACATCTGTATTGAAGGTAACATACACCAGCCACTTACCATCAGGAGACGGATGGGCAAACCAATCGTTGTATTTATCGGTTGTAATTTGTTTTTGGTCTGACCCATCGGGTTTCATGCGCCAAATTTGCATGGTTCCCGTACGGGTTGAATTAAAATAAATATATTTCCCATCAGGGGAATAATCCGGTCCATCATCCAATCCTTCAGTTGTTGTAAGACGTGTTTCCTCTCCACCTTCAAAAGGAATAGTATAGATATCATAATTGCCATTTCGTTCTGCACAATAGGCCAATGTCTTGCCATCGGGAGACCAGCCATGCCAGTATGATGGAGCAAGAGGGGTTATTTTTTTAGGTACACCACCTTCAATGGGAATGGAATAGATTATTGATTGTCCCGTTTCGGTCTGATCACTGATTACCATTTGTGTCCCGTCAGGAGAAATGCCATGGTCATTGTTTATTTTATTCGCAAAATCTGTTGGAATCATTTCTGGTGTACCACC
>RCMY010003562.1_pt1 | contig 15468 bp, 13 predicted proteins | sample 2041341 | NCBI WGS metagenome assembly RCMY01 (sample SAMN09708234, study PRJNA481090) | Marine sediment metagenome, whole genome shotgun sequencing project.
TGCGCCTTCACATCGGGTACTACGAAATTCTGGTTGCTGACGGCCACTTGTCCGCAAATACCTTTTCCGAAGGGAATAATGGTGTGATCGGTAGGTTCCCCGGCATAGGGCCCGAGTTTCAATTCTTCCTTATCGCCGTTCTTGAAATAAAACCCTACCCAGTCGTAATGCGGCACCGCATCTTTTAAAAGCTCGCATACGTGCTGTAACCGAATGTCGGTTTTTAGCTCTGAACGGTTTAGGAGGCTAGAAACTTCTTTGCCTAGTTTTTCGAACATTTTTTGGGGTTTAGGACAAAGGTATTGAAAGTGGAGTTACTATTTTACAGATTTATTTGATGCGGTAGCCACCCACTTTTATTTTTATAGATGGCGGTAAAGCATAAAAAAAGGGATACCGTTCGTTCGGTATCCCTTTCAGTACTTTGCATTCGATTACAGTTTACGGTTGAATTTTAACGTCGAACTCAATAAAGTCGTTCGTATTAAAACCGGATTTGATATTCGTAATTTTGATTAAGCCTTTCTTTTCATAATTATCAACGAATTCTATTACATCTCCAACGCCGAGATCTTTGGCTTGTTCAAAGGATGGCTTAACGATAGCATCAAGCTCACCAGAGAGCATAATAGCATCAAATTCAGCTTTAGTTTTGATGGAGAGTTCGAAAAATGTTTGATTGAGAGTTTCGCTACTCGCATTCTCTTCGTCCGCGTCGGGCTTGAGTCCTTCTACGGGAAATCCGAAAGAAGAATCGTAAGAAGCCGTAGAGGCAAAAGACGCCTGATTGTCCTTGAAATAATAACCGAAATCCCAAAAATTCCTGAATTCCCGACCTTGGTCAATTCGGTAAACGGTCTCGTTCAATAGTGAGAAGAAGGTTTTAGTGGTTCCGTCTTTGGCAGGAGCGAATAGTTTAACTCCTGTAAAAGAACGAACTTCGGCAGCTGGGTTGGTTCCATTACCAACTTTCACGGTAATCGTACCTACGCCCAAAGCCAGCCTTTTGTCCGAATCCCTAAAATCGCCTTTCCCGGTGGTGGTCCAAAATTTATAAACGATTTCACCATTGTCGATATCGGGTACGGGCAGTTCAAAAGTAAAGTCGATTACCTTTTTGTTGGATTTGTCGAGGTCGATAGATCCATCACCCTTCAAAACCTTTTTTAGCTGCGTATCCTCAAGATCAAAAGCGTTGAACGGCATATCACCACCACCGGATGTGTTCTGGGTAATGTACATTCTAAGTTGATTTAACCCCGTCGATGTAAAAATAACCCTGCCGGGTACCGTGGTGTTTACTGCACCACTTGCTTCTGCTTCCGTTGTATCAGGTGTCCCGGTGTCTGCCTCGTTAAAGACCAAGGTAGCCACTTTTGGATCGTCAGGATTTTCATCATCTGGGTTTTCACCGTCTGGATTGTTCGGTGTGTCAAAAACGCTGCCGTCATCAGTGCTACAGCCCGTCGCAAATAGGGCAAGGGCCATAATGACAAATCCGGAAGTGATTTTCGATTTTAATTCTTTTCTCATGGGTTTAAATATTTAGTTATTTAGAAATTTGTAGGAAACCCTTTTCGGGACTTCACGAATAGATAACTATAATGATGTCGTAAAAGTATGTGGCCCTATACAATTTTGGTAATTTTTATGGAAATCTCAATGTTTTAAGAGAACTATCGACATGGTCTGATTTGTTTTTGATTTCAGATGAAACATCTATGAGTTGCAGATAAAAGCAATAAAGCATAGGGCAATCCCTCTTATACTATGTTCCCCAAATTTTCGTTAAAGAGAGGGCGCCTGAGCTCGTAGAAAGGAATATCACCTAATTTTGCGCCAAATGAAGGACAACTTACATCGTATTTTTTCGGTCGCCATGGCTCTATTGCTTTTGGCCTCGACTACGTCGTGGACAGTAGGCAAGCATTATTGCATGGGCAGTTTGATCGATGTTTCCTTCTTTGAACATGCCGAAGATTGCGGCATGGATATGACTTCTGACGAGAATAGTGGTATGGCAGCCTTACAAGATGAAGATAGCTGTTGCAAAGAGGAGATAATAACTGTAATCGGTCAAGATGACCTTAGGGTTTCCATTAATGATCTTAGTTTAGGCCACCAATTGTTTTTTGTTGCTTTTACAGGTTCGTTCCTCAATGTATTCCAAACCACTTCAGAACGTCATGTTCCCAACGAACACTACCCACCACCTATTCTGGTCAAGGACATCCAGTTACTTGACGAGGTCTATCTAATCTAGATTTTTTGTCATTCCCGTACTTCGGCGGGAATCTCATGATTCCATCTAAAATTTCGAAACAATACTCGAAGTGAAGTCGGGAATCTTCCGTCAACTTCCCTGAATTCACCTGTCGAGTTTGGCTGTAAAACTGTGTGGAAGGGACGGAAACCGACTCCTCTTGACCTTTTGGTCATATGGAACTATAGCGATACACCATCCTTTTTCCCTAAAAAAAGATCAAATCGATAAGTAACACGCCATTTTCCGCAACAATGGGGCAGGGCCTCATATAATGCCCTGAAATTTACCCCTTATATAAAAGCTCTGGAATGGTCCGCAATTCGACAAACATTAAAAAATGAAATCCTACCTTTATATTTTTAGTATCATAGCCTTGTGTCCACTGCTATCCCTTTCACAAGAAAAGGTCGAGGGCATGGTCATGGAAGCGAATTCAAGTAATAAACATATCGGTCTATCGGGCGCGAACGTGTATTGGATAGATTCCCAAACGGGAACGGTCACCAACGAAGAGGGTCTTTTTAGTATTCCCTATGAAAGAGAGTACGATAGATTGATCATCAGCTATGTGGGTTTCGAATCGGATACCTTGATCATAAACGGTCCCAAAACCCTACACCATTTTCTGCAACCGAGCAATGAACTTGATGAGGTCGTGGTGGAGAAAAAGCGCGATGCTCTCCAAAAAAGCCATTTCAGCCCCCAGAACATCATTACCGTAAATAGTGCCGAACTGCTAAAGGCCGCCTGCTGCAACCTGTCGGAAAGCTTCGAGACCAATCCCGCTATCGATGTCAACTTTAACGATGCGCTCACGGGTACGAAACAGATACAGATGTTGGGGCTCACGAGTCCGTATCTGCTGATCACGCAAGAAAATATTCCCATGGTACGCGGCGCCTCGCAAGCGTACGGCCTAACCTTTACGCCCGGTACTTGGGTCGAGAGCATACAGATTACCAAAGGTGCGGGCAGTGTAGTAAACGGCTACGAGAGCATCTCGGGGCAGATCAACACCGAACTGGTAAAACCACTGACGGACAATGCATTTTTCGTAAACGGATATGGTAACCTCAACGGTCGTTTGGAGCTTAACACCCACCTCAACCACAAAATTACCGAACGTTTGAGCGTGGGTACATATCTGCACCATAATCGTAGGGACATCAAAGAAGACCATAACGAAGATGGATTTTTAGACGCCCCGCTGGCGAACCAGTTGAACGTAATGACACGATTGCAATACCAAAACCCCGAAAAGGGATGGGTCAGCTTTTTGAACCTACGCTTTTTGAACGATGAAAAACAGGTCGGGCAATCCGACTTTAATCCTTCAACGGATAAGTTTACCACCAATAATTGGGGTAGCGAAATCGACACCAAGCGTTTTGATTCCTCATTGAAACTGGGCTATGTTTTTCCCGAACTCCCTTTTCAGAGTCTCGGTTTTCAGGCATCGTACAGTTTGCACCAACAAGATTCCTACTACGGTTTCCGTCTATACGATATCGACCATGAAAGCGTGTATTCGAACCTGATGTTTAATTCCATAATCGGCGATACCCGTAGCAAGTTCAAGACCGGGCTAAGTTTTGGTTACGATGGGTATGACGAGCTGGTCGATACCCAAAATTATGTTAGGGATGATGTAACTATGGGGGCGTTTTTCGAATACAGTTATGAAAATTTGGAAAAATTGAGTTTGACGGCCGGACTTCGGGTCGACACCCATAACCGTTTAGGAAATTTTGTGACTCCGCGATTGCATGTCCGCTATACCCCTTGGGATAGGGCAAGTTTAAGAGGCTCATTCGGAAGGGGGCGAAGGGCGGCCAATATTTTTGCAGAGAACCAACACCTGTTCGGCTCAGCCCGGAACATTCAAATTTTAGATTCCGAAGGAAGTATCTACGGATTGGATCCTGAAGATGCATGGAATTACGGATTGAGTTTTCTACAGGGGTTCACTTTCCTGAACCGACCGGGAAATCTCACGATGGATTTTTATAGGACCGATTTTAAAAATCAGGTCGTGGTCGATTGGGAAGACCCAACGGCCATATCTTTTTATAATTTAGAGGGAAGCAGTTATGCCAACAGTTTTCAGATAGAGGTCGATTATGAGATAGTGCAGGATTTGAAATTGCGTACCGCTTATAAAAATTACGATGTCAAGACGGACTATCGCTCGGGAAGTCTTCAAAAACCATTGCAGGCCCGGCACCGGTTTTTTGCCAATCTCGGTTATGAAACCCGACGCAAGGAAAATGGTGCACATTGGCGGTTCGACTATACGCTGCATACGCTAGGGAAGCAGCGGTTGCCGAACACTGATGACAATCCCCCTGAGTTCCGGTTGGGCGGGTTCGCCAAGGGGTACAGTTTGATGAACGCCCAGGCGACCAAGGTGTTTTCCGAAAAATTCGAAGTTTACCTCGGGGGCGAAAATTTGACTGATTTTACCCAGGGCAATCCCGTCCTGAGTGCCGACGATCCCTTTGGCGCAAATTTTGATACCAGTATCGTATATGCGCCTATTACCGGGCGGATGTTTTATGCCGGATTTCGGTATAAAATGTGATTAAAAAAAGATTCTAATACATAAGCTCACTATTAAAAAGTAACAACTAAAATCATGAAAAAGCTATTTCTTACCACTGTAATCACCATGCTAACTGTTTTAACCTTTGCCCAAGAAAAGAACAAAAAACTGACCATGGAGGTCGATGGCAAATGTGATATGTGCAAAGAGCGTATCGAGAAAGCTGCGTTGAACGTTGTAGGAGTAAAATATGCCCTTTGGGATATTCCTTCGCACCAATTATCGCTCATTATCGACGAACGCAAGACCGACCCCATGAAAATAAAGACTGCCGTGGTCGAGGTAGGGCACGATACCAAAGAATTGAAAGCGACCGAAGAGGCCTATGATTCGGTGCATCCGTGCTGTAAATACCGTGAAGATGGTACCGATGATAGCGGGCATCATTAGCACGAGTGATTCCTTAAATATCGGCAACCACAACCAAGGATAACCTTGCATTTGTAAGGAAACCCCATTTTTCTACACTAATTCCGTATCCATTCATAACAGAACCGATGCGAATTTTTGTATTCATCTCGATTTTCTGTTTCGGCCAGCAGGCGTACACGCAGACCTGTTGCTCCGGCGGGGTGCCCTTGTCCAATAACCTCGGATTGCCCAATGAGGGACAAGGTTCCTTTTTGGTCGGATTGAACTACGACTACAACAACCTGAACACCTTAAATGCTGGCGCCGATAAATTGGATGATGATTCCCGCAAGCGGATAACCAATTCAGTTTTGCTGAATGCAGGCTATTCGTTCACCGATCGGATTTCATTGGAAGCACTCTTTACATGGGTCAATCAGACCCGTACGATTTCACAGTTCGGCAATGAAAATTTTACCAAAACTTCTGGAATCGGTGATGCCGTGTTTTTGGTGAAATATGCAATTCCCGATGTATTGGGTGAGCGGACATTACTGAACCTGGGTCTGGGAACGAAGGTGCCTTTGGGAAAATCGGACCTGACCACCCAAGAAGGCTTTCAATTGACCGCCGACCTGCAGCCCGGTAGCGGGGCTTGGGATGGCTTGGGATGGTTGTCCATTTCAAAACGTTTGGATTTCAGACCTTCCGTCACCTTTTCAGGAAGTTTTACCTACCGTTTGACAGGAAAAAACACTTCGTATTTAAACGACACCTCGGTTTACGAATTCGGTAATGTAATTCAGGCCAATGTGGGCTACACCGACCAGTTTTTATGGTTGAATACGATTTTTAATCCCGGTCTGATCGTTAAATACCGTAAAGCTTTCGAAGACCGTATCGACGTTTCAGAGCTTCCGAATACAGGTGGGCAATGGATTTTTATCCGCCCGGAACTTGCGGTAAAATTGACGCCAAAGCTGTCCCTCACTACGAGGGTGGAACTGCCCGTGTACAGCTACGTCGATGGCACCCAATTGACCCCGACCGTGAGGATGACGGCGGGGGTATCCTATGTATTTAAAAAAAGCGCGTTGTTGGAATTGTAATACATCATTTTATGAGACATGAGACAGGAAATGTGTGCATCAATTTTATTGAAAGAATCAATATTACATATTTTCAAGTCTAATATCTAACGTCTAAAAAAATTGCTATGAAAAAGAACACTTTAGTATCGATGATGTTTGCCATTGCACTGCTTTCGTGCAGTTCGTCAAGCACACAAGAAACCACGCTAGATCAAGAGGGGATAGAAAATACTCCGGTCGAAAATACGTTTGCCCAATGGAGCATTCCCGTTGCCGAGGTTTTGGACGGCGGGCCCGGGAAGGATGGTATCCCCGCTTTGAAAAACCCCGATTTTGTCCCTGCCGAAAATGCCCAAGTACTTCAAGACAGAGATCTCGTTTTAGGATTTAAGAACGGCGACGATATCAGGGCCTACCCGCATATTATTCTCGATTGGCATGAGATTATCAACGATAGAATAGGCGATGTCGCCTTGGCGGTAACCTATTGTCCTCTTACGGGCACAGGAATCGGATGGAACAGTATGGTTGATGGAAAAGAGACCACTTTTGGGGTTTCCGGACTCTTGTATAACACGAACCTGATTCCCTACGACCGCTCGACCAATTCTAATTGGTCACAGATTCTGAATGAATCGGTCAACGGAGTTTTGGAAGGAGAAAAAGCCGACCTGATTATGCTGGTCGAAACCGATTGGAAAACCTGGAAAAGCCTGTACCCCAATACCAAGGTGGTGGGTCTGAATACCGGATTTTCCAGAACCTACGGCACCTCGCCCTACGGGGATTACAACACCAACAACGATCGGTTTTTCTTTCCGGTCGATAAAGACGATCGATTGCCCCTAAAGGAACGGGTGCATACTATTGTAGATGATACCGATGCAAAAGTATACCGTTTCGGTGATTTTGAAGCCGGCCCTATTATTAGGGATTCGTTCAAAGGCAAAAATTATATGGTCGTCGGCAATGCAGACTTTATCGTTTCATTTGAACTGGAAGCAAATTCCTTAGAATATGAATATGTGTATGACGGCACTTCCGATGTCATTGTACGAGACAATGAGGACAACCGCTATACTATTTTTGGTGAGGCGGTCTCCGGTCCGAAACAAGATGAACGGCTAAAACCCTCCTCTTCTTTTATGGGATTTTGGTTTTCGATTCCCGCTTTTTATACGACTGAGGTTTATGGGGAATAAAGAATAGGATAGGTACATTCAGGAAGTAAGGGGAAGGCATTTACCAATTCAGACCTCATAGGCCTTCCCCCTACGCTGAAAAAGCTCGGCTGACAGGCTAAGACCTGAGAGGTCTTGTCCTTTTCCACAAACAAAAAAACCGTCTCGATAGTATCGAAACGGTTTTCAGAATTTATAATTGCCTGTCGTGGTTCACGACTACATCATTCCGGGCATTCCGCCACCACCGTGTGGCATTCCACCGCCGGAAGTATCTTCCTTAATATCGGTCAATGCACATTCGGTGGTCAAGATCATTCCGGCGACCGACGCGGCATTTTCCAATGCGATACGGGTCACTTTAGTCGGGTCGATGATACCTGCCTTGAACATTTCGACGTATTTTTCGGATTTGGCATCATATCCAAAATCACCTTTACCTTCCAATACTTTGGCGGCAACTACGGAGCCTTCGCCACCGGCGTTTTCGACAATGATACGCAAGGGCGATTCAATAGCTCTTGCTACGATATGCAATCCGGTCTCTTCATCGGCGTTCTCCGTTTGTACTTTTGAAAGTACCGATCTGGCTCGGATCAGGGCAACGCCACCACCGGCCACGATACCTTCTTCGACTGCGGCACGTGTGGAGTGCAAGGCATCGTCAACACGGTCTTTTTTCTCCTTCATTTCCACTTCGGATGCTGCACCTACATAAAGTACGGCAACGCCACCGGCCAATTTGGCCAAACGTTCCTGAAGTTTCTCTTTATCATAATCGGAAGTAGTCGTTTCGATCTGTGATTTGATCTGGTTGACACGGGTCTTGATATCCTTTTGGACACCGCCACCATTTACGATGGTAGTGTTATCTTTATCGATGGATACCTTTTCACACGTACCCAACATCTCTAGGGTGGTATTTTCTAAGGAGAAACCTCTCTCTTCTGAAATCACGGTACCACCGGTAAGGATGGCAAGATCTTCCAACATGGCTTTTCTTCGGTCGCCGAAGCCCGGTGCCTTAACGGCAGCGATTTTCAACGAACCCCTCAATTTGTTCACGACCAAGGTAGCCAAGGCTTCCCCATCAACATCTTCGGCGATGATCAACAAAGGTTTTCCGGATTGTGCGACGGGCTCCAATACAGGAAGCAAGTCTTTCATGGAAGAAATTTTCTTGTCGAACAGTAATATGTACGGATTTTCCAATTCAGAGACCATTTTTTCAGAATTGGTCACGAAGTAGGGAGAAAGATATCCCCTATCGAACTGCATGCCCTCTACTATGTCTACATAGGTTTCTGTTCCTTTGGCTTCTTCTACAGTAATCACACCTTCTTTACCTACTTTTCCGAACGCCTCGGCAATAAGTTCGCCGATGGTGTCGTCATTGTTCGCGGAAATAGATGCGACCTGCTTTATTTTATCGGATGAATCGCCCACTTTTTTAGACTGCTTCTTCAAGTCGGCCACGATAGCTTCGACCGCTTTATCGATACCTCTTTTCAAGTCCATCGGGTTTGCACCGGCGGCAACGTTCTTCAAGCCTTCCTTAACGATAGATTGTGCCAAAACCGTAGCTGTAGTGGTACCGTCACCGGCAAGGTCGTTGGTTTTTGAGGCCACTTCCTTTACCATCTGCGCGCCCATGTTCTCAAGGGGATCAGCCAATTCTATCTCTTTGGCCACCGTAACCCCATCTTTGGTCACCTGAGGTGCGCCGAAAGATTTACTGATGATCACGTTTCTACCCTTGGGTCCCAAGGTGACTTTTACTGCATTTGCTAAAGCATCGACACCTCTTTTGAGGCCATCGCGTGCTTCCAAATCAAATTTTATATCTTTTGCCATTGGTAATATTTTAATTTTTCATTCCTGCGAAGGCAGGAATCTGTTTAATTTTTCTTTAAGCGTTCTTTAAAAAAAGTTCTTGTCTTTCCTTCTTTTGTGTTCGAAATAAACATCGGTCGGAAACTCTCAAATAATTCATAGTATACCTTCAAGTGATTTCTGCCGAAGCCTGTGCTGAGTACTTCGGCTACGCTCAGCATCAACTAAAGCCGAAGTGCGGAAATGACAGATAGGACGTAATTAAATAATCGCCAACACGTCGCTCTCACGCATCATGAGATAATCAGTACCTTCAAGCTTGAGTTCGGTACCCGCATATTTGCCGTAAAGTACTTTATCACCGACTTTGACGGTTACTTTGTCGTCTTTGGTGCCAGGTCCAACGGCTACGACTTTGCCTTGTTGGGGTTTTTCTTTCGCCGTATCGGGAATGTAGATTCCGGACGCTGTTTTCGTCTCGGCGGCCATTGGTTCGATAAGTACTCGATCAGCCAATGGTTTAATGTTAACTTTTGCCATATTTCTAGTTTTTAGTTTGAAAAAATGAAATTCTCTTTCTTACTAGTCAGAAAGTATGCCATTGCCTAAAAACTGACACTTTGTTAAAGCAAAAATGCCAGCTTGTCATTTAAGCTGGCATTTTCGTCTATTTTTTACAGGTATTTAAAGACTATCCGTTGAATTGGTTTCGTCTGTCGCAGGTGCCGAAGGAAGAGATTCGGGTACCTCATCGGGTAGGGTCGTTTCTATGTCGTCGCCATTAAGTAATTTGGAGTCTCCTTCACCGAAATTACCTTTCAATGTGACGTTGGAGGCCAAAATCAGGACAACTAGAAATATGGACAAAATCCAAGTACTTTTGTCTAAAAAGTCACCGGTCTTTTTGACGCCGCCTACTATTTGGCTGCCACCGCCGCCAAAGGAAGACGACAATCCGCCACCTTTAGGGTTTTGTACCATTATGACCAATATTAGAAGAAAGCACACTAATATGATAAGAATTAAGAATATGGCAAACGTACTCATGGGAAAAAGTTAAAGGTTAAAGGTTAAAGGTTAAAGGTTGGTCGTGTAATATAATGTACGACTATCGGCCTTCTACGGTAACCTAAAATAGTATCTATGAAACCGGCGAAGCTAGACTGTATTATAAGGCAAATACTGATTATTGAGAATTATCCTCTTTAAGTCGCTCCACCGCTTTAATTCGATCTGCAAAGAAACCACTTTTTTCCGGATATTTCAAACATAAAATTTTATAGGCCTGTATCGCATTTTTATACTTTTTTTGCTCTAGATATACCTTGGCCAAGGTCTCGGTCATCAGTTCTTTGTTATCAAATTTGACGGAATCGACGATAGATACTTTCGGTACATCTTTTTGAGGTTTGATTTTCGGATTATCGGCAATGAATTTATCGATAAGCTCGAATTTTTTGGATTTTACGGAGTCTTCCTCCAACGGAAAATGGATGTTCTCCATTTCTTTCCCTTCCACGCTTCTTCCGTCTCCTTTGATCGGTTTGAAAGTGCTTAACTGCAGCCATTCGCTGAAAGAATATCTTTCCTTTTTAGTAAAGGGCAAGGGCTCGCCGAGTTCCAGATCTTGGGATTCTTTAATTTCGGCCTCTATAAGTGCTTTGTCTATTTTCGGATCTTTGGACGTGAAAAGTCTGGGATCCAACAGGGCGTCCGCTTCAGCTTTGGTCAAGATTAACGGGGTATCTTCCTCTGCATCGGGCTTTTTGCCGTCCGATTTTTGAGGAATCACCTCTTCGGATTGGATTTCGGTATCGACCAAGCTCGTGGTTTTGCCCGATAGGGTGTCGGAGATACTGTTCTGTAGGAAGTTTTTTGACGTTATAAAATCAAAAAGCACCTCGCGGTCGGCCGTGTATGCGGCGGTAACCTTCAGGGCATTGTTGTATTTGAAACTGTTCAAGCTTTTCAGTCCTTTTAAATGGAGTGAACGTGCCGCTTGAAAATAGGGGAATTCTTCCAATACCTCTTCCAGCTGGTTGGTCTGCATAGGGGAGACCACCTTGTCAGGATGTTGTAGGAGATATGTGAAGTCTTTTACGTTCATGTTCACAAAGAAAATAGAATATGGAATAAAGAGAAAAAACTACTAAAATGAATTACGGGCAAGATGAATTTTGGAAAATATAACGATTCACCACCGTCTCTGTTCTCTTCTCTGTGTTCTTTCATCTTTTTTTAACTACCAATCTGCTAAAGAGGCATTAAAAATATCTTGTGTAAGTCGTTCAAAAATAACTTCCAGGGCTTCGCTTTTTATTGCGGAAGGTTGGGTCGCCGCAGGGAAATCATAAAAGAACGAAAAACGCTGGTCAAAATCTACATCCTCTTTGGTCTTGTTGTAAAAACGGACTTGCACTGCCATTGACAACCGGTTTTGGGCAGCGGTCTGCTGGGCGGTGGCGCTCATGGGTGATATTCGGTATTCCACGATTTCCCCTTCGTATAGCAAATCAGCTTCGGTATTGGTCAGGTCCAAGCTGGTCTGGTTCAATATTCTATCCTGTAAGGCCTGGGTAAAATCCCTTTCCAATCCCGGTTCAAAAACGGAGCCCGGATTTTGGGCAGCATAATTCTGAAATCGCGGCACGGCAAATGTTGTCGCCGTACCTACATCCCCACCGGTGAAATTGTAAACGCCACAACCGGTCAGATTCAGGGCTATTACTAATGAAAATAGAATTATTTTAAACTTTTTCAATTGTTTCAGCTATCGTTTTTAAATTCCAATACGTTCAATTAACCTTTTTTAACCGCAAGAGGTGCATAAAAAAACGCAAAGTTCACATGGCGATTTCATCATCATTTAAGAGTGAGAAACTTTTTTAAGCCACAAACATCTCAAATCTCACGTCTCATATCTAACATCTAGTCATCAAAGATCATACTGCTTGATTTTCCTATAAAGCGTCCGCTCCGAAATACCGAGTTCCGCTGCTGCGGCCTTTCGTTTGCCTCGGTTGCGCTCCAACGATTTTTTTATGAGCTCTACTTCTTTTTCCTGTAAAGATAGGGTTTCTTCTTCCTCGATCTCCTCGGCGAAATGGTACTTATCTTCTTGAGGAGGTTTTTGTGCCGGTCTATAAGAATCGTGTTCGGGCAGTTGCAGCACTTCTAGCGGATCACGGTCGTCATCATCCATAACATCTTCACCATTATCGCCGTAGATTTTTTGGATAAGACTTTCATGCTCTTCCTGTACCTTGTCGCCGTCATTGTTCTTCATCAGGGCCAAGGTCAGTTTTTTCAGGTCGTTGAGGTCGCCCTTCATGTCGAAAAGTACCTTGTACAGAATTTCCCTTTCGTTGCTGAAATCGCCTTCGGATTTTTTTTGGCCGATAACGGCAGGTAGGTTTGAACCGCTGGAATTAGGCAGGTATCCTTTAAGGGTATCCCAAGAAACGATGCGGCTCTGTTCAAGTACCGATATCTGTTCGGCAATATTTCGAAGCTGGCGGATGTTGCCCGGCCAGCGGTACTTTAATAAAAGGTGCACCGCATTATCTTCCAAACGGATGGTCGGCATCTTATATTTTGTGCCAAAATCGGACGCAAATTTGCGGAAGAGCAGGTGAATATCGTCTTGCCGCTCGCGTAATGGCGGAATATGGATTTCGACAGTACTCAATCGATAGTATAGATCCTCTCGGAACTTTTCTTTCTTAATGGCCTCGAACATATTGATGTTGGTGGCCGCTACGATACGCACATCGGTCTTTTGGACTTGGGAAGATCCCACTTTCAGGAATTCCCCGTTTTCCAGAACTCGCAATAGTCGCACCTGAGTTGTCAAGGGCAGCTCGCCGACCTCATCGAGAAAAATCGTACCGCCATCCGCCACTTCAAAATATCCGTTTCGGGTCTGGGTAGCGCCGGTAAAAGCGCCTTTCTCGTGACCGAAGAGCTCACTGTCGATAGTGCCTTCGGGAATCGCCCCGCAGTTCACTGCAATGTACTTGGCATGTTTGCGGTGTGAAAGTGAATGTATGATTTTCGGAATGGCTTCCTTACCGACCCCACTTTCACCGGTCACCAATACGGAAATATCAGTAGGTGCCACCTGCGTAGCCTTTTCCAAGGCACGGTTCAGCTTCGGATCATTCCCGATAATCTCAAAGCGCTGTTTTATGGATATTACATTCTCCATTTTGTCCTTCCCACACTTCGGCCTTGGTTTATGCTGAGCGAAGTTGAAGCACTCAGCACAGGCTTCGGCGGAATCTCTATATTTATATCGTAAATCCCTGAAAAATGGGAATTATTGATTATTATTTTTAATATTTTACTGACTACTGACTACTGACTACTGACTACTGACTACTGACTACTGACTACTGACTACTGACTACTGACTACTGACTACTGACTACTACAGCCTCTCCGATCAACGTAGCCGACGTACAACTATCCATCCGCACCATCACAAATTCTCCTACCTTATAATGTTCTTTCGGAAAAACGGCTACGGTATTCTGTGAATTGCGGCCCATCCAGTGTTCGTCCGATTTTTTTGAGGGGCCTTCGATTAATACTTCCTGAATTTTGCCCAGGTGCTGTTCGGTGCGTTCCCGGCAATGTTCACGTTGTAGGGCGATGATCTCGGCCAATCGGCGTTTTTTGGTTTCAAGCGGCACGTCGTCTTTCAGCTTACGCTCGGCCATGGTGCCCGGGCGTTCGGAATAGGCGTACATAAATCCGTAATCATACTTCACATATTCCAGTAAGGATAAGGTATCTTGATGATCCTCTTCCGTTTCCGTGGGAAAGCCGGAGATCATATCCTGTGAAATGCTTACATCTGGAATAATTTTTCGGATGTTATCGATCAGTTGAAAATATTCCTCTCGAGTATGCAGGCGGTTCATCGCTTTCAAAATACGATTGCTACCGCTTTGCACGGGTAGATGTACGTAATTACAGATATTATCGTATTTCGCCATAATGCGGATGACATCCAAGGTCATATCCTGCGGGTTCGAGGTCGAAAACCGGATGCGCATTCTGGGCTGTGCCAAGGCGACATTTTCCAAAAGCTGCGCGAAATCTACGGCCATCGCTTTTTGCATGTCCGAAGCCTTGACGTAATCCTTTTTCAATCCTCCGCCATACCAGAGATAGCTATCCACGTTCTGGCCGAGCAAGGTGATTTCCTTAAAACCCTTATCCCATAAATCGTTTACCTCTTCAAGAATGGATTGCGGGTCACGGCTACGTTCGCGCCCCCTTGTAAAAGGCACTACGCAGAACGTACACATATTGTCGCAGCCACGGGTAATCGATACTAAAGCGGTGATACCGTTTGAATTCAGGCGTACGGGAGCGATATCGCCGTAGGTTTCCTCCTTAGAAAGAATAACGTTTACGGCATCGCGGCCCTCGTCAATTTCCTGTATCAGGTTGGGCAGGTCTTTGTAGGCATCGGGACCAACGACCATGTCCACTATTTTTTCTTCCTCTAAAAATTGATGCTTCAAGCGTTCCGCCATACAGCCCAGAACACCGACTTTCATGTGCGGGCGATGTTTTTTGACGGCGTTGAATTTCTCGAGCCGCTTGCGCACGGTAAGTTCTGCCTTTTCGCGAATCGAACAGGTGTTGACCAGCACTAGATCGGCCTCATTGAGTTCTTGGGTAGTGTCGAATCCCTCGTTGGCCAAGATCGAGGCTACGATTTCGCTGTCGGAAAAGTTCATCTGGCAGCCATAGCTTTCGATATAAAGCTTCCGGCCGTTCGATCTTTGCTTTTCCAGCGATAGGGTAGTGCCCTGAACCGATTCATCGATTATTTTTTCCATATCCTCTTAAAATAGAGCGAACGGCAAATATATCACTAAATACAATAATATGACAAATTGACAGTTATAAAATTATTTTAAAATTGCACGCAACGTTTTAGCGTTCTGTGTATCTTATCTATGAACTCATTGAGACTTTATGTTTGGAACCGAGATTTTTGGCTTTTGTGCCTTAGTGAAGTCGTTTTTTAATTGCATAGCCATAGCTACGGAATTCAAAAGGAATTTAGGGCGCAAAATGTGAAAATCGCAGGTAAAAGAAAAAGTCTAAATGAGTTCTATAACTCCA
>RCMY010002874.1_pt1 | contig 15467 bp, 14 predicted proteins | sample 2041341 | NCBI WGS metagenome assembly RCMY01 (sample SAMN09708234, study PRJNA481090) | Marine sediment metagenome, whole genome shotgun sequencing project.
ACATTCGCCTCCGCACGTGCCAACTCTCGGAAGTACGGTCTGACCGCATGAACCTGGCCACACGATTCTTCGCCGGCGCCAAGAAGGCGGTCGCCGATGACTACACGATGCTGGCCATCCCTGCGTTCTTCGCCACCATGGCGCTGGAGTACGGCGTGCTTCGATCTCGTCGCGCCGACTTGGTGCAAATCGGTGATCCGACGACTGCTCCCAATCACGACCGTCCGCTCGACTACGAGATCAAGGACACCGCGGCGAGTCTGGCGATGGGCACCGGCATGCTCGGTATCAGCCTCGCCGCAGCGAAGGCCCTCGATCCTCTTGACCGCATGGTCCATGGCCGCAGGGTTGCATCACTGGGCGGCGGGCCGCTTGGTTTCGCCGGCGCGATCGTCGCTTGGGACTTTCTCTACTATTGGGATCATCGACTCAGCCACGAGCACCGGGTGTTCTGGGCCAACCATGTCAACCACCATTCGAGTGAGCGATACAATCTGTCGACGGCGCTTCGTCAGCCGTGGTCGGGCTTCATCATGCATTGGATCTTTCTCCCCATGCTGGTGGCTGGATGGACACCGACGCAGATGGCCCGGGCGGGCGAGCTCAACCTGCTGTACCAGTACTGGGTACACACCGAGACCATCGACAAATTGCCCGACAAGGTCGAGGCAGTCATGAACACGGCTTCACATCACCGCGTCCACCATGGGGCGAACCCGCAATACCTCGACAAGAACTACGCGGGCATCTTCATCATCTGGGACCGGTTGTTCGGTACCTTCGAGCCTGAACGCGAACGGGTCCGATACGGGCTCACCAAGAACATCAAGACCTTCAACCCGTTGAAGATTGCGTACCACGAGTGGGCCGACATCGTGCGCGACGTGCGAGCGACCTCGTCGTGGCGCGAGCGCCTTGGCTACACCTTCGGTCGACCGGGCTGGAAGCCCGGCGTTTCACTCACGCCGGCGGCTTCGAGCATCGCCTAATCGGCCACGAAGGCCATCGCCTCGGCGAGCAGATCGTCCCACAGTGCCTCGTTGCGTTCAGGGACCTGCACCCACTCGCGAAAGGTACGGCCCGCGGGGGCAAACTCGAGGCCGATGCCCTCCCCCACCAACGACGCGACCCGAGACGCGTCGAGCTTCACGATGAGGTCGCCGGAGTCCTTGTCGGTGCAGGCAAAGAAGTTGCCGTTGATGCGCAGGCACGGGAAACCCATCATCGTGGACTTCTCGGCTCCTGCAGCCATCAACGGCTCGGCCAGCTCCCAAAACAGTTCATCGTCACGATCAGCCATGCCCCGACGTTACCGCGACGCCGATCTTTCAGCTGTCGTAGACCAGCCGGGTGATCCAGTCGGCGACGAGTGCCGGCTTGTCGCTGGCTTCGAGCTCGACGGTGACGGTTCGGGTTTGATCGATGTTCGACCCCTTGAGCACCACACTCTTGACTTCGGCGGTGGCTCGAATTTTCTTGCCGGCATTGACCGGTGACAAGAACCGAACTTTGTCGAAGCCGTAGTTGATGCCCATCAGCAGACCATCGAGCGGCGGCACCGGGGCTTTGATGGTCTCGCCAAGGTGGGTGAGCATGGACAGCGTGAGGAAGCCGTGGGCGATCGATCCGCCAAACGGTGTCTCGGCCGCGGCTCGTTCGGGGTCGATGTGGATGAACTGATGGTCGATGGTCACATCGGCGAATTGGTTGATCTGGTCCTGGGTAACCTCGAACCACTCCCCCGCTCCCTGACTTGTTCCCACCTCGGCGACGAGCACTTCATGGGCGGCTGCGGCATTACTCATAGGGGTTCGTTCCTTTCGTAGCCATGAGCCTGCCAGATTGGATACCTGTGACCAACCACCAGCGTCCCGAAAAGACGTCCCGGTTTGCACTTCTGGGCCGAGCTCTCGCCATGCGCTGCCCGAATTGCGGCGTCGGAGCGGTGTTCTCCGGTCCACTCGACATGCACGACCGCTGCCCCAACTGCACCTACCGATACGAGCGCGAGCACGGGTACTTCTTGGGCGCGATGGTGATCAACTTCATCGTCGCCAGCGGCCTCATGTTCGCGTCGGCCATCGCCGCCTACTTGCTGACGCGCGACCGAACCGTCACGGTGGTCGTACCGGTCGTTGTCACGATCATCGCCGTGCCCGGACTGCTCCGACACAGCCGCACCCTCTGGATGGCCATCGACCTCGCAGCCGAGCCGCCGCGAGACGACGAGTTTCGGCCGACGGAGGTCGGAAAAGATCTCGGCCCCGAGGCGGAAACCTCGAGGCCGGTATCGGGTTAGCCGGCAACGGACCAGCTATCGAACTTACTGATCGACGGGCGGGGGCGGAGGCGGCGCCAAACGATCGTTGACACCAACGTCCTCGTCGGAGTCGGCTTGCTCGATGGTGTCGGCTTCGATCACCGCTTGCACCGGCGCCTCGGATTGGTTTGCGTCCGTCTGGCCGGTCGGCCGATTCAGCGCCGACAAGATGTTGACGCCGGTGGCACTCTCGATCTGTTCGGTGATCGAAATCACGGCGGCAGGCATCTGGCTGGCGATGCCGGCAACGGCGCCGCCGCCACCACCGCCGCCATTGTCGATGACCGTGATCTTGTCGATGTCGATGCCCTTGACGGTGTCGACGATCTGCGCAATCAGCTCGGGAAGCATGTTCAGGACGAACACGTCCTTTGCGTCGGAACCCGCCTCGCGGTATTGCGTGCTGAGGCGTTGGAACACCTCGATCTGGGCGTTGCCGTCCTCGATGATCTTCGCGGCCTGACCCTTGGCCTCGAGTTCCATTGCTTCCTTCTTGGCGCGAGCCGGTGCGACCACATCCGCTTCGAGGCGGCGCTTCTGCAGTTCGATGCGCTCTTGCTCGAGCAGCTGTTCGGCCTCGACCTTCGCCTGCTCGCCCGATACCTCGGCGCGCTTCTCCTCGGCCATGGCCAAGGCGTTGAGCTCGGCGGAACGGACCCGCAGCTTGTTCTGCTCTTCGGCAATCGCGAGGTCCGAATGCACGCGGGCCAACTCGGCACGCTTGCGGCCATCGGCTTCGGCTTCTTCGGCGTCGGCGGACTGCCGCGCCTCGGATTCGCGTGCTTCTTTCAATACCTGAGCCGTTTGCCGACGACCGACAGCTTCGAGATACCCGACCTGGTCGGTGACGTTCTGAATCTTCAGCACGTCGAGCTCGAGGCCCAGCGTTTTGATGTCGTCGTCGGCCTCGTCGATGAGCGTCTGCGCAAACTTCAGGCGATCTTCGTTGACCTCTTCAGGCGTCATGGTGGAAAGCACGCCGCGCAGGTTGGCCTCGAGGTTCTCCTTGGCGATCTGCTGAATGTATTCCGACGGTCGCCCGAGGAAGCGTTCGACCGAGTTCTCGAGCACGCCTTCGCGGCTCGACACCTTGATGTTGGCGACGCCCTGCACGTCCAGCGGAATCGCTCCCTTGGAGTACGCGTTCGTGACCGACACCTCGATGGGGATCGTGTTGAGGTCCATGAAGTCGACCTTCTCGAGAATCGGAACCCGGAAGGTACGCCCGCCCTTGATCACGCGGTAACCAACGGATCGACCATCGGGCAACGGTCGGGTGCGGCCCGATACGACGGCCACCTTGTTCGGCGGACAGATGATGATGAGACTCTTCGCAGCGGTAACCACCGCGAAAATGGCCAACACCACGATGACGACAACAACCAGCAGGGCTTCCATGGTTACAGTTCCTCTCCTTCGAGCTCCATAAGCGGCGCAACAAGCGCCGTTGCATTCTCGATCTCTACGACGACGACGGATGTGCCGATGTCGTACTGTTCTTCTGTCGGCCCGAACGGCAGGGCGACGAGGTATTGCGGCTGCCCGCCGATATCCACCCGGATGCGACCTTTGCGACCCGGACCCATCGGCAGCACCACATGCGCAGGCCGGCCGCTCAGGTCGGCATTGCTGAACGTCGAGTCGGTTTCCCGGCTGAGCACGTACCGGAACAACGCGGTGTTCAGGCCCGAGGCGAACAACCCGAGCACCACGGCGACGATCAGGGTGATGACCACGCTGGTGTCGAGCACGGTGAGCGCCGTGCCGGTGAGGCCGAAGAACGCTGCGAAGAAGACCATCGAGCGGAACGACAACATCGACGACACGAAGTCACCAACGCCGGCCAGGGCACCGGTGGATGCCACGTCGGCGTCACCGAACTCCCCGACGTCCGCGTCACCGAAACCGCCGTCGCCGATGTCGGCATCGGCGTCGAAATCGAACTCGGCGTCGCCGCCGAAGTCGAGGCCGCCCATCAGCATGGGCAGTACGAACGCGGCGCCGAAAATGAGTGCCGACAGATACAGCCAGATCATCGTTCCCTACCTTTGCTCAACTACTGCGGTGCTTCCGCTCCACTTTGGTCCTTACGGCTCCGTGCCGCTTGGCGACATGTTCAGTGACCGCATCGACGCCGGCCCGCACTGCGTACCAATCGTCGATCCAATTATTCAGCATGTCGATCCCGTCCGGGGTCGATTCGTAATACTTGCGAGCGGGCCCCGAACTCGAGTCTTGCAGTTCGGTCACGACCAGGCCTTGCGCTTTCAGTCGTTTCAGCGCTGGATAAATGCTGCTCTCGCTCGCAACCTCCAAGCCCTGCTCGCTCAATCTTCGCACCATGGCGTACCCGTACGTTCGCTCTTCCACGATCGTCGCCAGCAAGCACATCTCCAGGACACCCTTCAGGATCTGCGTGTGGTGCACCTCTTTGCCAGCTACCATTCAATACACAATACCTGACGTAAGCCCACACGTCAAGAAGATTCACCCCTTTCGGGATTTGTGAACCGAAAGCGACCAATATCGTCTGTTTCGGTTCACAAATCTCGGTGGTGTCGAGACTGTCAGACCCCGGATCAATACTTGGGGCATGAGCGACTACTTGACGCTCGATCGGACGGCCACGAGCCAACATGGCCTCCTCACCCGAACCCAGCTACACGATCTCGACTGGAGCGACCGCAAGATCAGATACTGCGTCGAGACCCACCGACTGAGGCGTGTCTCGAGAAACGTCTACGCGGCCGCGGGTTCACCCGAGTCTTGGGAGCAGTTGCTGGAGGCTGCGGTACTCGAAGGCGGCGAGATTTGTGCTGCCTCGCACCGAAGTGCTGCGCGCCTCTGGGGAATGCGGTCGGTCGACGACGACGTCGATATATCGATCCCCTACCCTCGGCGTCTCGCTCTGGCCGGCGTTCGGGTCCATCGGTCGCGTGACCTCGTTCCGCCCGACATCACGTTTGTCGACGACATCGCGGTAACCCTGCCCTGGCGGACGTTGTGCGATTTGGGCCTGGTATTTCCTCTGAAGGAGGTCATCCGCATCATGAATCACTCGATCGCAACCGGCCTCGTCAATCGACGCGACCTCTGGAGTATTCGGGTGCGCAACAGCAAGCAGGGCAGAAACGGGGTCGGCGTTCTCGGCTATGCGCTCGAGACCTTGCCGGACCGCGCCGAATACACCGAGTCAGGGATCGAAGTTGCGTTTCTCGCGATCTGCAACGAGTTCCACCTTCCCCCGCCCGCGATCCAACTTCCGCTCGTGGTGGACGGACACCACTTCCGGGTCGACTTCGCCTTTCCGGCCCACAGGGTATTCATCGAAATTGACGGTCTTGCCTTCCACAGCTCTGCCGATCAAATGGCATCGGATCGGTATCGCCAGAACCTCTTGGTCGCGGCAGGTTGGATGCCGATCCGCTTGACGCACCATCAGCTGACGCGAAACCCACGTCAGGTCGCCCGGGTGCTCCGCCAGGCACTCCAACCACCAGATTTGTGAACCCAAAGCGACCAATATCGTCTGTTTCGGTTCACAAATCCTGACGGGTCAGCTGAGGGCGAGGGCGGAGTTGATGAGTCCGAGGTGGCTGTACGCCTGCGGGTGATTGCCCAGCATCGTCTCGCCGACCGGGTCGTATTCCTCGCTCAGCAGGCCGGTGTCGCCCACCATTTCGACATACCGGCGGAACAACGTTTCGGCGTCGGCCTGTTGGCCGGCCAAGACGTAGGCCTCGATCAGCCAGGACATACAGATGAGGAAGCCACCCTCGATGCCGGGGAGGCCGTCATCGAGCCGATAGCGGTACACCGCCTCACCGGTTCGCAGCTCGCGCTCGACGGCCTTGATCGTGCTTTGGAAGCGCGGATCGGAAGCGTCGAGCAGTCCGCTCAACCCGACCCAAAGCACCGCAGCGTCGAGCTCGTCGTCCCCATAGGCAATCGTGAACGTCTGCAAACGCTCATTCCAGCCATTTTGCAGAATGTCTTCGGCGATGTGGCCCCGCAACGGCGCCCAGGTGTCCGGCACGGTTCGCCCACAACCTTCGGCGATACGCAGCGCGCGATCGACCGCCATCCAGCACATCACCTTGGAGTGCACGTGATGGCGCTGTGGACGGCGCTCTTCCCAAATGCCATGGTCGGGCTCGTGCCAACGGGCGTCGACCGCGGCGACCATGGCCACGACCACGTCCCAGTGGCGATCCTGCAACTCGAATCCGGCCTCGCACATCACGTGGACGAGATCGACAATCGGGCCGAACACATCCAGCTGCACCTGGCTCTCGGCCGCGTTGCCGATTCGGACGGGTCTTGAGCCCCGGTAGCCGTGAAAGTTCGGCAGCGTGGCCTCGGGAATCGGCGAATCGCCGACCAGCGGATACACCGGGCGAAGCTGCTCGGGCGAAGGCAAGTGAGCCAGCCGGTCGAGTACCCACGCGAGAAACGCTTCGGCCTCGAACATGCTGCCGAGCCGCACCAACGAGGTGGCGGTAAGCGCCGCGTCGCGTGGCCAGCAATGGCGGTAGTCCCAGTTCCGTACGCCACCGATCACCTCCGGCAGGCTGGTCGTGGCAGCTGCCAAGATCGATCCGGAGGGCTGGTGGCACAGTGCCTTCAACGTCAGCGCGCTCCGTCGCACGAGGCGCATCTTCTTGGACGGCAGCGTCAGCGCCGCGGCCCAATCCGACCAGTGCGCGGCGGATCCGGACCGGCGCAGATCCTCGGTCGGAAGGTCTTGATCCGGCTCGGCTCCGAAGAGCATTGTCAACGTGAGGCCCCCATCGAGGATGCCCGAGCCGCGAGCCCATTCGTGGTCGCCGTCGACATGCACCTCCCACGACACACCGGGGGCATGCAGTTCGATGGTGTGGTTGCCGCCGCGCACGATGAGCCAATCGCCATTGATCTCCACCCGGGACAACGCCCGTCCGTAGTCGAATCGAGGATCAAAATCGATCGTTACCTCGCCCGACCCGGAAAGGTGGCGGATGAAATCCACCCGCGCCGCCGGCTCGTCCGGGCGATCGCCGGAACAGTCGAGATAGTCGGTGACCGTGAGGTCGGCCCACCGCGTTTCGAGGATCAACGTGTAGTCGACATAACGTTGCGCAATCGGGCCCCCGCCGATGGCCGGCGCGACGGCGAAGACACCGGCGGAGTGCCCGCCGAGCAATTCGCCGAATACCGATGGCGAATCCGCAGCAGGGAGACACATCCAGGCAACTCGGGCGTCGGGCGTGAGCAACGCAACAGCCCGTTGATCGGAAAGCAGCGAATGCTCCTGGATGTCGGGAGCCGATCCACCGTGCAGCCAGGCGCGTCGACGTTCACACACCGCGGCGAGGACATGCGATGCGGCGGCCGTGTCGGGAACCCGAAAACCGGCGGCGGTTTCCCCTCCCCCGACCTTGATGCCCGCATCGGGGCCCTGCAACGTCACGAAGGCGTCTTCATCGGTGACATCATCACCGAGGAACATGACGGCTTCGGCAGCGACGTTGCCGCGTACGGTATCGAGGGCGGTTCCCTTGTCGGTCGCCACCACCGTGAGCTCGAGCACATCTTTGCCGCGCTTCACCCCAACGCCTTCGAGGGTCGCCGGCCCGGCCATGATCTCGGCCACGGCTTCGACGCCAGCGGCATCTGGTGCATTGCGGTAGTGGAACGCGATCGAGGCCGGCTTCACCTCGACGCTGAATCCGTCCTCGCGTTTGGCCAGTTGCGACAGCTGCTTGGAGATCCTGTTCCGCAGAGCCACCTGCTCGTCGCTGAGAGCAGACGCGAACCCGGCGTCGAACTCCGAGCCATGGCTCCCGATGAGCTGCACTTCCTCTGGCAGACGCGACAAGGTTGCGAGGTCGCGCAGGGACCGTCCCGAAATAACCGCGACGTGGGTGTCGGCCATGGCCGCGAGTGAACGGAGGGCGACGATCGATTCGCGCAGCGGCACTGCCGCACCGGGGTCGTCGACAAGTGGCGCAATCACGCCGTCGTAGTCGCTTGCCACCAACAGCACCGGAGTGCGTGCGAGCTCGGTGATGCGCGCGTCGAGTGCGGGGTCAAAGAGGGCCGCCATTACTTGGTCAAGGCCTTGAGAAATCCGCGAGCCCACGACTGGGCATCGTGTTGCCGCACCGACCGACGCATGGGCCGCATGCGCCTGCGCTGCTCGGCCTCGGGCAGGTGGATGGCTTTGACGATCGCTCGTTTCATGCCATCGATATCGTGCGGATTCACCAGAATTGCGTGGGGCAACTCGTTCGCCGCTCCGGCAAACTCGCTCAACACCAAAACACCCGTCTCGTCTTCACGACAGGCAACGTACTCCTTGGCGACGAGATTCATACCGTCGCGAAACGGTGTGACCAACATGACGTCGGCGGCGAGGTACATCGCTACCAACTCGTCCGCCGGTTGCCCTTGGTGCAGGTAATGCACGGCCGGGCGTCCGACCGTGCCGAAGTTGCCGTTGATGTCGCCAACCAGGCGTTCGATTTCGGCTCGGATGGTTGCGTAGCCCTGCACATTTGACCTACTCGGTTCGGCCACTTGCACCATGGCGACCTCGTTGATCGAGATGCGCTCCTCTCGCAGCAATTCGAGGTAGGCCCGCAGGCGGACCTCGATGCCCTTCGTGTAGTCCAACCGGTCGACGCCGAGCAGCAGCTTCTGCGGATTGCCGAGTGCTTCCAGCAGCGTCTCCCTTCGAGCCCGGACGGCGGGGTCTTCGGTGCGGTGGGTGATGCGGCCGTGGTCGATTCCGATCGGGAACGCGCCGACCCTGATGATGCGATCGCCGTACGCGAGCTGGTGCCCTTTGGTTTTGACTGCCGCCACCCGTGCGGCCGAACGTCGGAAGTTGGACGCGTCGCCGGCGGTCTGAAAGCCGACCAGATCGGCCCCGAGCAGCCCTTCGACAACCTGGGTTCGCCACGGCATTCGGATGTAGAGCTCCCAGGCGGGGAACGGGATGTGCAAGAAGAAGCCGATCGTGACGTCGGGCTTGAGTTCGCGGATCATCCCGGGAACGAGTTGCAGTTGATAGTCGTGGATCCAGACCACGCCGTCGTCGGTGACGACTTCGGCCGCGGCTTTGGCGAATCGACGATTGACCGATACGTAGGCCTCCCACCAGGTTCGGTGATACTCCGGCTTCTCGATGGCATCGTGATAGAGGGGCCAGAGCGTGCCGTTGGAGAATCCCTCGTAGTACAGCTCCATGTCTGCGGCGGTCAGGGCGACGGGGTACAGATTGAGTCCGTCGTGCTGAAACCCGCCGGTGCCGAAGTCGGCCACGCCAGACCACCCGACCCACGCCGCGTTGTCGTAATCCTCCATCACCGGCTTGAGCCCCGACACGAGCCCACCGGGGCTGGTGAGCCACGATTGCACGCCTTCCCGAATGACGCTGCGGACAGGTAGTCGGTTGGCCACCACAACGAACTCATGTCGCGGCGTCCGGTCGGTTGCCCGTCGTCTGGCCTTGGCGCTCACAATGCGTTCACTTCCTGCAGCAACTCCCGCGTGCGCCGCTGTTGATCTTCATCCATGCCGATCTCGACCGCCGCGAAATCGGTGGCTCCGGCCGCTGCGATCGCGGCAATACCGTTGCGGACCTTCGCTTCGTCGCCGATCAGACACACGTCGGCGGGCCCCTCAGCGCCCTCACGATCGAGCATCGCCCGGTAGCTCGGCAACTCGCCGTAGTTGGCAAAGGCGACCGCCGCGAAGGCGCGGGTGGCATCCTCGTCGTCGGTGACACACACGGGGAGGCTCGCCATGACGCGGGGCTCGTCACGGCCCGCACCGGCAGCGGCCTCGGAAATCTCGGGAACGATGTGCGACGCGATGGTTTTGGGGCCGACCATCCAGAGGATGGTGCCGTCGGTACGGCGGCCGGCGAGGCGCAACATCTGGGGGCCCATCGCGGCCACCATCACCGACGCCGCCGGATCTGCGGCCGCACCGAACTCGCCATGCATCGTCCAGGCGGTGCCGTCATGTTCGGTGGTGCCCGTGCTGAGGAGGTCGTTGAGAATGGTGAGGTAGTCGGCCATGTGACCCACCGGCTTGTCGAAGGACATACCGAGGCGTTCCTCGACGACCGGCTTGTGCGACAGCCCTACACCGGCAACCAGTCGACCCTTGAGCGCCATATTCGTGGTGCGGACCTGTCCGGCCAGGGTAAACGGGTGGCGGGGATACGTCGGAATGACCGCGGTCACCATCTCGATCGATGAGGTGGTCGCCGAAGCCGCCATGAAAACGCTCAGGGCGTCGACCAACCCGGTCTGGGCCAGCCACCACGAGGAAAAGCCGTCGGCCTCGGCCTGCTCGGCGTGCGCGATGAGCGACTCGAGGTTGGGATCGAGCAGCTGTGCTGAGGCGTTGATTCCGATACGCATGCGGCAATCATGGCAGGCGCGTTCGCACGAGCGGGCTCAAAGCCGAAGAATCCGGTGGCTTACCCGAGTGCGGCGAAGCCTTGGTCGAGATCGGCGAGGATGTCCTCGATCGACTCGATGCCGACACTCAGCCGGACCAGCCCGGGGTGCACACCGGCCGAAGCTTGTTCTTCGGGCGAGAGTTGGGCGTGGGTGGTACTGGCCGGGTGGATGACCAGGCTGCGAACATCGCCGAGGTTGGCGAGGTTCGAGAACAGCGTCAGCGAGTCGGCGAACTTCTGGCCTGCTTCGGCCCCGCCCTTGATGACGAACGCGGGGACGGCGCTGACGCCCTTCGGCATCAGCCGCTGACCACGCTCGTACCACTGGCTGCTCGGGAGCCCGGCGTACTGCACCGACTCGACCAACTCGTGACCTTCCAAGTACTCGGCCACCTTCTGGGCGTTCTCGGTGTGGCGTTCCATGCGCAGGCTGAGCGTCTCGACCCCCTGGATGAACTGCCACGCGTTGAACGGCGAGATCGCGCCGCCGAAGTCCCGCAGCGTTTGCAGTCGGGCCTTGACGATGAAGCAGCCGGCGCCCAGCATTTCCCAATAGTTGAGGCCGTGGTAGCTGGGGTCGGGCGTGGTGAAGTTGGGGAAACGTCCGCTGGCACCGAAGTCGAAGCTGGCGCCGGTGACGATGACGCCGCCGATCGAGTTGCCGTGGCCACCGATGTACTTCGTCGCCGAATGGATGACGATGTCGGCGCCGTGGTGCAACGGATTGAAGAGGTACGGCGTCGCCACCGTGTTGTCGACCACCAGGACGATGCCGTTGGCCTTGGCGAGTGCCCCTACCTCTTCGATGGGGAAAATGTCGTTCTTCGGATTGCCGATGGTTTCGGAGTAGAACACCTTGGTCTTGTCGGTGATCTTCGACTCCCACTCGCTGAGATCATCCGGATCTTGGATGAAGTCGACCGTGATGCCCAGCTTGGGCAACGTGTAGTGGAAGAGGTTGTACGTCCCTCCGTACAGCGAACTGGAGGAGACGATGTGGTCGCCGGCCTCGCAGAGCGTGAGCAGCGCGACCGCTTCGGCTTGCTGGCCGGAACTGACGGCGAGGGCCGCGGGGAGCCCGGGAGCGACCGATTCTGGCGCCCGTTCGAGTGCAGCGACCCGAAGCTCGAACGCAGCCTGCGTAGGGTTCATGATGCGGGTATAGATGTTGCCGAGTTCGGTGAGGGCGAACAACGCGGCGCCGTGGGCGGAGTCGCGGAAGGAGAACGCGGTGGTCTGGTAGATCGGCACCGAGCGGGCGCCGGTGGCCGGATCTGGCTCGTATCCCGCCTGGACCTGCTTCGTTTCGAATCCCCATTCGCTGCTCATCGTTGTGCTCCTGCGTCTCGCGTCGTCAACTCGTCCGGACCATCCGAAAGCCGACGCCTAAGGTCAACATTCAAGTCCGCCCACGACGGCTCCTGCAACGTCAAAGGACATTTCTTGCGAAAAGTACTGGCTGCGTTGCCAATACTGCTGACTACGTCGCCGGCGGAACAGACTCGATCTTCCCGGGGTCGACGGCGCCACTCCCCTGCTCGATGGTCACCGCCAACAACCCCTCGACGTGCTCACGCAGCCACAGCATCCACCGCTCGTGATCGATCGGGTCCCCGGGTTCGGCTGCGTCGATGGCCCGATTCACGTCGGCGAGGGCGAGTTCGAGTTGATACCGCCGGTCCAGGAAGTCGTCGAAAGCCTGTCGACTGACGATCGCGTGTTCGGCGTCGAGTCCGTGTGACAGAGCGATCTTGTTGGAGATGTAGTGCGACTGCCGGCAACCCTGCTTGCAGAATCGACGCGGTCGACCCGGGCCTGGCTTCGGCAGAAAAATCCGACCGCACCAGTCGCAGCGCTTCCCCTTCAACGCCTCTGACACGCCACGAAGGCTACGACGGTACGCGCCCCGAGTCGGGGACCGTCCAGGTCGGTGGAGAATGGTCGGACCAGCTAGCCTCGCCGCCGTGAAGGCACTGCTGTTCGAACGCAAGGAAGCCAAGTACGTCGCGGCCGCCGTGGCGTCGCGCTTCGTGCCGGGTGGCGGCGCATCGGTCGGGCCGCTGTCGCTGACCGACGTCGACGAACCCCAGCTGCCCGGCGACGACTGGGTGCGGGTGTCCCCTCGACTCACGGGTATCTGCGGATCCGATCTCGCCACCGTCGAAGGTCGGTCGAGCCGGTACTTCGAACCCCACGTCTCATTTCCCTTCATCCCGGGCCACGAAGTGGTCGGCGAACTCGACGACGGTTCGCGCGTCGCCCTCGAACCCGTGCTCGGTCCGGCAGCCCGTACCGGCAAGGGCGGTGGCGCCGCACCCGGCGACGCCGCCGACTACGCCTATCTCCTGGGCGACGTCGTCGAGCCGGGCATTCAGGTCGGCTATTGCTGCTCGACCGGCGGGGGTTGGGGCCAACACCTGGTCGCCCACCGCGATCAGGTCCACACCGTCGACGAAGCGCTCAGCGACGAAGCCGCCGTCATGATCGAGCCCATCGCAGCCTGCGTGCATGCGGCGCTCAAAGCCAACGTTGCCGACGGCGCAAGCGTGCTGGTCATCGGCGCTGGAACCATGGGGCTCGGTACCATTGCGGCGCTCCGAGCCCACACCAACGCCGGCGCCATCGCCGCCGTCGCCAAATACCCACATCAGCGCGAACTGGCTTCATCGCTCGGCGCCGACCATCTGTTTGCTCCCGACGAGGTTCGCCGGGGCGTGCGCCGGATCACCGGCAGTCAGATGCTCGGCGACGACCTCGCCGGTGGTGTCGACGTCACAATCGATGCCGTGGGTTCCGCGCGGTCGTTGTCCGATGCGATCAGCGTCACCCGACCGCGGGGGCGCGTCGTCCTCGTTGGTATGCCCGGCGTCACCAAGGTCGACTTCACGCCGTTGTGGCACCGCGAAACCGAACTGGTCGGGGCGTACACCTACGGAACCGAGACGTTGCCCGACGGCGGTACGGCCAGCAGCTTTGCGCTCGCCACCGACCTCGTGGCCAGTGCAGACCTCGGACGGTTGGTCTCGGCCACCTATCCGCTCGACCGGTTTGTCGACGCCATCCGACATGCCGCCGAGGCGGGTTCACGGGGCGCCGTCAAGATCGCGTTCGATCAGCGGCGCTAGCCCCTCAAAAGATGTCCTCTTCCCGGCACATCACTCGAGGCCAGTTGCTCGTGGCCCTTCCGCAGCTGCTCGATCCGAACTTCGCCCGTTCCGTTGTTTTCATGTTCGAACACAACGACGAGGGAGCCGCAGGGGTGATCTTGAATCGCCCGTCTCCCATCGCTGTAGCCGACGTGCTTCCGGCGTGGGCCGCCCTCGCGGCCGGGCCCGGCGTCGTCCACCTGGGCGGCCCGGTCGCCGTCGAAACCGTGCTCGGGTTGGCGTTGGTCGATCCGCTCGACCCTCCCGCCGAAGCCACCGTGGTCAACGCGCCGTCCGGTCCGACCGGCATCGCCGTGCTCGGCCTCAATGCCGAACCTCCTGCCGACATGATCTGCCCCTGCCGACTGTTCGCCGGCTACGCCGGGTGGGGCGGCGGACAACTCGAAGGCGAGATGGCGCTCGGTGGCTGGCAGGTCGTCGAGGCGATCGGCGCCGACGTGGTCGACCCGGGGTCGGGCGATCTGTGGACTGCGGTGTGGCGACGCCAGCCCGGTGCCCTCCGGCGCCTTGCGAACTATCCGGACGATCCGAGTCAGAACTAGTCGGCCCTACGCGGGTGCCATCTCCCAGTGCTGTTCAATCAGCCCGACGATGCCGGCGGCAAGCCAATCGGCACCGGTTTGGGTGAGGTGCACGCCATCGCCGGCTCGAACTTTCGCCTCGGATCCATCGGGCCCGGTCATGAAGGTGGAGAAGCCGAAGTCGCCGCCGAATTGGTTGTATGCATCGACCCACACCACCCACGGGCGTCGGCTGGCCTCGTCCTGCGTTATGTCGTTGATGAGACGTATGCCTTCATTCAGCCGGCCATCCTGCATCGGCGGCTGCGCCACCCAGAACACCCGCCGGTTCGCATCCTCGAGCAGGTCGAACGTGATGCCGACCCGACGCCGGTACTCGGCCTGCCACGCATCGCTGCCGCGCCCGACCACCCCCGAGTCGGCCTGCATGTCCTGGTGATCGTTGGCCCCGAGAAACAGCACGACGGCTTCGGGGTCGGCATCATCGATCCGAGCGGCCAATTCCGCTGGCCAATTGAACACGTCGGGCCGGGCCAGCCCTGTGGAGATCTGCCACTTCGCCTCCGGGGCGATCGGCACCCCGGCGGACGCGGTCTCGGACTCGAGCGCATAGCTGAGATACTCGGCTTGCGAGTCGCCGCCGACAAACACCCGGAGCGGGTCTCCCGGCGTCACCAGCCGCAGGACCTCGACATCGACCGTCGTCGTCGCCTGCACCGCCGGCGACGTCGCTGCCGGGCGAACGGTAAGCGCCGCTGTGGTCTCGGGAGGGACCTGACCCTCGTCGAGTAGCGATTCGTCGATCACGTCGACCTGCTGACCGGCATCGTCGCCGGTGTTGCGCAGATCGGCGATCCACGTCGCCGGACGGTCGAGGTACACGCTGTGGGCCGCGTCATCGACGAACTCTGCCGCGCCCAGCGCGCGGTCACGACCGGCGCCGAGTTCCATCCGCTCGGCGATCTCGACGAGTTTTGCGGTCGAGAATGCGCCGGCGACCAAAA
>RCMY010003781.1_pt1 | contig 15467 bp, 14 predicted proteins | sample 2041341 | NCBI WGS metagenome assembly RCMY01 (sample SAMN09708234, study PRJNA481090) | Marine sediment metagenome, whole genome shotgun sequencing project.
AGATGACCGGAGCGAAAATGGTGGTTCAGGCCCTCAAGGATCAGGGCGTGGACGTCGTCTTTGGCTATCCCGGCGGCGCTGTCCTGCCGATCTATGACGAGGTGTTCCAGCAAAACGATATCCAGCACATTCTGGTGCGCCACGAACAGGGCGCGGTTCATGCCGCCGAAGGCTACGCCCGCTCGACCGGCAGGCCGGGCGTGGTGCTGGTGACATCCGGCCCCGGCGCGACCAACGCTGTGACCGGCCTGACCGACGCGCTGCTGGACAGCATTCCAATCGTGGTTCTGACCGGACAGGTGCCGACCTTCATGATCGGGTCCGACGCCTTTCAGGAGGCCGACACCGTCGGCATCACCCGGCCCTGTACGAAACATAATTGGCTGGTCAAGGATACGGCCAACCTCTCGGCTGTCATCCACGAGGCATTCCACGTCGCCACCGCAGGCCGCCCCGGTCCGGTGCTGGTCGACATCCCAAAGGATGTGCAATTCGCCAGCGCCATCTATACCCCGCCGCAAAAGGTGCGCACCGGCCATTACCAGCCGCAGGTAAAGGGCGATCTGGACGCGATCACCGAACTGGTGGCGGCGATGGAGACAGCCAAGCGCCCGCTGTTCTACACCGGCGGCGGCGTGATCAATTCCGGCCCGGCCGCCAGTCAACTGCTGCGCGAATTGGTCGAGGCGACGGGTATCCCGATCACGTCGACGCTGATGGGCCTTGGCGCCTATCCCGCCAGCGGCAAGGCGTGGCTGGGGATGCTGGGAATGCACGGCCTTTATGAGGCGAACATGGCGATGCATGATTGCGATCTGATGATCAATGTCGGCGCGCGTTTCGACGACCGGATCACCGGGCGGCTGGATGCCTTCTCGCCCGGTTCGAAAAAGGCGCATATCGACATCGACCCCTCGTCGATCAACAAGGTGATCAAGGCCGACATCCCGATCGTCGGTGATATTGCCAACGTGTTGGAGGATCTACTGAAGATCTGGAAATCGCGTGGCGCCAAGGTGAACGCCGAGTCCATCGCCAAATGGAACGCGCGGATAGACGAATGGCGCAAGGTCGATTGCCTCAGCTTCAAGCAAAGCGGCCCCACGATCAAACCTCAGTACGCGCTGGCGCGGCTGGAGGCGCTGACCAAGGATCACGACCGCTATATCACCACCGAGGTCGGCCAGCACCAGATGTGGGCGGCGCAATATCTGAACTTCGAGGATCCGAACCGCTGGATGACGTCCGGCGGGCTGGGCACAATGGGCTACGGCTTTCCGGCCTCCATCGGCGTGCAGATGGCGCATCGCGACGCGCTGGTCATCAACGTCGCGGGCGAGGCAAGTTGGCTGATGAACATGCAGGAGATGGGCACGGCGATCCAGTTCCGCCTGCCGGTCAAGCAGTTCATCCTCAACAACGAACGCCTCGGCATGGTGCGCCAGTGGCAGGAATTGCTGCACGGCCAGCGCTATTCGCACAGCTGGTCCGAGGCGCTGCCCGATTTCGTCAAGCTGGCCGAAGCCTTTGGCGCCAAGGGCATCCGCTGCTCCGATCCTGCCGATCTGGACGATGCGATCATGGAAATGATCAATTACGAGGGTCCGGTAATCTTTGACTGTCTGGTGGAAAAGCACGAGAACTGCTTCCCAATGATCCCCTCGGGCGAGCCGCACAACAAAATGCTTCTGGGCGAGGCATCTACCAAGGATGCCATCGGCTCCAAGGGTGCGGTGATGGTGTGATCAAGATGGATGAAGCAGAAAGCACTGTCCGTTCCCGTGCCACGGAATGGGCGCGCCTAAATAGTGTGAGTATCGGCCAAGACGAAATGCCAAGTTGGTATGATTTTCGAGATTGGCTCTTATCGAAAAACTCCGATGCCTTGTCCTTCAAATGCGTTGGCGGACCGGAAGCAAAAGCTGAAGGGTGGTTCGATGACGAACTGGGGCAAAGCTGGCGTAATTAAGGGAATCTAAAAATGTCCGCACTGAACATCAAGAAAGGCTCGAACAAACATTCGGCCTATAATCTGCGCCCCACCTTTTCGGACGTGGAAGAGCGTCACACCCTCGCCGTCCTCGTCGACAACGAGGCCGGCGTTCTGGCCCGCGTCATCGGCCTGTTTTCTGGGCGCGGGTACAATATCGACAGCCTCACCGTGGCCGAGATCGACGCCGAGGGGCATACCAGCCGCATCACCATCGTCACCACCGGCACGCCGCAGGTGATCGAGCAGATCAAGGCGCAGCTGGGCCGCATCGTGCCGGTCCACGAGGTCACGACCTTACCGTCGAGGGCCGCGCGGTCGAGCGCGAGTTGGCGCTGATCAAGGTGATCTGCACCGGCGACAAGCGGGTCGAGGCGCTGCGCCTCGCCGATATCTTTCGCACGAACGTGGTCGACAGCACGCTCGACAGCTTCACCTTCGAGATCACCGGCACCTCGGAAAAGATCGACGCCTTCGCAGATCTTATGCGGCCTCTGGGCCTGTCCGATCTGGCCCGCACCGGCATCGCCGCGCTGCCCCGCGGGGCCTGACGGCGACCCTGCGCGCGCTACCGGATCAGCTACCGATATCGTGGTGAAAGTGAAAGATGTTCCCGCTCAGATCGCGCAACGCCAATCGCCGGCCCCACGGGGTGTCGGCGATTGGCGCGGCGATGTCCGCGCCGCATCCCGACGGCTCGGTGCAAGCCTGATCAACGTCCTCGGCTATGATCGAGAACGCGACGGAATTGATCGCGCATCCGCAGATCGCGCACGGACCCGTGCGACACGGCGCCGATACGTCCTTCGGTGTTGTGCCTCCCGATTTCGAAACCCCAACTGGTCGCACAAATAAGCGTGTGCTTCTGCGACATCGCACACCGCTAGTTCCGGCGTCGGTTGGGCCGGTTCCATCTGGCTGACTGCGGAATCGACCGCGTCGGCAGAAACTGACAGCCCGCGTATCCTGTCATTCGGCAAAATGCGCGGTGGGCGAGAAAAAGGGCGCTGGCAGATTACCCACCAGGCGCCCGTTCATCAAATACCCGGATCGCCGCCGCAGCAGCGCCCGGCGTCAGGCGTAGGCTGCCAATCGCGCCTCGCGCAGTGGGATCACATTGGCCGCATGGCTGCTGTTGGCCGCGCGCGGCGCAGCTTCCGGCAACACTCCCAAGCGAACACCAGCACGTTTGAGGTCCGAGCTAAGCGTGGGGTGGCTGCGCTGCATCACCAGGCGCGGCGCGTCGGCAAGGCGCATATCGCCGCCATCGCGCAAATCGAACTCGACCAGATCGCCGGCTGTCATCGCGGAATCGCCCCCTTTGGCCCCGCGGTAAAACGCCAGGTCACCGTGATCTTCGCACCAGATAACTGCGCGGTTCTGGCGTTGATCCGTCCAAAGAACGACTCCGTACATGTGAATCCCCAATGTCTTTGCTGTGGGGATCGCATTTCGACCCCAGTTGCGTACTGCCCTTGCGTTCGCGGCGTTTTATCGCCATCTCGGCTTGGACCAATCCCTCTTACCTAAAATGTCGTTTTCAGGCGGTTCCGACCATGTTTTATTCGCCTCTATGGCTGGTCCTTTTGTGTCACGGCGCGCAAAATGTGACGCCAACTAGCGTCACTTGTCCGTGACATTGCCTGCTGAACGTGATCAAGTCACATCAGACACACCTAAATGAGCTGGACGAGGCGTGATCACATGATTGATTCCATCCCCAGATCCGTCCCGCGCCGTCCTCGCTGAAACTGGATCCGCCATGGCCACCGCCAGACAACCTATTCCTTCACGCGATAGTGATCCCGCGCAACTGCGTGCGATTTTTGGCGACAATCTGCGCGCGCTCAGCGCCGATTATCCGTCTGTCGCCGAGCTCTGCCGCGATCTGGGGATCAACCGGACCCAGTTCAATCGCTATCTCAGTGGCGAGAGTTTTCCGCGCCCCGACGTGCTGCACCGCATCTGCCAGTTCTTCGGCACCGATGCGCGCATCCTGTTGGAGCGCGCGGACCATCTGGAGACGGCCTCTTTCGATCTGCTGAGCCACCCCGCCGTCGCCGGCTTCTTCGGCCCCGAGCCTGTGGCGGTCCCCGAAGAGCTGTTTCCCAACGGCATTTACCGCTTCGTGCGGCGCAGTTTTGTCGACGAGGCGCAGTTCGTGCGGGGCCTCATCCAGATCCATCGCGAGGATGGCTATACCTTCTTGCGTGGGTATGAGCCGATGGATGCGCTGCGCACCCAAGGGCTTTCGACCGCAAGGCGCGACCGCGAATTTCGCGGTGTCGTCATGCGCCAGGAAGAGGGCATCATGGTGATCGTGTCCCATCGAAATTCCATGGCCTGCTCGTTTAACTTCCTTGCGCCCGAGACGTCGTTCCAATCAAACCTCTGGGAGGGCTACGTCACCCGCACCGTGCGCGAAAAGATCGCAGGCATTCGCGCTGCGCGCATGGTCTATGAGCATCTGGGGGATAGTTTCGGCGCCATCCTCACCGCCGCCCGTGGCAAGTCGCTGGTCGGGATCGAAGATCTGCCCCCCTTCCACGCCCGCCTCCTGCGGGTGGATCAGCCGTTCAGGTAGGGCGCCGCGCGTCTGCACGCATGTCGCCATGAGAAAAGTCGCGTCGCGGATCGTCGGTTTCAGGCCCTCAAGCTGCGCTAGAATGACGTTAGCCGTCAGCGGCGCCACAGGAGCATAGTTATGACCGTCACCGACCTCTCATCCGTTCGCGCGCCGGTGGAAACAGCAAATGGCCTGCCGAACGCGCATTACATCGACCCCGCCGTGTTTGAAGAGGAAAAGCACGCGCTGCTCTATTCGCAATGGGCGGGCCTCGCCGTTGGCGCGGACGTGCCAGAGCCGGGCGATGCGGTGCCGATGACCTTTCTTGGCATGCCGCTCCTGCTCTTGCGTGACAAGGACGGCGATATCCGCGTCTTTCAGAACATCTGCCGCCACCGGGGCATGATCCTGATCGACGCCCCGCGCAAGATCGAAGGCGCGATCCGCTGCCCCTACCACTCGTGGTGCTATTCGACCAAGGGCGAGCTGGTCAGCACGCCTCATGTCGGCGGACCGGGGCAGAACACGCACCCCGCGATCAAGCGCAGCGAGCTGGGGCTGAACGAGGTGCGCAGCCATGTCTGGCGCGATATCGTCTGGATCAACATCTCGGGCGATGCACCTGAATTCGAGGATGCCATGTCGCATATCATCGAGCGCTGGCGCGAGTTCGACCTGCCGCTGCATCATGGCGGCCATGGCAGCCGCTTCACCCTTGAGGTCCAGACGAACTGGAAGCTGGCCGTGGAGAACTACTGCGAAAGCTATCACCTGCCATGGGTCCATCCCGGCCTCAACAGCTATTCGCGGCTGGAAGATCACTACCATATCGAAGAGCCCGAAGCCTATTCCGGTCAGGGCACGATGGTCTACCGCCAGCTGACGAACGAGAATGGCGACAAGTTCCCCGATTTCGAAGAGGTCGGCGCCAAGTGGAACGAGCAGGCGGAATACATTTCGGTCTATCCTAACGTCCTCCTCGGCGTGCACCGCGACCATGCCTACGCCATCATCCTTGAGCCGCGCGGCCTCGAGCGTACGGCCGAACATGTCCATATCTACTATGCCGAGCCGGGCGTAGATGAGGGGCTCAAGGCGCGCAATACGCAGCTGTGGAAGGGCGTCTTTGAGGAGGATATCTTTGTCGTTGAGGGTATGCAAAAGGGCCGGCACGTGACGTCATTCGATGGTGGGCGCTTCTCGCCGGTGATGGATAGCCCGACGCATTGCTTCCACGCTTGGGTGGCGGGCAAGGTCGAGGCGCATCGCGGTCTGGCCAAGGCGGCGGAATGAACGGCGATCTGCACGCAAGGATGCTGGCGGCACATGCTGGGCCAAACCCGGCTGCGCTGATCGCGCTCTATACTGAGGCGGCGGACAGTGCCAACGATCTGGATGCGTCCTGCTTCTTTTTGACCCATGCCTATGTCTTTGCACTCGAGGCCGGCGCACCGCAGGCCCGGCACCTGCACCGTCGCCTTGCCATGCATGGGCGCGAGGAATAATCACGCCTGCGTGCAATCCGTCCCTGCCCTGCGCCGTTCCCTCGCTAACCAACAGCACTCGAGCGGCCCGCTGTCCTCATCCAAATCCCGCGCCGAAATCTGGAGAGAATGGCGCGATCTGGTGAATATGACGCCGAAGGAGCTGGAGGAGTGGCTTCAAACAGACGCATCGAAATCCGTCGGAGACGCCGATAGCGGTGAATCCACCGGTCACGCCTCGGGCCGCCGCATCGTGGATATAAAGCGCGCCGACAAGGCCGAGACCACCGACAGCCAATGGGATCACATGGCCAAGGTCACGGGCTACATTAAACGCCACTTGGCCCAAGGAGGCCCAGACGAGGAGTTGGAAAACTCCCCATGGCGCCACTCGCTGATGAACTGGGGCCACGATGCGCTGAAATAGCGCGCGCGCTATATTTCATCGTTCCAAAATACTCAAACCCTACGCGCCGCCAAACGCGCCAGCGTCACTCGCCCTGCGCTTCGGCCCGGCTCTTACCGCTCACGTCCATAGCCAGCGTCGCCGCCATAAACTGGTCCAGATCGCCGTCCAATACGCCTTTGGTGTCGGACGTTTCGACCAGCGTACGCAGATCCTTGACCATCTGGTAGGGCTGAAGGACATAACTGCGGATCTGGTTACCCCAACCTGCGTCGCCCTTGGCGTCATGCGCCTCGTTGATGGCGGCGTTGCGCCGGTCCAACTCCAACTGATAGAGGCGGGATTTCAGCGCCTTCATGGCGATGTCGCGGTTCTGGTGCTGGGATTTTTCCGACGAGGTAACAACGATTCCCGTTGGGTGGTGCGTGATCCGCACAGCCGAGTCGGTGGTGTTTACGTGCTGCCCGCCCGCGCCGGAACTGCGATAGGTGTCGATGCGGATATCGCTGGGATTCACGTCGATGTCGATATCGTCATCAACCACCGGATAGACCCAGACCGAGCTGAACGAGGTATGCCGCTTGGCCGCGGAATCGAACGGGCTGATGCGCACGAGGCGATGCACGCCGCTCTCGGATTTCAGCCAACCGTAGGCGTTGTGGCCGCTGATCTTGTAGGCGGCGGATTTGATGCCTGCCTCTTCGCCAGATTGTTCCGATTGCAATTCGACGGTATAGCCGCGCTTTTCGGCCCAGCGGACATACATCCGCGCCAGCATGTTCGCCCAATCGCAGCTCTCGGTTCCGCCCGCGCCAGCGTTGATTTCGAGGAACGTGTCGTTGGCATCCGCCTCGCCGTTCAGCAGCGCCTCCAGCTCCTTCTTGGCGGCGCGCTTGTGCAAGGCCTTGAGGGCAGTTTCGGCTTCGGTGACGACGTCTGCGTCACCCTCGGCGTCGCCCATTTCGATCAGCTCGACATTATCTGACAGATCCTGCTTGATGGCATTATGCGTGTCCAGCGCATCGACCAGCGCTTGGCGTTCACGCATCAGCTTCTGCGCTTTTGTGGGGTCGTCCCACAGGTTCGGATCCTCGACGCGCGCGTTAAACTCCTCCAGCCGGTGCTGGGCGGTCTCCCAGCCTAGCCGCTGGCGCAGCAGGTCGAGCGATGTCTCGATCTCTTGGGTGATGTTCTGAATTTCAGCGCGCATTGGGGCCTTCCTGAGTGGTCCTGCGCCTGATACCGCAGCGCGCGCGGGCGGGCAAGCGCGCCGTCAAGGCGTTTCGGGTCATACCCGAGACAGCGATGGCCCGAAGTGACGCGTAACGAAAGGGCACTGCACGCGTTTCGCGACAATCTGTGTCTCAGCTTTTTCGCGAAACGCTCTAGTATAGACCGCCGGACGACATCGACCCAAAGGTTGCCTTTTTGCCCACTTGGCCGGTCTGGCCGCTTGATGTCGTGACGTCGCGCACCTGCTCACCGTCACCCTCGCGAAACAGCTCCAGATCGGTGCCCATCGCAAAGCCGCCGTCGAAGGCGAGGCCAAAGATCGGATCCTCGCCATCGCGAAAATACTCGGCCACGACGTTCGCCCCCGAGGCGTTGTCGGACAGCCGTGCACCGCTAAAGCGGTCGATCTTGATAAAGTGACCGCCGGGTGGGATCGCGAATTCGCCGCCGCCATATTTTGCCGTCGCCTTGCGCATGAACTGGGTAAAAACTGGCCCGCACATGCCCGCGCCATAGGCACTGCGCCCCAAACTGCGGGGCTGGTCGTAGCCGATATAGCACCCAGCAACGATGTTGCTGGTAAAGCCGATGAACCACACGTCGCGCGCGTCGTTGGTCGTGCCGGTCTTGCCCGCGACGGGCACGCTGAGGTTGACGTTGCCCGCTGCCGTGCCCCGCTGCACGACACCCTGCAACATTGAAGTCAGCTGATATGCGGTGATCCCGTCGATCACACGCTCGCGATTCGACACGATGCGCGGGCCGCGTCCCGGCGCGATGCCCGGATCGTCGCAATCGGTGCATGTACGCTCGTCATGGCGATAGACGGTGCGCCCATAGCGGTCCTGCACGCGGTCAACCAACGTCGGCTCGACGCGCTCGCCACCATTGGCGAACATCGCATAGGCCGCGACCATGCGGTAGACGGTAGATTCCTCGCTGCCGAGGGCATTGGCCAGAAACGGCCCCATATTGTCATAGACGCCGAACCGCTCGGCATAGGCCGCGACCGTGTCCATTCCGACCTCTTGGGCGAGGCGGACGGTCATCAGGTTGCGTGACTGTTCGATCCCTGTGCGCAGGGGCGTGGGGCCGTAAAACCTGTTCGAAGAGTTGCGCGGCCGCCAGAGCCCTTGAGGCGTGTTCACCTCAATCGGCGCATCCACCACGATAGTAGCGGGGCTGTAACCACTATCTAGAGCAGCGGCATAGACGAACGGCTTGAAGCTGGAGCCGGGCTGGCGTTTCGCCTGCGTCGCGCGGTTAAAGACCGAGTTCTGGTAGGAAAACCCGCCCTGCATCGCAATGACGCGCCCAGTATTGACGTCCATCGCCATGAAACCGCCCTGCACCTGCGGCACCTGCCGCAGCGTCCAGCGGATAAAATTGCCACCGTCGGTCATGCGGCGCACATGCACGACCTGCCCCACCTCGAACGTCTGCTGAAAGTTCTTTGGCAGCCATCCGATATCATCGCGCGGGATCACCTGCGGCTCGGCCTCGGTCGCCTCGACACCCTCGATGCCAATGCGCATCTGCTGATCCTCGATGCCCAGAATGACGGCGGGATACCACTCGCCGTCCAGCTTGACGTCGCGCGCCACCGACACATCGGCCAGCGCGGCGCGCCATGCCTCTTCGCTCTCCAGCGCTTCGGGGGGCACACTCTTGCCGGTGCCGCGCCAGCGGCCCAGATTGCGGTCATATTGCTCCAGCTTGCCTTGCAGCGCGGCTGCGGCTTCGACCTGCATTTCTGGATCGATGGTCGCACGCACGGTAAATCCGCCCGAAAAGAATTCGCCCTCGCCGAAATCGCGGCTTAGTTGGCGGCGGATCTCGTCCGTGAAATAGTCGCGGGGGGGCAAGGAGGCCGAGAACGGCTCAAAATCGCCGTTTTGCACGCTGCGCAGCGGCTGTGCGACCTCGGTGTCGTAAACGGCCTTGGTGATGTAGCCGTTCTGCTGCATCTCGCGCAAAACATAGTTGCGCCGCTCCAGCAGGCGGTCCTTGTTGCGCACAGGATGGAAATTGCTGGGCTCCTTCGGCATCGAGGCGAGGAATGCGGCCTCGTGTGGGGCCAGTTCGTTGAGGGATTTGTTGAAATACGTCTGCGCGGCGGCGGTCACGCCATAGCTGTTCTGGCCCAGGAAAATTTCGTTCAGATAAAGCTCGAGGATCTTTTCCTTGCTGAGCGCCTCTTCGATACGGGTGGCTAGGATGATCTCCTTGATCTTGCGCTCGATCTTGCGGTCGCCCGACAGCAGGAAGTTCTTGACCACCTGCTGGGGAATGGTCGAAGCGCCGCGCACAGTGGCCCCACGCGTCCTGATCGCCTCAACGATGGCGACGGCGATACCGCGCGCATCATAGCCGCCATGGGAATAGAAATTCTTGTCCTCGGCGGAAATGATCGCTTCTTTGATCATTGCCGGGATTTCCTCGGCAGGGGTGTAAAGGCGCCGCTCGCGACTGAATTCGTCGATAATGCGCCCCTCACCCGAAAAGATTCGGCTGATCGTGGGCGGTGTATAATTGGCGAGGCTCTGGTGCGACGGCAGGTCGCGGCCATAGATGTAAAAAATCGCACCAATGCTGATCGCAATCATCATCACGCCCATCGTCAGCAGGCTGAAGATAGACCCGAAGAATGTCAGGATATGTCTAAGCACACGCGCCCCTTATCAAACGGTATTGATGGTCATATAGGCACCGCGCGGCCCGGCGTCAAAACACAAGCGCGCCAGCACTGGGCCGGTATCCGCGCACATGATCCGCGTCACTGGCGCACCAGCGCCGAATTGGCAGCATCGGCGATGATCCAGGCATCGACGCCATCGGCAATGGCCAGTGCCATGCGTGCGCGCCATGCGGGATCGGTGAGGTTGCCCAGATCGCGCCCGCTGGACAGGAAACCCAGTTCCAGCAGCAAAGACGGGATATCGGGCGATTTCAGCACCGAAAAGCTGGCGCTGCGGATCGGGTGCGAATTCAGCGGCAGGTCGTCTTCCTCAAGGCCCAGCAGCAGGGCGCGGGCCAGCAGGTCGGCGCGGGGCTGCGTCTCCATCCGGGCGAGGTCCATCAACACGTCGGCGACGACGTCATCCGTGCCACTGAGGTCGATACCCGCCAGCATGTCGGCGCGGTCGTGCCGCTCGGCCAGCGCGGCGCTGGCGGCGTCGCTGGCATCTGCGCCCAACTTGTAGATCGTGGCGCCGCGCGCCATCCCCTCGCCCAGCGAATCCGCGTGCAGCGACAGGAACAGATCCGCATTCGTGGCATGTGCAATCGCAACGCGCCGTTCCAGCGAGACAAAGCTGTCGTCCTCGCGTGTCAGCACGACTTGCATATCCCCCCTACGCAGCAGCGCCTCTTTCAGCTCACGCGCGAAGCTGAGCATCAGATCCTTCTCGACAGTGTCCCCTTCATCCGCGCCGGGATCGATTCCGCCATGACCGGGGTCGAGCACGATGACCAGAGACGCGCCCGCCTCGCGCGGTGCGATTGTGCCCACATCGGCGGCCTCGGGCAGATCCCAGCCGGGTTGATGCGGCACGCCTGCACCTGCGGCAAAGGCCTCTTGCGTGGTCCGCTCCAATACCAATTTCAACTCTGCGCCGTTGCCGGGTGCGTCGCTGACCAGCGCCGCCTGCACCAACTCATAGGGTCCAGCCAACTCCAGCACCATCCGCGACCAGCCGGGGCGAAAGCCGCCGACGCGGGCCGACAGCACCAGATCGGTTTGCACCAGCTCAGGGCCCAGCGTGCCGACCCAGTCCACTTCGCGGAAATCGACGACGATCCTTGCGGGCGCATCGAGGCTGAATATGCGGAATGGCACGCCTTGGCTGAGCGCCAGATCGACGTTGATCGCGCCCTGCTCGGCCGTGATCGCGCTGGCGGCGGGGTCGAGGCGTGCCAATGCGCCAAAATCGCTCTGCTGCGCCGCCGCGCCCGCGCCGCTCAGCGCCAGCGCGAGGGCAAGGATCCAGTTTCTCATGATCGTCCGATCCAATTCCTGCGCCGGTTTTCCGGCATTTCCGCCCGCGACCCTAGCAGCCGCGCCGCGCCGCGCCCAGCCCATCACGATAGGCGGAGCGACGCTGCGAGGGCTTGAGTCTCGCGGGGTATTGTTCCTAGACTACCCTCCAGTCCTGCCCCTTTTCATCCCGAAACGCGAGGCCCGTCAATGCGCCTGTACAGCAAATTCCCGGCCTGCCTAATTTTCGCGCTCGCGCTGATTGCGGCCAGCATCGCGCAGCCCGCCCGCGCGCTGACGCTGCTGCGCGATCCCGACATTGAACACGCGCTGAAGCAGCTGGCCGCGCCCATCCTGCAAGCTGCAGGGCTGAACCCCGGCCGCACGAGCGTGCTGGTGATCGACGATCGAAATTTGAACGCCTTTGTCGTGGATCGCGACAATATATTCATTCATTCCGGTCTGTTGTTGAAAATGGAGACGCCGCAGATGCTGCAATCTGTGCTGGCGCATGATGCCGCGCATATCGCCAACCGTCATCTGGTGCGCCGCCCCCAGAACATGCGCAACGCGCGCACGGCTGCCGGCCTCGGTATGGCGCTGGCCGCAGCCTCGGGGGCCGTGTCGGGGAACGCGCGCCCCGACGATCCATTTTACCACGAGTTGCGCGGCCAGATCCTGATGGAAAGCCGTCAGTTCGCGGCAGCCACCAACGCCTATGCACGCGCGGTAAACGCGCCGCCGAACCACCCGCTGATCCTGGGATCCTACGGACGTGCGCTGGTGGCGCAGGGGCAACATCCGCAGGCGCTGCAAGAGCGGGAAAAGGCACGTGTCCGCGACGGGCGCAATGCGCGCGTTATGCGCGATCCGGCGGTGGCCTATGCAAAATCCGGGCAGAACCGCATGGCTTCGCTGGTCACAGCCGAACGTTATGCGATGACCGGTCGGCTGGAGGACGCCGAAATCCATGCCACACGTGCCTTGGGCCTCTTGCCCAACGAGTCGGGTGGTTGGCAACGCGCGCAAGATGTGCTTTCTGCCGCCAAGGCCGCCCGGCGTTGATCCGGGCCGCGACACAAATTTTGAACGGAGAACATGCCGATGAACCGCACCGCCATTCTGACCGGGGTCGGCGTGATCGTCGCCGGTGCCGCGCTGACTTGGGTCATAGCACCGGACGACGAAACCCCGCCGCCCGCGCCCCCCACTGCCGAGATCAGCCAGTCGCTCGACGCTGAGACCGCGCAGCCGGACGCCCCCGAGATCGGCCAACTGGGCGACGCCGAATTCGGCGCGCGCGTGCGCAGTTATCTGATGGAAAACCCAGAGGTAATCTTTGAGGCCGCAGCCGTCATGGAGCAGCGCCAGCAGGAGTTGCAAAGCGCAAATGACGACGATCTGATCGAACAGCACGCGGACGCGATCTTTGACGACGGCCAATCGTGGGTCGGCGGCAACTTGGATGGTGACGTGACCATCGTCGAGTTCATGGATTACCGCTGTGGGTATTGCCGCCGGGCCTTCCCCGAGGTCGAGGAACTGATCGCCAGCGACGGCAACATTCGCATCATCATCAAGGAATTCCCGATTCTGGGCGAGCAATCGACCATCGCCGCACGCTTTGCCATCGCGGCCCAGCAGCAACTGGGCGATGACGCCTACAAGGCGCTGCACAATGCAATGATGACCTACAAAGGCGACATGGCCATCCCCGCGCTCACCGGCCTCGCCGAGGAACTGGAGCTGGACGCGGCAGCGATCGTCGATCACATGGACAGCGACGAGGTGTCCAAGGTGATCGCGGACAATCGCGCGCTGGGTCAGGCGCTGCAAATCTCAGGCACGCCGTCATTCATCATGCAGGACCAGGTCCTGCGCGGCTATGTCCCGCTGGAAGGGATGCAGGAGATCGTCGAGGATATTCGCGGCTAAAGCGTTTTGCATTCAATCTGAGGTAGCTCATTGAATGCAAAACGCCCACGACATCTGAACGTTGCGCACGTTTCGCCCAAATTCCTGATTCAGAATTAAGGCAAAACGCTTTGATTAGTTAGATTGGCGCCGCCCGGCAGACGGGCGGAGCTATTCTGCTGCTTCCTGCGCAGCCTCAGCGTCGATCTGTGCGGCGCGCTCTTCGACCTGTTCGATAATATGTTCGATCATCTGATCGTTGCTCAGCTTATGGCTTTGCTTGCCCGCGAGGTAAACCATGCCGGACCCGGCGCCGCCGCCGGTAAACCCGACATCGGTCATCAACGCCTCGCCCGGCCCGTTCACCACGCAGCCGATGATACTAAGGCTCATGGGCGTCCTGATATGCTCCAGCCGACGCTCCAAAATCTCGACCGTCTTGATCACGTCAAAGCCCTGCCGCGCGCAGCTGGGACAGCTGATGATACTAACGCCGCGATGGCGCAGGCCGAGAGATTTGAGGATCTCAAAGCCCATCTTGACCTCTTCCACCGGATCGGCGCTGAGGCTCACGCGAATGGTGTCACCGATCCCGGCCCATAGCAGATTGCCCATGCCGATGGCCGATTTGACCGTGCCGCTGATCAGCCCGCCGGCCTCGGTGATGCCAAGGTGGATGGGCGCATCGGTGGCTTCGGCCAATTGCTGATAGGCGGCAGCGGCCATAAAGACGTCCGACGCCTTCACGCTGATCTTGAATTCGTGAAAATCATTGTCCTGAAGGATGCGGATATGCGCCAGCCCGCTCTCGACCATCGCGTCGGGGCACGGCTCGCCGTATTTTTCCAGCAGGTGACGTTCCAGACTGCCCGCGTTGACGCCGATGCGAATCGAGCAACCATGATCGCGCGCCGCAGCGATCACATCGCGCACACGTTCGGGGCTGCCGATATTGCCGGGGTTGATGCGAAGGCAGGCCGCGCCCGCCTCGGCCGCCTCGATGCCACGTTTATAGTGGAAATGAATGTCGGCGACGATGGGCACCGGGCTTTCCCGTGTGATGTCTTTCAGCGCCTTGGCCGATGCCTCGTCTGGAACGGAAATGCGCACGATATCTGCGCCCGCATCTGCAGCCGCCTGCACCTGCGCCACGGTTGCGGCAACATCGCTGGTGATGGTGTTCGTCATCGTCTGCACCGTAATCGGCGCGCCGCCGCCCACAGGAACGTTGCCCACATGGATCTGGCGGCTCTGACGGCGCTCGATATTGCGCCAGGGGCGGATGGGGTTTAGCGACATGGCAGCGGTCCTTCCTCCGACAGGATGACCCGCCGGTTGCACATTCATGTCACCAGATAAGATGATCGCGGCGCGGCTTCAATCGCCAAGCGTGCGTATGCCGCGTCACTCGACCGGCAACGCACCCGGCTGAGGCTGCGGGGCGGTACTCAGCTCGGCAACATAACGCTCCAGGTCAGAATCGCGGCTCAGATCGGCCACTTCAAGCGCGCCGGTCAGGTCGGTCGGCGCCAGCGCCATGCTGGACGTGACCGAACCGCGCGGGCCGACAGGACCGTAATGCTGGCCTGCGACCTTGAAATAGATCGCGCCGGATTCGCCAACGCGCAGGGTCGGTGCCACTTCGGTCAGCGGGACGTCATAGGTGTCACCGCCGTTCATGATGCCCTCGAAGATCACCGTGCCGTCCGCCGAACGCACGCGCACCCAAGCAGGGCGTACTGCGACCATCTGCACACCGCTGGGCGAATCCGCGACAACTTGCGGGCTGATGATCGACGCAATGACGGCGTTTATGGCAGTGGTCTGCGCCTCAGTCTGGGGTTGGCCACCCGACGGCTCGGACGAGGCGATCAAAACGCCGGGCAACGTGCCGCCCC
>RCMY010002876.1_pt1 | contig 15456 bp, 12 predicted proteins | sample 2041341 | NCBI WGS metagenome assembly RCMY01 (sample SAMN09708234, study PRJNA481090) | Marine sediment metagenome, whole genome shotgun sequencing project.
GTGGTGCGCCCGTCGCCCTTGACGGCGCGACCTGATTTTCCGGGATCGGGATCGGGGTTTCGCCTGCTCGGTCGGTTCGCGGGCGAGATTGTTGAAACGGGAGACATCGTATGACCGGCGCGCGCAATGCGATCACGGATGTGCCGGGGCTTAGCGTCGGACAGGCGCAGGACGCGGCCCTGAAGTCGGGTGTGACGGTTGTGGTGGGCGACGCGCCGATGGTGACGGGCGTGCATGTGATGGGCGGTGCGCCGGGCACGCGCGAGACGGATTTGCTGCGCCCCGATGCAAGTGTCGAGGGCGTGGATGCGTTGGTGTTGTCGGGGGGGTCGGCCTTCGGATTGGATGCGGCGTCGGGCGTGGTGGAAGGCTTGCGGCGCGATGGTCGCGGGTTTGATGCAGCGGGCCATCTGGTGCCGATAGTGCCGGCGGCAATCTTGTTTGATCTGGCCAATGGCGGCCAAAAGGATTGGGCGGCGAACCCCTATGCGGGGCTTGGCCGGGCGGCGTATGACGCGCGCGGATTGGACGTAGCGCTTGGGAGCGTCGGTGCAGGCACGGGCGCGACGGTGGCGGGGCTGAAAGGTGGACTTGGTTCGGCGTCGGCGGTTTTGCCGTCGGGTGTGACGGTTGGGGCATTGGTGGCCGTGAACGCACTGGGTCAGGTGACGGTGGGCGATGGCGCAAGGTTTTGGGCCGCACCGTTTGAAGAGGGCAGCGAATTTGGCGGGCTTGGAGTTGAAACCGGACCAGCGGGGGCCGCACGTACCAAGCTTGATAGTGCGGGCAATACCACCATCGCAATTGTCGCGACCGACGCGATCCTGACCAAAGCAAATGCCACGCGGATGGCGGTTGCGGCTCACGACGGCATGGCGCGCGCAATTGTGCCAGCGCATACGCCGATGGACGGTGATCTTGTGTTTGCCGCCTCGACCGGACAGCGCGCGCTGACGCCAGAGGATCAGCTTTTGATCGGCCACGTGGCGGCGACATGTCTTGCACGGGCAATTGCGCGAGCGGTATTCAATGCGACGCCTGCGGCTGGTGATCCGTTCGCGACGTGGCGCGAACGCTTCGGTTAAGCGGCCTAGTCCCCAAGAATGGAGCGCACCAGCGGGCTATCGGGGTGTTCGAGGTCGTCCAGAATGTCGAAGTGATGGCGCCCCGGAGCGATGCGCATTTCACGGCTCCAAGCCTCGCTTAGCCAGCGGGCTTGATCGAGAAATGCCGGGCGTTCTTCGGCGCCGACCCAGACAGTCACAGGGACAGGCAGTGGTTCGTGCAGGATCGGACTTTCGGCCGTTGCCTCGTCTGCGTCCAGTTTGAGCGTGTCATTCATCGTGGTTTCAAGAAGCGGGCGCAGGTCAGTCACGGGCGAGATTGGCGTGACTTTGGCAATGCGTTCTCGCACCTCGTCGGCGATTGCCACGTCGCGGCAGACCATGCGCGAGACCAGATGTCCGCCCGCCGAGTGGCCCGCCAAGAATATCGGTCCCTGAATATAGGTCGCGGCGGTCGAAACTGCGCGGGCGATGGCGTGGCTGATCTGGGAGATGTGGGCGTCGGGGGCAAGCGGGTAAGACGGCATCGCAACGGCAAATCCGCGCTCGGTGCAGCCTTTTGCGAAGTGCGACCAGTACGAGCGGTCGAACTTGTGCCAATAGCCGCCGTGGACAAAGACGACCAAGCCGTCTGCGCGGCCTGCCGGGTGAAACAGGTCGAACTTTTCTCGCTCGTGATCGCCAAATGGAACATTGAGGCGGGCGCGTCCGATGGCGGCTTCGATCTCGCGAAATTCCCGCGCGGAGCCGGCCCATTGGTCGCCGTAGTCGGCGGCACCGGGGATGAAGTCTCCAATTGCGTAGGCGATATCGTTTTTCATCTCGTCCTCGGGAAGGCCATTGGGCTATAGAGCATTTGAAAGCACGCATGGCGCGCAAGAACCAGACCCCAGGAGAGATGATATGTTGGACACAACGACAGACCTGAAAAGCCTTTTGAGCGATCCGTCTCTGCTGGAGACCCGTGCGTATTTGGCGGGGGACTGGAAAGAAGGCACAGGCGGGCGGACGTTTGAGGTCACCAACCCGGCTCGGGGGGACGTGATTGCATCGGTTTCGGATGTCGACCGCGCGCAGGTTGCGGCGGCGATTGCGTCTGCGAAGGTCGCGCAAAAGGACTGGGCGGCCCGCACCGCAAAGGAACGCGCCAACATCATGCGCAAGTGGTTTGATCTGATGATCGAGCACGCCGATGATCTTGCGACGATCCTGACCGCAGAGCAGGGCAAGCCATTGGCCGAGGCCAAGGGTGAGATTATTTATGGTGCGTCGTTCATCGAATGGTTCGGCGAAGAAGCCAAGCGTGTCTACGGCGAGACCGTGCCGGGCCACCAGACGGACAAGCGCATTACGGTCCTTCGCCAACCCATTGGCGTTTGTGCGGCGATCACGCCGTGGAATTTCCCCAATGCGATGATCACGCGCAAAGTTGGCCCCGCGATTGCGGCAGGATGTTCGATTCTGGTGCGCCCTGCGACGTTGACGCCGTTGTCGGCATTGGCTTTGGGTGTGCTGGCCGAGCGTGCCGGGTTGCCGAAGGGCGTGTTGTCGATTGTGCCTGCGACGGATGCTTCTGGCATCGGCAAAGAGTTCTGCGAGAACCCGACCGTGGCGAAGTTGTCTTTCACCGGCTCGACCGAGGTTGGGCGCATTTTGCTGAAGCAAGCGGCTGATCAAGTGATGAAGTGTTCCATGGAGCTTGGTGGTAACGCGCCGTTTATTGTCTTTGACGACGCGGATTTGGACGCTGCTGTTGAGGGCGCAATGGCGTCCAAGTTCCGCAATAACGGTCAGACTTGCGTCTGTGCGAACCGGATCTACGTGCAAGACGCCGTCTATGATGATTTTGCAGAACGTCTGACCAAGCGGCTGTCACAGATGAAAGTGGGCGATGGTCTTGATGGTGCGGATTTGGGGCCTTTGATCGAACCTGCCGCGCTGGACAAAGTCATGGACCACATCAATGACGCGACATCCAAGGGCGGGAAAGTCGTCATGGGCGGAAAGGCGCACGATCTGGGCGGAATGTTCTTTGAGCCGACGATTGTGACCGGCGTGACGCAGGACATGAAGGTTGCACAGGAAGAAACGTTCGGGCCATTGGCACCGCTGTTCCGGTTTAAGACCGATGATGAGGCGATTGCTTACGCCAATGACACGATCTTTGGCCTTGCGTCGTACTTTTATTCAGGGGGGTTGAGCCGGGTGGCGAAGGTTTCGGAAGCGCTTGAGTATGGGATCGTGGGTGTGAATACCGGGATCATATCGACCGAGGTCGCGCCTTTTGGTGGCGTGAAGCAGTCGGGCCTTGGCCGCGAAGGGTCGCGTCATGGGATCGAAGACTACCTTGAGATGAAATACGTCTGCGTTAGTGTCTAAGGCCCGTGTTTGCCTATCGTGAGGGGCGTTGCCCCTCACACTCCCCAGAGTATTTTTGCCAAAAAGAAATCTGAAAAAGTTTTGGCGATTTGCCAAGGATTGACCTTTGGGGCGCGTCATACTCATCGTAATGCGTATGACAACTTCAGATGAAGCCTTGGCCCGGGCCGCTGCTGGCGGTGACCGTGAAGCCTTTTCCAGTCTGATATCGCGGCACTATGATCGCGTTTTTGGCCTTTCCTTCCGGTTGACGGGCCGACGCGCAGAGGCCGAGGATTTGTGTCAGGACGTTTGTGCGGCATTGCCTGTGAAATTGCAGGCCTTTCGCGGCGATGCGCGGTTTTCGACGTGGCTTTACCGGGTTGTGGTGAATGCGTCGCATGATCGCCGACGTCGGGCCGTTACGCACGCACGTGCCGCTGTCTCCTGGGGCGAGGTCGAGATTGCACGGCGCGCAGAGGCCGATGAAGCGGCGGCGGCGCAAGGCTGGTTGCAGGTCGCGATGGCTGAATTGCCCGAGGAGTTGCGCGATACGATGGCATTAATCTTGGATGATGGTGTGACTCACGCGGCGGCAGGTGAGGTGTTGGGGGTCAGTGAGGGGACGATATCCTGGCGGGTGTCTGAGGTTCGAAAGCGACTTCGCGCGATGAAGGAGGCCGAGGTATGAGCGACGAGTTTGAGGATCTGAAGGCGGCTATGACTGCTGCGACGCCTGCGCCGGACGCGGTCAAAAAGGCTGCGAATTTGGCGTTGGCAGAAGAAAATTTCGCGCGGCTCCAAGGATCGGCGATTGAGCCGCGTCCTATGTTTGAGCGCGGCCCACTGGCCCGCCTTGGACATGGAGTGAAAACGATGCTGAATATGATGACAACGCGGGGCGGATTGACGCTTACGACGGGTTTGGTGGCTGTGGGTTTGGTCATGGTTTTGCCGGTGGGGCGTGATTTGTTGACGCCGCCTGCCGAACTGCAAGGCACAAATGTCGACTTGGTAGATGTGGATAAGGCGGCGGAGCGCGCAGATCGTTCGACCGCAGCCCAGCTTGGGGCGGCAGATGAGGGCGCGCGGGCGCCTTCATCACCTCGCACGCGTGCCGAGGCGGACGATGCCTTGGTTTTGTCCGAACCAATGATAGAGGCCGAGGAGAGTTTTGCGGCATCTCAGAGTAGCGCAGGGATCGTCGCGAACCGTCCGAAGGAGCAGCCTTTGGTGGCGCCGCAAGCCAAGCGTCTGGTTGCGCCGGGGGATGCTATTGTCGCGCCTGAGGGTGATACCGAAGCCTTTGCAAATGCCGAAACGGCGTCATTGAAAGTTGTGGTCGACGAGCCCGTTTCAACGTTTTCGATTGATGTCGATACGGCGTCCTACGCGGTTGTACGCTCGTCTTTGACGCGCGGTATGTTGCCGCCGAGTGGCGCGGTGCGCGTTGAGGAAATGATAAACTATTTTCCCTATGCTTATCCACAATCGGACGGACCGGACCCGTTTGAACCGACGATTACGGTGATGCCCAGCCCTTGGAATGCTGGCACGAAGTTGGTGCATATCGGTATTCAGGGCGATCTCCCGTTAGTGGAAGACCGCCCTGCGCTGAACCTTGTGTTTTTGATCGACACGTCAGGATCAATGCAGGATGCGAACAAGTTGCCTTTGCTAAAGCAGTCGTTCCGCCTGATGTTGGCTGAATTGCGCCCGGAAGATGAGGTGTCGATTGTGACGTATGCCGGGTCGGCCGGACAGGTTTTGGAGCCAACGCGGGCGGCAGAGCGGTCGGTGATCTTGGAGGCTTTGGATCGGTTGGAGTCGGGTGGTTCAACCGCGGGGCAGGCCGGTTTGCAGCAGGCGTATCAGGTGGCAGAAGCCATGGCCGGAGAGGGTGAAGTGACGCGCGTTATTCTTGCGACCGATGGGGATTTCAACGTTGGCCTTTCAGACCCGGCGGCATTGAAGGACTTCATCGCGGACAAGCGCGAAAGTGGGACGTACTTGAGCGTTCTGGGTTTTGGGCGTGGCAATCTGGATGATGCAACGATGCAGGCATTAGCGCAGAACGGCAACGGGACGGCGGCCTATATCGATACGCTTTCGGAGGCGCGTAAGGTGCTGGTGGATCAATTGACAGGTGCTTTGTTCCCGATTGCGAATGATGTGAAGATACAGGTGGAATTCAACCCGGCTGAAATCGCGGAATACCGGCTGATAGGGTACGAAACCCGCGCGCTGCGACGCGAAGATTTCAACAACGACCGTGTGGATGCCGGCGAGATCGGGGCCGGGCATACCGTGACTGCGATCTATGAGGTGACACCCGTTGGCTCGGATGCGATCCGGACTGGGCCATTGCGGTATGGCGATGGTGAAGCGGTCGGGACGGAGGGCGAACTTGGGTATTTCAAGATGCGCTACAAAGTGCCTGGCGAGGCTGTGAGCCGGTTGATCGAAGAGCCGATTTTGCCGGAGCAGGGAACGTCAAGCGTGGACGCGGAGTTCTCGGTTGCGATGGCTGGATTTGGGCAGCTTTTGCGGGGCGGCGAGTATCTGGGCGCTTGGGGCTGGGCAGAGGCGATTGACTTGGCGGCGGGCGCGCGCGGCGAGGACACGTTCGGGTATCGCGCCGAAGCGGTGACGCTTATGCGGCTGGCGGAAAGCCTGTCGAAGTAAACGTCGAGTAGTGAGGCAAGACAGCGTGCGGTTCTTCGGGCCGCGCGCTTTTTCGTGTCTTAAGCCTTTGGCAAGTCTTCCGCGATATAGGTGTTGATGATGTCATGGAAATTTGATTCCGCTTTGAAACCAAGGGCTTTCGCACGTTCAGGGGCAAAATTACGGGGCCATCCGGCGACGATTTTGACGACGGCCTCGTCAAGTTGCGGTTTGATCAAGGCCACTACGTCGTTACCTGCGATGTCGCGCAGGGCTTCGATTTGTTCTTCGACGGTGCAGCTGACACCGGGGAGGTTCAACGCGCGGCGAGAGCCGACCTGATCAAGGTCAATCGTCGCTGCGTGGCGCAAAAATCCTGCGGCGGAGCGGGGCGAGGCGTGCCAGTGGCGAACGTCAGTAGACACGGGCAGGATAGCTTGCCTGCCGTTCAATGGCTCGCGGATAATGCCGGAGAAAAAGCTTGAGGCGGCTTTGTTTGGCTTGCCGGGGCGCACGCAGATAGTGGGCAGGCGAATAGCGAGGCCGTTAAGGAACCCTTTGCGACTGAAATCGGTAAGCATGAGTTCCGAAATGGCTTTTTGAGCGCCGTAAGAGGTTTGCGGCGCGCTTAGAAATGTGTCGTCGATTTTGTCGGGGTACGGCGCGCCGAACACCGCGATGGAGGAGGTAAAGACAACGCGGGGCACGTATGCGCCGCCCGAAGCGGTGTGTTCGGCGCGGACAGCCTCGAGAAAATTCCAGAACGCGGTTCCGTTGACGGTCCATCCGAGGTCGAAGTCGGTTTCCGCTTCGCCTGAGACGATCGAGGCGAGGTGAAATATCACGTCTGGACGTTTGGCGATGAGAGAGGCGACAAGAGCGTCGTCGGTGACGTTGCCCGTAACACGCTCGGTGGCGGGCGCGCCGTTCTCGGCAAAGCCAAGGTCAAACAGGGTGACGGTATCCAGCGGACCACTCAGCGGCGTCTCGGCAAGAGCATGGCCAAGTTTCTGTCCGACCATGCCGCCGCCGCCGATGATAAGAATGGATGTCATGGCTGTGTCTCTCCTAATTTTGGACAGGTTAAGCGGGATCGAGCAGGGCCACCAGATGCAACTGGTGGCGCGCGCGAGGGCAGGTATAGTCGGCCGGTGATCACGGGAGCCCTCAACATGGTGACATTCGGCACATCTGGATTGCGCGGGCTGGCGCATGATCTGACGGACGATCTTGTTCGGCGATATGTCTTTGCTTTTGCTTCTCAATTTCCCCACGACGGCGTGTTGGCGATGGGGCAGGATTTGCGCGCCTCATCGCCCCGGATCGCGGCGGCCGTGGCAGATGGGGCGGCTTTGGCGGGGTTGAAAGTTTTAGATTGCGGCGTGGTTCCGACGCCTGCTTTGGCGCTTGAGGCCAAAAAACGGGGCGCGTTGGCGGTGATGGTGACGGGCAGTCATATTCCGGCCGATCGCAATGGTTTGAAGTTTTATACGCGCGAGGGCGAGATCACCAAGACTGACGAGGCGGTGTTGGTTGAGGCGGTCGCAGGTTTGGCAGAGCTGCCGCTGGCGCGCGCCTCGCGGGTTGAAACATGCGCCGCGGCTGACGGCTATGTCGCACGATACACGCAGTTTTTTGGAGCGGCACTTGTAGGTAAACGGGTGGGCGTTTGGGCGCATTCGTCGGCTGCGCGGGACGTGCTACCTGTGATTTTGCGCGGCCTTGGGGCAGAGGTTATCGAGCTTGATCGGCGGGACACATTCGTGGCCGTCGACACCGAAGCGATTGGCGGAGACGTGCGGGTGCGTTTGGCCGGATGGGTGGCCGAACATGGATTGGATGCCGTGGTCTCGACCGATGGCGACGCGGACAGGCCATTGGTGGCGGACAGCGCGGGGAAAGTGGTGCCGGGCGATATTTTGGGGCCGTTGGTGGCACGGTTTTTAGGCGCGACCGCAGTGGTGACAACGGTATCGGCCAACACGATGGTTGAGGGTATGGGGGTCTTTGACACGGTCAAGAGGTGTCGAATTGGATCGCCGTATGTCATTGAAAGTATGAAGGATATTTTGTCAAACGGCGACGTTTCGGTTGTCGGATACGAGCCGAACGGTGGATTTCTGGTGGGTCGCGATGTCGAGATGGTGGGCCGAATTTTACCTGCATTGATGACACGCGACGCGGTGTTGCCGATCGTCGCGGCTTTGGTGGCCTCGGGTGCTGGGTCGTTGGGAGACATGGTCGCGGGCTTGCCATCGCGGCGCACAGCGACGGACCGCTTAACGGATGTGCCGCGCGACGCTTCGGCCGCGATTGTGGCCGAGATTTTGAGCGGGGACGGGGGGCTATTTCCCAACGAATTGGGCGCGATGCGCCACGTCGACACGATGGACGGTGCACGAGTGACATTCGCGGCAGGTGAGATCGTGACGGTGCGGCCGTCGGGCAATGCGCCGGAGTTGCGGTGTTACGTCGAGGCCGACAGCGCGGCGCGCGCGGAGGGGCTTTTGGCCGAGATGTTGAGCCGTCTGCGGGTGCGCGTGGCGTGACCCATGACGAAAATCGACTTCGAATTGCTAGCCCGCGTCATTGACACTTTGCGGACGCGCGCCTAGGGCGGAGGGGCTTTGGTTCTGCTGCGTTTCGCGCGTGGCGGTGAAAAGGGAACGCGGTGCGGGCGAAGGCCTTACTCCGTGGCTGCCCCCGCAACTGTAAGCGGCGAGCGACGGCTGATCACGCCACTGGACCCCACGGCTCCGGGAAGGCAGGCCCGAGCAATGACCCGCAAGCCAGGAGACCTGCCAAGGTTGTCACCCAGTTTGTCCTCGGGGTGAGGTCGAGCAGCGGTTGTCCGCAGCGGTGATTTGCCGTCTGCGGAAAGTATAAACTTTCCAATGGCTTAACTGGGGTGTGGACGCGCGAATATGCGCTGTCCGCTTGCATTGGAGTGGGGATATGGGCGTGAAGTCTATCCTTTTGTTAACCGTCGCGGTGATCGTACCGCAGGCGGCATTGTCGCAGGATGTGTTTGAGTTGGACGAGGCGTTTGTCTTTTCCGGGCTGTTGCCGGTCGAAGTAAATCGCACCGGCGCGAGCGTTGAAGTTGTCGACGGCGCTGACCTTGAGGGCGCGGGTCAAAGCGTTCAGGAGGCGTTGACGCGACTGCCGGGCGTCAGCGTTGTGGCCAATGGTGGCCTTGGGCAAGAGAGCACTTTAGTGATCCGGGGCCTTGGCGAAACTTACATCGGCGTGACGTATGACGGGATCGAAGTGACGGATCCTTCGGCGCCGACGAACACGTTTGCCTTCGGACAGTTGAGCCGCGCGCAGGCGGGTCGGGTCGAGCTTGGCAAGGGTACGCAAACGGCGGCCTATGGCTCTGACGCGATTGCGGGCACAGTGAATATCACAAGCTGGCGGCCTGAAAAGGACGGCGTGTCTTATCGCTCGAACGTTGAGGTGGGTAGCTTTGGCACGATCGCTGGATCGCTCAGCATGGGACAACGCAGCGAAACGGCGGAGGCGTCGTTTACGGTGTCGCGCATTTCGTCTGACGGCTATGCGGCGGATGTTACCGACGACGAGGCGGATGGCTTTCGCCAGACTGTTCTCAGCTTTGCACTGGAAGGGTCTTTGTCGGACACTGTCGATGCGGGGGTGACGTTGTTTCATTCGAACGACGAAACAGAATACGACGCATTTGGCAGCACGGTCGGATTGTCGGACGGCGAGCGCACGGGCGTTCGTGCGTTCATGCAAGTCAGCGCGGGAAACATCGACCACGAAGTGGCAATGTCGTTCTTCACCGGGCGTCGCGACGAGGTCAGCTCCTTTGGACCGTTCCCGTTCGAAGGCCAACGCGAAAAGCTGGAATACATCGGGCGCACATCCTTGAGCGCGGCGACGGATCTGGCGTTTGGTGCGGATTGGACGGAAGAGGTCTCATCCGTCGGCGGCACCGCATTTTCGGATGAAAACGCCGGTATTTTTGGCGAGATCACCTATGCGTTGTCGGACCGCACGGACTTGGCGCTTTCGTTGCGGCACGATGTGTATTCCGACTTTGACGACCAAACCACAGGCCGGATTGCGGCTGTGCAGCGGTATGGGAACGGCGTGACCGTGAAAGGCACGTTCGGCACCGGATACCGCGCGCCGGCTTTGCAGGAACGTTTTGGCTTTGGCGGCGACCCGACGTTTGTGCCAGAGGAAAGCCTTGGTGGTGATTTTGGCGTGACCAAGGAATACGGTGCCGGTTCGTTTGGGATCACCGCGTTTTACACCGAAATCGACAATCTGATCCGCTACGACCGCACGACGTTCTCGCTGTTCCAGCTTCCGGGCACGACGACCAGTCGCGGCATCGAAGTGGCAAGCGATTGGCAGTTCGGGTCGGTGACGGTCTTTGGCAACTACACCTATACCGATGCGAAAACCGCCGGCGCTCGGCTGGTTCGGGTGCCGCGTCATGATCTGACGCTGGGTGTAGAGGGGCCGGTATCTGGGGCATGGTCGGGGCGCGCGGACGTGCGTGCGGTGCGCGATTTGCTCGACGTTGACGGGGCCGGAGCCTCTGTGGCGTTGGACGATTTCCAGGTGATGAACTTGGGTCTGAGTTATGACGTGAGCGACACGACCGAAGCCTATGTGCGGTTGGAAAACGTGTTCGACGAAGACTACCAGACGACGCTGGGGTATAATGCGCCGGGTCGGTCGGTCTTTGTGGGGTTGAGTGCGTCTTTCTAGAACAATCGCTTTGCTAATTGGTCTCGGCGGGTTGCCCGTCGGGGCCGAGACGCCTGCGCGTGTGGTGTCGGTGAACCTATGCACGGACCAATTGGCGATGATGCTGGCAGCACCGGGGCAATTGGTGTCGATCAGCCGGATTGCCTTGGACCCTTTGTCGTCTGCAATGGCGCAGGAGGCTGCGGGATATCCGATCAATGCCGGGCGGGCAGAAGAGGTTTTCGCCCTAGCGCCGGACGTGGTGTTGGGTGGGGCCTATACCGACCCCTTCATGGTGCAGATGCTGCGCGACCTTGGGGTCAAAGTAGTGCAGTTTCCGATTGTGACGAGCTTGGAAGAGATCGCCGGGGCTGTGCGCCAGATGGGCACGGTTTTGGGACGCGAAGGCACGGCGGAGGTCGTCGCACTTGAGGTCGAAGCGCAGCTTGCGGCATTGGCCCTGACGCCCACAGATGGGGCGCCGGAGGCCGCGTTTTTCTTTGCCAATGGGTATTCGTTGGGCGTCGGAACGCTGGCCCATGATATTCTCACGAAGGCTGGCTTTATAAATCTTGCCAAACGGTTAGGGCGCAGTGGTGGCGGGCGATTGTCGCTTGAGGACGTACTGCTGAACCGACCGGATGTCTTGGTGACGGGGCAGTCCTATCCCGGGGCGTCGCGGTCCGAGGATATCATGTCGCATGACGCCTTGGACGGAATTGCGCGTGTGACGAGCGGGCCGGAATGGGCGTGTGGCACGCCTTTGACGTTGCGCGCATTGGAAGACATGATCGCCGCGCGCGAAAGGTTGGAGTGACGCACGTGGACCGTGTTTTCGCTGCGCGCGAAAACGGCCTCCGGCGGAGGTATTTTTGAAAGGATGAAGGCGGTAGGTCGCGCTATTTGGCCGCGACCATCAGGCCTTCGTCCTTCAGACGTTTGTGGGTTTCGTCGATGGCGCGGAGCGCGCGTGTCGCGAGGAGGTCGATCTCGTCCGTTGTGATCAGCAGCGGCGGGCTTATGACCATGCGATCACCAACATGGCGCATCACCAGATTATTGGCAAAGCAGCGCTCGCGGCAGATGAGGCCGGCTTTGCCAGCGCCGCCGGCGAACGCGGCGCGGGTGGATTTGTCCGGGGTCAGCGCGATGGAGCCCATGAGGCCGACAATTTTCGCTTCGCCGACAAGCGGGTGATCGGTGAGGGCTTCCCATTTTTCGCGCATGTAGGGGGCGGCGGTGTCGCGGACGTGGTCGATGAGTTTTTCGTCTTCAATGATCCGCAGGTTTTCGAGTGCTACGGCGCAGGCGACCGGATGGCCGGAGTAGGTGTAGCCGTGGTTGAATTCTTCGCTTCCGATGACGGTTGCGATCTCGTCGGACAGGATCGAAGCGCCAATGGGTTGATAGCCAGAGGACATGCCTTTGGCGACGGTCATGATGTCGGGTTGGATGTCGACGGTTTGGCTTCCGAACCAGTTTCCAGTGCGTCCAAAGCCGCAGATCACTTCATCGGCAATGAAGAGTATGTCGCGTTCTGCGCAGATGCGTTTGATTTCGGGCCAGTATGTATCGGGTGCCACGATGACGCCGCCGGCGCCTTGAATGGGTTCGGCGATGAAGGCGGCAACGCGGTTTTCGCCAAGTTCGTCAATGGCTTGTTCAAGTTCGCGCGCACGGGCAAGGCCGAACTCTTCGGGCGTCATCTGCCCACCTTCGGCCCACCAGTTTGGCTGGTTGATGTGGTGGATGTCTGGGATCGGCAAACCGCCTTGGGCGTGCATCGCTTCCATTCCGCCGAGGGAGGCCGCACCCATGGTCGAGCCGTGATAGGCATTTTTGCGGCTGATTATGATGGTTTTCTCTGGCTTGCCTTTGAGTTCCCAATAGCGGCGCACGACGCGGATATTGGTGTCGTTCGCGTCCGAGCCGCCGCTGGCGAAGAACACGTTGTTCAAATCACCGGGCGCGAGTTCAGCGAGTTTTGTCGCCAGTGCGATAGCGGGGACGTGAGTGGTATTGAAGAAGGTGTTGTAGAATGGCAGTTCGCGCATCTGGCGGGCAGCAGCCTCGGCCATTTCTTCGCGACCGTAGCCGATGTTGACGCACCAAAGGCCTGCCATCCCGTCGAGGATTTTTTCGCCTTCGCTGTCAAAGAGCCACACGCCGTCGCCGCGTTTGATGACGCGCGCGCCTTTTTCAAAAAATTCGCACTGCGCCGAGAACGGGTGCATGTGGTGCCGCGCGTCCAAGGCCTGAAGTTCGGCGGTGGGCATGTGGTTTGTGATGACAGGCATGGGAAATCTCCAACAAGCGGGGTGTTGGAATAGAGATATGATCAAATTCCGCCATGGGTCAATCGGTGAATGTATCGCTTAGTCGGAAAGCGTCAGCCGAACCTGCCCAAGACCCTGACGGATGTCGTCTCCGATGGCCTCGGATGCCCGTTTCGGATCGCCTTCGCGCAAGGCCGTGATCGCTTCGTCATGCTTGTCGGGCAGGTTGGCGGTGCCGAAGCGGCCGCAAACGATTCGCAGTGATGGCCCACTTTGCAGCCAGAGCGACTGTGACAACTTGCTTAATACGGGGGCATCGGCCTGTTCGTAGAGTCTGAAATGAAAGCGGTAATTATATTCGAGGTAGCGTTCGACGTTGCCTGACGCGATGGCGCCGTCGATTTCGCCGTCGAGGTCTGCGAGATCTTTAAGGCACTTGTCGGACATCCGGTGGGCAGCCAATTCGGTCAGTCGCGGTTCAATGGCAAGTCGCGCGTAACTGATATCTTCCAAGGTTTTGAGCGTCATCACCGGCACACTCACGCGACGGTTTCCGCCTGTTTCCAAGGCACCTTCGGCGGAAAGGCGGCGAATAGCCTCGCGCACAGGGGTCATACCGCCACCGATCAATTCGACGAGACCCTGTATCGTCACAGCTTGCCCCGGGACCAGAATTCCGAACAGTATCATGTCGCGGATCTGGTGATAGATCGCTTGGTGTTCGGGGCGTTTGATGATGCTTTTGTCCATGGCGACGATCCTAGACCAGTTCGGCAGGGTGGTCCTGCAAAACCGACCTACCTTTGAATTTGCTTGTTTCTGCACCGCTATTTGATCAAATATGTGCATGAGTGCCAATGGGAGAGTAAAATGAATATCAAATTTGCCACAATGACGGCTGTTTTCGCGGTCGCTGCGACGTCGGCTTTGGCGGACGAAGTGCGCGTTTATAACTGGTCGGACTATATCGACGAAGATCTTTTGGAACAGTTCGAAGCTGAGACCGGTATCGAACTGATCTACGACGTGTTCGATTCCAACGAAGTTTTGGAAACGAAATTGCTTGCGGGCGGGTCGGGGTATGACGTTGTCGTGCCATCGGGCACCTTTTTGCAGCGCCAAATTCAGGCCGGTGCGTTTCAGAAGCTGGACATGTCACAGCTGTCGAATTCCGGCAACCTTTGGGACGTGATCCAGAACCGCACGGCGCAGTACGATCCGGACAATGCTTATTCGATCAACTATATGTGGGGCACGACGGGCATCGGCGCCGATGTGAACGCCGTGACAGCATTGCTTGGTGACGATGCGCCAATCGGTTCGCTTGAGTTGGTGTTCAATCCGGCGAACATGGAAAAGTTGGCCGAATGCGGTGTGCATTTCCTTGATGCACCGGCGGAGATGATCCCGGCTGTGCTGCAATATCTGGGCGAAGACCCTGATAGCCACGACCCAGACGTGATCGCAAAAGCTGAAGCGGTTCTGCTTGGCGTGCGGCCTTACATCCAGAAATTCCATTCGTCAGAGTACATCAACGCTTTGGCAAACGGCGATATCTGCGTGGCATTTGGTTGGTCCGGCGACATTCTTCAGGCGCGTGACCGTGCAGCGGAAGCCGAGAACGGCGTCGAAATCGTCTACAACGCACCGTCCGAAGGTGCGCTGATGTGGTTTGACCAAATGGCTATCCCGGTCGACGCGCCAAACCCGGAAGCAGCGCATGCGTTCCTGAACTTTATTCTGGATGCTGAGAACATGGCTGCGGCGTCGAACTATGTCTACTACGCCAACGGCAACGCGGCCTCGATGCCGTTTCTTGTTGAAGACGTGATCGGGGATACAGCGATTTACCCGGATGCGGCAACGTTGGACAAACTCTACACGACGACGCCGTATCCGCCAAAGGTGCAGCGGACGGTCACACGGCTCTGGACCAAAGTGAAGTCCGGCACGTAAGATCAGATTAGGGCGCCCGGAGGTTTAATGCTTCCGGGCGTTTTTGAATTAAGGGGGCGGGATATGGCGGCTGCGGGCAAGGACGATGTATTTGCGCCATGGAAAGATCCGGCGGCGACGCCGTTGATCAAGATTGATCGGGTGACGAAGCGCTTTGGCGAGTTCACGGCGATTGATAACATTTCACTTGATATCTATCCGCAGGAATTCTTCGCTCTTTTGGGTCCGTCGGGGTGTGGCAAGACGACATTGATGCGGATGCTTGCAGGTTTCGAGAAGCCGACCAGCGGTGTGATTTCAATCGACGGTCAGGACATGGCGTCGGTGCCGCCGAACAAGCGGGCGGTGAACATGATGTTCCAGTCCTATGCTTTGTTTCCGCATTTGAGCGTTTGGGACAACATTGCGTTTGG
>RCMY010002877.1_pt1 | contig 15455 bp, 13 predicted proteins | sample 2041341 | NCBI WGS metagenome assembly RCMY01 (sample SAMN09708234, study PRJNA481090) | Marine sediment metagenome, whole genome shotgun sequencing project.
TGGTCTGCCCAGCGCCGAGCTCACGGGTGGAGTCGACGATCACTTCGATCCGCTCAGCAGCGATACCGAGCTCCTCGACAGCGACCTGCAACGCAACGGTGTGGACACCCTGACCCATCTCGGTCCAGCAATGCCGAACCTCGACCTTGCCATCAGGACGGAAGTGCACGACCGCCTTCGCGATCTCCTTGAAACCATTGCCGAGTCCGGAGTTCTTCAAACCGAGACCAAGACCAACGGACTTCCCGGCGGCGACAGCCGCGTCATAGTCCGGCTTCACCGCATCGAGGCAGGCCTGTGCGCCAAGGCAGCCATCGTCGAGCACCTGCCCAGGCCCCCAGGTCACGCCAGGAGAAACCACGTTGCGGTTCCGGATCTCCCAGCCAGAAATCCCGACCATCTCCGCCATGCGGTCCATGCAGCCTTCCATCGCGAACTGGGCCTGATTGGCACCGAATCCACGGAACGCGCCACACACCGAATTGTTGGTTCGAGCAGCAACCGCCTCGACGTCGATGTTCGGCACAACGTAAGGGCCACTTGCGTGGCCAGCGGCTCGTTCGAGGACCTTCATCCCAACCGACGCATACGGACCGGAGTCGCCAAGCATCCGAACACGCAGGCCCACGACCTTCCCGTTCGCGTCGCAGCCTGCTTCGTATTCCATGCGGATCGGGTGCCGCTTCGTGTGCACCAAGAACGACTCTTCACGAGAGAACGTGGTCTTCACTGGCCTGTCCAGCAGCCACGCCGCAAGACCGGTCTGGCCCTGGTTCGACATGTCTTCCTTGCCACCAAACGCACCACCATTGCTGACGAGCTCGGTCACCACGGCGTCAATGGAGACATCCAGGATCCGGGCAATGTCATTTCGGTCATCCCAAATGCCCTGCCCTCCGGAATAGACCATCAGGCGACGGAAGTCGACGGGCGCACCGGCCGTGTTTCCATTGGTGAGCGGCAACGGTTGGCCCGCAGGGATCGGCATCGCGAGGGTTGACTCTGGCTCGAGGAACGCGTGGTCGATCCGTTGGGTTTGGAAGGTCTCGCGAACCACATGCGCTGCGCCAGCGAGCGCAGCATCGGCGTCACCGCGGGCGTAGGTGCTGGTCGACAACACATTCCCGTCAAGACCCCAGACCGCATTCTCAGAACTCGCCACGGCCTCGGCGGGATTCGTCATCGGCGTGTGGACGCCGTACGTCACATCGATCAATTCTGCGGCCCGACGTGCGGTCGGCCGGTCCTCGGCGACCACCATCGCAAGCACGTCACCGAGGTAGCTCGTGCGGCCACCAACCGGAATGAACAGCGGCCAATCCTTGTGAATGATCCCGTTCTTGAGTTCGCCAGGAACGTCGGCCGCAGTGAGCACCCGAACGACTCCAGGCACGGCCTCGGCCGCGCTGGTATCGATGGCGACGATGTCGGCCCGAGCGTGATCGGTGAGATGGAACGCCCCGTGGGCCAAGCCCTCGGCAACCATGTCGTCGATGAAGGGCCGGTCACCGAGGCTGAGGTCGGCGGCTTCGTACTTGATCCCGCGAGTGCCGACGCCGCCAGGGAGGAGCGCGACTCGGGTCTCTCCCTGGGCCAGCGCTTCGACCGCATCCAGAATCTTGGTGTAGCCGGTGCAACGACAGAGGTTGCCGCCCAGAAGCCGGGCCGCCTTGTCGCGCGTGAGGTCGGAACCGGACTTGTCGAGCATTGACTTCGTGCGCATCACGATGCCAGGCGTACAGAAACCGCACTGCAACGCACCAAAGGCGGCGAAGGCCTCGGCCATCTTGGTCCGCTCGTCCTCCGGCACACCTTCGAGTGTCAAGACGTCGGCGCCCGCGGCCTTCTCCATTGGGGTCTGGCAGGCGACTCGAGCCTTCCCGTCCAAGAGGATCGTGCAGCAGCCGCATTGGCCTGTTGGTGAGCAGCCGTCCTTTGGCGAGAAGACGTTGGCTTCATCGCGTAGGGCGGCGAGCAGATGCTCGTGGCTTCCGTCGAGAGTGACGGGGGTGCCGTTGAGGACGAACTCAGTCATGCGGTTGCTCCGGTTTCTTCGCTTGCGTTGTCAGCGTCTCGTCGTTCCGATTCGGGAATGATGACACCCTTCTGGCTGGTGATTCGTTGATACAACTCGGGCCTGCGGTACGTCGAGAAGTTGAACAACGTCTCTTTGTACTTCGCACACCAATCGAGATCAGCGGTGGCGGTGATGAGTTCGTCACCGGTGGTGACGGCCTGAGCCACGATTTGGCCAGACGGCGCGATGATGCAGCTCTGAGCGAGGCTCTCGACACCCTCTTCGTTGCCGCCCTTGGCCACACCAACGACCCATGTGCCGTTCTGATAGGCACCGGCCTGCATGCAGAGGTGGTTGTGGAAACCCTGCAAGGCGTTCTGTCCAGGATCGGGGGCGTAGTGGATCGGCGTGTTGTAACCAATCAGGATCATCTCGACGCCCTGCAAACCCATTTCCCGATACGTCTCGGGCCAGCGGCGATCGTTGCAGGTCGCCATGCCGAAACGGCCGCCGAACGCAGGCCACACACCAAAGCCCTCATCAGATTCTTCGAAGTAGCGACGCTCGAGATGCTGGAACGGGCGCCATGGCTCATCGCTCTCGTGACCGGGAATGTGAACTTTGCGGTATCGGGCGACGACAGATCCGTCACCCTCTACCAGGATCGTGGTGTTGAAACGATGCCGAACGCCGTCGGCATCAGGCTCGGTGAGCTCTGCGTAGCCAATGGCGAAGCCGATACCGAGCTGCTTCGCCCGGTCGAACAGCGGCTGAGTCTCTGGTCCTGGCATCGACGTCTCGTAGTAGGCATCGTGACCACCGACATCCTCGGTGTACCACCGAGGAAAGAACGTCGTGAGGGCGAGTTCCGGGAACACGACCAGATCGCAGTTCGCATGGCTGGCCTGCTCGAGCAGGTCGATGAGGCGGCCAACAACGTGGGTCCGAGATTCGTCTTTGGCAATGGGCCCGAGCTGGGCTGCGCCAACGGTGAGGGTCCGGCTCACGCTTGGTTCCCATCGATACGACTCGAGACAGCGAGAGGAAGGCCGCCGTCACCGTCGAGCAACTCTTGCACGAGCTCGACTGCTTGTTCGCCCTCGGTCAGCACCGCGCCATCAAGACGCTGATCGACCACCGAGCCTGCTTGATCCAGCAAGAACCCTTGGCCTTTGCGACCAGCGAACAGATCAACATCGGTATACAGCCGGGGCTTGATCTGCGCCGGGTCACCATCCTCAGGACAGAACGTCATGCAGTTCCCGCACTCGTTACACAGCTCGGTGATCAGCAAATACTGATTGCGACCCTCGATGTGATCCTGCGGGCTCTTCACCGCAAAGAACGCATCATTCGGGCACACGGTCACACAGAAATTGCAGGCCACACAGCCGAACATCTCGAGCTCATGATCCACAGCACGAGGCAACTTCTCGTTGCCGCTCAGGTGGTACGGCTCGATGCCATCACCGCGAATGTTCGCCACATGCCGAGCTGCCGTTGTACTGAAACCGTTGGCCTGAGCGCTGGCGAGCCGGGCAGCTCGGAACGCTTCAAGATCGGCGAGTCCACTCTCGCGAATCTCGCTGGTCAGCGCTTTCAGCATCGGCACCAAGCGGCCGTAACCGCCCGGCTTCAGCAGATCAGAACAGACCGTTGCCGGATTGACCCCGGCAGCAATCGAATCAGCCAGATTGTCCTTCGTGATACCAGCCGAGAAGCTCACCATGATGTCCGGCGCCGTTGTGTCGAGCGGCTCGGTCATCGAACCGAGATCGTGGAGGGACCGGTTGGCAGGCAGATCGAGCTGACCGGGCAGTGCTTTGTCGAGTGTGTCGAGAAGGGTCATCGCCAACACATGCAACGGCGGACCGGAGAGATACATCGTCTCCTCGGGCATCCATTGCTTGGCGTTGTCAACGACGAGGGTGTTGGTCAGCTTGATACCGAACTTCTTCCCACGATCCTTCGCATAAGCATTGAGCTCCTGAATGAGCTCGATCCCACGATCAAACTGCAAATCCGCAGCAAACGCTGACTCCTTGACCGAAACATCGGCGTAACCGAGTTCGTCGTTGACAATGCCAGCGACCGTCTCGTAGCCGAGCAACGTCGGGTTCAGCTTCACAATCACATCAAGACCGTGCTCATCGATCAAGTGCTTCGTGATCAACTCGATCTCTTCAGGAGGGCAACCATGGAAGGTCGACAGCGTGAGAGTGTCAGAGATGACCGGGTTGAAATCATGGTCAGCGAACCGGGCCCATGTGCCGGTCAGTTCGCTACGGAGCTTGTCGATCTCGGCGGTCGCGTCCTGCATGCCACGGATGAATGCTGAGACCTTCTCAGACGAGATGCCTGCCAAGTCGTAGCCAACACTCATATCGAAGACATGGGGGCCAGGATCAGGACCGATGAACTCAACCAACGGCTCCCACTCACGCAACATCTCCAACAACATCGACGCCTTCACGTACTCGGTGAGGCTCTGCGGGACCGTGAGCTCCTGACTCCACTCGATGTTGTAGCCAATGGTTTGCATGTCAATACACGGACGACTGATCTCGAGATCATCGATGATCTGCACCGTCTTCAACTCGAACAACCGAGACCCGCCAAGCCACGACAACACAATGTTCTCAGCCAACTGACTATGCGGCCCCGCGGCAGGGCCAATCGGTGTCGCACACCGCCGACCCAGAAACTCGAAACCGAGATCAATCTCAGGATCCGGCTTCCAAATACGGGCGTTCGGCAGATCAAAGATCTTCTTCCGAGTCGCCCACTCATGCTCGATACGACCCAACAAAGCCGACAACGACATCGGCGTCAACGGCGGTGTCTCTTCGGCTGGCGGGGCGGAGAGTTGGTCAGTCATTGGACGAGCCTTCCTTGGCGAGTCGGAGCATTGTGTGCAACAGCACGTTGGCCCCCGCTTCGAGATCGCTCGGAGCGGTGTATTCGGCTGGGTTGTGGCTCAGACCGTTCACGCTTGGCGTGAAGATCATCGATGTTGGGCAGACGCGAGAGAGCATCTGAGCATCGTGTCCGGCGCCCGAAGGCATCCGCATCACGCTGTGACCGAGCTCGGAGGCCACGGACTCCACGAGCCCAACCAGAGACTGGTCGAAGGCCACGGGCTCGAATCGCGCAAGCGACTCGAAGGAGATGGTGCAGCCCTCATCGGCCGCAGCCGTCGTCGCGAAGTCATGGAAGGCTTGCTCGGCCTTTGCCAACACGGCTTCGTCGGTGTTGCGGAGATCGACAGTGAAGGTCGCCGTCGCTGGGACGACGTTGACCAGGTTGGGGCGGAGCTCGAGGCGCCCGACGGTACCGACCTGCGGATGCCCGAGTTCGAGGGCAAGTTCGCGAACGAATGCGGCGCATTTGACGGCGACGACACCGGGGTCCTTGCGGAGATGCATCGGTGTCGTTCCCGCGTGATTGCTCTGGCCGGTGACCGTGACTTCCTGCCAACTGATGCCCTGCACGCCCTCGACCGCACCGACGGTGACTCCCTCAGCTTCGAGCACCGGACCCTGTTCGATATGGAGTTCAACGAACGCGTGCGGCACGTGGCCAGGAAGCGGCGCACCGCCGGCGTAACCAATGGCAGCCAATTCTTCGCCGACTCGAGCGCCGTCGATCCCCTCGATCTCGAGTGCGTGCTCGAGCGGCATGCCGCCGACGTAGACAAGACTGCCGAGCATGTCTGGCTGGAACCTGGCGCCCTCTTCATCGGTGAAGAAGGCCACGGCCAACGGGCGATCGAGCTCGATCCCTGCCCCGATCACGGTTTCGATCACTTCCAGACCTGCCAGCACACCGAGATTGCCGTCATAGCGACCGCCGGTGGCGACGGTGTCGATATGCGATCCGGTCATGACGGGAGGCTGTCCATCGGTCGGCATCCCATCGCCCGGCATCCCATCGCTCGGCATCACGGCGGTCACGTTGCCAATCCCGTCGATGGAGACCTCGAGTCCGAGGTCCCGCATCCAGGTCACCACGAGGTCACGACCGAGTCGGTCTTCCGTGGTGAGGGCGAGGCGGGCGCAACCCTCGGTGCCTTCGATGGCGCCGATCGCGGCGAGTTCAGCGAGGCGCCGCTCGAGGCGGTCGATGTCGATTCGCAGATCTGCGGACTTCATGGTCGTCACCACGGTGACCGTAGTCGATTCCTTTACAAAAAGTAAAGGCTGACGTAGCGTGCCGGTCACACCGACCTAGGGGGTTGCCATGACCGCAACAGCACAGACATCGACCAGCTCGACAAATACGGGGCTCACGGTTGGAGACGTCACGAGAACACAGCTCTACACCCTCCCTGAAACGGCAACAATCCGCGACGCATCCGCAGAGCTCATTCGCCGCGACATCGAATGCATCATCGTCGAACGCAAAAACGGCGAGCGGGCGGTTCTCACTGAACTGGCGCTCCTTCAAGCTCTTCTACCGTCTGCCCAGGAGCTCTTCCAGAGCGAACGGATGCCCGATGAGTTGGGCCTGGAGGAGATCGCCCGTGATCATTCGGTACGCCCCCTGTCCTCTATCGAGCTTCGCAACGTCCCCGTCGTGCCCAGTTCGCACCCAGCGATGAAGGCTCTCGGCCAGATGCTCGCAGACGATCAGCGTCGGTTGCTCGTGAGCGATGACGCTGGCAAGCTCGAAGGCTTGGTGACGCAGCGGGACCTGCTTCGCAGCACGCTGTTCAATCTTTACGTTTCATACGGTAAGTAGCCGTGGCCCCCCGCAGCCCATCGCATCAAGTCACGATCGACGGCCACGGTGGAGGCATTCACACCCGAGTGTGGGAGCCCGAGGCCGGTGAGCCGCGAGCAGTCATCTGTTTCGTTCATGGTTACGCCGAGTATGGCGGCAGGTACGCCGACGTCGCAGAGTTCTTCGGCACCCTCGGATTCGCTGCGGTGGCAGCCGATCACGTCGGACACGGATTGTCCGCCGGTGAGCGGGCCCTCATCGAAGACTTCGGCCTCGTGGTCGATGACTTGGGACATGTTGTCGGCGAGGCCGAACGACGGTTCCCCGGCGCCCCCGTCATCATGATGGGCCATTCCATGGGCGGCCTCATCACTGCACGGTTCGCCCAACGCTGGCCAGACCGACTGGCTGGCGCAGCGTTTCTCGGAGCGGTGCTCGGCGATTGGGAGTGGGCCAGGAAAGTCCTTGCCCTTCCCGAGCTGCCAGAAGCCGATTCCGACCCGTCAGGGATGTCGCGCGATGCGGAGGTCTGCGCCGACTACGCGATTGACCCGCTCGTGTACCACGGGCTCTACAAGCGTCAACTGCTTGTGGCCGAAGTCGACGCGCTCGACCAGTTTCGAGCCGAACTCGACCGGATCACCATCCCCGTTGCGGTGTTCCACGGCGACGCCGACCCCTTCGTCCCCCATGGACCAACCGTCGATGCGGTCAAGGCCATGGCCTCCCTGGATCAGCGCATCAAGGTCTATCCAGGGGCTCGCCACGAACTCGTGAACGAAACCAACAGCGACGAGGTCATCGATGACCTGTACCGCTGGGTCGACGGCGTTCTTTCAAAGCACCGCTCGTCGGGTCGCTGACCTGCCCTCGAGGGCTGATCAGGCGGGTTGCCCGTCCCGCACGCCAGACATCAACAGGCCAATCGACTGCGGAGTGGCATCGGCTCGCTGCACTTCGCCCATTATTTCGCCCTCGAGTACGACCACGATGCGATCCGAGAGCTGGATGACTTCATCGAGATCCTCCGAGATCAGCAAAATGGCAGCGCCCTGGAGACGCTGCTCCAGCAGTCGCTCGTGGATGTACTCAGCAGCGCCGATGTCGACACCGCGTGTGGGCTGGGACACGACGAGGACCTCCGCATCACACGTGAACTCACGGGCGATGACGACCTTCTGGATGTTGCCGCCCGAGAGGTTCTTGGTCGGGGTGTCGATGTCTGGCGTCTTCACCCGATAGTTGTCGACGAGCTCTGTGCACCACTCGACAATGGCTGAACGGTTCAGCAGGCCCCGCTTGGTGAACGGCTCTTTGGCGTAGTCGACCAACAGAAGATTCTCGGCAATCGTGAAGTCGCCAATTGCGCCTTCGACCATCCGTTCCTCGGGCACGTAGGAGAGCCCAAGCGCTCGAACTCCCTTGGGTGTGGGGTTCGTCACCGTGGTTCCGTTGATCTTGACCTCGCCAGAATCGATGGAGCGAAGGCCAAACACAGCATCAGCAATTTCACGTTGGCCGTTGCCGGACACGCCGGCCAAACCAACGATCTCGCCGGCTCGCACGGTGAGCGAGAAATTGTTCACCGCTGTCGTGCCGCGATCACCGGTGACATGAAGTCCCGAGATCTCGAGCCGCTCGATGCCTAGATCGGTCGACGGCACGGTTCGGGTGAGCTCCACTGGTCGCCCGACCATCAGCTCGGCGAGAGACTCGCGGGTCGATTCTGCTGGGGTCGTGTGGCCGGACACCCGACCGTCTCGCAGCACGGTGATGTCATCGGAGAGTTCCATGACTTCGTGCAACTTGTGAGAGATGAAGATCAGGCCTTTGTCGTCGGCCGTCATCTGTCGCAGGGTCACGAAGAGTTCGTCGACCTCGGAGGGCGTGAGCACCGCAGTGGGCTCATCGAGGACCAGGATCTGGGCGTCGCGGTAGAGCGCCTTCAGGATCTCTGCCCGTTGCCGCTCGCCGACCGCCAGTTGCCAGATGTAGGCATCGGGGTCGACGTCGAGGCCGTAGCGCTCGGACACTTCAGCCAGTTTCGACCGGACGGGTCGCATGTCGCAGAGGCCTCTTCGCCCGCCGAGCCCGAGCGCTACGTTCTCGGCGACAGTCAGAGTCGGCACCAGCATGAAGTGCTGGTGGATCATGCCGATGCCGCGGGCGATGGCATCGGAGGGCGACGAGATCGTGACGTCCTCGCCGTGGAGGCGGATTGTTCCCTCATCTGGCCGGTAGAGGCCATAGAGGATCTTCATCAGGGTGCTTTTTCCTGCACCGTTCTCGCCGAGGAGTGTGTGCACCTGACCGGGCAGCACCGAAAGATCGACGCCGTCGTTTGCGACGACACCAGGGAATCGCTTGGTGATTCCCTTCATCTCGAGCATCGGTACTGACCGGTCAGTCTGCATTGTTGTTACTCGATCCCGGTCGTGATGGAGCCGTCGGCGATCCCTGCAGCAGTTGCATCAGCTGCGGCGCGGATGTCGGCGTCGAGAGCAAAGCCGTCGTTGTATTCGATGACCAGTCCCTCATTGGCCAAGGTCAGAGTGAAGACCTCGCCACCGAGCGTTCCGCTCTCGACGTTCGAGATGATCTCTTCGAGGATGACTTCCCAGTGGTACACCTGCGAAGCCACCACGACGTCGGGGCCGAGTGCTGACTGGTTGGCCTGGGTGCCGAACCACGGCACACCGGATTCGGTAGCGACGCCCGTTGCGCCGACGACCATCTGGGCGCTTCCGGTCAGAACATCGGCTCCATTGCCAACGTGGGCGGTGGCGGCCTCAGCGGCAAGAGCGACGTCGCTGAAGGACTCGATGTAGTTGACGTTGACCTCAACGGCGCTGTCTTGGGCTTTTGCCCCGGCTTCGAAGCCGTTGACATAGAGCGCTGCGTCACCGACCTCGACGGGACCGACCACGCCGATCACGCCGCTCGCAGAGAGTTGCGCAGCGATCGTGCCCATCACGTAGCCGCCCTCATCAGCTCGAACGGTGTAGGCGGACACGTTCGGGAGGTCGAAGGTGTCTGCAGCGGTACCCCAGGCAAAGGCGACGTCAGGGAAGTCCGGTGCGATCTCCTGGAGTGGGCCGCCGTACTGCGAGCCGTGGGCGATGACGAGATCGAACCCATCTTCGGCGTAGCCGCGAAGCGCCAGCGCAGCGTCTTCGACGATGAACGTGCCGTCAGTGATGTCGAACTCGATCTCGCGGCCTTCGCCGATGAGGTTGACGGCGTCAACCATGCTCTGGGTGAAGGCAACGTCATTGCTGGCACTTGGAGCAACGACGGCGATTCGGAACGCCTCGGCGCCGCTGTCGGTCGACTCGTCACCGCCGGTGTCTGTTGTCTCCTCGGTAACGGCTTCGTCGGCATCACTGCCGCACGCCGCTGCCATCAGCGCGAACGCTGACAGCAAGGCGAACAACAATCGTATTGGTTTGCTCATATTGGGTTTCTCCCCGTTTTCGTGATTTGGTGGATCTCTTGCTCAACCAGCGCGGTCGAACGGCCTGGTGAGCGCCGACGGTGCGCCGATGCGTTTGCTGACGGCGACAAGCACGAGGATCGTGAGAATCGCCGGGGCCATGGCGGTCAGGCTAGAAGCCGGGCCCGAAACAATGCCGAGTGTCTTCCACTGGAGGACCGTCGACGAGACAATGCCGAACAACAGTGCGCCGCTCATCACCCATGGCATGCGCCATGCTCCGAAGTACACGAGTGCGATGGCGATGAAGCCCTGGCCCGCGGTGAGGTTTTGTTGGAAGACGCCGACCTCGAGTGCAAGCGCAGCGCCGGCGAGTCCTGCCAAAGAGTTGGCGATGATGATCGTGAATGTGCGAACGGCACGGACGCTGACACCGAGAGTGTCGGCTGCTTCAGGAGTCTCGCCAACTGCTCGGATGTTGAGGCCGAATGTGGTGCGGTTGACGATGAACCACATGACCGGGACGAGCAGGAATGCTGTGTAGACGAGCGGGTTGTGGTTGAAGAAGATGTCGCCGATGTGGGGGATGTCGGAGAGAATCGGGATTGGTGCTTTGCCAACACCAGGAATCGGGATGGGAGTACCGACCTGCTTCTGGAAGAGCAGATCGGTGAAGCCCAATCCGAAAAGGAAGATGCCGATGCCGCTGATGCCTTGTTCGGCTTGCATCACCATCGTGAGGAAGGCGTAGATCAGCCCCATGACCGCACCGGCGGCCAGTGCCGCCACGATCCCCGCCACAGTGCTGCCGGTCTCGAGTGCGGTGTAGTACGCGGCATATGCGCCGATGAGCATCACACCCTCGACGCCGAGATTCAGGACGCCACTTCGCTGCCCTAGCGTCTCGCCGAGTGCTGCGAACAGGAACGGAGTGGCGAGTCGAATGCCACCAGCGAGGGTGGCGACGAGGACGGAGACGGTGAAGAAGTCGCTCACTTGACGACCTCGTCTCGCTCGACGTCGACCCAGCGTTGGAGACGCCCTCGCATCCGAAGGCTGGCAACAACAAAGACCACGACGATGCCGTTGAGGGCGACGATCAGGGCCGCAGGCACCTGCAGCTCTCGCTGAAGTTCGATGCCACCGGTGAGGAGGCCGCCGAACAAGAACGACGCCGGTATGGCGGTGAGTGGGTGCAACCCACCGAAGAGCGCGGTGACGATGCCGTTGAAGCCAGCGTTCTGGGTGAAGCCAGCAGCGCCGCCTTCGCCGATCAGACGATGCGAGACGCTGCCAAACACGAGAATCGCTCCGGCGACACCGGCACATGCGCCGCTGAACGCAAGCGCTTGCACGATCGACCGCTTGACCGGCATGCCTGCGTAGCGGGAGGCGTCTGGGTTGTGGCCCACTGCTCGGAGCCGCACTCCGAGAGCGCTACGGAACAGCAGGAAGTAGCCGAGAACAGCGACGAGGATCGCCACGACAAAACCGAGGTGGAGGCGTGTTCCGCCTGGCAGGAGCGGGAGGTCGGCGTTCTCACTCAACCGCTCGGTCTGCTGGATCTTGATCGCGCCCTCTTCGATGAGCAGGTCCTGCAGCAAGAAGCTGAGGAACTGCGCAGCGATGATGTTCATCATGATCGTCGAGAGGATCTCGTTGACGCCGGCGTAGGCCTTGAGCGCACCGGGAATCGCTCCCCAGATACCGCCGCCGATGGCTCCACCGATCAGGACGAGCGGGACGAGCACGACTCGAGGGACGTCGGGAAGTGCTATCGCAACAACCGTCGAAGCGATGGCGCCAGCGATGATCTGACCTTCACCGCCGATGTTGATCACGCCGGTGCGGAAGGCAATGGAGATGCCAACGGCGACAAGCATCAACGGCATTGCCTTGATGGCGGTGTCGGCCAGATTGTCCCAGCTACCGAAGCCGCCTTCGAGCAACGCTGCGTAGCCGGTCAGCGGGTTGGCGCCGAGAGCCAGAAGCATGATGCCGCCAACGGCGAGCGCGGCGACGACGGCGGCCAGCGGGAACACCATGCCAACGAACGGGCGAAGGATGCGCCTCGCTGCAGCGTGGCGCAATGCGGGCTGGGCGGGAGTTTCCGGTGGTGCGGTAGCGGCGGTCACTGGGCGAGCAACCCAGCAATCGGCTGCAGCTGGATCGCTGGTGTTGCCGATTCAGAACTGAACGTGTTGTTCATACGGCCTCATTGGAGATGCACTCGCCCGGACACGCACGTGCCGACTGGATCACATCGAATTTGTCCGGCGCATCCTCACCACGCGCTGCGCCTCCGGCAGACAGGTCCTGGTCGATCCATACCTTCATGTTGCGGTTCCTTCATGGCGGCTACAGCGAATCGTTCGGGATGAAGCAATCTGAACTGTTGTGACGTGGGGCACTTTACGAACTGTTAAGACCAGAGTCAACAGCGTTGGGGGTTCTGTCAGCGAATCGCCGTGAGAACTCGGCCAATCGAGTCGGGGGGACAGCCCACGATCTCTTGGAACGCCCCGGGATCGGTTGCCCCTTCGGTGACCATGATCAGGACCGTGCTGTTCATCGGGTCCGGCAGCGCTTCCAGCGCCTGAGGGTCGGCAAGCAGCGCTTCCAGACCAGCCAACGCCGCCGCCCCCGTCTCACCTGACGCGACTGCTGCATCGGCGAGGTCTCGCATCGCTTGGCGTGCGGCATCGTCCTCGACCGAGACAAACCAGTCGATGCCTGCTGAGAGTCGGGGCCAAGCGATCATCGAGGGCAGCCCACAGTTGAGGCCGACCATGATCGACCGGTGTGGACCGGGAACATGAGTGATCTCGCCAGCCATCGCCGAGGCTTGGATGCAGTTGGCGTCGAGCGGTTCGACGCCGACGATCGTTGGGCGCTGTTCGCCTGAGCGGTAGTGCGTCACCGCCGCTGACATGAAGGCACCAACGCCCATCGGGATCACGACGAGATCAGGGTGTGGAAGGCCGCTGGCATCGATGGCCTCATCAACTTCGGCGAAGATCGTGGTGTAGCCCTCGATCACCTGGGCCGGGATCGTCTCGTAACCATCCCAAGATGTGTCTGACACGACGAGGCAACGGTCGCTCGCCTCTTCGCCTGACCGCTTGACTGCGTCGTCGTAGTCGCCGTCGACGATGATCACCGTGGCCCCTTCGGACTCCATCGCCATGATGCGAGCAGACGCCATGCCGGCAGGGACGAAGACCTTGGCGTCGAAGCCGAGCAGTCGAGCCATGAACGAGATCGCTCGGCCGTGGTTGCCATCGGTCGCAGTCGCCAAGGTGAACGGCTTCAGGTGTGCGAGCTTGGCCGCCAATTCGTTGATGTTGGTCCACGGCTCGGGCTCTTCACCAATATGGGCGCAGATGGCTTGGTATGTCGCCCAAGACGCTCCGAGAATCTTGAACGATGGGAGCCCCATGCGGCGGGTTTCCGCCTTGATCAGAAGGCGGCCAACGCCGATCTTCGCCGCCAACAACGGCGCATCGAGCAGCAGTGTTGGTTGGTAGGCCGGCATGCGACGGTGGAAGGCCGCGATCTCCTCCGGCGGCTCCGGCCAATCACGCTGATCACTGAGGGGGTTCTTGGTGACGTATGCAGACACTGCAATCTCCGAGCACGTTTGTTGTGAAGTCGGGCGACTTCAGCGAATGGATTCCATTGCGGCGAAGAGGCGCTTGCTCTGCTCCGCAGCCTTGCTGCGGATCTCATCCGCGTCGACGCGAGTGGCGACACCGTTTCGCAGTGCCGGTTCGCCGTCGATGTCGACATCAACGGCTCTCACGTTCGGGGTGTAGGCGAGATGCCATGGCTCGAAGGTCTCGTAGTTCCAACGCACGTCGTCGGCGCTGGCTTCTGGCACGAGCGACCAACCGCCTTCGAGCCAAGACCAGGCGAGGTCTGGTGTGGCGAGAACATCAGTTTCGCGGCTCTTGACGAACGCAAGCCGGAACTCGTCGAGCATGTCGGCGCCTATGCCGTCGGTGCCCAACGCGACAGGGTTCGAGAAGCGGGCAGGCCTTGCGTACCCGACCGCGTTGTTCATGTTGGAGCGCGGGTTGTGGACGATCGTGCCCCTGAGGCCGTGGTCGTCAACGAGGTGGACGCCGTGGATGATCAACCAGTCATCGGTCGTGAGCGCACGGATCCGGTCGGCCGCACCGAGATCGTCGATGCCTTCAGCAACGTGGATGTGCACACCAACATCAAAGCCGGCGGCCAGATCGGCGGCTGCCGCCAGGGTCTCATCGCTACAAGTGAAGGCAGCGTGGACTCCGACCATTCCGCGGCCACCGTCGGCGAGGAAACGCCGATTCTCTTCAAGCCCTCGGCGGGCGCCGTCGACTCCGTGTCTGTCCGTCACGCCATAGGCGCAGACCGACCGGATGCCGACCGAGGCGCACGCATCAGCGATGACAGTGAGCGATCCGTCGATGACATTCGGCGACTCGTGGTGATCAATGATTGCGGTGCAGCCAGATTCGAGCGCCTCAAGCGCGCCGAGCTTGGCTGACCACTCGAGCATCTCGAGATCGAGTGCCCGATCGAGGCGCCACCACACCTGCTCCAGGATCTCCAGGAAGCTCGCTGGATCCTTCGGCGGTGCAGGCATGCCTCGAGCGAGAGCGGAATACAGATGATTGTGGGCACACACAAGGCCCGGTGAGCGGCCCATTTTTCGATCAGTCGTCCCCGTCACGGCGCAGAGCGTAACACCTCGACTTAACAAAAAGTCAAGTAATTCTTTCCGGTTGCCAGGCCCGCAAAGATGCCCAAGACAAGCCGGTACCTAGCATGTAGGGTGAAACGAATGACATCTGGTCGCCTGGAAATACTTGTCGAACCGTTCAAAGAGAACGATCCTGGGCCGCACGTCACCGCTGTGCTCGACACCCTGACTGCCGCCGGATTCGCTGTTGACATGGGTCCGTTCTCCACAACTGTTGACGGACCCGTCGACGAGCTCGTTGGCGTCCTCCAAGCGGTACTGAAAGCAGGCTTCGATGCTGGTGCCACCAGTATCCAGGCCAGGGTCGAGCGCCGATGACCGACGGCGCTGACGACTTCTTGTCTGCTCTTCGGCTTGCCGTCGATCACCTCGGAGCGACCGTCGTCAACACGCGGTCATCGCGGAGTGGCGACGAGCCGGTCGTGTGGAAGGGCGAGATCGTCGCCCACCTCCGACTCAACGAGCTCCACGGAGCTCTCGAACGGGTCATTGCATCGGTCGAACGCGAAATCGGCACTCGACTGGCCGACATGACC
>RCMY010002878.1_pt1 | contig 15454 bp, 12 predicted proteins | sample 2041341 | NCBI WGS metagenome assembly RCMY01 (sample SAMN09708234, study PRJNA481090) | Marine sediment metagenome, whole genome shotgun sequencing project.
CCACGGTGGTGGCCATGGCCAACACCCTTCCCGTATGCGATAAGGTAGAGATTATAAAAGAAGTCAAGGAGGCAATGAAAGATTTGCCCCTGACGGTTATCCAAGCTGGAGCCCTTTCAGTAGGACTGAGTGGAACAGAAAATGTGGATTACAAAAAACTCAGGGAGGAAACCTTTGTTTTTTCCGATGATGGTAAAAATGTAGATAGCCCCGAGATTATGAGGTCCGCCCTCAAAGAGTCCAGGGAGCTGGATTTTATCATTATGGACCATGATGAACCAGAAACAGAAAATGTAGTCAGAAACATAGGGCTCGCAAGGGAGACTAGGGGCCGGCTGCATTTTTGTCATATTAGCAAGAAAGAATCCATTGAAGCCATTCACAAGGCCAAGGAAGAGGGTCTAGATATCACCTATGAAATCACCCCCCACCATATCTTTGCCTATGACAATGACTACAAGGTGAACCCTCCCATGGGAAACAGTGAGGACTGGGAAGCTATCATAGAAGCGGCCCGAAACAACCAGGTGGACGCCATAGGGACAGACCATGCACCCCACTCTGATGAGGACAAGGCCAATGGAGCGCCTGGAATTGCCAATATAGAAACTTCCTTTGGCATGGTCAGAAAAATCTTCAGTGAAAATGGCATCTCGATTAAGAGGCAGATAGAGCTGATGAGCAACAATCCTTCAGAAATCCTAGGCATTGATAACAGGATAAAAGAAGGCAACCAGGCCAATTTGATTATTTACAATGATAATGAAAGCCATATCCAAAAGGAAAAATTTGCCACAAGAAGCAAAAATACACCTTTTGATAAAATGGAAATAAAGGGAATAATAGAATATACGATTGTTGGAGGAAAATTATATGATCATGGACAAGATTAGGCAAAGGGCCATAGAGACCAGCCCCCTGTGTGTAGGGCTAGACATTAGAGAAAGTCATGTGCCGTCAGAGCTGAAAGGTCTGCCTCTAACCCAGCAATTTGTGGAGTACGCCAAAGAAATAATAGAAGCTTCCAAGGACTATGCCGCCTGCTATAAGGTGCAGATTGCCTGTTACGAGAGCTATGGAATAGAAGGGATGATTGCCTACAAAGAGATCCTAAACCTCATCAAAGGCGCAGGACACTACACCATAGCGGATATCAAGCGGGGGGACATTGGCTCTACCGGTGAAATGTACGCCAAGGGCCACTTTACAGGAGACTTTGAAGCCGACATAGTAACACTTAGTCCCTACATGGGCTTTGATGCCATCAGCGCCTTTGCTGAATATGCAGATAAGGGCAAGGGGGTTTTTATTTTAGGAAAAACTTCTAATCCATCCTCTAGGGATTTTCAAGATTTGATGGTAGATGGAGAGCCTTTGTACCAAAGGGTTCTTGAAAAAATCCACCAGTGGAACCAGGATGTAAAAACAGATTCATCTGACTTTGGGGCCTTTGGAGCGGTGGTAGGAGTCAACAATGCAGACCACCTGGACATCCTCAAGGGATCCACAAAGAACACCTTTTTACTGATTCCCGGCTACGGAGCCCAGGGAGCTAAGATTGAGGATATTGCCCAGCTGGTAAGGGACAACAAAAACGGAATCGTCAATGTATCCAGGGGGATTACAGCCAACATAGAGGGAGATTTCAGAAAAGTACTGGCAGAACGATCTGCTACTTTGGCGAAGGAGCTTAGGGAATGTTTCAAGTAAGAGAACTTAGGATAATAGAAAACAAAAAGATCACATGGGATATGTACATAATGAAGGTGAAAGGAGACTTCCAGGTGAGGCCGGGTCAGTTTTTTATGCTCAAGGCAAAAAATGCGGACATGACCCTCTACAGGCCCCTGAGTATATTTGATAGAGGAGAGGATAGCGTCAGCTTTTTATATTCCGTAAGGGGCAAGGGAACGCATATTTTCTCTGAGCTAAGGGATGATGACCAAATCCTCATCCATGGTCCCTATGGCAATGGCTTTCCAGAGCCCCAGGGGAAGCTGCTCTTGATAGGCGGCGGAATCGGCATGGCGCCTTTGCACCTGACTGCCAAGCAAAACAAGGGCTCCAAGCTTGTAGTAGGCCTTAGGGAAGACCTTTATAAAGAAGAGGAACTAGCCAATATAAGGGAGTTGTTTTCAGACATAGAGACAGAATTTGTCATAGGTGGCTTTGTGACGGATGCGGTCCACTATGCTGAGTTTGATACAGTATTTACCTGTGGACCGGAAATCATGATGGAAATTGTTACAAAAAACCACTCCCACACCTATGTTTCCCTGGAAAAGCACATGGGCTGCGGCATGGGAGCCTGCCTGTCTTGTAGCTGTAAGGCAGGTGGCGTTATGAAGAGGGTATGCAAGGATGGACCGGTTTTTTTGGGCAAAGAGGTGTTTTAGATGAAGCAGACAGTATTTGGAAAAGAATTTAAGAATATAATCATAGGCGCTTCAGGTACCTTTGGCTTTGGTAGGGAATTTGATCAGTTTTATGATGTGTCCCTTTTGGGAGGCATTTCATCCAAGGGCCTTACCCTAGAACCACGAGAAGGAAACAAGGGCATCCGAATAACCGAAACCCCATCGGGAATCATGAACTCCATCGGACTGGAAAATCCAGGGGTAAGGGCATTCCTTGAGAATGAACTGCCCTTTATGAAGAGTAAGGATACAGTTGTCATTGCCAATGTAGGCGGCTCGGACCTTAATAGCTACATCGAAGCCGTAAGACTTATTGATGAACATTCAAAATCCGGCTCCGGCGTGGATATCATAGAGCTAAATATATCCTGCCCCAATGTGAAGCAGGGGGGGATGGCCTTTGGAATAAATGCCTGTGATGCGGAGCTTATTACAAAAAAAATCAGGGAAACCACAGATCTGCCACTGGTGGTCAAGCTGTCTCCTAATGCCTACCACCTGGTTGAGGTGGCCAAGGCTGTGGAAGCTTCTGGCGCAGATGGGCTTTCGCTGGTAAACACCTTTAATGCGCTGGATATTGATATCGAGAACAAAAAACCAGTATTTGACAATATATATGCGGGACTTTCAGGGCCGGCCATTATGCCCATCGCCCTGCGCATGACCCGGGATGTGTGCAAAAATGTCAAGATTCCAGTCATTGGAATGGGCGGAATTACCACATACACCGATGTCATCAAATATGTCATGGCAGGCGCCACTTTGGTCCAGGTAGGAACAGGAAATTTTGCCAATCCTATGGCCTGTTATGATATAATAAAGGGACTGGATCACTACTTAAAAGAAAATCAAATCAACCTAGATGAAATAAGGGGAATAATATAATGGATACTCTACAAATACTAAAAGATAGCGATGCCCTTTTGGAAGGACACTTTTTACTTACTTCAGGAAAACACTCCAAAAAATATGTTCAGTGTGCCAAGCTGCTGAGATTTCCAGATAAGGCAGAAAAGATACTAAAGCCGGTGGCTGACCAGCTAAAAGATATGCAGGTGGACCTTCTCGTGGGGCCTGCCATGGGCGGAATCCTTGTGGCCTATGAAATAGGCAGGCAATTGGGAAAAGAAGCCATCTTTACTGAGCGGGTAGAGGGCAAGATGGAGATTAGGCGGGGTTTTGAAGTCAAAAAAGGCCAGAGAATTGTCATCTGTGAGGATGTGGTCACCACTGCCAAGTCTTCCTTGGAAGTCAGGGACCTTTTAGAGGAAATGGGCGGAGAAGTTATCGCCATAGTTTCTATTATTGACAGGACCACAAAGGAAATAGAGCTTCCCCTCATCAGCGCGGTCAAAATGGAAATAGAAACCTTTGACCAGGAGGACTGCCCCCTATGCAAGGAAGGCATCCCTTATGTCAAGCCAGGCAGTAGAAATCTAAGCAAATAAATTTAATGGTCAAACAATTTCAGTGGGAGCTTGCTCCCGCTTTAATGCTTTATAGGGAAAATTAAAAAGGAGGACACATTGCAGGTATTTAATCTTACCAGCTTAAACACAAGCCAGGAAGTTCCCCGGTCTATGTATAAGCCGATCAACATCACCGATGAATGTATATATCTTGAAAAAATCTTAATTACCCTAGATGATACTTGGAGTAATGGAATCTGGGCCTACAATCTGGCCATGAACAAGATGCACCGAATCGACCAGGGCCAGCATGTGGAATATGCAGATTTGTATGACATTGATACGCCAACCATGCACTGGAACGGGACCACGAAGCTGGATCCTGACTTTATGTACTTTGCCACCATTACCGAATTAAAGGACGAGGACTATATCGAATTTTATGAAATAGACCTGATTTCTGGCACCCAAAAGAACATATTAGGCTTTAAGTTTGACAAGGACTCCCTTTTATACAAAAACATGGAGGTTCTGGCTACCGGCTATATCTTGTTTAGGCTCAGCTATGACATGGAGCTTTCGGAGACGGATTTTTTTGACGTCTTATATTTAATCGATGTCAAAGAAAGAAAATACTATGAGATTATGGATGAAGAATTCAAAATCAACTACGGCCAAAGGATCATCATAGGCGAAGGGGAGGAGGCCAAAATTGTCTTTGACCAGTATTTTTTAAGTGAAGAAGAGCAATATGATATGCTCACGTCGGAAGATATAGAGCTGATCTTTGACCTACCGGAAAACATAGAAGAAAACATGCTCCATAAGAACGCCATTAAAATGACTAACTTGAAGGACTTTATTGACGAAATCAAATCTGGTAAAGAGGAGCTGACCTTTGAAATCATCGATGAAATAGAGGAAGAAGGCAGCATCAGAATCATAGGAGAAACCGCAGAAAATATCTACTACAAGAAAAAATACTATGACTTTGCCCTCAGGGAAAAGGGAGATTTTTTGTCCCTTAGGCAAATCGGAAGTTACCAGGTCCACAAGATCAATAAAAAGACCCTGGAAAAGACCTTTATCAGAAATGTCCATGGGGATATAGAAGTCAAAACCAATCTCAATCGGGCCTATACGGTGACCCCTCAAAACAAGGTTATAAAGATTCAGGATTTTGATACAGACGAAACCATCTACACCTACAAGAAAAGATACATTGGCAAGGCCCAGGAAGAAGTGATAGAATTTGCCAATGATGAATACTTGGTCATAGGCCTTGAATCCACAGAAAGCCTTAAAACCATGAGATACATGATCGTCGATGCCTTTACAGATGAGATTATCATCATAGGCAGCGATGTGCTTTTACTTCAGGATTATTTGTTCATCGTCTAATCACTATTGGAAATATGGAAGTATTAAAGTTTGATTATTTACAAACAATAAATTTTGCTATATATTAGACTTACAGGAGGTGTAAGATGATAAATGTAGAAATTTGTGCGGGTTCCCAATGCATGATGAATGGAGCTTCATCCATGCATGAAATGCTGGAGGAATTGGTAGAAGACCTAAGAGAGCAAGGGAATGATGTGGAAATAAAGCTGGGATTTACTAAATGTATGAAATTTTGCAAAACCGACAGCTCACAGACACCAGTCGTTAAGATAAACGATGAGATAATCAAAAGAGCTTCGGCTCCAGAAGTCATGGAAAAAATCATGGAGCTTGTCAAGTAGAAGGGAGCAATACATATGTTAGGTTTATTCACAGATGTTATCAGTATACGCAGAAAGGTATTTGCAGAAGTTGCATCATTTGCATTTGAGGACAGGCCTTTAAGTGACTTACCCAAGTCTTTGTACAATGTCATACCTGGTGAAGAAGCCACCTACAGGGGAGACATCTTTAAGGAAAGAGCCATTGTAGGCGAAAGGTTTAGGCTGGCCATGGGACTGGACGTTCGAAGCGCCGGAGTCTATGGGCCTATTACGGATGGGGTTGAAGAAGTGGACGTCGATGTAAGAATTTATGAAGCGCCCCTGATCAATGTCATCCCCTTTGCCTGCGAGGCCTGCCCGACCAAAACCTATGAGGTGACGGACCAATGCAGGAGATGTATCGGCCATCCCTGCCAGACCACATGCCCGGTGAACGCCGTAACCATTGACAAGAAAAAAGCCCATATTGATCAGGAAAAATGCATCAAATGCGGCAAGTGTAAGGATGTCTGCCCCTATGGCGTCATCATTATGTATGACAGACCCTGCGCCGTGGCCTGTGGCGTCAATGCCATTGGCAGCGATGAACTGGGCAGGGCCAAGATAGACCATGACAAGTGTGTATCTTGTGGAGAATGTATGCAGCACTGCCCTTTTTCTGCCATTGCAGACAAGTCCCAGATCTATCAATTGGCCAAGGCCCTAAAGACCAGTGACAACTTGTACGCCATCATCGCCCCGGCCTTTGTTGGACAGTTTGGACCCATGTCCAGGCCCGCCCAGGTATTTGAAGCCATTAAGAGGCTGGGATTCAAAAACGTTTTGGAAGTAGGAATCGGTGCAGACATTGGAACCATCCACGAAGCCCAGGAGTTTTTGGATGAAGTCCCTAACAAGGTCCCTTTTATGGGCACCAGCTGTTGTCCGTCCTGGTACAGCATGGTCAAAAAAATGTTTCCAGATCAGGCCAGGTACATATCCGACTCTGCCACGCCCATGATTGCAACGGCGGCCTTTATCAAAAAGGAACATCCGGATGCCAAGGTCGTCTTTATTGGTCCCTGCGTGGCTAAGAAGCTGGAAGCCCTGGAAGACAACACCAAGGACTATGTGGACTTTGTCATCACCTTTGAAGAGCTCTTTGGACTTTTCATAGCCAAGGGCATCGAGCCATCGGAAATAGAAACCGAGGAATGCATTGACCAGGCCTCCTCCATAGGACGGGGATTTGCCTCATCCGGTGGGGTGGCCCATGCGGTCAGCAAGGTAGCCAGTCAAATAGACCCAAGGGCAGTAGTAAAATACGAAGTTGCCAATGGCCTCCATGAATGCGTCAAGCTGATGAGGCTGGCCAAGGCAGGCAAAAAAGATGGCATGCTCCTGGAAGGAATGGGCTGCACAGGAGGCTGCATCGGCGGACCTGGAACCGTCATATCCGTAGCCCAGGCACAAAAAGCACTCAAGGAATTCCAAAGTGAAGCTTCTGCCGCCTTGTCCACGGACAACCAATACATCATGAATAAATAGCCCCATAAGAGCTTAAGATCTAAGGATTTTAGGCTCTTTTTATGATAAAATAATAGAAGCAAATGCTAACCACTAAAACAAGGAGTATTTATGAATTTATTTAAGATAAACAATCTTACAAAAACATACGGGGATAAGATGATATTTGACGATGTATCCCTTCACATAGGCTCTGAGGACAAAATCGGAGTTATAGGCGTCAATGGAGCGGGCAAGTCCACCTTGCTCAAAATCATTGCAGGGATCGATACCGGTGACAGCCAGGAAATCATCAAATCCAGCAATCTCACGGTGGAATACCTGGGGCAATCCATGGATCTGGATCCAGGATTGACCGTTTTGGAACAGGTATTTAAGTCAGACTCCCAGGTAGTTCGCCTGGTAGGAGAGTATGAAGGCGCCGTCGAAAAACTCTCCCAAAACCCAGAGGACAAAAATCTGCAAGACCAGATGATGAAACTGAGCAGTGAGATGGACCTGATGAACGCCTGGGGCCTGGAAAGTGAAGCCAAAAAAATCCTAACCCAGCTAAAAATCAGTGACTTTGACAAAAAAACAGGAGAGCTGTCCGGCGGCATGAAAAAGAGGGTGGCCCTGGCTGGCGCCCTGATACGCCCCTCAGATATACTGATTCTAGACGAGCCCACCAACCATATTGACAATGACACCATTGAATTTCTTGAGAATATCATCAAGAATCTCAAAACTGCCGTCATTATGGTCACCCATGATAGGTATTTTTTGGATAGGGCCATGAACACCATTTTAGAACTCAAAGATGCCAAGGCCTATAAATACACAGGCAACTATACAAAATACCTGGAAATCAAAGCTCAAAGAGAAGCTGACGAAAACATAATAGAAGAAAAAAAGCAAAAACTATACAAAAGTGAACTGGAATGGATCAGAAAAGGGGTAGAAGCCAGGCGAACCAAGCAAAAAGCCCGCAAAGAAAGATTTTATCAATTGGAAGAAGACCTGGACCAAAGATCCGAATCCTCCCTGAATATCAACATAAGCCAAGAAAGACTGGGCAACAAGATCATAGAAGCCCATCAGGTGTCCAAGGCATATGGGGACAAGGTCTTATTCAAAAACTTTACCTATACCCTGCAAAAAAATGACCGAATCGGGATCATTGGCGAAAATGGCAGTGGCAAGACAACCCTGCTCAACATCCTGGCAGGCAGGGTAGAGGCGGACACCGGAGATGTGGAAACGGGAGATACAGTCAAGATATGCTACTATACCCAGGAAAATGAAGAAGCCGATGAAAACCTAAGGGTCATAGACTATATCAAAAAAGAAGCGGAATATGTGTCCACAGGGGACGGCAAAAAAATAACTGCCTCCCAGATGCTGGAGAATTTTTTGTTTTCACCTAAAGCCCAGCAGACCCAAATTGGGAGAATCAGCGGCGGCGAAAGAAGGAGGCTCTATCTACTCAAGCTTCTGATGCATCCGTCCAATGTCCTCTTTCTCGATGAGCCTACCAATGACCTGGACATCGAAACCCTCAGCATCTTGGAGGATTACATCCATCACTTCCAAGGCCCCGTAGTGACCGTCTCCCACGACAGGTACTTCCTGGACAAAATCTGCAACAAAATATTTTTTATAAAAGATGGAGAAATCTCCTACTTCATGGGCAACTACGAGGACTTCCAAGAGCAGTACCAAGAAGAAGAAAGCGCCAAGATTTCTCCAGCAAAGCCCAAAGTATCCCAGGATCACCAGGCCCTTGAAGCCAAAGAGCAAGACAGGCCCAAAAAGCTAAGCTACAACCAGCAAAGGGAGCTGGAAGCCCTGCCCCAGGAGATTGAAGACCTAGAAAATGAGCTTAAAAAGACGGAAGATGAAATTAAAATAAGCGCAACAGACTTTGTTAAGCTCCAGCAGCTCACTGACAAAAAAGAAGAAGTGGAAAATTGGCTCCTGGAAAAAATGGAAAAACTGGAATTTTACGAAAATATGTAAATATACCTTGATATTTGGGGTATATATGCCACGACAGCTAAAATAGACCAAAGTCGACCAAGAAGATAAAACGAGGAGGAATAAATATGAAAAGAAAAAGATCCATGATATCCCTACTGATGGCATGTATGCTGATCAACCCCCTAGGCGCCTATGCTCAAGATGCCAAGGCAACAGCAGCGCAAGATTCAGCCATGCCCGGTAGCCAGTCTGAAATATCCAGCGAAAAACTCACCCAGATACTTACGGACCTCAAAAAACGACTGGTCATCAATGACCAAGGGGCGGACTTTAAATACTCCGTAGGACTGGACTATGGCCAAAACTACTACAACCTCACATGGACCCTAGACAGCCAAGTCCAAGAAGTGAGATATGGGGATGACAAAAATATCTATGCCTATAGCTACAACCCCAAAGCCCAGCCCTATAGGGAGGGAGAGCTGAAAAAACTGCCTCAGTACAGCAAATCTGAAGCCGAAACCATCGCCAAGGACTTTACCATGAAGGCCTTTCCTGTGGAGTACAAAAACTTTATCCTAGCAGATGAAACCAGTATCAGTGGGGGATACTACTATATTACCTTCAATTACGCCAGGGACAACATTAAAGCAGAAGGCATCAATGCCAGAGTGACCGTTGACGGCGTCACAGGCCAGGTGACCAGCTTCTACACAGACTACAACCCTAAGGCAGTCTTTGAGTCAGCCAAGGGCATAATCAGCCAGCAGGAAGCGCAAAACATCTATAAGAGTCAAATTGGTCTCAAAAAAATATATACCTATGAATACAATAGTAAGACGGGAAAAACAGAAAATGTCCAGCTGGTCTATGTGCCAGGTCTAGACAGCAGCTACGCGATTAATGCCAAAACCAAACAAGTGGAAAGAATACCTTTTTACATGGAAAGGGGAGGAATGGGAGGCGCTGATGCCATGCAAGGCGCCAAAGAAGAGAGCCTGACCCCTCAGGAGCAAAAAGAAATTAAAGCAAAAGCAGGCCTTAAAACCATGGAAGAAGCCAAAGCTGCAGCCATGAGCCTAAATTTGATGGACAAAGACACCAAGCTGACCAGCTCCAGCCTCTACGAAAGACAGTATTCTGATATTCCATATATATGGTCCATGAGCTTTATCAAAGAAGATCAGAGAATGGGTGTGGAGCTAGATGCCAAAACCTTAGGCCTAGTATCTTGGTATGGTAATATCAACTACGACAACCAGCAAAACATAAGCGACAAGATGATCCAAGACGCCATGGCAGCTGGAGATAAATTTGCGGCCCAGTATGCCAGCAAATATAGCGGCAAGGTCCAGTTAAATAAAAAAGAACTGACAGATATGATCGGCAGCAAGTCCAGCACCATCAACCTAAACTACACCAGATTCGAAAAAGACGGCTATATCATGGGAGATGGAATCAACATGACCTATGATCTAAACACTGGCAAGATAGCAGGCTTTAACCTGAACTGGACCCAGATCCAGCTACCGGACTACAAAAGCTTTGCAGATGAGGGCAAGGTACTGGATAAAATATTTACACAAAATAAAATAGAGCTAAGCTACAAACCATTCTTCAACGAAATCACCCAAAGTTATGACCTAAAGCTCTACTATAGCGCAACAGAAAAGCCCAATCTGCCCCTGATGTTTTCAGCCATTACAGGAGAGAGAATCATCTCCCCAGTACAGGTGGACAAGATAAACTACAGCGATATAGACCAAAGCCGATACCAAAATGAAATCAATGCTCTGTCCAATCTAGGCATTGGCTTTACCGGCGGCAAACTCCTGCCAAAAAATGCCATCACCCAAAGGGAGTATCTGGATTTACTTCTTCAGACAAAAAATTACTATTACGATATCCAGCCAAGGACAGGGGATGACAAAAAAGACAACCAAAAATATATTGACGCAGGCCTGCTCCTGCCAGGGGAAACCGCCAGTGATAAGGTGATTACTCGCCAAGAAGCCGCAAAATATATGGTAAGAGCGGCGGGCTACGAAAAAATTGCTAAAAATCCAGAGATCTTTACCAGCACTCTGCCAGACCTTAATGAAGTAGACAAGTCCTATAAAGGCTATGTGGTTATCGCCACGACCCTCAAATTTTCCGACACAGGAACAGGCAGCAAATTTGCTCCAAAAGCCAATGCCAGCAGAGAAACTGCCCTCAAAATGATTTATAATTATCTTGCTTTACAATAGGGTTTACGGTATCATTGTTCTAATGAGACTAAAAAGTAAGAGTGTAAGTGAAAGGTGGTAGGAATATGAAATCAAGTGATGTTAGAAAAATATTAAAATCAAAAATGCCAATTGAAGAGAAAAAAAGAATTCTGGATAAAGAATTTTCTAAACCTGCAACTGGGAAAGTGTTAGCTGGTGTAGCGGTGGTTGCCGTTGTGGCAACAGGCGTTACAAAACTTGTGTCTGATAAGATTAAAGAAAAGAAAATGATAAAAGAAATTGAAGAGCAAGAAGAAGCAGAATTTTGGGACTCCTACTATGAAAACTACGATTTGGACCCGGAGGAACTGGAAATAGAAAATGAATTTGCCTTCAACGAAACCCTGCCTCCAGCGGAGGATTTTGAAAGAGAATTCGAACAAGAAGACTAAAAAAAAGAGTACGCCATTGAAAAACATGGTGTACTCTTTTTTAGAAATCCTTAGACATTATCAGGGTTCTATTGACAGTACCAGTAATAAATATTAAAATAGAGTTATGTTTTCAAAACATAAGAAGAAATAATGAAAAAGTAAAAAAAAACAAAATGAGGAGGTGAACAAAATAGGACTCAATCTGATACAAATAATGGTAGGCGCCCTAATGATGGTAATTATTGCAATAATTGCTGCATTTGCGGGATATATGTACCGAAAGAAAATAGCTGAAGGAAAAATCAATGATGCCCAGTTAGTTGCACAAAGAATCATATCTGATGCAGAAAAAGAATCGGAAACCATCAAAAAAGAAAAGTTGGTCGAAGCCAAAGAAGAAGCCCACAAACTTAGGGGGGAAGCTGAAAAGGAATATAAAGAGAGACGCCTTGAAGTACAAAAGTTTGAAAAGAGAGTTCTTCAAAAAGAAGAAACCTTGGATAAAAAAATCAGTCAAGTTGAAGAAAAAGATGCAAGGTACAATGACAAGTTTAGAAAACTAGAAGACAAAGAAAACAAGATCAACGAACTGGTAGAGGCCCAGCAGACAAAGCTTGAAGAAATATCCGCCTTAACCCTAGAGCAGGCTAAGGAGCAAATTCTGATGACAGCAGAAAAAGACGTCAGACAGGATATGGCTGTGATGATCAAAGATCTAAACACACAAGCCAAGGAAGAAGCAGAGAAAAAAGCCAGGGAAGTGGTATCCTACGCCATTCAAAAATGCGCAGCGGACCATGTGGCTGAAACAACAGTATCTGTTGTAACCCTTCCAAATGACGAAATGAAGGGTAGAATTATTGGTAGAGAAGGAAGAAATATAAGAACCCTGGAAAATCTTACGGGAGTCGACTTTATCATAGACGACACACCAGAAGCAGTTGTTCTTTCAGCCTTTGATCCAATCCGAAGGGAAGTGGCAAGGATAGCCCTTGAAAAACTGATCTCCGACGGAAGAATACATCCGACAAGAATCGAAGAAATGGTTGAAAAAGCCAAATTGGAAGTAGAGACCATTATCAAAGAAGAAGGTGAGAAGGCAACCTTTGAAACAGGTGTTTATGGCCTTCATCCAGAACTGATCAAATTACTAGGAAGACTCAAGTACAGAACAAGCTACGGTCAAAATGTACTAAAACACTCAATCGAAATATCCCATTTATGTGGAATTATGGCTGCGGAAATTGGGGCAGATCCAAAACTTGCAAAAAGAGCCGGACTCCTTCATGACATAGGAAAAGCTGTGGATCATGAAATGGAAGGCACTCACATCGAAATAGGAATGGATTTGCTTAGAAGATATAAAGAATCCAAAGAAGTAATACATGCGATGTCAACCCACCACGGGGACTACGAACCACAAACCGTTGAAGCAGTCCTTGTGACAGCGGCTGATGCTATCTCAGCTGCCAGGCCAGGAGCCAGAGGCGAAACCCTGGAATCATACATCAAGAGACTACAAAAACTAGAAGAAATAGCCAACTCCTTTGAAGGCGTTGAAAAATCCTATGCCATACAAGCTGGTAGAGAAGTCAGAATCATGGTTAAACCTGAAAACATTAATGATGCGACTCTTCCGCTTATTGCTAGGGAAGTGACAAAGAGAATCGAAAGTGAAATGGAATACCCAGGACAGATCAAAGTAAACATCATAAGAGAAACCAGGGCCATCGATTACGCAAAATAAGCACAGAAGAAGTTGTAAGCAGACCATGTTTGTTTACAACTTTTTTGACGAGGGGAAGTATGGAAGCGAAAAAAAGAATAGATGAACTAGTAGAAAAATTAAATTATTACAATGAAAAATACTATGTAGAGAATATCAGTGAAATCAGCGACTATGAATTTGACGCCATGATGGGGGAGCTTGCCCAATTAGAAACAGAAAATCCGCATCTCCAAAGAGAGGATTCTCCCAATCGCCTCGTAGGGGGCCGGGCAGGTGAAGGCTTTGCGCCCTACATCCACCGGGCGGCCATGCTGTCCCTTAGCAATGTCTTTAGCAAAGAAGACTTGGTGGATTTTGACAGAAGGGTCAGAAGCGTGGCTCCAGATGTAAAATATACGGTGGAATATAAGATAGACGGCTTGTCCGTTTCCCTGGAATACAGCCAGGGAGAGTTTGTGAGGGGGGGAACCAGGGGAGACGGTGAAGTAGGAGAAGACATCACCCGAAACCTCATGACCCTAAAGGACATTCCCAAGCGAATCAGTTACCAAGGGGACCTGGTCATAAGGGGAGAAGTGTATATAGCCAAAAAAGCCTTTGAAAAAATGAATCAGGAGCAGGAAAAAAATGGCTTGCCCCTTTTTGCCAACCCTAGAAATGCGGCGGCTGGCTCCCTGAGACAGCTAGATCCCAAGATAACTGCCAAGAGGCCTCTTTCCATATTTATCTTTAATATGGAAAGCCAGATTGAAAACTTGACAGACCATCGGGAGCAATTGGACTTTTTGGAAAAGCAAGGCTTTAAGGTCAGTCCCTTCAGGGAAGTCTATGACAATGTAGAGGACATATGGCAGGCCATCCAGATAGCTGGAGAAATCAAGGACCTTTTGGACTACGAAATAGACGGCATCGTCATCAAGGTCAGTGAACTAGATGACCGGGAAAATCTGGGAGCCACTGCCAAGAGCCCTAGGTGGGCCACCGCCTACAAATTCCCCCCAGAGCAAAAGAAGACCACCATACTGGATATAGAAGTCCAGGTAGGCAGAACGGGAGTCCTTACCCCGACGGCTATCTTGGAGCCTGTGCTCATATCCGGCAGCACCGTTGCCCGGGCAACTCTGCACAATCAGGACAACATCGATGCCAAGGACATCAGAATAGGCGATCAGGTCATCATCCAAAAGGCTGGAGAAATCATACCCGAGGTGGTTAGGGTCATCAAGGAAGAAAGAAGCGGAGATGAGCAAATCTACCACATTCCCCTCCTGTGCCCAGAATGCGGAACAAGGGCCATAAGAGAAGAAGGGGAGGTTGCCTACAAGTGCCTGAACATCTCCTGCCCAGCCAGAATAAAGCGTTCCCTGATTCATTTTGCCTCCAAGGGAGCCATGGATATCGATAACTTGGGAATATCCATCGTGGGCAGGCTCTATGACAACAATCTAATCCATTCAGTGGATGACATCTACCGCCTAAAAAAAGAAGACCTCTTGACCCTGGAAGGCTTCAAGGAAAAATCATCTCAAAACCTGATAAACGCCATAGAGGATTCAAAAAACAGGGAACTCTACCGGCTAATCTTTGGCCTGGGGATTGACTTTATTGGAGAAAAAGCGGCCAAGGTTTTGGAAAAAAACTTTAATAGCTTAGACGAGATTATAGGGGCCAGTCATGCGGAGCTGATGCAGCTACCAGACTTTGGCCATAGAATGGCAGAAAGCCTAGTGGATTTTTTTGCAAATGAAGAAAACCTAGCCATGATAGAGAACCTAAAAAATCTGGGAGTGAACACTCTATCCAAAGACACCAGTGAGGGAAGTCTATTTAAGGGTATGCGATTTGTCCTAACAGGCACCTTGCCAAGCTTAAAGAGGACAGAGGCCAAGGCCATGATCGAAAACAACGGTGGAGAGGTATCTGGTTCTGTCAGCAAAAAAACCACCATGGTCCTGGCTGGAGAAGATGCTGGGTCAAAATTAGACAAGGCCAAGGACCTAGGCATCCCCATTATCACTGAAGAAGATTTTTTGAATCTCTTAAAAAACATGGATAAACAATAA
>RCMY010007631.1_pt1 | contig 15452 bp, 16 predicted proteins | sample 2041341 | NCBI WGS metagenome assembly RCMY01 (sample SAMN09708234, study PRJNA481090) | Marine sediment metagenome, whole genome shotgun sequencing project.
AGCAAGATCGACAAGCCGTTCGATACAGCCCTGATCCACACGATCCGCAATACCGGGTATTCGATGCATGGACCGCGGTAACGTTCTTTCGGGCTCGGCGTTTTCTGCGGTCCTCATGTCGGCTGTGGCGTTTCTGATCATGCTGATTACGGTCGGTTTCCTGACACATGGCTACGTCGATCGAAGCATAACCGACGAGTTTCGCGAAGATATTCAGGCGCGATGGATGCTGTTCGCTGCCGACTATCAGGACGAAGGCGTTGGTGCTCTTGCCGAGTTGATCGAAAGCGCTGCAGCGTTCACGGCGCAGGGACAGCGTGCCGTTGGGTTGTTTGATGCACAAGGGCGACCGATCGCGGGAAACATCCTGTCGCGTCCGGAGGCGACCGGATGGCAACTGGCCCCGCTTGATGTTTCTGCAACGGCGGCGCCGGATCGCACCCAAGGGCGCAGGGACGATTTCCTCTATCGCAGCGGCCCGCTTGATGAACATACGCTGGTCGTCGGTCAGCGGATGGACCGCATGACGTTGACCAACCGCGCCATGTTCCGGACGCTGGCCATTACCGGGTTCGTCGTTGTCCTGACCATGTTGGGCGCTGGCTATTTCTTCAGCCGCCAGAGCCAGCGCAAGCTGGAAGCGCTGGAGGAGATTTTGGCACGGGTATCGGAAGGTGACACGGCCGCGCGGATGGCCCTGTCGGCGAAGAATGACCAGATTGACCGGATCGCCCGACGGATGAATGCACATCTGGAAACGCTGTCACGGCTGACGATTTCGACGCGCGCCACCGCGGCGGCCGTGGCGCATGATCTGAAGTCGCCGCTGGCGCGCGCTTACATGGGACTCGGGCGCGCACTTGCGCGGGTCGAGGCCGGAGAGGATCCGCGCGCCGAGATCGAGGATACGCAGACTGAGCTGGAGGGAATGAACGGAATTTTCGACAGCTTCCTGCGGCTTTCGCAGATCGAGGCGGGCGCCGATGGCGCGCAGTTCGCAGAGGTCGATCTGGGCGCGCTGCTGGACGATCTGGCCGAGACCTATCAGATGGTAGCCGAGGATAACGGGCAGAGCTTGATTTACGAACGCTCCGATGTGGATGCGTTCAATATGTCCGGTGACGCCGCTTTGCTGCAACAGATGGTCGTCAACCTGCTTCAGAATGCGGTGACGCATGGGGGCGATGGCAATGAAATCCAGCTTCGGCTGGACAGCGTCGATGATCACATTCGTCTGACAGTGTCCGATAGCGGGCCGGGCATCCCTGATGGTGCCCGCGAGGCTGTGTTCGAACCGTTCTACCGGCTCGACCCCAGCCGCAGCAAACCGGGCAGCGGTCTGGGGCTTGCGCTCGTTCGGGCGATTGCCGCGCGGCATGGCGCTCGCATCACACTGTCCGGCAACGCACCGGGACTACGGGTAATTGTGGAGTTCCCGACCTGACATTGCCGAAATGCCAAGTGTGACAATAGAATAAAGGGCAGCAGGATTATCCGCCGCCCGCATTTTACCCATAAGTTACTCGCCGAGGATCTTCCTGACTTCGGCAGCGCGTGCGCCTTGGCGTCGCTTTCCCTGAAAGACCTTCGCGATCACCGAAAGTTGCGCTGACGTCAGTGTGTCGATCTTTGGCGCCTCCATACAAATGCTCTGGGTATCGCCCTATTTTTAACCGGGCTAATTCATAAAACTCACGCGGCCATTCTCATTTTCCGGGCGGATGTGATGCCGCAGATGCCGGATGGAATCGTTTCACAGGATCGGCGAGCCGAGCCTGAAAAGGCTCTCGACAGTGCGCCGGGCGAGGGTTGCTGTGGGACAGCCTTCGGGGGCCTCGGCGAGCAACGCTTCGGCCCACTGCCGCAAGGCATCGATGTCGGGCGCGCTAAGGAGCAGTGCCATGATCTCGAAATTCAGCAGCAAACTGCGCGCGTCGAAATTCGCAGAACCGGTGAAGGCCAGATCGTCCGCCAGGATTGCCTTCGCATGAACCATCTGCGGATGGAGGTGAATGTGGCATCCGGCACGTTCGAGCTCGCGCAGCCAAGCGCCGCGGGCCAAGTCGGCAAACCGCTGGTTCGATCGTGCCGGAACCACGATGCGCACGTCCACGCCACGCCTTGCTGCAATGGATAGCGCCTCGGAAAGTGTTGGGGTCGGAAGGAAGTAGGGTGTCACGATCCGGATGTGCGATCTGGCAGAGTGAAAGGCAAAGACCAACGCATCATGCAGCGGATCCTCGGCCACATCCGGACCGGAGGGAACAAGCTGCAGAACGCAATCGCCCATTGGATCAGGCGTGGGCATCTTTGCGTCCGCCGTCTTTCCCCGTGTGGCGCTCCAGTCGGAGCGGAAGATATCCGCGTAGGCCGAAACCGCCGGTCCCTCGATGGCAAAGGACAGATCTCGCCACCTGTCCACGCCCCTTTCGGGATCGAGATATTGGCTGGCGACGTTGCGGCCGCCGGACCAGACCCGGGCACCGTCTACGATGACCATTTTGCGATGGTTCCGCAGGTTCAGATGTCCGCCGGTCGGTCCGTGAAGCAGCGGCGAGTACAGCCGGACTTCGCCGCCGGCAGCGCGCAGATCGCGCAGACCGGCCCGGGGTCTTTTCAGGCTGCCGATCGAATCGAGGATCACGCGAACACTCACGCCATTTCTTGCCTTGTCCGCAAGGGCGGCGCAGAAGGCGTGGCCGATACTGTCGTTGCCAATGATATAAAGAGTCGCGTCGATGGAAGTTTCGGCGTTTTCAATCATCTCCAGAAGCGCAAACCATGCCTCATCGCCGCCGGTCAGCAGGGCAAAGCGATTGCCGCCTGTTGCCGCGGCAACACCGTAACGCCACAGCATCCGGTCGATCTGGGAGGCAGCGAAACCAGAGCCTGCCGGGGCGGGCGCAGGATTGGTTCGGGGCAATAAGAGCTGCTTTCGGAATCCCATTGCAAGGAAAAGCGGGATCGCGAGGTAGGGCACAAGGACCAGAAACATCAACCAGGCCAGTGTCGCCTGTGGGCTGCGCCCTTGCTGAAGGATGATGGCGGCGCTCACCGTCACGAGCAGACCGACGAGAACGATCAGCAAATGTGTTTCGGGCCATCCCATTCTATCGCACCCGAGCGGCGGCCGCACCTTTTGGTGAGCGTTGAAGTATCAGCACGACTGGCAGCATGGCGAAGGCGGCGATGCCGGTCAACCAGAACGCATCCTGAAAGGCCAGCATGCTGGCTTGCGGCTGCACCTGCCGGCGTCTGCGGATCAAGGCCCAGCGGCGCGAGATAGACGCCGACCGCCGGGTTGAAAGGCGTGATGCCAGCCGCAAGTGCCGCGTTGTGAAACTGCATCCGGCTGGCCACTTGCCAGCCCCCAATGGCAATTCCGATGGATGAGCCGATTGATCGCGTCACGCCGCAAATACCAGCGGCTTCGTCCTGCCAGTCCTGGCCGATGTTCTGGAAGGCGAGCGTTGACATGGGAACGAAGAAGAGTCCCATTCCAAGGCCCGAGATGACGCCCGGCCAGGCCAGATTCCAGAATCCTGCCGTCAGGTCGAGCCAGCCGAGCATGACGTTTCCCAACCCCGTCAGGATCAGCCCAATCGCAACCAACATACGCGGATCGAACCGACCGACCAGGACCGCGCCGGTCAGGACCATCGACGCGCCCGCCGCGATACCGCGCGGCATGAAAAGATAACCGGATTCAAGGACCGGGTAGCCGGTAACCGCTCCGTTGCTACCGCCTGCCTGTTTTCGGCGTAATGGGCTAAGACACGTGCATAGCGACGTCGTTAGCGACGTCTTATGCGGGGTCTGCAATGCGTGGTGAAATTCTTGGGTTGGAGCGGCGACGCTTCTGGCGTGATGAGGACAAGCTCGAGATCATCACATCGGTAGGGATTGGCAGGGCAACGGTGACGCAGGTGGCGCAGCGCCACGAGGTGACCCGTCAGCAGATTTACAAATGGCGGCACGAGCTGAAGAAGAAGGGTCTTTGGTCGCCTGAGGCCGGGGCGCTCTTTTTCCCGTTGGATATTCCGGTCACGGCCGGGGTTCCGGTGCCGCAGCCCGCAGTCGTTGAGAAGCCGCCCACGACTGCGGTCGAATTGCGCGTGCGGGATGGCCGCAGTTTGCACTTTGACAGCGCCATAGACCCGGTTGCGCTGACGTCCCTGATCCGAGCGGTGGAAGCCGCATGATCGGGCCTGGGACGGGTGTTCGGGTGTATCTGGCCTGCGGTGTGACGGATATGCGAAAGGGGATCGCGGGGCTGGCGGCACTTTCCCAAGACGTGCTGCGTCAAAAACCCGCCAATGGGGCGGTGTTTGCGTTCAGGGGGCGACGTGGTGACCGGCTGAAGTTGCTTTACTGGGATGGCCAAGGATTTTGCCTATATTACAAGGTGCTGGAGCGTGGCCGTTTCCCGTGGCCAAGCGCCCAAGACGGGGCGGTGCGCCTGACCTCTGCGCAGCTCGCGATGCTCTGGGCCCCTCTCGCGCATGCTGGCATGCGCTGCCGGGCAGCGGGACATCGATTGGCGGCGCCCGGATTGGGGCGCTCCGCCCGCACGCGTCGGCTGATTTAGCGTCCGTATTTACGTTATTTATATGGTGCTCTGGCCTGATTTTTGGTAGTCAGGCGCATGTCAAAACATGTCGAAAACCTGCCAGATGATCCCGCCGTCTTGAAGGCGATGATCGCGGCTTTGCAGGCGGAGAACGCCAAGATCTCGGCCACGCTGCGTGTCCACGATCAGCTGGTTCAGGCGTCACGCTGAAAGCGTGCCTCTGGCACGACGTTTACGGATCGCCAAGTTGCAGAAAGTGGCCTTCGGCAAGTCCTCTGAAAAGGTCGAACGTGAGATCCCCTCTCGGGACATTGCTACGCAATACCCTGCCGGGCAGTGGAGCAGCTGGAACTGGCGCTCGAAGATCTACTGGTTGCCGTGGCCGAGGGTGATGAGGCACCCATCGACGAAGGGCAGAATGAACCGTCGCCGGAGAAGCCCTCTGCGCCCGCGCTGCGCCGTCGCCCGCGTGTCTCGGATGGAACTCTGCGCGAGCGCCGTGAGCTTGATCCTGGCACCTGCTGCCCCGACTGTGGCGGGGATTTGCGCATCACGCCAGAGGCGTGCATATTCAGTGACGCACCTTTGGTGCGATGGGCGAGGATGTCAGCGAATTGCTGGACATGATCGCGGCCCAGATGAAGGTGGTGCAGATCGCCCGGATCAAGAAGTCCTGTCGTCGCTGCGAAAAGATGGTGCAGGAGCCCGCGCCAAGCCGTCCGATTCCCGGCAGCATGGCAGGCCCGAACTTGCTGGCGCATGTGCCCCCTCTCGGCGATGCGAGCATCGCCTGCCGGTCAACGGGTCTCGAAATTCGACGACCATCTTCCCTTATATCGCCAGCACGAGATCTTTGCGCGCATGGGAGCCGACATCCCTGAAACAACACTGGTTGGCTGGTGCGGTCGCGCCATGAAGACCCTGTCGCCGCTGATCGAGCGCATTGAGGCCGACATCATGGGCAGCGACCTGCTGCACGCAGACGATACACCGATCCGGGTGCTGGACCGCTCAAGGCGCGACAAAGGGCTTGGCAAAGGTGTGAAGCAAGGCCGGATCTGGGCCTATGTGCGTGACCAGCGTCCCTGGGCGGGTTCTACGCCACCCGGGGCCGTCTATCGGTTCGCGCCAGACTGGAAGGAAGAGCACGTTCTCAGCCATCTGGCCAATGCCCGCGGCATCCTTCAGGCCCCCTCTCGTGGTTAGGCAAGCCACTGCCGGGCAATGGACGGCTACAAAGGCTATGCCAAGCTCTATGAGCCCGAACCTGATGGTACGCCGGGTTTGTGCGAGGCGGCCTGTTGGGCCCATCTGCGGCGCGACTTCCACGACTTCTGGACATCGACCAAATCGGAGATCGCCCGCGAAGCACTCGACCGGATCGGCAAGCTCTATGACATCGAGCGCGACATCAACGGCCAGCCAGCTCACATCCGTCACGCCGCGCGCCAAAAGTTGAGCCAGCCCAAGGTTACGGCCTTCTTTGCCTGGTCCGAGCAGCAGCTCCTGCGCATTCCGGGCAAGAGCGATCTGGCAAAGGCCTTCCGTTATGGTCTCAGTCGGCAGGAGGCCTTCAACCTGTTCCTGACTGACGGGCGTGTGGCCATCGACAACAATCCTGCCGAGCGCGCCCTGCGGCCGATTGGAATCGGACGAAAAAACTGGCTCTTCGCCGGGGCCGATACTGGGGCGGAAACTCTCGCGCGTGCCATGACGATCATCGAAACGGCCAAGCTGAACGGCCTCGACCCGCAGGCTTACCTCGCCGACATCCTCGACCGTATTCATGATCACAAGATGAACAGGCTGGATGAATTGCTGCCGTGGAATTGGGCGCCGCTGGTCAACCCGCAAGCCCAGGCCGCCTGATGGCTGCCATCACGCAGTTTTACATGATCGACGAGGTAGCCCGCATGCTTGGCGAGGACCCGGAAATGCTGGAAGCAATCGTCAGCAACGACGACAACCTCAGCTACGGCAACATCGTCAGCGTCCATACGGGAACGGATGAGGCCATCACGGCCGTCACCGGTCATGGAATCGAAGAGTTGCGCGAAATGATCCTCGACGCCCGACGCTCCCCTCAAGAATGGCAGAACTTCCTCGAAGACTTCGTGTCAGAGACATCATTGCCCGCGTCAAGGACAAAGGACCGCGGTAGCAACCGAGCGGTTACGGAAGAACGTCTCGCCGTAGAAATGCTGCCAATACGGGTTCTCGGCCCACCGAGCCACCACCGCCTCATCCGAGAGCGCACAGACATGTTGAAGATACAGCAGCCCGTCCACTAGACGGGGCGAGGTCGCCGGGCGACCGGTATGGGACGGAAAGAACCCGAGCCATTCCCGCTCGAAAACATCCCAGTCGATCAAGGCTTCCAGCTTCACTAACTCATGCCGCGCATGTCGATCATCTCGACCAATCGGGCGCGCAGGAGATCGTCTTGGTCCGGGGGCAGCTTTCTCGCCTTCATATCATGGCTCAAAATTGCAGGGTTCCTGCCGAGGTAATACCAAACCTTGCATTTATGGCCCAACCAAATCGGACCGTTTATCGACAAAATAAGATGCCTACTGATTGTGCAGGACGGACTAAATTGCGCTGGGACTAGATCGGTGCCGAGATAATGCACCGATGGAGTCCGATGAACACCACGCCCAGACCAATAATGGTCGAAAAGGCAAAGGCGCTCCAAGGGGCCTTGGACTGCATCCAACTGGCGGGTACGGAGAACGCTAGTGACATGCCCGCCATGCCTATTATCGACCCACATCCAAATATCACCACATAACCCAAGGCTTGCCACGTTGTCGAAAGCGATGTTGCAGCCAGTAATACGATGAGAGCTGCGGATCCGGCGACGCCATGTACCAGTCCGACCAAAAGAGGCAGCAGCGCATGCTTGGATACTGGCGCTTTGTGTTCGTGGGTATGCGTCGCCGGTGCATCTTCTGTATGGCGGTGGGCGTGAATGTGTAAGCGCCTGTCCTCGTGTTTATGGAAGTGGCTATGAACCTGCTTTTTGCGGGCCGTTTGAATTGCACGCACTCCCAATACAATCAGCATGATGCCGACACCGAATTCCATCCAATGCGACATGCTATCCGAGATCGAAAATTCACCGACCAAAACGATTAACACTAACGTTAGAAGTGCAAGTGTGTGTCCAAGTCCCCAAGCGCATCCTTGAGTGATCGCTTTTAGACGTGACGTGGTGTTGCGCGAAATCGCAGCGACAGCTGCCAGATGGTCGCCTTCCAGCGCGTGCTGTATCCCCAGCAGAAATCCCAACGCAAATATCGAAATCATGGGCCATACCTTCCGTCACATCTGCACACGGACAAGTTCCGCGTGTCGGACAATGTGATATATTGTTGATGGGTCAAGCTTTCAGAAATGACTTAGTATCCCGGCCGTTTCGACCGGCCGGGATAGGCGCTATTCGTCCCGCATCACTTCGGCGCGGTGGCCAATCTTTCCGTTCTTGATCATCGCGCTCAGTGCATCGAGGATCACACGCGTGGCCAATTGAGAGGTGTTGTCATTGACGTCGTAGGGAGGCGCCACTTCGACGACCTCCATTGCGCAAAGACCTTCACCGGCAATGATGCGAACCATCTCAAGCGCTTCGCGTGGCGTGAAACCGCCCGGCTCGGGCGAGCCTGTGCCCGGTGCATAGCCTGGGTCAATGCTGTCGATATCAAAACTCATGTAGACTGCATCGCAGCCGTCCCAAGCAAGTTCAAGCGCGCGCTGGGCGGTCTTCACAGGTCCCATATCTTCGAAATCGCGCATGGTGATCACACTGGTACCGCGATCGCGCGCCACCTCAGAGCCTGGTCTGTTGCCATACCATCCGCCAATGCCGATCTGCACAAGGTTCTTGGGTGGACAGTTTGAAAGACCATAGTCGTGCAAGTGGTGGTGATGCTGATGCGCCTTCGAGTGATCGACGCTCTCGTGGTTATTGGTGGCCCAGTACCAAGGCGTCGTATGCATCCGTTCGTCCATGTCGATATCTTGCGTGTCGAGATGGCGATCAAAATGGATAATTCCGACATTGCCTTTTATGTTTTGCGCCACTCCGCGAACGTTCGGGTAACCAAGGCTGTGATCCCCGCCCACAATAATGGGAAACACCCCGGATTTATAGATATGGCTAATCGCCATGGTGACCTGGTCGAAGGTCTTTTCGATGTTGCCAGGGATAACAAACACATCCCCAGCGTCGCAAATATCGAGCTCTTCAAAGATATCAACAGCACCATCGACGCAATATCCATCATAAAGCGCCGAGATTCTCCGTACGCCCTGAGGCCCAAAGCGCGCGCCCGGTCGATATGTTGTGCCAGTATCGAAGGGAACGCCCACAAAGGCGGCTTCGTAATCGCCCACCTTACGAATATCTTCGCAATATGGGGTTTTCATGAATGTGTTGATTCCTGCAAAAGCAGGAAGATGCCCACGGCTGAACAATGAGATAGAGCGGTCGTTGATCGACTTGGCAGCTTCAAGCCCAAGTTCCAGACCTCGTTCAATTTCGCGTTGTTGTTTGGTTTGCGAGATGCGGGCAAGCGTTTTCAGATTGCGGTTGCCCTCAAATTCGTCAGATGTGTTGTCTGCCATTTTTTATCCTTCTCTTTCATGAATTAGCTTGGGCGTCGCAGTCAGGCGCCGTCGCCCAAAAATGCGGAGCGATTATTTGCTAAGGCGGCCGATCCACGCGTTCGAGTTGTATTTTTCGGCGTAACCTTCGGCATCCAAAGCTTCGATAATGCTTGAATCCAAACCCTCTTCCGCAGGAGCCGTGGACTCCACGACTTCTGCCTCGACATAGACGTTGCCGAAAAGATCCCAGGTCGCCGGCAGGTAGCCCGCTTCGCAGTCCGGAGCACCGGCAAACAGTTTTGCGCCCCATCCACTTGGTTCCCCGGTCGGTTCCGGCGATCCCTCGGGCAGACTCTGACAGACAGGTTTCGCATCGCCAGTGTTGAAAGCGCCTAGATTTTGCTCAAGATTTAGCATGATCGCGCCTTGCTGTGTCGTCTCGACATCTTCAATGGCCCAGTCGAGATTGCGGGCGATAATCTCGTTGCCCTCTGCTGGGTTTTCTTTCCACCAATTGACGGCTTCGAACCATGCACGCACCAGTTCTTTTGCGGTTTCAGGTTTTTCAGCCAGCCACTTATCATTGCAACCCAAGGCGTCTGATATAAGGCCACGTTCCCAAGTGCGGTCCGTGAAACTGGTTTTAAAGACATGGGAGTCGCTGCGCTTTTGTGATTGGGTCGAGAAAGGGACATAGTTTACGTCAATATCCAACCCACCGCTGGCAAAAGCCGCCGCGCTGTCTTGTGGCAGCATGATACGGTGATCCATTGCGTCAAGCGGGATGTTATTCGCTTTGAGCGTTAGCAACATCCACATATGGTTCAAAAAGGCGAAATCGGCGCCGTAAACTTTTCCCGGAAAGTCCTCGATCGTTTGAATTGAGTCATCTACAGTCATTTGATCCAGCCCGAACGACATGTCGGGGATCGCAATTACCTTAATTGGAACGCCGGCGCCGCGGGCCACAACCATACTATCTAATGTATTCATCATGCACGGCACCGTCCCGGAGGTTAATGCGGCATTTTTCGAAGTAATGTCTTCGATAACTCGGACATTCAGGTTGATGTCCTTCGACATCTTCTTTTCTTGCACGATATACCAAGGTGCATAAGGTGAGAACGAAATGATTGCGATATCCACATCTTCAGCAGCGTGAACCGGCGTCATCACTATGGCCGCAACGCAGGCCGCGCCGAGTGTTCCTTTTATCTGTTTTCTTAAAAGCATTTAAACTTCCCCCTGATTGTGCGCTCGTAGGCACCTTTTTACGCGGCAGCAGATGCCACGATTTCTTCGCGCATCATTGCAAACAACTTACGTTCCATTTGTGCGTACCCTTCCTGATCGAACATCTCTTCTTTTTGCACAAAGCGTTTGCCTTTTTTGAATTCCATCTGGATGTCGTCTTTTACCCGTCCCGGATTGCGCGTGAAAAATACAATGCGGTCCGCGAGGTAAATGGCTTCCTCGATATCGTGGGTTACGACGATCACGGTCTTCTTCTCGCGCTCGATCACTTCGACCATCATCTCCTGCATCTCCCAACGCACCTGCGCGTCAAGCGCACCAAACGGTTCGTCCATCAGGATTATTCGTGGATTCTGCGCCAAAGTCCGAGCTATTGCGACACGCTGCTTCATGCCGCCCGACAGGCTGCTAGGATAGCTGTCCGCAAATTTTTCTAGATGCACGAGTTTCAACATGTCTTGTGAAGTTTGATCGCGCTCTTCCTTTGGAACGCCTATAACCTTCATTCCATATTCAATATTTTTCTTTGCGGTTAACCAAGGGAAGGATGTGTAAGCCTGAAAGATCATTCCGCGGTCGGGCCCTGGTCCGACGATCTGATCGCCGAACGTTTCCAAAGTACCCTGTGTCGGTCGCTCCAGCCCGGAGATTAGCCGCAGCATCGTCGTCTTCCCACAGCCGGATGGCCCAATAAATGCGACGACTTCGCCTTCGTAGATATTCATCGAAACATTTTGGAGTGCGGTGAAGGTACCTTTCACATAATTCTTGCCTACGCCTTCAGCAAAAACTGCGACCCTACTGGATTCAATATTCATGGTTCAAACCTTTTTCTTGACGTTCCATGGGAATAGAATGCGTTGCAATAGTCGGAACATCATATCCGTCAGCACGCCGAGCACTCCAATCATAAAGATGCCTGCCATAATCGTATCGACGTTAAGAAATCGTCCGGCGCGCATCATGACTGCGCCAATGCCGTCCTTAGCACCTACAATTTCGGCAATAACGAGATACGTCCAACCCACTGCTATCATCGTGCGCATGCTATCAATGATCGCGGGCATTGAAGCGGGAACTACGATCTCAAGTATGATCCGTTTGCGTGTGGCACCCATTGTCAGCGCAGCTTCGGTATATTCGCGTTGCACAGCCTCAGTATTGTCGAGCACCATGGCAATGAGGAAGAACACGACACCGAGGAAAAGCAGGGCCATTTTTGCAGTCTCCGAAGGACCGAACCATACTAGCAGCAGCGGAATGAAAGATGCTGCTGGAAGATAGCGCAAACCTGAAACGGTGGGGTTGACCAGCGCCTTAAATCTCCCAAAAGAGCCCAACATAATACCTAACGGTATAGCCACGGCCGACGCTGCGAAAAAGCTGCCAAAAATGCGTCCGCAGCTCTTCAACACGTCGTAAATGAACTCCTTTTCCGCGAAGAGGTAAAATAGGCGTCCGACGACCTGTTCTACGGACGGCAAAAAGCGCCGCCCCTCTTCGGCAGTCGCGTAATGGCCAAGTTCCCACATGCCAAAGAAAATTATCGAGCCTACAATCCCCAAAATCGCGGCACGGCGCCCATCAACGGGGGAGAGTAGTTCGAAAAAACGTTCTTTGTGAACATTTACATCAGTGTCTCTTTGAAACTTGGCTGGGGCATCGCGATTCGACACGATCACGGCGCCCTTCATATCCTGATTCACAGCTTTCTCCCTGATGATCACACGTCTTTTCGTAGCAATCGTTCCAATCTGGATCAGAGTAAGGGAAGATTATCGAAAATATACCCCGTAAAATTCGATGAATAGCATCATTTCAATTGATGTTCGTAGCAAGCGCCGAACCGTGGTCTGTAGTGGATTTCAGATTCAATTCATACACGAAAATAGCACTAAGTTGAGCATTCTCTGCGAAAATATTCGATCATAGCCTTGCGAGCAGGGTGATCCGGTGCTGTTGGATTCGTGATAAGGTAAATACTTGAAGCAGGTGCATCGTCGTTATCCATCAACTCGTGCAATGTGCCCTCACTCACCGCTCTAGCGGCAAAAGTAGTTGGAAGGAAGCACACACCGACACCAAGTTCAGTCAGGCGCATTGCCTCTTCAAGGTGTTCGGACAAGCCGGCTATTGGACTTCCAAGCCCCCATTTATGTCTAAACTTTGTTAACTCCAACGGTTCGTCAGCACCCGTCAGAATGTGTCCGTACTTTACCAGCTCAGAGGGTGACAATATCTTCTTCCCGTACAGTTCATGCGACCTGCCGCAGTAAGGTTTGTAGACCTCGGAAAACAAATGTTCATACGATAGTCCTGACAGGTGCTGGTTGGCTGGCCCGATCCCTACTTCAACTTCATTCCGAATGACGTTTCGTTGAATGACATCCCATGTGGCAATTGAAATAAATAATTCTACATTTGGGTAATTTTGATGAAAAGCCTTCAAAGGGCGATTTAAACTATCGCTTACTAGATTGGTGATCATCTGTAGGCGCAACCGACCGCGAATTTCTTCTTCTGCCTGATTAATTGCACTCGGAACCTTCCTCAACATTTCGAATATCTCGCGGCTCACATCCGCAACAATCTGACCAGCTTCCGTCATTTCGAACCCGCCCGGCCCGCGTTTGCACAAGGAGATGCCTAGATGGTCTTCCAGTCTGCGGAGCGCCATGCTGACCGCTGGCTGACCTTTGTTGGTATGGCGGGCAGCCTGCGACAAACCACCTGACTCATGAATATTGTAAAACATACGAAGAAGATTCCAGTCTAAGGACTGTGCAAATCGCCTGCCCGTTTTGGGTTCTAGTTCCTGTGACATCAAACTTTATCCAACCTTTCTGAAGTGGTTCCATCAATTTTTGAGCTACTTCACAATTTTCAGACAGGTTCTGTGCTAATTTTAGCCACTCTTCACGCCTGCTAATCGGGTTTGGTTGCTGCAATTCTATATCATTAGACCACGGCAGGTAGTTTCGCCAATGATCGGTTTGTGAACTGATCCGGTGGATGCCCCGGCCTGACGGCATCGAATGTTCCGTGAGTCACTTAGGAACCAATGCGTAGAGGTCATCCAATCGTCTTGCTACGTTTAGTTCCGGTCTTCTTCGACCAATGTTTGCCAGGAAGGAGACAAGACATGACACCAGGATATAGCGACGAGTTCGGGCGCGATGCTGTGTGCATCGCAACCTCCAACGGCGTAACGCGCTCGCAGGTTTCATCCGATTCAGGGGTTGGGCAAAGGATGCATCCATCATACATATCTTGAGTCGCAAAACTGTTCAGGCGATTATCAGAAACGCCTGTCCAAACATGGATTCCAAGTTTCGATACTTGGTAAAGGGAATTATAGCGATTCCGTTGTGGAAACGCTCTTCAAATCTCTCAAGGTAGAGCTGATCTGGCACAACCGATGGGAAACCAGGCGCTAAGCTCGACGAGCGTTATTCCACTATATCAATGGGTTCTACCATCCACGATGGCAGCATTCGTTAGGTGGAATTAGTCTATTGGCCTGCGAACGGAAAGCTGCCTAAATGAGTTGAGAGACTGGAACGCATACGCGGCAAGACCAAACAGCAGCGTAAATTCTATGGGTGACCCTATTTGAGATGGGGGGATTACATTATTGGCAGGCGAAACATCTAAAACAAGGAGGCGCAGATGACGATAGAGGCGAAGCGAAAGGGGCGACCCAAGAATTTCTACGACAATTCGGGCGCAAAGACGATAAAGACTCTAGACCGTGCGCTCGACGTTCTCGATGTCTTGGCAGCGAACGTCGGCTTGACGCTGAGCGAGATCGCCGCAGAACTGGATCAGTCACCGGCGACCATGCACCGCGTGCTAGCAACGCTCGAAGCGCGGGGCGTTGTTGAGAGCGAGCCGCATACCCAGACATGGCACATCGGCGCCACGGTGTTTCGACTGGGATCGGCATTTCTGCGGCGTAGCGGAATGATCGAGCGTAGTCTTCCCGTGATGCGCAAGTTGATGGAGCAGACACGCGAGACCTCCAACCTTGGTATAGAGCAGAGCGGCAACGTTATGTTCATCAGCCAGATCGAAACGCTTGAAACAATCCGCGCGTTCTTTCCGCCCGGAACGAGATCACCGATGTATGCGTCCGGAATCGGCAAGGCACTGCTGAGCCAGTATTCCGATAAGAGGCTCGACGCGTTTCTGAAGACGCATAAACTGATCAAGTTTACTGCCAAAACGAAATCGACGGTAACTGAGCTGCGCGATGATCTGACAGCGGCTCGTGAAAGGGGCTGGGCCTACGACGATGAGGAAAAGACCATCGGCATGCGCTGCGTGGCGGCGCCCATCCTAAACGTCTTTGGAAAGGCTGTCTCGGGAATATCGGTTTCTGGGCCGACGCACCGGATGTCGCAAGACCGTGTCAATCAAATCGGTGCGCTGGTTTGCGCTGCCGCCGCTCAGGTGTCACGCAGCCTCGGGGCGCAGGGCCGCGAGGAGTGACAGTTTGGCGGGTAAGCGCTACGGCGCCCCCCTATGCGGCGAGGCTTGACGGCTGATTGAAGCGCCAAGGCATCAGGTCTTCGATGCGGCTTTGCGGGTGGCCATCCAGGATGGCGCACAGCGTTGCGGCGATATAGTCGACCGGGTTCACGTCGGCCATCTTGCAGGTGGCGACCAGTGAGGCGAGCATGGCCCAGTTTTCGGCCCCGACCTCGTTGCCTGCAAAAAGTGCATTTTTCCTCGTAAGGGCAATCGGGCGGATTTGATTTTCGACCGGGTTGGTGTCCAGCTCGAGAGTGCCGTCATCGAGGAAGCGGATCAGACCGGACCAGTGCGCGAGGGTATAGCGGATATCCTCGGCCAGTTGGGATTTCTGCGGAATGCGCGAGAGCTGGGCTTCCAGCCAAGGCTTGAGCGCGGCGACGATTGGGCCTGCATGTTCACGCCGGGCAGCCAGGCGCACAGCCGGGTCCTTCCCACGGACGGTCTTCTCGACGCGGTAGAGCAGCGCGATCTGGCGCAGCATCTC
>RCMY010002879.1_pt1 | contig 15451 bp, 10 predicted proteins | sample 2041341 | NCBI WGS metagenome assembly RCMY01 (sample SAMN09708234, study PRJNA481090) | Marine sediment metagenome, whole genome shotgun sequencing project.
CTGAGTTGCTCTCTATCGCACAATCAAGCACCGGCCCGCAGAGCAATACCAATATGCAAAGCGACAACGACTACAACGTAGTCATCGGCGACGGTCAAATCGTAAACAGCGGCGGTAACTTTAACTGGACCAATCAGAGTGCTTTCTCGAACGCTAACAACGGCTCTTCAAGCACCCAATAGCAGGACGCAGGGCTGCGGCCCTGCCGCAGACTATACAAAGGCGGTCATCAAGCCGTCGTTGCTATAGCGCAGCACATGAAACACAACGGCCCCCCCCTTGCGGAGGTCTTCGGACCTCCGCTTTTTTTTTCAGATAACCGGGGCGACACAATTCACTGCCCTGAAATATTTGTGCAAGAGTGAGATTTTTTAACCGCAAGTGGCAGTATCGCATAGAGAACAGGAGGTCTTGGTAGCCCAGCCATAGCAATGCGCTGTTGGAGATTGGACCGCTTTCAAACAACACAATATTGTTAAAGGCGCCACCATGGTAAATCAACAGTTAACTCTCTCAACCATAGTGTGCGCACTGCTTTTCAGCTGTGGCAGTGTCGCTAGCATGCATATCTCCGCGCAAAGCTTGTCTTCGCAAAGCGCTACATTGCGGTCGAGCGAAAGTAGCACCGACTCTGATTTTGATATGGTCGCAGCGATTGACAGCGCGATGTTCAACGGCATGGCAGACTCTAACACTGTGAAAAAATTTGCCCTGCAAGTCAGTGGTTTCCAACATGAGTCCAGTGGCGATCTTAGCTCAAGCGTAAGCCGCTCTGGCGGCGATGCTGGCTACCTACCGCGCGTTGACGCTGGGCAAAATGGTTTGATCAAAATTATTGACGATAACAACGGCGCAAGGCTAAGCGAGACCGGCACGCTACTGCTCGTTACATTAGGCTTCGCTGCATTGGCTATCTCACGACGCAGAATCAAATTCGCACACGCTGCAAGCGGTCAGGCAGCTAACGCCAACCCGCCAGCTGCAAATCATAATGCGTCGGCAGGTGAGCACGAACTCAAGTCTGCACAGCACCGCCAATTCGCCGGCGAACAATTGATCCCTGGCGGAGCAAGGTCGGCGAGTGAAGTTGAGCAGCCAACGAAAATATCCGACTCGAATCAATCAACAGCCAATACGACAACCAGAAACCCCTACCCTGAGCTGGCTCACAGTGTGCAAGAGCTCGAAGCGCTAGCCCACGAAATGGCGCAGTTGAGCTAGTTTGCAGTCGCCGACACTGTTCCCCTTGCGGGCAGGAATCCGCTAGGGGACTGTTTTCTCTGCATACTTGCGCCTTTTGCCGCCCCAGGGATGAGGTTTCATCGCAGGAAGAATAAGATTCTCAGCGCAGCGACTTCTGCACAACAACTATCCAACGCACGCATCAGCAACAATCTCCCCGCGAATATTGCCAAACGGGGACGAGTCGCTACACAATACGCAAAGCACGATTTCAAATTCAGCTTTGCAGTATAATCAGCGCATATTTCACCATTCATTAGAACCAACGCGATGCAACGACGCCGGGGAGACAATAGATGAATGATGGCGACGCGACACTAATTGATATCCCCTCCGCTAAACTGCTGCTCCGCTCAACGCAAACACAAGAAGAGTTTCCTTTAAAAGGCGAAATGACCGTTGGCCGTAGCAGCGTCAACGATATTCACCTGGACGACATCAGCATCTCCCGCCAACACGCCAAACTCACGGCGATTGCGGGTTCAGTCATTGTCGAAGACATGAACTCTACCAACGGTACTTCGGTCAACGGTAAAAAAATCAGCGCACCACAGCAATTAAATGTGGGCGACGAGCTGCGTTTCCATAAACATACGTTCTGCCTGGCAGCGCTTGTTGAGGAAGAAGCGACTGTGCTCGATGCGGTGTACCCCGCGCCGCCAAGTGACGAACCTAAAGTTGAAATAGAAGCTGCCGCGCCTGAGCGTGACCCCATGCCGGCAAAAGCAGCCTCGAAAGCCAGCTCGGTGGAGACAGCGTTGAGACCTGGCGCCGACCGTACTCAAACAATGAGTCCACAAAAAGTCAGGTTATTAGCGCAGCGTGCAGCACTGGCTAAGAGCCCAATTACCACCGGCAGCGGTGCAAGATTGGTGATACTCACTGCGCCACTGCGTGGCAAGGTTTTTTCATTGCCGGAGAACGTATCTCCAGGCACGCAAGTTAATCTAGGTCGCGGCGGTCAGAGCAACAAATTCAACATAATGCTGGATGACAAAACCGTCTCTCAGGATCACGCCAAACTGGAGCTAACACCACATGGCTGGTCGATAATAACGAGCAACGCCAGAAACGCTATTACGGTTAACGGAGAGGAGGCAAGCAACTCCTCCCTACAGCATCAGGACACGATAACCATAGGACGTATCGAACTTGCATTTTTGACCGATGAACAAGATGACGCAAGCGCGATAGTTGAAGCGAAGCGGGCGCGCCCGGTTAGTAAAAGGTCTAAGGGCCGGCGGGTGGCCAGGGTCATCTTTTTTCTGGCACTTGTGGTGGCTGTCATACTAGTCGCCTTGTTCGCGCTGCCGACTCTCTAATAAGCGGGCGCTCTGGCGAAACCAGCCGTACACCACTTTGCTGTTGGCTGTCATCCAACAGTTATGGCAGCGCGACATCGACCAACTTTTATATAGTACAACAAAAACAATAGCTTACAATAACTGGCCGCTTATCGTCAGACTGGCACGATCAGTGCAACGTCTCTATTGAACGCTCAAGATTTTAGCGAACTCAACGATTGCTTATGCCTACGGCAGCGCCAAAATCATTTCGAATTTTCAAGGAGAAACACAAATGCACATTAAAGATCTGACAACCGATGTTGAACTGGACAGCACAGCACTTGCCGCTGTTCGCGGTGGCACAGGAGCAATACCTGCCGAACCCCCTAGTTGTTATACGGGAGCGTGCTCACAAGGTCCATCTGGCTGGCCGGCATTCAACACTGCCGATATCAAAGCCTATATCAGCGACGTTAAGGCCGGTGCTGGATTCCCGAGTGCAGAAGTGCGCATCCCGGACATGGCTATTCCCAAAACGCCAGATCTGGTTTTCCAGCCCGCATTTTCGTAGGCATATGACTTACGACTGTCTCTTTACTATCACTATCGCCCGCATGCCGCCGAGCGGCGCGGGCAACTCACAGTTCGCCGGCTCCAGTAACCGTTCTGCCAAACGATGGTGTCAAGTATCGTCTATTGTCGCCACAATCGGATTGCGTTATTGTGGGTTGTATAAAAGACGTGACGCGAGGGAAATTTGCAATGCGTTTTATCACAATTAAAAGCCCATCCTTTAGTAACAAAACTCAGGCTATGTTTAGCGGGAAAATTGTCTGCCTGGCTCTGCTGCTGGCCGGAATTCTCAGCGCCTGCAGCAATACCGCAAACAAAAACACCGCTAACGAAGCATTGCCCGATGCAAAAGCAGCGTCGGCAAATGATTTTATTATTGTCGATTGTCTCCTCCCTGGTCAGGTGAAAAAGCTGGGCAGCAAATTTACGTTCCTTGCGCCACGCCGACCCATCAAAACGTCGGGTGGCGATTGCGCTATTCGCGGCGGTGAATATGTAGCCTATGACCGCGCCGACTACAGCACGGCGCTCAAAGTATGGCTGCCGCTGGCGCAGGAAGGCAGCGCTGAAGCGCAAACCTACGTTGGCGAGATTTACGAAAAAGGCCTGGGCTTAATGCCCGATTATCAAGTGGCAGCACATTGGTATCAAAAAGCCGTGGCACAGAAATATTCCCGCGCACAGATTAACCTCGGTCATCTTTACGAACAGGGGCTGGGTGTTGACAGCGACAAACAACAGGCGCTCAACCTGTACCGCCTAGCTTCGGGCATTGACGACGACAAACTATTATTCAAGTCCACTTTAAGCGCAACCCACGTACCGCTGAAAAAGTATGCAGACGTACAGACCGAACTGACGCAACAGCAGCAGCAAAGCGACCAAATGAAGCAGCAACTGCGCCGCCTCGACAAGGCTTTGCAAACACTGTCGTCTGTATTACTCGCGGCTGAAGCAGATCTTGCACAGACTGAAATCAAACTCGCAGAGCTGACCACAGAGGGTCAACCCGCCAGCAATCAGCAGGCAACGACTGCAAGGGAAGATGAGCTGACTGACAAGGTCGATGCGTTAGAAGCTGAGCGCAAGCAGCTGGAGCAGCAACTCGTCAGTGTTAGCGAGGAGAAGCAGACGCTTGAAGCGAATCAGCAGTCTATGTCCGAAAAAATTTCCAGCACTGAAGATGTTAAGACGAACTACCAGCAGCAAGTGGCTCAAACACAGCAGCAGCTTGCCGACACAAGACAAAAACTATTACTTAGCAAAGCGTCGCTGCAAATGGAGCGCAGCAAACGCGAGCAATCGCTGAGTGAACAGAGCCAACAACACGCGGCAGCAACGACCAAGCAACAACAGCAGCTGGCGCAGGTCAGTGCCAGCTACGAACAGCAGGTTGCTCAGGTAAATCGTCAAAAACATCAAATAGCGAAGCTGAAACAAGAAGCCGACCAGTATGCGGTCGGAGAAAGAGCGGCCACAGCAAGGCCGCCACTGATTGCATCGCGCAACGATGCGCCCACCATAGAAATTATCGAACCGCCCGTGATACTGACCCGCAGCCAGGCAACCGTGCGATTACGTGCCCTGGAACAACAGCGGCAAGTGATTGGCAAAGTATCTGCACCCGCCGGTATTTTGTCGCTAAGCGTCAACGGCGTAGACACTGTTCTGGCTGACAATAGTTTATTTCGCGCTAACGTTCCCATAAAAGGTGATCCGACGCCGGTAGATGTCGTTGTGATCGACGGTAAAGGCCGACGCGCGGCCATAGCGTTTTCGTTCGTCAATCCGGAGAAGATTGCGCCCAGCACGCAAGTACCCGATACTATCTCTCCCAAGCCGAAAACCATCGTCGCCAAAAGTGGTGCAACCAGCGGTAATTACTACGCTCTGATCATCGGCAACAACGACTACCGAAAACTGTCTACCCTTGCCACTGCCGTCAACGACGCCCAGGAAACCGACCGACTGCTGCGCGAGAAATACAACTTTACCACCACGCTGCTGCTCAACGCCGACCGCTACGCCGTTATGTCGGCGCTGAATGAGCTGAGAAAAACCTTGAAAGAATCAGATAATCTGCTGATTTACTACGCCGGCCATGGTCGTCTGGACGAGGCCAGCGAACGCGGCTATTGGTTACCGGTGGATGCCGACCCGGATAATAATGCCAACTGGATCTCCAACACCGACATCACCAACATCTTGTCATCGCTGGTCGCCAAACACGTGCTGGTGGTGGCAGACAGCTGCTATTCAGGCACCTTGTCGCAAACCCCACTGGCTCGCATTGAGACCGATATTCCTGATGATGTGCGCGCCGAGTGGATCAAAATCATGGGTGAAACGCGAGCGCGCATCACGCTAACCTCTGGTGGTTTGGAACCCGTTCTCGACGGTGGCGGCGGTGCACACTCGGTATTTGCAAAAGCTTTTTTACAAGCACTACGCGACAACGATCATATTCTTGAAGGCTACTCCCTGTACTACCAGGTGCTGAATAATATGCAGCAAAATAGCACCACTACAGCCCTGACCCAGGTACCGCAGTACGCGCCTATTCATATGGCGGGGCATGAGTCTGGAGAGTTTCTTTTCAATCCCGGCTAGTGGCCCCTACAGGGCGGCTTGAATAACGTCTCGGAGTCATAGACACTAACGTTGTTGCCTCGTGGGGCCATACGACGTCTGCTGAAACGCTACAGTGCCGAGTGCCATGACAATTCTACAACAGCAATCCGCGAAAGAACCCGACCGGCTTGGCAAGTACCAAATTCAGAGCATTCTGGGTGAAGGCGGCATGGGCGTTGTTTACAAGGGCTTCGACCCTAACCTCGCGCGCCTGGTCGCCATCAAAACGATTCGCCGCAGCCTGTTGGAAGGCAAAACCGAGGATGAACTGCGCCAGCGTTTCAGCAGCGAAGCTCGCGCCGCCGGCCGGCTGATTCACTCCAACATCGTTACCATTCACGAATACGTAGAAGACGACAACGGTACGCCGTTTTTCGTTATGGAATACGTCGAGGGTAAAACGCTGAAGGACTACATCGTCGAAGGCAGGCAATTCAGCCTGGAAGAGGCGGTCAATATTATTCAGCAGGTGCTCAGTGCGCTGGCGTATTCGCACCGACACGGGGTCGTACATCGTGACATCAAACCCGCCAATATTATTTTACTGGCAGACGACTCGGTAAAAATCGCCGACTTCGGCATTGCCAAAGTGGAGGAGTCGGACGCTACGAAGACTGGTGTAATATTGGGCACGCCGCAATACTTATCGCCGGAACAGTGCACGGGTGAAAGCACCGATGCACGCAGCGATTTATACTCCACCGGCGCAGTTTTGTACGAAACCCTCACTGGCGAAAAAGCCTTTCCCGGCACCTCAATGACCGCCATCTTAAGCCGCCTGCAAGGCGATCACGTTTCAAAGTTGAGTTCGGACGACCCGGAAAGACAAAGGGTTATCAAAACGGTGGTCATCAAAGCCCTGCAAAGAGAGCCCGCTGATCGGTTCAGCAGCGCTGAGGAATTTTCAACGGCCTTACATGCAGCAGCGACGCCGGCTGCCAAAGCGCGAGAAAGCACCAAATGGCTGTGGCTGGGTGGCGCGCTGGGCTTGATACTACTGGCAACGGTGTTCTACCTAGTGGAGCCTCCCAGCGCCCCACTGAGCGCAGTGGAGCAACAACAGCGCGACAAATTTCTTAAGATTGCCAAGGTTCACTTTGCGATCAACCGCCTGATTTTGCCAGAGGGAAGTAGCGCTTACGACTCTTACCAGCGGGTTCTTGAAATAGATCCGCGCAGTAAAGCGGCGCAGGCAGGAATGGAGGCAATTGAGAAAAAGGTTATCGCCCAAGTGCAGCGCGCATGGCAAGATGACGATGCGGAGGCTGCGAGGAGTCGACTGGCAGTCGCCCTCCGAATATTTCCCAACAGTCGGAATTTACGTGCACTACAGGAAAAAATCGGCAGCAGTCCATAAATTAGCGGCCAACGCAAACTTCAACCCCTACATGAAGAAACTCTTCGCGTATTTACTTATTGTTTCACTCTGGGCCTGCTCATCCAACCAGTTTAACCGTGTTGTTGCTGCCAATGATTTCATTGTCGACGTTGTGTCAGGAGACGGCTTTAGTCATAAAATTGCTCGCAATGCGCACAAGGGTCCTATCTTACACGTATATATCGAAGGTGACGGCCGTCCGTGGATAAGCCCGATCAGCATTTCGGACAACCCGACTCCCAAGAACCCGATTATGTTGAAACTAATGGCCCTCGACCACGCGCCCAGTATTTATTTGGGTAGGCCTTGTTATTTTAAAGTCGATGATGAGAAATGTAATGACTCACAATGGTGGACAATGAAACGCTATGCGCCAGAAATTATCGATAGCCTGAATTTTGTGCTCAATGACTACGCAGAGCATTACCAGAGGATTAGATTGTTCGGACATAGTGGCGGTGGCACTATCGCGTTCCTACTAGCACGTACACGAAACGATGTGCTGGACTTGGTGACTCTTGCGGGTAATCTTGATGTTGATGCCTGGACAAAAGAGCACAACTATTCCACCTTGCACGGTTCAATGAACCCCGCCGAGGAATCCCCTGTCGCCGTAAGTGTACGCCAATATCACTACGTGGGCACTGATGACAAAATCGTTCCCGCACGCCTTCTCGGAGCGGTGGTTGCAAAGCAACCCAATGCGGAACTAATATCGATAGATAGTTATGATCACGCCTGTTGTTGGGACCAAGTATGGATAGAAGTGCTTAAAGATCTCGACAACAACAACGGGCTACCCAACCGCAGACCTGCAATGCCTTAATTTTTTCTATTATTCTCGACGGCGGCTAAAACTCCATGCGGACACCGGCGGTAATCACGTTGCTGGTGATGTCTTCTAAACCGGCTACCGTGTCATAGTTTAGAAAAACCTGCGTCCCACCTTGAAAGACCGCACTAACCCCTAAAGTTATTCTAAAATAATCTTCGTCGTATGCATCCGTAAAAACGCGCAAAGTATGACCATCTTCATCTCTGAATGGATCGTTAGCATATTGTGCGCTGATGGGGTCTTCATCACCATCTTCAAACTCATAATGATATGCGACATCTAAATAAGGTTTGACCACGCCTATTGCCGTGCTTGCGCTAAATGACAGTTGACCTCCTAGAATAGCTTGAAGCGATTCAATATCTTGGTTGTTAACTATCAAAGCCAATGAGCCGCCGTTGGGATTACTGGTGGTCTCTGTGTAACCATCTGCAGTTAGATCGATAGCGTTGGTACTCAAGTAATAGCTATACCACCAATTGCCAGCATTGTCGTTATATCCAGCGCTTAGCCCCCAAGTAAATTGATCGCCCTCGGTATTGCTGGATAGCGTTTCTCTTACACCGCTATTCGTATTGTAATCAACATTTCTGCTAGACGTATAATCGTTAGTACCAAAGGTCGCAAATCCCTCTACATAGAAATTCTCTGCGTAGAAAGTTCCGTAAAAGGTTGCACTATTGCTTTCAACATCGATATCGCCGAAATTATTACCTATATCCAGTTCAGAATCAGTGTAGCTGTAGGCAATCCCCGCGACAAAGGCCGCGCTAAACCGATAATCCACACCGATAGTAACGCCGGCGGTATCGAAATCGAATGCTGCCACATTATCCGAATCCTCTCGGTCTCCGGTACCATAGACACCGGTTAGAAAAGCGCCCAAGCGCGCATAATCTTCACTGCCTGCAGTACCCCCTCTGCTAACTTCCGAGGGATTCCAATTCAGCCCCGCGACAGACAGCCCCATCACTCCGGCTCTGATAGCCTCCAATCGGCGGCCAACATTCTTCAATTGCTCTGTAGAGGCTTCAGTGGCCACGGATTGAACTATCTCAAATTCTTCGGGAATGACCTCACTCAAAGCGTTAGCCAAGTCAGAGTTGGTGGAGCCCGGCAGGTTATTTCCTTCAAGGCTGACATCATCGACCTGGTTCAATTCTCGTGACGTTCGGACCAGCTCCCCGCAGCGCGCTAATAAGGTGGGCGCTTGCGGATCGCGAGCAGCTAAACCCTCACCGGAGATTCGATCTGGAAGCATTCTGCCGCAAACCGTTTGCACAGCCATACCAGCGCTAATTTGATTTTCAGTAAACACAAAAGGGCTCGTTCCTAAATCATTCAATTCTATAGCAGTCGCATAATTTGACGCGCACAGCACCGCGATAAAATACAGAGTATTTCCTTTTGCAGGCCAAATTGTTGTCACGCTTTTTGCCCACACATTAGCTCGGTTTTCGGTTTTTTTTGCTAATGAATGCGATACGGCTTTGGGTTTCTGAAGACGACTCACTACAGGTTCGAAATCTTCCCTTCCGGCACAAGTGCCCGGATTTCGCTTTTTCTGACTGCTTGAAAAACTGTTGAAATTAAGAATTAGTTCTCGCGAAGTCTGCGTATTCATTCCTATACTCCCTATTGTTTTTGTCTTTTACGCCAGCCTCCCACACCTTTCGGTACTTTTCAACATTTTTTACATTCAATTCACCAATCGACTTTTCGGCAGTCCATTGGCGATCGCCTCCCCTCGTCAGGCAGGTGGACTGCATTGTTGTCTGGAGAGCACAAAGATTGCATCGCCAAATCGAAAAGCCGGCGATCTCACACTAAGTCGCATGATTGCCGCAAACGAACACACTCGTTAAAAAGCGTTAGCACCCAGCCAACAAGCGTTCGCGAATAGCCGTGGCGCATTCACCGACGTCGCGATTTTTAATTATCTATTTCAATGAGTTAAAAACTCATTATGGATTTATCGATAAATTGGCACAGCGCCTGCAACGCCACATAGCAATAGCACGACAAATGCAGTGACAGCAACGTCACTCCCCAAATGAAGACAGGAGTTTAGCCATGCCACCGTTAGCCGATGTTAATGCCGAAGACTTCACCGTTTACACCTCCTCTGGTTTTGGCCGCACACACAACGATGGGTTGGCCGCCGAAGATTGCCCCGGCGACTGGGCCACCGGTAGCGACGAAATCGGCAACCTCATCTGTGACGAAGTTGCGATTAGCGAGTTTTTGCGCCAGGATAATTATTAAATCAATCGAACCGTTGGCCTGGCAATCTGTTGAAAAAGCGAGGACTTTTTTAATTGCCAGCCGAGAGAGAGCAGGTATCGTGTTTGCAGGCAGTGAGTGCGCAAGGAAGCACACAATCAGTCTGGCGGACCAAGGCAGTTCTGCAAACACGATACCTACTCTCTTTGCGCCAGCCCCCGCAGAGTCCGGCAAACTGCTGGCAGCAAAGCCGAGAGAATGTAGATGTCGACTCCAAAGCTTTCGCTTGATATCAGTGTAAGCTTTGCACAATATTACTTTACCCGCTGAATTATCAAGGTAATATGCTCCGGTGTGCTGTATTAATCTAATAAGGTCCAGTTAAGCGCTTATGGAACTACGATATGCCATCGCTTGAATACGGCGAAGGATCAGACACCGGCAATAGCCGCAGCAACAATGAAGACACCTATTTCAGTAACTCTGAAAAGGGTTTGTGGCTAATCGCCGACGGCATGGGCGGTCACGAGGCGGGTGAAGTCGCCAGCGCCATTGCGCGCGACACAATTGCGGAGTCTTTCAACACGGGCTCGCCGCTAAGCGACGCCGTTCAAAAAGCGCATAGCGCCATCTTGCAGGCAGTTGACAAACAAATCGGTGCAGCGGGAATGGGCTCTACTGTCGTCGCCTTGCAAAGCAATAGCAATGCTTACGAAGTTGCCTGGGTTGGCGATAGCCGCGCTTATTTGTGGTCGCCAAACGAACACGACGTTGGTTTGAAACAAATAACAACCGATCACTCCTACGTGCAAATGTTGCTCGCTTCCGGCGCTATCAATGAGGAAGAGGTTGCTAACCACCCAGACAAAAATATCATCACCCAATGCCTGGGCGTACAGGATATTGGCCAAGTAAAAGTCGACACCGTACAAGGCAGCTGGCAGCAAGGACAATGGATAGTACTGTGCAGCGACGGTCTTAACGAAGAGGTGGACGACCAGACTATTGCAGAAGTCCTCACCCAAGCGAGCAATCCTGGCGACGCCGTTGACCAGCTAATAGCGAGGGCGCTGGAAAGCGGCGGCCACGACAACATAACCGTGCAGGTTATTGCAGCGCCTTTCGTAAGCCCCGTCGAGACCGCCGAGCTGGAATCGCTGCCTGAGCCAGAGCCCAAACCTGAGCGCAGTAATTATTGGTTGTACGGTTTGTTATGCGCCGCTGTGTTGTTGTTCATCTTCTCGATTATATGAGAGAACCTCACACAGCCAAAGGAATTTGAGCATGCGTTACACGTCACTATTGCAGTTAGTGACAGTCTTTCTTCTAGCGCTGCCTGGCTGCGCACCCAAACTCTCGCCTGTTATCACAGTGCTCGAACCGGTTGAACGCGAACTTAGCGGCGCCGAAGCGCAAAGCCATAAAATTATCCTCCCCGCTGACAAGTACTTTCGCATAGAAGTAGAACAAATTGGTATCGATGCCATCGTCGAACTGCGCGGCCCCGATGCAAAAACCATTACAGCCGTTAATACGCCGACGGGACGGGTAGGTAGCGAATCCCTGTTGCTACAGACAACTAACGCCGGCAACTACCAGTTGCTGGTGCGGTCAAACGAATACGCCAAAAAAGAGGGCCGGTATCGCTTAACTATTGAAGAGCTAAGCAATGAGACGCGCAGCGATAAGCACCGCTTAAAAGCGGAACAGGCAATGACCGAGGCGGCGCGGTTGAATTTCGATATTGCTGGTTCAACTGGCGCGGAAGCAATTGAAAAGCTGCGGGCTGATGCGGTTGGGCAATACAAAATTGCAAGGTCTATCTGGAAGCGCTTAGACAACACGGCGCAAAAAGGGTGGTCGCTTTATTTCATGGCAGCGCAATGTCTTAAGCTATTCGAATGGCAGCAGGCTGCCGAGTTCGCGCACGAGTCTGCAGCACTTTTCAGACAAACTGGCGACAAGCTCATCATGGCCAGCGTGTTGGAAATGCAAGCTGAGTCGTTAATTGAAACTCAGAAGAAGGAGGATTTTAAACATGCACTGAAACTATTAGAAGAGTCTCTGGCAGTGCAGAAGGCCGAGGGTAATCTGTATGGTCAAGCCGTCGCAGTTAATACTTTGGGAATGGCTTTCTACAGGCAAAGGGAGCTTGCAAAAGCAAGTGAGCGCTTCGTAACAGCCAGCGCAATGTTCAATGAGCTGGGTGAATTGCAGCTTGCCATCTGGGCGTTGAACAATGTGGGCGCAGCGCAACAAGCGTCTGGTGAATATTCGGCCTCCCTTGCTACCTATAAACGCGCCTTGAAACTCTCGACGGCGGGAGAGTACCGCCTGGAGCGGGCGTTTCTCCTCAGTAATATAGCGATTGTGTACGGCTTTCAGCGCAACTTACAGGAAGCGTTACTCAACTATCGCGAGGCGGCAGCGCTATTCGACAACTTGGGTGACAGGCTTAACAAAGCCGCAGCCATGACTGGTATCGCCATGACTTACAGTCAATTGGGTAACTGGCAAGCAGCGCTGGGCTTCTTTAAACAAGCGCTGGAGCTGCAAGCGCATCTCGAAAACGACGCTTTAGTCGAAACGTATTTGCACATGGGCAAAGCGCTGCGAAATCTGCTGCAACCGCTTGCAGCGCTTAAGGTTCATCAGAAGGCGCTGGATATCGCGACTTCGCCTATGTACAAAGCCAGGGCGCACGTAGAGCTTGGACGTGACTATGCCGCACAGGGTGACTATGCCAATGCAATGAGCCATTACGACCTGGCTTTGCAATCAGCCGAGCGCGATGAAGCTACATTAACACGCGCGCTAGCACTGCAAGAACGTGGCCAGCTTCAGATCGAACAGAATGTTGACGTGCGTGCAGGATTAACCGATCTGCGGCAAGCACTGCAACATTACCGGCGGCTGCATTCTCTAGCCGGCGAAGCGCAGTCGCTACAGTCGATGGCACGTGCGGAGCATAAACTCGGTCACGTGATGAAGGCAACCGGGTATGCTGAGAAAGCACTGGATATTACCGAAGCATTACGTATTCGAGTTGGAAGCCCCAAATTACGCCTGTCTTTCACCGGTTTGCAAAGCCCAAGTTACGAGTTGCACATCGCGCTACTGATGGAATTGGCCAGTGCACCAATCGAAAAGTCGAAACACACACCCAATTATGCGGCGTTGGCATTAGAAGTAAGTGAGCGCGCCCGGGCGCGTTCATTGGTGGAATTGCTGACCGAGGCGCGAACGGACGACAAGCAGGGAATCAGTCCCGAATTACTGCAAGCGCGCAGTGATAAACGTCAGGAACTGGCAAACCTGGCCTATCAATTGGAATCCTTGCTGGAAGAGAATAGCGACCTGACGGTCAAAACCCAGAGAAACTTGCAAACCACGCAAGCGGATTTGGATATCATCGAAGCCAGAATCTATAAACAAAATCGCCAGTATGCCAAATTACTCCAACCCCAAATTCTGACGGCGACCGATATCCAGGATTTGCTAGCCCCCAATCACTCCGAAGATAAGAGTACGGCGCTGGTGGAATACTCTCTCGGCGAGGAGCAGAGTTTTCTATGGTACGTGACTGAAAAATCGATCGAAAGCAGGAAATTACCAGGTCGCAAAAAAATTGAAAAAGCCGCGCGTGCGGCCTATGAGAAGCTTAGAACGCTAGACCTGGATGGTGAATCGAGAACAGCGCAACAACGCGCTAGCGCTACCTTGGCTAACATGATCCTGGGGCCAATAGCGCATCGTTTGCAAGGACAGCGTATTGTGATTGTACCTGACGGTGCACTCCAATATATTCCGTTTGGCGCACTGCCAATCCCTGGAAAAGACGGCTCGCCGGTGCCACTGCTAACACGACACGAAGTGATAGTTCTGCCTTCAATTGCTACGCTGGCTACCCTTCGCAAGACACAGCAAGAGCGTCAGCCGGCAAAAAAATCGATTGCGATCTTTGCTGACCCCGTATTCAATACACAGGACCCTCGACTGACGGGAAGCCCTAAGATAGCTAGCCGCCTCGCGTCTCGCTCGGCAGAGGAACGCGGCCGTCACTTGCTCCGCCTACCTGCCAGCGGCCGAGAGGCGGATGCCATTGCCAGTCTTGCGGGGCCAGAAACTGTGCTCAAAGCGACCGGCTTCGATGCCAGCCTGGCGAAAGTGCGCAACAGTCCACTGGAGGACTATCGATACCTGCATTTTGCTACTCATGGCCTGATTGATACGCAATATCCAGAGTTATCCTCGCTTGCGCTGTCGGCATTCGATCAGGATGGCACACCGCAGCCAAGCCTGCTCCGCCTGCACGATATTTACAGCCTCAACATCAACGCCGATCTCGTGGTACTCAGCGCTTGTGAAGCGGCCTTGGGAAAAGACATCAGGGGCGAAGGGCTTATCGGCCTGACGCGCGGCTTTATGTATGCGGGCACTTCCCGCGTTGTGGCAAGTCTGTGGCGCGCTTCAGATGAAGTCACTGCGAGCTTGATGCAGGAATTTTACCGTCAGATGTTAAAAAAGGGGCTAAAGCCTGCAAACGCTTTACGCAAGGCTCAACTTGCAATTGCCAAACGGCGCAAATGGCGCGATCCTTACTATTGGGCCGGCTTTATTTTGCAGGGAGACTGGCGTTAACAAAACAGCGTGGAAGACGGAACATAATATCAGGATCGCACAGCAGTGTTGAAACTGCATCGTCAAGCGGCATATTATGCAAGCTCAGTTTTACGCCAGTGGGATCGCTACATGACATGTACAGTTAATAACCAACAGGAGATACAACATGATAGCTAGAATACAAATACAGAGAACTCTCATAAGTGCCGGCGTAAGAATTTTGGTGGTCACAGGTGTCTTTCTTAGCTTGGCGGCGTGCAGCCATCACAATGTCAAGGAGAGCTGTTGTACGGATAGAGGAGATCAATTTGTTCATGAATGGGAAGTCACAAAAATCTATCGGCATGACAACGACCGACCGCCGGTCAATGTTGGGGGCACGTTCAGAATAGAAAGAAGTGAGGATGCCAGCGTATTTAAGCTGGTTCCTAACGAAGGTTTTAGCGAAATAGGCGATCAATGGGAACAACTGAACCTTCAATATAGCCCTGGTAGCGATGCCAACGAGCCGATAGCGCTGGTTGCAGCGGTATGCGCTAGTAATCAGAGCTCCTGCGGGGCTGAACCAAAAATAACGGCCAAGCGAGAGCAATATGGAAAACAACAAGAGCCGGAATACTCTGGGGAGGGCATAGTAGAAGCCGACGTTCAATATGACTT
>RCMY010002880.1_pt1 | contig 15449 bp, 13 predicted proteins | sample 2041341 | NCBI WGS metagenome assembly RCMY01 (sample SAMN09708234, study PRJNA481090) | Marine sediment metagenome, whole genome shotgun sequencing project.
TGCTAAACCTTGCTAGATGCAATCCATTTATCTATTTTCTGCTCTAAAATTGACATAGGCACAGGTCCATCTTTTAAGATTTCATCATGAAAACCTTTATAATCAAAATTATCACCTAACTCTTTCATGGCTTTGTCGCGAAGTTCCATTATTTTGAGTTTGCCAACTAAATACGCCGTCGCTTGACCAGGCATGGCAATATAACGTTCAATAGCCTTGGTAGAGTCATTTTCAGAATTTGGGGTGTTTTTAACCAAATACGCTATCGCCTTTTCTCGGCTCCACTGAAACTCATGAATACCGGTATCAACTACTAGGCGGCAGGCACGCCACAGTTCCATTGCTAAGCGACCAAAATCGGAGTAAGGGTCTGCATAAAACCCCATGTCTTTGCCTAATTCTTCGGTGTACAATCCCCAACCTTCGGTATAGGCCGTGAACGATAAATATTTTTGAAACTCTGGAATACCTTCTAATTCTTGCGCTATCGCACGCTGCATATGATGTCCAGGAATACCTTCATGATAGGCTAACGCTTCCATTTGATAGGTCGGCATATCGCCCATATTATAAAGATTTGCGTAATAAGTACCAGGACGGCTACCGTCTTGTGATGGGCTTTGATAAAACGCTTTTCCTGCGGATTTTTCTCTAAACGCTTCCACACGTTTTACCACCATACGTGCTTTAGGGGTTAAGCCGAAATACTCGGGTAATTTCGCTTCCATTTTGTCAATATATGTTTTTGCTTCTGCCATATAACGATTACGACCCTCGTCCGTTGGCGCATAATAAAATTGCTCGCTATTACGCATAAACTTAAAGAATGCGGGCAAGTCACCTTTAAATTCTACTTGCTGCATAATGCTGCGCATTTCGTTATGAATACGCTGCACATTTTCTAAGCCCAAGTCATGCACTTGTTGTGCGCTAAGGTCTGTGGTGGTAAACCAATTCAATCTATTTTGATACCACTTTCCACCATCAGGCAAACGCCATACCCCATCGCCCTCTGGGGTTAAATCAACGTGTTTTTTAAGCTCAGCAATCAGTTTTTTATAGGCCGGTTGTACCGATGTTAATAAGGCATTTTTGGCATCTTCTAATAAACTGTCTTTTTCGCTTTTTTCTAGATCGAGTTTATCAACTTTTGCACTAAAATCGGCCATAATCGTTGACAGTGCTTCTGTATTTTCAAACGGTTGGCCGCTTAATACATTCAATGAAGACTGCATCATTTGTTCGTACGACCATTTAGGTGGGAATACACCCAATTTTTCTCTAATTTCTAACTGCTTTACCACGTCGTCGAACAAAGGCGCAACGCCTTCTAAACGGCTCACATAGGCTTGCGCATCACTAAGGTCGTCTACCTTATGTATATTAATTAAAAAACTGGGGATTCTAGTGTGCCAAGCACTAAACTGGTCCATGACATAACTATGGTGAGGAAATTCATCATTTGCTTGTTTACGAACTAAGTCTGCTTTGAATAATTGTAAGCTAAGCTTTTCACTCTCCGATAGTTTACTGTCATCAAAGCCGTTTGCTGTTTCAAATAACGTTTTGCGAATATTTTTTGACTCGTCGGAAAAAGCTTCCGAAATATCATCCCATTTACCATAATCCCACTTTAAACCTAATTGGCTTTGCCACATGGGTGAACGGCGAAGTGCCTGTTGGTGGCTTTCATCGAAGAATATCGCTAATCTTTGTGATTCAGTTTGGCTATTTTCAGCCACCACCGACTGCTCATTAGACTGCTTTGGTGCAGGACTGCAGGCAGTAGTAGAAAGTAGAGCTGTAGTACAAAGTGCTGTTGCCACTAAAATACTTAGACGAGAATGGATAAATCGATTTTTCATTGTTATCTCCTATTTTTCTTTTTATTGGGTGTGCCATAAAATACTGGCGCTTAACAATTAACTTAGCCTTTAGTATACCAATTTATGACTGCGTTAACAGCATTGTGCTAGTAAACAAATATATTTTGCTAGCAACAATTAAAGACCAAGTGTTGGTTTCTTTATGGCATTATTAAAACACTCTTTTTATTTAAGATACAAACTGCATGATCGTCAATAACATACGTGCTTTTTTCAAAGATCCACAGGCTTATAAGGTAGAGACCGTTCAAACCGTATGGAGCGGCTACGGCGAAATTGCGCGGTTTTTTGTGCCCCGCAATAGTAAGACCTATATTGGTAAAGTCATTCGACTGGATAAAGTAACGTCACATCCGCGTGGCTGGAATACTGATTTCGCGCACCAACGAAAACTCTCTTCTTATCACAATGAACAAGAATTTTATCAACATTACGCGATACTGAGCGACAGTAACTGGCGCGTACCTTTTTGTTATACAAGCGCTAGAGACCCCAATTTTCTATGGATGATTTTAGAAGATTTAGATGCAACTGGTTATTCGTTGCGATACACCAACAGTGGTAATATGGATATTACCAAGGTAGCAAAAGCGGGCCTTAAATGGCTAGCGTATTTTCATGCCAAGTTTTTAGGCACCACGAACGAAATATCTATCCAACATACGTGGCCTATTGGGACGTATTGGCATTTAGCCACTAGACCTGATGAATGGCAAACAATGCCTGACTCTGCATTAAAAAAAGCGGCCAGCAAAATTGATCAAACCTTAGAACGTGCCACGTACAAAACACAATTGCATGGTGACGCAAAATTGACCAACTTCTGCTTTGCGAAAGCCACAGGTGACGCAGAATTACCCACTGTAGCCGCCCTTGATTTCCAATACACAGGCGTGGGTGTTGGCATCAAAGATGTGGTTTATTTTTTAGGCAGTTGCTGTAATGATCTTGAACTAAACCAGCATGCAGATAATTTGCTCGCGTTTTATTTCAAACAATTACAACAAGCGCATCATCATTATCAAAAAGGTATCAATTTTGATGAGCTTGAAACTCAGTGGCGAGCACTATATTGTTTTGCATGGGCCGATTTCGAAAGATTTTTAGCAGGCTGGTCGCCGAATCATCATAAGCTAACGAGTTATTCTAATGAGCAGACGATTAAAGCATTGAGCGACCTTTCTTTATAGTTTATTGCGGCAAGCGTCTGTGCATGTTTTATTTGAGTTTTCGCGCCCGTAAACTCTTACCTTTCACTTTATTGTCGCGGAAAAACCCTAACACGCGTTTTACACTGCGCAGTTTAATCGCAATGTAGGCTTTGTCGTGAGTAATCTGCATTTTCCCAATGTCTTCTTTTGGAATTTCAGCCTGCTTAATAAGTGCGCCAAGCAAATCACCTTTACTAATTTTCTGCTTTTTGCCGCCATCCACCATCACGCATTCGTGCTCAGGTAATACAATTCTGTTGGCGTGAAAACGTAAAGCTTGAATATGTTTGATAGGAATATGGCTGTTTGTATCTTGTGCAATTTGCGCCAGCGCTTTTACTTCATCATCTTTAACTAAAGTAATGGCGGTGCCGGTTTGCTCAGCGCGACCAGTACGCCCTACTCGGTGCGTGTGAATTTCTGCTGAATCGGCAATTTGTGCGTTAATAACTAAATCGACCTGATCTAAATCGAGGCCGCGCGCGGCAACGTCAGTGGCAATTAATAGATTACAAGACTTAATGGCAAACTGCGTAAGCACCTGCTGTCGTTGTGCTTGCGTTAAATCCCCATGAATTGCTTGGGCATTAAAACCCATCTCAAAGAGTGCGTCGGCTAGGCCTTGTGTTTGATGTTTTGTTTGACAAAACACCATACAAGAATTGGGTTGATGGTGAGTTAATACCGCACTTACGCCATACACATCACGATCATCTTGCAGCACATAGGCTAGTTGCGTAATTTGCGAATGCTGCTGTTTATCTTCAACCTCAATGATAGCGGCTTTGTGCAAATACTCATTGGTTAAACTTTCAATCGCATTTGAAAAGGTCGCTGAAAAAAGCATTGACTGGCGTTCGCGCGGCAAGGCAGCCAATATCCAGCTCATTTGATCGCTAAAACCCATATCCAAAATACGGTCAGCTTCGTCTAATACTAGGGACTTAACATTACTCACATCAAGTTTATTCTTGCGGATAAGATCCATCACGCGCCCTGGCGTACCCACTACTACGCTAGGAGCATGCACTAACGAGGCTATTTGTGGGCCAATCGCAACGCCGCCAACAAGCGTTAAAATTTTGGTATTAGCATGCTGTTTTGCCAAAAAACGTAGTTGCTCTGCCACCTGTTGCGCCAATTCTCGCGTAGGGCATATGACCAATGAATATACACCACTATGCCCTTGTTCTTGTGCGCCAACTAAGGCGTTTAATAGCGTAAGTCCAAACGCAAGCGTTTTGCCACTGCCGGTTTTCGCTTGAACCGCAACATCTTTGCCGCTTAGCAATACGGGTAAACAGGCTTGCTGGGTTTGGGTAAGTTGTACGTATTTCAAATCAACTAAGGCCTGTTGTAGCGCAGGCGCAAGATCTAAGCTCGTGAATTCAGTTATAACGTCTGGGTTCACCGGCGGCGTGTTCTCGTTTGGTATAGATGCGTTAGTCATAATGTTTAAGCAAGCTTCCATTTTAATGTTTTACCTGCAAAAAACGGCACGATTTGCTCGCCCGCTGCATGACTATTTGAAGGTGTGGGAAGCGTCATCACTTCTGGTACTGTCCATTCTTGTTCAATTAAGGTAATGCTACTTTTATTACGTTCAAGACCATAAAAATCGGCGCCGTAATGACTTGCAAAACCTTCTAACTTATCAATTGCATTTAAATTATCAAACACTTGCGCATAAAGCTCAATGGCACTCCACGCGCTGTAGCATCCAGCGCAACCACACGCCGCTTCTTTTTTGTGCTTTTGATGCGGTGCTGAATCGGTGCCTAAAAAGAACTTTGGGTTACCTGACGCAACGGTTTGTTGTAAGGCCTGCTGATGAATGTTGCGTTTAAGCACAGGTAGGCAATAGTTGTGCACGTGCAAACCGCCTACTAACAAGTCATTGCGATTAAATAGTAAATGCTGCGGTGTAATAGTTGCCGCAACATTGTTTGAAGATGCCTTAACAAACTCAGCCGCATCTTTAGTGGTGATATGTTCAAACACCACTTTTAGCGCGGGGAAATTGGCCACAATGTCTTGTAAATATGCATCAATAAAGGCCTTTTCACGATCGAATATATCAATATCATGCTCGGTTACTTCACCATGAACCAACAGTAACATGCCTACTTCCTGCATTTTTTCAAATACAGGATACAAGGTTTTAATGCCTTTTACGGCTGCTTCAGAATTAGTCGTTGCGCCAGCAGGGTAAAGCTTGCTAGCAACGATGCCAGCAGCTTTAGCATCGGCAATTTCTTGTGCCGTGGTTTGATTGGTCAAATACAAAGTGACTAATGCTTCAAAATCAGCATCAAAGCCAGATGCAGGCACCGCCGCTTGAATACGCGCTTTATACTCAAGTGCCATTTTGGTAGTGGTAACAGGCGGCACTAAATTTGGCATCGCAATCGCGCGCTTAAAGCAGCGAGACGTTGCGGGCACGGTTTCTAACAGCATATCACCATCTCTAAAGTGTAAATGCCAGTCGTCTGGTGCTTGAATCGTTAACTTGCGCATATTGTTACCTTATTAGCCGTTTTCAAAAAATGAATTTGTCTTGTTGTTAGTCTTTACATTTGTATACTCGCCATTTAATGAATTATTAAATATTGCGACAAAGGTAAACCACTCATTGACCAAAATGCTGCGCTATAGTATGCCCGAAAACCCCTTCAATTGCACATGTAAACGTCTTAAAGCTTAGTTGAGGCTGTGACACAATATGAGGTAAGCACTAACACATTCGCGCCGTTAGCTGGCGCGCAAATCATATCTTATTTCATCAGAAAAAATAATTTGCACAATTGTTGAAATACTTTTTGTCATTTTAGTGTCATTATTAATATAAAGGTAGCTACTCACTACTCGTTTTTGCCAATCAATGTCTACTGGAGCAATAGAGTTTGCCAGAACCTATCGCATATAACATCACTATCAATAACTTACTACGCAATAGTTCAACGCTAACGCGCAGTTTTATTTGGGTACTTGATCGTGCGCTGGGTATCGCTAAAATGAATACGCTTTACCAACAGCATAATATGCAAGGCCTAAGCAAAGAAGCATTTGCCGATAAGTTAATCGATTTATTACAGCTTAAAATTAGCGGCATTGCCGAACTGCAACAAAAAATCCCAAAAACGGGGCCGCTCGTCATTGCTAGCAACCACCCTTTTGGCGGTATTGAAGGCGTGATTTTAGCACGCGTAATTAGTCAGGTCAGGCCTGACTTAAAAGTATTAGCGAATAAAAGCTTAGGTATTTTTCGTGAGCTTAGCGATTATTTTATTTTTACCAACCCATTATCAGCGAAAGATCCTTTAAACAGCCCCTCATTACGCAGTTGCATTAAACATGTTAGCAGCCAAGGTGCCCTACTGCTATTTCCCGCTGGCAGGGTTTCCTATTACCAAGCTGACAAGCGAATCATCAGCGAACATAAGTGGAACAAAATTGTTGGCCATTTAGTCAATATTAAAAATTGCCAATATGTTCCCATTTTTGTTAGTGGCACTAACAGCAAATGGTTTTATCGTTTCGGTAGAGTCTACTATCGCTTGCGCATGCTTATGCTGGCGCGCGAACTGCTAAATAAAAAAGGTGCAAACATATTACTAAATGCAGGCTACCCTATAAGCGGCCATTTGATAAAGGGAGAGAGCCATCAGCAAAAATCAGATTTTTGTCGCGGTTTATCGTATGCACAAGACAATAAATGGCACTATGAATGGCCTGCAGACAATGTCACTGAGCATCAAACACTAATCGCGCCTGTAAAAAGTAGTGTAATAGCAAAAGAAATAGGCTTATTACCCTCACAGCAATTACTCGTTGATAAAGATAATTTTAAAGTCTATTACGCATATCAATCGCAACTGCCTAACGTCGTAATTGAAATTGCTCGCTTACGTGAACAGGTATTTAGACAGTACAATGAAGGTAGTGGAAAGCCCTTAGATACTGACGAGTATGATGCAAGCTATATACACTTGTTTATTGTCAGAAAGGGAATACAGATTATGGGTGCTTATCGCATGGGATTAAGCGATAAATTGATTGCACAAAGCGGTCTAGATGGTTTGTATTTGCACAAAATGTTCAAGTTCTCGCCAAACTTCGTTAATCGTCAGCAACCGTGTATGGAAATGGGACGCTCTTTCTTAATTCCAGAATTTCAGGGCTCATTTCAGGGGCTACTGCTTTTATGGCGTGGAATTGGCGCTTTTGCCTATCAATTTCCACAATATCGGACTTTATACGGTACGGTGTCTATTAGTAAATTATACGACCCGCGTAGTGTAAAATTAATTGAAAAAATTCTTATAAAAGATGCACATCGTACTAATGTAAATGCACGCAATACATTTGAGTTTACACAACATCCAGAAATTACTGAGCTTGCTCAACAACAAGACTTATCAATAAACTTAACAGCTTTGCTGGCAAGTATAGAAACCGATGGCAAAGACATTCCTATTTTGGTCAAACAGTATTTAAGAATGGGCGCGAAGTTTCACGCTTTAGGCATTGACGAACAATTCAACCATACACCTGGATTGCTATTGAGCGTGCATTTGCCAAGCGCACCGGCTAGGCAACTGCAGCTATACATGGGTAAAAACTACCAAGATTATATCGATTACCAAGGTAACTAATGCTTTTACGGCCTAATTCTTTTTAGTGTAGGCAGCAATTATGACAATACGCTGACCATTTACTTTGCCTTCAATATGCATCGGGTTTTCAGATAAACCAATATTGCGCACCGGCGTGCCACGCTTTGCCGTAAATGTAGCCCCTTTCACGTCTAAATCTTTAATAATGGTGACTGAGTCTCCTGCTTGTAACGCGACACCATTTACATCTAAAGTTGGTTCACGCTCTTCTTGTAAACCAGCTTTCGCCCATTCTAGCGATTCATCGTCTAAATACGCCATATCAAGCGCGTCTTGTGCCCATGCTTCGGGCAAACACTTGTGTAATAGCCGATAACTAAGAACCTGCACCGCAGGCGTAGTTGACCACATGCTATTGGTTAAACATCTAAAGTGCACTAAATCAGGGCTATTTCCTGCTTCGATATTGGTTTGACAAGTACCACATATGTATACGTTAGCGTTAGCTGAGGTATCAGGTGATTCTGGGACTAAATAGGCATGAAGTTGAGTGTCGGCTTGACAGATTTCACACAGATTATTACTGCGTTGACTTAACACTGATTGCATAAAAAATTGACCTTAATAATGTTAGGGTCATTGTATCATGAGCATTCGTATTGGCGTAAATGAATTATGCGCTTTTGTTGATATGCGTAATCGTTGCTGGTGCATAACCAAAAAACGTAGTGGTCGGTTTATTTTGCATACTGCACATAATGCGAATAAGCGCATAATGATGAATAGCATGGCTACTCGCAAAAACCAGCTCTCGTTTGAATGTAGACGTGCTGGTACATGAAAATGTGCAATTAACATCGACTTCTGTCGTTACTTTTACAGGTTTTTCAAGCATGTTGTTTTCTACACCACGCAACCAAACCGCTATGTGCTCGAGCGATTCAATCGCTGCGGCAGGGAATAATTCAACTTCACTGTAACGATGTCGCTTATTATAGTTGATATGCCCGTTTAAGTAGCCATTCTTTACTGCCAAAAAGTGATCAATAATATGCCGGATATGCACACCAATACTGCTTGGAAAGTGCGGCGGCAGTTGCTTTTGGTATTCATATAAAGACATGCCGTCAAGTAAATTGATGGCTTGATTGACAACGGCGGTATAGCTGTTTGACATGCTGATCCCTTTATCGTAAGTACAGGCAAATAACCAAATAGTGAAACGCTAAACTATTTTGCCTATCCGGAAACGTACCCAATAATTCAACATACAATCAGCATCGCACAAACAGACATATATGTGTAGACCGCAATTGTGAGATTTTTATTTCATTCATGTAAAAAACAGCTCATTCTTGTGTTTGCTTGACGTAAATCAATTTTTCAGTAGCAAATCCATATTCTTTTGCTTGGCTAACCAATTCGTTCAGCACATCTTTTTGCAGTACCGGTGTGCGCGACAAAATCCATAAATAATCGGTATCAGGACCGGTTATTAAAGCATATTCATACTGTTCTTGTTCATTTACGCTAGATAAACTTGCAATAATATAACTCGCGTAAAACGGACCAAAAAAAGACACTTTTAAATGCCCAACGTTCTCTTGAGCGACGAAATAAGCCTTACCTTCAGCTTCGTCCCAAACGCCTTCTTCTGTGTTATAACCCTTATTAAGTACTTTTATGCCGCCATCAGTTTTTACCGAATAGCTTGCTGTAACCTGTTCTAAACCACGTTCGAATGAATGATCGAGCCTAGCAATTTCGTACCAAGTTCCTAAATATTTATCTTTTTGGAAGTTGTTAACAGGCGTTACCCCGTCGGGTATAGATGTACAACCCGCTAAAAAAAACAACAATAGTATTGTCATCAAATAACCTGTTTTTCGCGCATTTCGTGCCATTAATTGCATCAGTTAAGCTCCTTTTTTTATTTTGTTGTGATGTGTTAAGCACGCTAACGCATGCGTATCCACTGCATTAAACCTGTTATACTAGGGTTCTTTCAATAGCATCAAGCAACATTATTATGACATTACCTATTCACCAATATTTTCCCGAAGCCAGCAGACTAGCGCTAGGCTGTATGCACCTAGGCGGCGGTTGGAATGACAATGCAGTATCTGGCGAAGATATCTCTCAAGCCTTCGATCTTGTTAGTAGTGCTTTAGAAGCAGGTATAAATGTTATCGATTTAGCGGATATTTATACTTTCGGTAAAGCCGAAAAGACCATAGGCGAATTATTTAAACGAGAGCGTTCGCTTCGTCATCATGTAATATTGCAGTCAAAAGTGGGCATAAAACTTAGTCCACAATTTACCCTAAATCATTATGATTTATCTGGAGATTGGATAAGCGAAGCCGTTAATGCCAGTATTAAAAGATTGCACGACAATAATCTCGATATTTTATTTTTGCATCGACCCGATCCTTTGATGCAACTTGAAGACACCGCTAAAGCATTAACAAAACTGCATGAACAGGGTAAATTTGAGTACCTAGCCGTATCTAACATGCACGCTGGACAAGTTGCCTATTTACAAAGCGCATTGCAAGTGCCCATTATTGCTAATCAACTAGAGATGAGTTTAGCCAATTATGACTTTGTTGAGGATGGTATTACAACCAATATGCCGCAAAATGCTCAAAATGGTTTTCCACGCGGAACATTGGAGTACTGCCAACAAGCAGGCATTCAATTACAGGCATGGGGCGCGCTTGCGCAAGGTCGCTTTAGCAATAGCCAAACCGTTACTTGCGAGAAAACAGCCAGCACTCAAAAGCTTGTCAAAACCTTCGCAGATGAGTATCAAGTTGATGCAAATGCAATTGTATTAGCTTGGTTACTACGTCATCCAGCTAACATACAAGCGGTAATAGGCACTACCAATCCAAAGCGACTCGTAGCCGCAAGTGAAGGGCTGAATATTGAGCTTAGTCGTGAGCATTGGTATATGTTGCTCGAGAGTATTCGCGGCTGCAAAGTTCCATAATTGATTAAATTTGGCAATCTAACCTTGGAAAAACTCGCGGCGTAAATCTCTATCGGTATTAAACGCGCCGCCAAGCGACGATGTTTTAGTAAAAGAATTCGTATCACGAACGCCCCGTGCTTTTACGCAATAATGCGTTGCATTTATACTAACTGCCACATCTTTGGTTTCGGTCAATGCTTGTAGCGCCACCATAATTTGCTGTGTTAGGCGCTCTTGTACTTGAGGGCGCTGTGCAAAAAAACTGACCAATCTGTTTATCTTACTTAACCCTATTACGGTTCGATTGGGTATATATGATACTGTTGCCGTACCATCAATTGTCACAAAATGATGTTCGCAGGTACTGGTTAAACTAATATTAGTAACTTGTACCGGCTGATCGATACTCATCTTGTTTTCAATTTGAGTGATTTTTGGAAATGCTTGATAATCTAAGCCAGAAAAAATCTCATCAATATACATTTTTGCGATGCGCTTTGGGGTATCTTGCAAACTATCATCATTTAAATCTAAACCTAACACCTGCATTATGTCAGTCATGCTTTTTTGGATTTTTAGGCGCTTTTCTTCTGCACTTAGGCCGTTTTGTAACATGGGCGTTTCAAGACCAGCCGCTTGCAATGCATCGCGCACTAATTTGGCTTGCACCGATATCGCTTTGTTTTGGCTTGCGCCATGCATTACTATTTTATCGTTCGCTAACATTTTGTATCCAAATCAACATTTTTTATTTATACGCATTAACACAAAGCTGGATTAAAATTAAAGAAATAAATAAATAATCGCTACGTTTTTGCTTTGTCATTTTTTTAATTAGTAAGGTCATTATCACATTATTCAATGTTCAACCTTTACGTTGTGGTCATTATATCATATGACTTAGAGAATCTAGCATTAAGCTAATTAATACCTAAATTTGCTGTAAAATTATATGATCATTTGCTTAATGGCCTAGCGCTTTCATGTGTTAAACTAAAATAATCAAGTTTACGTCGAGCGGGTCGACTTCACCTTTGAAAACTATCGTTATTTTCTTGGTCAAGCACGGCATGCCTTTATCAATTTAGTGTGGTCTTATTAACATGCAATCTAACAATTATACTCTACTGCCCGAATGGGCGCAGCAAGAAGCGGTTATCTTATCGTGGCCGCATGAAAATACTGACTGGTCGAATAATCTTGAGCAGACGCGGGCAACATACCTACAGCTTATAACAGCCATAAATAAAGCGAATGCCGTGGTTATTTTATTGTGTCCTGATATTGAAATTAACGCCTTGCGAGATCAATTAAGCGAACATCAACAGGTATTAATAGTACCGGCAAACTACAATGACACATGGGTGCGTGATTATGGCTTTTTAACAGTAAGCGACAACCAGCGCAACTACCCGATAAGTTTTACCTTCAACGGTTGGGGCGAAAAGTTTGATGCAGGTTTAGATAATAGGATTAATTTGCTGTTGGCGAATTTGTGCCAGCATCCCCTCATTATACAATCAACCGTTCTTGAGGGCGGTGCTATTGAGATTGATGAAAACCAACATTTACTGACAACCGCTTCTTGTTTGTTCAATCCAAAACGCAATGGCCGCATGACCGCCGAGCAATACACACAACTGTTTGCTGACTTTTTAGGGGCTAAAAAGGTCAGTATTTTCAATCACGGCCATTTAGAAGGAGATGACACCGATGGTCATATTGATACCTTAGCGCGGTTTACTCCACTGATGGGTGTGGTTATGCAAGGCGCTGATAACTGTCCTCAAGACAGTCATTTCGCAGAATTATTTAAGCTACAGAACGAAGTGAGCCAAGTTTTACCCAAGCATACCATTTATTCCCTACCCTTACCGTTTATGCTCAATGAAGATGGCGACCGCTTGCCCGCGTCTTACGCTAATTTTTTAATCTTAAACGAACATATTTTAATGCCTGTGTACCATCAGCCAGAAGATGAAGCTGCTGTTGAAATTGTGCAAAAGGCCTATCCAAACTATCAGATCATTGAAGTTTCGTGCGCAAGCCTTGTGCAACAGTTCGGTAGTTTGCATTGTATTAGTATGCAAGTGCCTACTAATACCTTAATCCCTGAAATCATTGAACAAGCGCAGTCTGGCGTGACTGTGCTTGCCGCAAAATAGTGAGTAAAACATGAGTCAATTTACAACTAAGAACACACTTAAAGTGGGTATAGTACAACAGTCAATTGCGGATAATAATAAACAGCAGAACTGGCAAAAATCAGCTAACGAGGTGCGTAAACTTGCTGGTGAAGGTTGTCAATGCATATTGTTACAAGAACTGCATTCCACACTTTATTTTTGTCAAACTGAAGACGTTAATCAATTTGATTTAGCAGAGCCCATTCCCGGTGACGCCACCGCTTTTTTTGGCGCACTTGCTAAAGAATGTAATGTGGTATTAGTCACATCATTATTCGAAAAACGCGCAACAGGCTTGTATCACAACACCGCAGTTGTGTTTGACAGAAGCGATAATATTGCCGGTATATATCGCAAAATGCATATTCCGGATGACCCTGGTTTTTACGAAAAGTTTTATTTCACGCCAGGTGACTTAGGCTTTGAACCCATTCAAACCAGTGTCGGTAAACTAGGCGTATTGGTGTGCTGGGATCAATGGTATCCCGAGGCTGCTCGCTTAATGGCGATGGCGGGTGCCGAAATTCTATTTTATCCTACCGCCATTGGATGGGACACAACCGACCCTATAGATGAACAAAAGCGCCAACAAGGCGCTTGGGAAACTATACAGCGCTCGCACGCGGTAGCCAATTCATTACCCGTAATTGTTGCTAATAGAACGGGCTATGAAGCGTCACCTAATCCTGAAGATACCGGCATTCAATTTTGGGGACACAGCTTTATTGCCGGCCCCCAAGGCGAAATTTTAGCCATGGCGTCTGACGACCAAGAACAAACCCTCATGGTTGAACTAGACATGCAAAAAACCGAGCACATTAAACGTATTTGGCCCTATTTCAGAGACCGTCGAATTGATGCATACGATGATTTAGTGAAACGCTGGCGCTCATAGCAACAAACCATCGTTGTTTGCGCAAAGAATTATGGCAACTTATATATTTTATGGTTGTACATTAGGTATACATCAGCGCTTTTGCGAGTAAACAAACTCGCAAAAGCGTCATCATTGATATTCAAACCGCCGGTATATTTTCCAAACGCGGGCATTAGCATAATGTCTTGAGCACACACAAAGCTTTTTCCTGTCACTTTACGATTTGCCAATTTATGGCTCGATTTAGGATGGTAATGCCCTATTACCTGTGCTTCAGATTGCGCATGTTCGGTTATGTCTTCAGGCTCGTGCACCAATAAAAGATTCGCAGCGGCAATATAAGAAGCGCGCTCTCCCAATATCGCTTCGGGTATATCAGGATCATGATTACCGAGTACCCATGTCCATTTATTCACCGACAATACCAAACTATTTAAGCACGCCAAATCTTCCTGATGCATACGACTTATGGCATTACCGTCGTGCAAACTATCCCCTAAACAGACTATATGCTGACAATCATATCGCTTTATAATTGCGGCCATTCTTGAAAGTGTTTCTTTGCTATCAAAGCGTGGCAAAGGGTTGGCAAACTGGCTTAAAAAACTGCCTTTTTCTAAATGCAGATCACTAAAAATAAGCATATCTTGCTGCGGCCAAACCACTACACCGTTAGCATCTAATAAGAGTCTGTTTCCAGCCAAACTTACGGGTATTACTTGGTGTCTGCTTAATAGTACTTTTAATGCCTCAACAGCAATCATGACGACGAATCTGTGGACAACAATTGACGAACATCATCCAACATCATTTCCGCTTCTTGATATAAATTAGCTTGTTCCAATAAAGCATGCGTACCGGCTCCCGTAAGCAATTCGCTGCGAACATCTAACACAATGGGAATAGACATTGGCGATGGTTTTTCTAGCGCGATAAAGATAAAAGACGGATGAAACCTAAACAGCAAATTACTGGTTCGTTCAAGATCCAATAGTTCACGCTGGGCATTTTCTCGCGTGACTTTTAAAAGCACATGATCAGGCTCATACTCACGCAAAGTGTCGTAAATTAAATCGCTTGAAAACGTGACTTGACGCATGGTCTTTTTGTTACTGTGATATTGCTGTTCAATAAGGCCACTGACTACCGCAACTTGTCTAAAGCTGCGTTTAAGCATACTGGCCTCTAGCATCCAGTCTTCTAACTCGTCACCTAAAATATCAGGTGTAAACAACTCGCTTATATGCGCTTGCTTTATCTGTGCAACAGACGATATTGATAATCCATAATCTGTTATCGAAAAACTTAGGGGCTTAAGCTTAAGCTTCTCCATGCGGCGAGTAATTAGCATACCCAGCGTTTGATTTGCTTTGCGTCCTTCAAAGGTATAAAACAAGGTGGTTTGTGCGCCTCTAAATGGAAATTGTTCTATTAGTAACTTTTCCATACTCGGCAATTCGCTAAAATCTTGTTGTAAGCTCAGCCATTCCCGCACCAATTTTGGCAAGGCTTGCCATTGGTCTGGAGAATTTATCAAACTGCGGACTGCATCTGCTAAATAAGTCGAAAGCGGCATTTGGCCACCTTGGTAACTTGGTATTTTGGGCTCTTTACCTTTGCCGGGACGTGCTTCGAGGATCATGTCGCGAATGCCTTCAAAAATCAGCACTTCGCCGGCAAAATAAAAACTGTCGCC
>RCMY010002882.1_pt1 | contig 15447 bp, 9 predicted proteins | sample 2041341 | NCBI WGS metagenome assembly RCMY01 (sample SAMN09708234, study PRJNA481090) | Marine sediment metagenome, whole genome shotgun sequencing project.
CCAGCGGCTGCCGCTGGCGAAGCTGCTGAAGAGCAGACCGAATTTGACGTAATCCTGACCGGCGACGGCGGCAAGAAAATCCAGGTGATCAAGGAAGTCCGTGCGATTACCGCCCTGGGCCTCACCGATGCCAAGGCTCTCGTCGAAGGCGCGCCAAAAGCGATCAAAGAAGGCGTCAACAAAGCCGAAGCAGAAGAAATCAAAGGCAAGATCGAAGCTGCCGGCGGTACCGTCGAACTCAAGTAAGGCTTTCGACAACCAATATTCAAGGGGTGGTTTCCGGTTCGGGAACCGCCCCTTTTTTACGCGCCTTTCTAAGGCAATTCGAGCACCAGCCGGACACCGATGATATCCAGACCCGGGTTCTGGACATCGCTGAAAAGGCCGGCATGGCTCAGATGCACCCATGTCGCCTCGATATCGGCTTTATCCGACAATCGGACGCCGACGGACAGTTCCGGCTCGAACAATAGCCGCGATCCCAATTGTATCTGCGAGCCGTCTGGTGCGAATTGCAATTCGGGGCCGTCATGAATCGCAATCCCTAACCCGGGGCGCACGTAAAACCTGTCCCCGAACTTCCAACTCAAACCGGCTGCGGCAAAGCTGGTGTCGCCGGAGAGGTTGATCGAAGCCAGCAGATAGGGCGATGGCTTACCGATGGCCGAAAGCGCCTCAATCCGGTCGCCGCGGTAGCCAGCCTGAAAATCAACACCATCCTGATTTGAATCCACGGCAATGATTGTCACGACCTGATGCGCGGCGAACCCGCCGTAAAGCTCGTCCGCATGGGCGGGTTGAGTAACGGTCAATCCGGCCATGGCAGCGATGAGAGATGCAAAATACTTCATCATAACCGAAACATAGTATAATTCCGGATAGCGCGGAAGCGGGCCTGTGCGCCGGTCTCTTTCTGGGGCAGAGTGATTGACACAGTTTAACGGCTCGGCGACTAGAACATCTGAAGAGAAAAGGGGGCTCAATGGCAGACAATCAGGACCTGATCGATCTCGTACGGACGATCCCGGACTATCCCAAACCGGGCATCCGGTTTCGCGACGTATCGACCCTGCTGCTCGACGGACCAGCCTTTCGCCGGACCATCGACCGGATGATTGCGCTGGTCGATCCGGCGAGCTTCGACCTTATCGCCGGCATCGAGGCGCGCGGCTTCATCGTTTCGGCGGCAATGTCCTATGCGCTGGAAAAGGGCAAGGTCATGCTGCGCAAGCCGGGAAAATTGCCGGGCAAGGCGGTGAGCATCGACTATGCGCTGGAATATGGCAGCGACAGGATCGAGATGCATGTCGATGCCATCCTGCCGGGGCAGCGCGTACTGCTGGTCGATGACCTGATCGCCACGGGCGGGACCGCCATAGCCGGCGTGCAGCTGTTGCGCGGCCAGGGTGCCATAGTCGACCAGGCGCTGTTCATCGTCGACTTGCCCGATCTGGGCGGCGCACAGAAGCTGGCCGCAACCAGGGTGACGCCGATAACGCTGATGGCCTTTGCCGGTGATTGAGCATATCGCAATCATCACCGGTGTGCAGGACGAAGCGGATGCATTCTGCCGGGATTATCCCTCGACGCAGGTTGACAGTCCGCTGGGCAACGTCCGCCAGCTGGATCATGCGGGGAAAAAGGTCTCGATCCTGTGCTCCGGCATCGGCAAGGTCCATGCCGGTGCGGCCGCCCTTTATATGCACAGCCACTTCCGACCAGACCTGTTTCTGGTCATCGGCACCGCCGGTCATGTCAGCACCCGCCAAGGGGACTGCTTCTACCTGCAAGAATCCTTGCAAGCCGATTATGGCACGCTCGAAAAATTCGGCGAGCATGATGGCTTTACCCATTATAATGCGGGCGCCTGGCCGATTGGTCCGGCAGAGTGGAGCCCGTTCAAGGCCTATCCGATGCCCGAAGCCATGTCCCTGCCGCAGGCGCGGATTGCGACCGCAGACTGTTTTGTAAAATGCCCCGAACGATCGGGCTATCTGCGCGATGTGCTTGAAGTTGATCTGGTGGATATGGAGACCGCGGCGGTGGCCCAGATTGCCGCGATGCTTGATATCCCGTGGGCCGGGATCAAGGCGGTATCCGATGGTGCCAACAGCGAAAGCTCGGGTGATTTTCATGCCAACCTGGAGGCTGCGGCAAAAAATGCGTCGGATGCTGCGGCTGAATTTTTGACCCATATATAACAATGTTAGAGCCTTTGATCTCGGGTTCACCCTTAAGCTAAAGCCCCAAGCACCGTACTTAACCCTGTAAAAACTCTATCCTTCTACTGTCTGCCAGCAACTGGCAAAATCAGGTAAATCGGGGCGCGCATGGGCGAGACAATTACACTTCAGCGATTGCTGGAGATGCAGAGAAAGGTTTGGAACTTCAAGATCAATGCTGATCATGAGACCGCCGAACTTGTCGCCCGCGAGCAACTGAAATCCTTCGGCCAGATATCGCGCATTGGTATCCTGATCACTGTGCCGCTCGGCATTTATGCCCTGATCGTGCTCTTCACCTTTGCGGCACCGGCATTCATTGCAACAGGCTGTTTCTTTTTGGCTGTGGCCGGATTCATGGGCGGACGCAATTACGTTCGACAATTCGCGTTAGACCCCGATACTGCGGACCTGAAAGCAGTGTTCAAAACGATCCGTATGGAAAGCATCATAATCAGCGCCGCCTTCTCAGGCATTTTATCAATACCCTTCGCTTTTGGTCAGATTCCTTACAGTCTGGATGTCGCAATATTGGCGATGGGTGGATTGACTATAGGCGGATTTGTGTATGGCAGCATACCCCGGGCACAGACGTATAATCTTCTCATTACGACAATATGCTACGCGGTATCGTTCATTGCAGCGAGAGGATATGGCGGCATCACTGCCGCGGTTTTACTGGCCTTTTTTGCGTTATGCAGCGATTATATTTATCGTCTGTTTTTCTTCAACTTTGTCCAGCGCCATCTGCATGCAACCAAACAAAAGGACGCCGCCGAAACCGTCCGGCTTTTGCTCTATGACTATGCAGAACAAAGCTCTGACTGGCTGTGGGAAGTGAATGCAAATCATTTGATCGTCAATCCATCGGCGCGTTTCGCGAGCGCGGTCAATATGGAAATACGCGATCTCCGCAATCTGCCGCTGGTGGATTTGTTCGAGGAATCAACGGAGCGCAATCAGCTTGCTCAAAGCCTGGCTTCGGGCAAAGCATTCCGGGACATTCATGTTCCGATAAAAATTGACGGGAAAGAACGCTGGTGGAAACTATCCGGCAGACGGATCACGACAAAGCGAGGCGAAAGCAAGAATGTTCGCGGCGTCGCGGCTGATATTACAATCGCCAGAAAGGCCGAGGCACGGGTTGCCCATCTCGCCCATTTTGACAGCCTGACCGATCTACCCAACCGCGCCCTGTTCAATCAGTCCCTGGAACGCTCCGTCACGCGCATGAGGGACGATCAGAAATTGGCGGTGCTATATCTCGACCTCGATCATTTCAAAACGATCAATGATACATTGGGACATGGCGCAGGGGATATGGTGCTGAAATCCGTTGCGAACCGCCTGGAAAATACGATCGGCATTGAAGGTATGGTAGCGCGTCTCGGCGGGGATGAATTTGCTATATCCTTGCGCAATTGCGGTTCAAGCGAACATGTCCTCGAGATTGCGAATAAAATCATTGATAGATTATCCGAGCCGATAATGGTTGAAGGACAATCGGTTGCCACGGGCGTCAGCATCGGAATCGCGTTGGCCCCCGAAAGCGGCAGCAGCGGCGAAGAGTTGATCAAATATTCTGATATTGCCCTTTATCACGCGAAGGAAAACGGGCGCGGCTGTGTCTCGGTTTTTCACCCGTCGATGCATCACGCGGTGCAGGAACGGCGCAATATTGAATTGGACCTTCGTGCTGCGCTGAAGCGCAACGAACTAGAGCTTTTTTACCAACCGTTGGTCAATATCGAAGCCAATGAGACAATCGGATATGAAGCTCTGCTCCGCTGGAATCACAGCGAAAAAGGCATGATCATGCCGGATGTGTTCATTCCGGTGGCTGAAGATACCGGCCTGATCGTGCAGCTTGGTGAATGGGTTGTCCGATCGGCCTTGTATGAAGTCGCCAATTGGCCGGAGCATCTGAGTGTCGCGGTCAACCTGTCCCCGGCCCAGATGCGTAGCCCCAATTTGATGCCAACGATCATCAATGCGTTGGCCGCAACCGGCGTCGCACCACACCGGCTGGAGCTGGAAATCACCGAATCCGTGCTGATGAACGATAACCAGTCCAATGTGGAACTGCTCCACAAAATCCGCTCGCTGGGCGTCCGCATTGCACTGGACGATTTTGGCACCGGTTACAGTTCACTCAACTATTTGCGCAGCTTCCCGTTTGACAAGATCAAAATTGATCGCTGTTTCGTGGACGAAGTGGACAGCCGGGAAGATTGCCGGGCGATTATTCGCGCGGTGACCGGCCTGGCGACGAGCCTCGGAATGGTGACAACCGCCGAGGGCGTCGAGCGCAGCGATCAGCTTGACCAGTTGAAACTGGAAGGCTGCGTCCAGGTTCAGGGATATTTGTTCAGCAAGGCAATGCCCGCCTCCAGCGTCGTCGGAAGGATTGCACCGACGGCTGACCAGGCCGCTCAGATCAGCGAGATCGGCAACCAGTGCATTGAGCTGAAGCCCGCAGAAGCTCCGATTAAGATCCAGAGCAAAAAGGCAGGATAATATCCACGCGACCGGGAAGGAGAATGGATCGCTATTTTAACTATCGGCAGCCTTGAACAAAAAATAGAGCGCCGGTGACATGGGGCTTTGAGACACATCGAAGAAAGCGGAAGGAGATCTCGGCATCAAGTGCGGAGCTCCCCGTGAGATATTGATTTAACTCGCCACCCAGTTGCCGTGAAACCCCGGAGGTATCCGGTGCGGCAGATGGATCACGGCCTGGGGTTTCCCAAGAAAATCATCAGCGTTGAGGATTTGTAGTTCGGTCGTTTCCCGCTCGGCATCGATGACCAGACCGATCAGCCAGCCTTCGTCTTCTGCCGATTCTGGCGAGCGGGGCACGAACACAAATTCCCCCGGATGCCGGCCCGCGCCAAAATCGCGAACCAGCTTCTCGCCGCGTTCCAGATCATGTTTGAACAATTCGGTGCCCGCCATATCCAGTTCGTCCGGACGGCCGGCCAGCGCGATATTGTAGATATAGCGATAGGGTTTTGTGGTCAGTCGCTCGTCATAGCGCGGGAATTCCTGCGGACGATCATCAAGCATCTTGCGGTCCACTTTCTTCGCTACCGGATCGACCGTCCAGCGTTCCAGCCGTGACCATTCTCCGCCCGGGCCAAAGGTCGTCCGCGCATAGGTGCTTTCGTGCACCACCACGTCGACGATCACGCTGCCATCATCCGTCTCATAGGCATTGGCCGGATGATATACATAACAGGGATCAACATCGCACCACACGGTATCCGCGCCCGACCCGTCGCGCGGGCAAAGACCGACGCGGGCAGCATGGTCCGGATTCCATTCATAAGGGAAAGCAAAACCGCCCAGCATACGCTTCATCGAGAATGTTGCCGGAAGATCGAAGACCAGCACATAGTTTTCGGTAATCTGGCAGTCATGGATCGACGGACCGTCCTTGACCGCAATCGGTTCCTCTCGCTTCACCTTGCCATCCGGGCCAAGCACCACATGCCACACCCTGTCCATAACCGGCGCGTCGTAGCAAATAGCGTGCATCTCTCCGGTCTGGGGATCAAGATGCGGGTGGGCGGAAAAGGCGTTGATCAAAGTTCCGTCGAACGGATTATGCTTCACCGTTTCAAGATCATCGGTCAGTTCCACCGGAAAGCCGCCAGCCTCGACAATCGCAAAGGTCTTGCCGCCAATGTCCACAATATTGGTGTTGGCATTGTCCGTGCGGGGTTTGCGGGTTCCCGGTTTGCGCGGCTCGCCCAGTGCATCGCTGACCGCATTGCTGCGGATCCAGCGGTTGCGATACCATATCGCTTTGCCGCTCTGGATTCGGATGCCATGCGCCATGCCGTCACCGACAAACCAGTGATAGCTGCCTTCATCGGGCGCGGTCACCGGATTGGGGCCGATCCGAAGATAGCGCCCGTCGAGCATCTCGGGGATTTCGCCCTCGACCTTGAGGTCAGCCAGAGTGACCTCTTCGGTCATCGGCCTGTGCACACCGGTCAGATAGGGGTGGCCGCCGACCGGCTCCTTCATCCGCTTGCGATTATAATTGGCGACCGCACCCATCACAGGGGTGACCGCGGCGCGGATGGTTTTTTCGATTACGGAAGCCATGAGAAATTCCTTCTAGTTGAAACCAATGTCGGCGACTGTCGCCATTGCCATCGCCAGCAAGATGAGACCGCCCGGATGCGGTCGGCGGAGCGCAGCGAGATTGCCGATGCCGGACAGCGCAAAAATTATAGCCGCGGTGATCGGTAGCAGATCGCTGCCGGACTGCAGGCGGTTGAGCAGCACGGCGACACCGAGACCCGCCCAGGCCAGCGACGGTATATGAAAGACCGCCCGGATGATATCGCGCATCGCCCGCGCGGCCAGCAGACCGGTCGTCCGCTCGCGATAGAGCGGACCTAGTATGGCCCGTTCGCCAATCACCGAATGCGCAATAGCGACGATCAATCCAAGCGCGGCGACGATGATCGCATAAATCAACAATGGTGATACTTCCTTCCGGCTTGGCAAATCGACTCGTGATGTTTATGCTGTTAACATGCCAATCAATGCTAACAGTGTCAACATAAGCCTTCCCCAAGGCTCAACATGCTTCCATATCTTCCAATGAATACGCCCTATCATCACGGCGATTTGCGCGCTGCGGCGCTGCAAATGGGAATGGAACGGCTGGAGAGTCAGGAACGGCCTGATCTCGGATTGCGCGCACTCGCCCGCGATCTGGGCGTGTCGGCCACGGCGCTATACCGCCATTTTCCGAACAAAAATGCCTTGCTTGATGCGCTGGCGCTGGAAGGGCTCAATCGCCTCGGCTGGCATCAGGCGAAAGCAGCAACGGCGGCAGGCGGCGGACGCGCAGGCTTTGCCGAGATGGGTGTGACCTACGTCGACTGGGCGGTGGAGCATCCTGCGCTGATGCGCCTGATCTACACCCGCGTCGGCAAGGTCGACCTCGACGGCAATGATCCTTCCGCGATGGGCGAAGCCTTTCATCAGTTGCGCAAGGGCATCGCGGCGATGATGCCCGATAATCTCCCGCCCGGGGAACGCACCACCGCGACCCTGCATGCCTGGTCGCTGGTTCACGGACTTGCCATGCTTATTCTGGATGGTCAGGTGAGCTACGATCCGGCGATGGTCCGAAAAGTTGTTTTGATGGCGGATTTCAGCGACGACTGTAATTTCTCGTGACCCCAGGACCCCTGATCGGTTCTGCTTAACCTGCCTTTTACCCGCTTCTGCTAGCATCACGGCGCGAATGATATGCAGGAATCAAAGAACAAGCGGATGAGAAACTTCTTCACCAGAAGCGATATGCAGGGGAAGCTCTATTTTGGAGTCATTCTCGGCCTGTTGTGCGTCCTTGCCGCCTTGGAACTCGCGCTCGCCGATCGCAAATTCGGATTGTTTACGGGCGGCTTTGGCCAATCCCAGGCCATTGACACGCTCGCTGAGCGGTTCGTCTTCCTTGTCGGTTACCTTTGTTCGATGGCCATGCTCATCGTCGGTGTGTGGTGGATAATTGTCCGGCTTTTCCGATCCAGAAAATCCTGGCCACCGCTGTTTTTTCTGGTGACCATCGTCGGCGGCGGATATATATTATTGCTCGCTCTGACATTCCAGTTGGGCCAGTATTTCAGTGATACGATGAGCTTTGCCCTGATGGCAAATCTCGGCGGCGGCAGCCTGACCGACGCCTTGCTGTTCGCTTCCAGCGAAATTTTTCTGGGGCTGGCCGCGCTGGTTATCGGTCTGGCTGGCTACAGCTTTATATTCAGGTGGCTTTCGCGAAAATTCCTGGTGCGCCCCAACCATCCCGAATGGTCGGCCTACGGCCGCGTCGCTATCGATTTCTTTTTCTCCAGCCTGTTGCTCGCCATCATGGTGCCCGCCGCTTCCATCGACGTTCATAATGGCCTGAACCGTACGCTCGCATGGGGCCTTTTCACGACGGCAGCGAACAGAATTACCGATTTTGATAATGATGGCTATGGCTGGATCTCCAACATGCCCGACCGGCACCCGTTCGACAGTTCCCGCTATCCGCTGGCGCTGGATATTCCGGCAAACGGGATCGACGAAGACGGTTATGGCGGAGACCTGCAGCTGGTTCCGATAGCGCCGCAACCGCCGGTCACATTGATATCGGGCGAACGCCCTCACCTCATCCTGATTGTCATGGAGAGCGCGCGCTACGATGTGATCGGGAAGCGTATCGACGGCAAACCGGTTGCTCCCAACCTCGAAGCAATTGCAAAATCGGGTAGCCTTGTTTCCCCCGTTTTTAGTCACGTGGGCTTTACCACCGCTTCGCTCAAATCCCTGTTCGGCGGTACCCTGAAACCTGCAAGCGGTTCTCCCTCGCTGTTCCGCGAACTTAAATCCAGCGGTTATGAAATTGGTGTTTTTTCCGGCCAGCCGGAAAATTTCGGAGACATTTCAAAAACAGTCGGGATGCGCGAGAACGCCGATATCTTTTTCGATGGAGAGACGCTGAAACATCTGCGCGCTTTCGGCAACGGCGCGCAAGGATCAATCCTCGTCGACGAAAAACATCTTCTGAAAGCCTTTGCGGAACAATATCAGCAGCGATCGAAATGGGAGCAGCCGCAATTTCTCTATTTCAATTTCCAGTCACCGCATTTCCCTTATTTCCACGAGGGAATGTCGCTTAATCTGACCGACAGACCTTTGCCGCGGTCCGACATCAATGCCGGAAACCGGGATTTGCTGCAGCAGACCTACTGGAACGCGGTACATTATTCGGATCAGCAGCTAGGAGCGCTGGTTGCTAGATTGAAGCAGGATGGCGTGTGGGACAATAGCGTGGTTGTCATAACCGGCGATCACGGTGAAGACCTGTTCGAGCAAGGCTTCCTGGGTCACGGCCACAATATCAATATCCGCCAGAACGGTACTTTCCTGGTAACCAACCGCGCGGGTGTCGCAGTCGACGGACCAATCGGTCTGAGTGATTATCGCGCAATCATATTGTCGCTGCTAAACGGCGAAAAGCCTGATATTCCTGCAAAACCGGTACTGATGACAGTCGGCGATCTCGAACGACCCACACAGATCGGAATCGCTGAAGGAGGATCGAGAATTACAACCTTACGGCTCGATACCGGGGAAGCCTGCATGGTCGAGAAAAAGCGATGTGCCAATACTCACGGCCTGGCTGGAGATTTCAAAGACCGCGTCGACAGACTGATCCGTATCTGGGGATCTGCAAGATGGCAAAACAGATCGGACCCGATGCCGGATTGACATCTGCCAGAGGTAACGTCTGACACGCCCTCTTGACCCAAAGCGGGCATCTCCCTATATCGCGCTCTCACCACAGATTTCGAGACAGGGCGTGCAGTCGCGCGGCGCGCCAGAAGAAATGAAATTTGCACGGTTTTCAGGACGCTAAAAAGCTGCAGTTTCCCACTTTGGGAGACATGCGGCTTTTGTTGTCTTGAAGCGCCTCCACATATTGATTTTCCGCCGGTTTTCCGGCGATGGCGAGAAGGCAAAACTATATGGCTACCCAAGCAGCTTCGGTCAAAACAACGGCTCCGACCCCCACCCGCAAGAAACGCATTCGCAAAATCTTCGGTGACATTCACGAAGTCATCGAGATGCCGAATCTCATCGAAGTGCAGCGCGAATCATACGAACAGTTTCTGCGCTCGGATGCCTCGATCGGATATGTCTCTGGCCTCGAAAAAACGCTGCGCAGCGTTTTTCCGATCCGCGATTTTGCCGGTACTGCCGAAATGGACTTCGTCAACTATCAGCTCGAAGACCCCAAATATAATGTCGAAGAATGCCGTCAGCGGGGCATCACCTATGCCGCACCGATGAAGGTGACCCTTCGCCTGATCGTGTTCGAGGTTGATCCCGAAACAGAAGCCCGCTCGGTTCTCGATATCAAGGAGCAAGACGTTTATATGGGCGACATGCCGCTGATGACCAAGAACGGCACGTTCGTCATCAACGGCACCGAGCGCGTCATTGTCAGCCAGATGCACCGTTCGCCCGGCGTATTGTTTGACCATGACCGCGGCAAGACCCACAGCTCCGGCAAGTTCCTGTTCGCCGCCCGCGTCATCCCTTATCGCGGTTCCTGGCTGGACTTTGAATTTGATGCGAAAGACATCGTCAACGTCCGCATTGACCGCAAGCGCAAGCTGCCGGTGACCGCATTGCTGCGTTCGCTGGGCGACGCGATCCTGGAAGTGAAAGAAAAGAAGCCTGATTTCAAAGCAGGCGAAATGATCCGCGTAGCGGGCATGAAACAGCCAGCCGAAATTCTCGAAGTCGACGGCAATTTGGTGACCATCCGTGAACCGATGGGTGCAATCGATATCCAGGGCAAGATCGAAGACGAAGGCCGCACCAAGAGCGCCCAGATCGTCAAGATCGTCAAGCAGGGCTATTCGGAAGAGGATATCCTCAACCTGTTCTACGAGCGCATCGTTTACAAGCGCGCCAAGGACGGCTGGACGATTCCTTTCGTCGCCGAGCAATGGCGCGGTCTGAAGCCGACATTTGATATTGTTGATTCGAAGAGCGGTGAAGTCGTCTTTGAAGCAACCACCAAGATCACACCGCGCGCGGCGAAAAAGGCCGAATCCGACGGCATGAAAAACATCGTCATCCCGACCGAGGAAATCTTTGGCCGCTACAGCGCCTTTGACCTGATCAACGAGAAAACCGGCGAGATTTACATTGAAGCCGGTGACGAAGTGACGGCTGAAAATCTCGAGAAGATTGACAATGCCGGCATCGACGCGCTCGAATTGCTGGACATTGACCATGTCACAACCGGGCCATGGATCCGCAACACGCTGAAAGTCGACAAGGCCGAAGACCGTGATGGTGCGCTATCCGATATTTACCGCGTCATGCGCCCCGGTGAACCGCCAACGCGCGAAACCGCTGAAGCCTTGTTCGAAGGATTGTTCTTTGACCCCGAGCGCTACGACCTGAGCGCCGTGGGCCGCGTAAAACTCAACATGCGTCTCGAACTCGATGCGCCGGCTGATTATACAATCCTGCGCAAGGAAGATATCCTCGCGGTTGTCAAAACCCTGGTTGATCTGAAAGACGGCAAGGGCGAAGTCGATGACATCGACAATCTCGGCAATCGCCGTGTTCGCTCCGTTGGCGAACTGCTGGAAAACCAGTATCGCGTCGGTCTCCTCCGCATGGAGCGTGCCGTCAAGGAGCGTATGAGCAGCGTAGATGTATCCACCGTGATGCCGAACGACCTGATCAATGCAAAGCCTGCAGTCGCGACCGTTCGCGAATTTTTTGGCTCCTCGCAACTGTCCCAGTTCATGGATCAGACCAACCCGCTTTCGGAAGTCACCCATAAACGCCGCGTGTCAGCGTTGGGCCCCGGTGGTCTGACCCGTGAACGTGCCGGCTTTGAAGTCCGCGACGTTCACCCGACCCATTATGGCCGGATTTGTCCGATTGAAACGCCGGAAGGCCCGAACATCGGCCTGATCAACTCGCTGGCATCGTTCAGCCGGATCAACCAGTACGGCTTCATTGAAACACCGTATCGCAAGGTCGTCGACAATAAGGTCACCGACGATGTTGTCTATCTCTCCGCGATGGAAGAGCAGAAGCACACCGTGGCACAGGCCAATGCGGACCTGAATGAAGACGGCAGCTTTGTTGAGGAAATTGTTTCCTCACGTCAGGCAGGCGAGTTCCTGATGGCGTTGCGTGATCAAATCACGTTGATGGATGTGAGCCCGAAACAGCTCGTATCGGTTGCGGCATCGCTAATCCCGTTCCTGGAAAATGATGACGCCAACCGCGCACTCATGGGTTCGAACATGCAACGTCAGGCTGTGCCTTTGGTGAAAGCCGAAGCACCGTTTGTCGGCACCGGAATGGAAGAAACCGTAGCTCGCGACAGCGGCGCGGCGATCGCCGCAAGGCGCGCCGGTATTGTCGATCAGGTGGACGCCACCCGTATCGTCATCCGTGCATCGGGTGCGGTGGAAGCCGGCAGATCGGGCGTTGACATCTACACGCTGCAGAAATTCCAGCGCTCCAACCAGAATACCTGCATCAATCAGCGTCCGCTGGTGAAGGTTGGCGAAATTGTCCAGCAGGGCGACACGATTGCTGACGGCCCGTCCACCGATATGGGTGAATTGGCGCTCGGCAAGAACAGCCTCGTCGCCTTCATGCCGTGGAATGGCTACAATTATGAGGATTCGATCCTCATCTCCGAGCGGATCGTCAAAGACGATGTCTTCACCTCGATCCACATCGAAGAATTTGAAGTCATGGCCCGCGACACCAAATTGGGCCCTGAAGACATTACCCGCGATATTCCCAATGTCGGTGAGGAAGCGCTGCGCAACCTCGACGAAGCGGGCATTGTCTATATTGGTGCGGAAATCGAACCGGGCGATATTCTCGTCGGCAAGATCACGCCCAAGGGTGAAAGTCCGATGACGCCGGAAGAAAAACTTCTCCGCGCCATCTTCGGCGAGAAAGCATCTGACGTTCGTGACACGTCCTTGCGTCTGCCTCCCGGTGTTGCCGGTACGGTGGTCGAGGTTCGTGTGTTCAACCGTCACGGCATCGACAAGGACGAACGCGCCCTGGCGATCGAACGCGAAGAAATCGCCCGGTTTACCAAGGATCGCGACGACGAACGCGCCATCCTCAATCGCGCGACCTTCAACACGTTGAAAGACATGTTGATCGGACAGACCGCAACTTCCGCGCCGAAGCCGATGAAAAAAGGCGCCGCGATCACCGAGGAAAGCCTGTCCGAACTGGAACAGGTTGACTGGTGGAAGATCGCTGTAAAGGACGATCAGGTTCAGTCCGATTTCGAAGCCACCCGTCAACAGTATGACGAAGCGATCAAGCTGATCAACGAACGGTTCGAAGACCGTCGCGAGAAGCTGGAGCGCGGCGACGAGCTGGCACCGGGCGTGCTGAAGATGGTCAAGGTTTTTGTCGCGGTGAAGCGCAAGCTGCAACCCGGTGACAAAATGGCTGGCCGTCACGGCAACAAGGGGGTTATTTCCCGCATCCTTCCGCAGGAAGACATGCCGTTCCTCGAGGATGGTACACCGGTTGACATCGTGCTCAATCCATTGGGTGTGCCTTCGCGAATGAACGTCGGGCAGATTTTCGAAACCCATCTTGGCTGGGCCGCACGTGGTCTCGGTCAGCAGGTCACCGAAGCTCTCGAAGAATGGAAGCTTGCTAACCCCGATCCACAGGCAGCGCCTCCACCGGATGCGGTCAAGGAACGGCTCAAGGTCATTTACGGCGAGCAGTATCACGAAGATATTGATAGCCGTGATACCGCCGAGATTGTCGAAATGGTCGGCCATCTTCGTGATGGTATTCCAATGGGCACGCCAGTGTTTGACGGTGCGCATGAAAGCGACATTTCCGACATGCTCGAACTGGCAGGTCTGGATCGCAGCGGTCAGGTCAATCTGTATGATGGCCGGACCGGTGACAAGTTCGATCGCAAGGTGACCGTGGGCTATATCTACATGCTCAAACTGCACCATCTGGTTGACGACAAGATCCACGCCCGTTCGATCGGCCCTTACAGCCTTGTCACGCAGCAGCCTCTTGGCGGTAAAGCGCAATTTGGCGGACAGCGTTTCGGGGAAATGGAAGTCTGGGCGCTGCAAGCCTATGGCGCGGCTTACACGCTGCAGGAAATGCTGACGGTCAAGTCCGATGACGTGATCGGCCGGACCAAGGTATACGAAGCGATCGTCAAGGGTGACGATACGTTCGAAGCCGGCGTGCCGGAAAGCTTTAACGTTCTGGTCAAGGAAATGCGGTCGCTCGGCCTCAACATCCAGCTCTCCAGCTTTGGTGACGATGATGATGAAACTGGCGACGGGATTGCAATAGCGGCGGAGTGAAGCGGTAAGTTCACGCCACGCAGCATTTCAAATTTGGGGCGAAAGCCCAAGAGGAATTAAGACATGAATCAAGTATCAAATTTTGCAAATCCGATCGCAAAGCCGGAAACATTTGACCAGATCCAGATCGGCCTTGCTTCGCCGGAGCGCATCCGCAGCTGGTCCTTTGGTGAGATCAAGAAACCGGAAACCATCAACTACCGGACGTTCAAGCCGGAACGTGACGGCCTGTTCTGTGCGCGTATCTTTGGTCCGGTAAAAGATTACGAATGCCTGTGCGGCAAGTACAAGCGGATGAAATATAAGGGCATCGTCTGCGAAAAATGCGGTGTCGAAGTCACGGTGACCAAGGTCCGCCGCGAACGCATGGGTCATATCGACCTTGCCGCTCCTGTGGCGCATATCTGGTTCCTGAAATCCCTGCCATCGCGCATCGGCCTGCTGCTCGACATGCAGCTCAAGCAGCTCGAACGCGTGCTCTATTTTGAAAGCTATGTGGTTATCGAGCCCGGCTTGACGGCGCTGGAAAAATTCCAGCTGCTGACCGAAGACGAAATGCTCGAAGCCCAGGACGAATATGGCGAAGATGCTTTCTCCGCCGGTATCGGCGCAGAAGCGGTCAAGATCATGCTGCAGGACCTCGACCTGAAGCAGGAACGCGACGATCTGATGGAAGATCTGCGGACGACCAAGTCGACGCTGAAACCCAAGAAGATCATCAAGCGCCTGAAAGTGGTCGAAAGCTTCATCGATTCCGGCAACAAACCGGAATGGATGATCCTCGAAATCATTCCTGTGATCCCGCCCGAACTGCGCCCGCTGGTGCCGTTGGATGGCGGCCGTTTCGCGACCTCCGATCTCAACGATCTCTATCGCCGCGTGATCAACCGGAACAACCGTTTGAAACGTCTGATGGAACTGCGCGCGCCGGACATCATCGTCCGCAACGAGAAGCGCATGCTTCAGGAATCCGTGGATGCGCTGTTTGACAATGGCCGTCGCGGCCGGACCATCACCGGCGCGAACAAACGCCCGCTGAAATCCCTGTCCGACATGCTCAAGGGCAAGCAGGGCCGTTTCCGCCAGAACCTTCTCGGCAAGCGCGTCGATTATTCCGGCCGTTCGGTTATCGTGACCGGTCCCGAGCTGAAATTGCATCAATGTGGTCTGCCGAAGAAAATGGCCCTGGAATTGTTCAAGCCGTTCATTTACGCGCGCCTCGATGCCAAGGGTCTTTCGATGACGCTCAAGCAGGCCAAGAAATGGGTCGAAAAAGAGCGCAAGGAAGTCTGGGACAT
>RCMY010002883.1_pt1 | contig 15444 bp, 12 predicted proteins | sample 2041341 | NCBI WGS metagenome assembly RCMY01 (sample SAMN09708234, study PRJNA481090) | Marine sediment metagenome, whole genome shotgun sequencing project.
TATCAAATATATTTGATACAGGTTTTTTTATAGTTTAAAAATAATATCGAATAGTTTTGAAGTATTGAATGTGGTATAAAATAGCAGTCTAAATATTTGATAATCAGTTAATTAAATGAATTTTAGATGAAATGAATTTGTACTGTCTATTATTGTTAAAATTATAAATTTTTATAAACTTTTATCTTTGGTTTAATACGATTAAGTAATCAAGATAAGCATACTAGAATTACATTATGGAATTGAACAAACATAGTAAGAATGTAACCCAAGATCCAACGCAACCGGCAGCTCAAGCGATGTTATACGCCATAGGTTTAACCGAAGATGATTTAAAAAAACCATTAATAGGTATTGGTAGTACAGGTTATGAAGGTAACCCTTGTAACATGCATTTAAATGATTTGGCACAAGAAGTAAAAATTGGTGTCAATGATAGTGGTTTGGTAGGTTTAGTGTTCAATACTATTGGGGTAAGTGACGGTATTTCTATGGGCACTTATGGTATGCGTTATTCTTTACCCTCTAGAGATATTATAGCAGATTCAATGGAAACTGTAGTTCAAGCAATGAACTATGATGGTTTGGTTACTGTAGTTGGTTGTGATAAAAATATGCCAGGTGCTTTAATGGCTATGATTCGTTTAAATAGACCTTCTGTTTTGGTATATGGTGGTACTATCGCTTCTGGATGTTACAAGGATAAAAAGCTAGATGTTGTTTCTGCTTTTGAAGCTTGGGGAGAGAAGGTAGCGGGTACAATGAATGAAGAAGATTATAAGGGTGTAATTCAGAATGCATGTCCTGGTGCTGGTGCTTGTGGGGGTATGTATACTGCAAATACTATGGCTTCTGCCATTGAAGCATTAGGTATGGCAATGCCTTACAATTCTTCAAATCCTGCAATTGGAAAACAAAAGCAGAATGATGCAATTGAATCTGGTAAGGCTTTAAAAAACTTATTAGAGAAAGATATTAAGCCGAGTGATATTATTACGCGTAAATCATTTGAAAATGCAGTACGCTTATTAACATTGTTAGGTGGTTCAACTAATGCGGTATTACATTTCTTGGCTATTGCAAAGGCTGCTGATATAGAGTTTACATTAGATGATTTTCAAAAAATTAGTGATACAACGCCATTTTTGGCCGATTTAAAACCTAGTGGTAAATTTCTTATGGAAGATGTTCACCGCGTAGGTGGGATACCCGCAGTAATGAAGTTTATGCTTGAAAACGGAATGTTACATGGTGATTGTTTAACAGTTACAGGAAAAACGATAGCTGAGAATTTAGCTGAGGTTCCTGGGTTATTAGAGCATCAACAAGTAATTAGACCTTTAAGTAATCCGATTAAGGCTACTGGCCATCTAAGAATTTTATACGGGAACTTGGCTACTGAAGGTTCAGTGGCTAAAATTACTGGAAAGGAAGGATTGTACTTCTCCGGACCAGCAAAAGTATATAATGACGAGTTTTTTGCAAATGCAGGTATTGGTAAAGGAGAAGTTAAAAAAGGTGATGTAGTTGTTATTCGTTATGAAGGTCCAAAAGGCGGACCTGGTATGCCCGAAATGCTGAAACCAACAGCAGCTATTATGGGTGCCGGACTCGGTAAGGATGTGGCTTTAATTACAGATGGTCGTTTTTCAGGTGGTACACACGGTTTTGTTGTTGGGCATGTTTCTCCAGAAGCTCAAGATGGTGGAACCATCGGATTGTTGAAAGATGGTGATATTATTACTATCGATGCTGAGAAAAATGAGATTTCGGTCAATCTTTCAGATGATGAAATATCGGCAAGACGAAAAGCTTGGGTTCAACCGGAGTTAAAAGTGAAAAGAGGTAGTTTATATAAATACGCTCGTACAGTATCATCGGCTTCACAAGGCTGTGTAACTGACGAATTTTAAAATATTAATTAAAATTCCCGAAAACTCTCCCTCAATTGAAGGGAGTCGGGTGGAGGCTTATGGAAACATTAAAAGAAAAGAAAACAAGTACAGATTCTAAGAAAGCTATACAGATTTCTGGAGCAGAGGCACTAATTCATTGTTTGTTGGCAGAAGGGGTCGAAACAATGTACGGTTACCCAGGTGGTGCAATTATGCCTGTGTATGATGAATTATATAAATTTCAAGATAAATTAACGCATATACTTACAAGGCATGAACAGGGTGCAACACACGCTGCTCAAGGGTACGCGCGTGTTTCAGGCAGGGTAGGTGTTGCTATTGCAACCTCTGGTCCTGGAGCAACAAATTTAGTGACAGGTCTTGCCGATGCGCAGATAGATTCTACTCCAATGGTTTGTATAACGGGGCAAGTAACAAGAGAGTTATTAGGTACCGATGCTTTTCAGGAAACTGATATTATTGGTATTTCAACTCCTGTAACAAAATGGAATTATCAAATTACCGAAGCTTCAGAGATTCCTGAGGTTATGGCGAAAGCATTTTATATAGCCAAGTCGGGAAGACCAGGTCCGGTTTTGATAGATATTACAAAGAATGCACAAATTGAAAAATTTGATTTCTCGTATAAGAAATGTACAGGAGTACGTAGTTATAAGCCGGTTCCAAAACCTGAAATAAGTGCAATACAGGCTGCTGCCGATTTAATCAATAATGCTAAAAAACCATTTATTGTATGGGGTCAAGGTGTTATACTTGGTAAGGCTGAAAAGGAGCTTAAACAATTGGTAGAGAAAGCTGGTATACCTGCTGCATGGACTATTATGGGTGCTTCTGCATTAGATACAGACCATCGCTTAAATGTTGGTATGGTAGGTATGCACGGTAATTATGCGCCAAATCTAATGACCAACGAATGCGATGTTTTGTTAGCTATAGGTATGCGTTTTGATGATCGGGTAACAGGTAGATTGGTAGATTATGCTACACAGGCAAAAGTGATTCACTTTGAAATAGACCCAGCTGAAATCAATAAAAACGTACATGCCGATGTTGCGGTGTTAGGTAATTCTAAAGAAACAATAGGTTTGCTTCTTCCGTTAATTAAAGAAAATAAGCACGAAGATTGGCATAATATTTTTAAAGAAAAGTATGAGATTGAGTTCGATACAATTATTAATAATGATATTCACCCGACCAAACCTGGTTTAACCATGGGAGAAGTTATTGAGCAAATTAATTTAGCCTCAAATAACAAGGCGGTAATTGTTTCTGATGTAGGCCAGCATCAAATGATTGCATGTAGATATGCTAAATTTTCCCAGACTAAAAGTAATATTACTTCTGGCGGATTAGGAACAATGGGATTTGCACTGCCTGCAGCTATTGGCGCAAAAATGGGCGCTATGGATAGGGAAGTAGTTGCTATCATAGGAGACGGTGGTTTTCAAATGACGATTCAAGAGCTTGGAATAATATTTCAACATAAAGTTCCTGTTAAAATTGTTGTTTTAAACAATGAACATTTAGGTATGGTACGCCAATGGCAAGAACTGTTCTTTGAAAGAAGATATGCTTCTACGGTTATGGTTAATCCTGATTTTGTAAAAATTGCAGAAGGGTACGGTATTGAAGCAAAACGAATTTCTGAACGTAAAGATTTAAATGCAACCATTCAAGAAATGATGGCGTCTAAAGAACCTTATTTCTTAGAAGTTAAGGTGGAGCAAGAGGATAACGTATTTCCAATGATACCATCAGGAGCTTCAGTATCAGAAATAAGATTGAAAAAATAGAAAACGTTATGAACGATTCAAACATACAAGATATTCCAAAAATGCACACGAAGATTGTTCGTAAGTCTGAAGAAATCGGGTTTACAATGCCATCAGATTTGTATGTTGGTAGTTTTCTAAAAACGTTGGTCGCGTCGAAACCAAAAGGAAGATTTCTTGAAATAGGTACTGGCATAGGCTTAAGTCTATCTTGGATGATTGAAGGACTTGATGCCGATTCAAAATTAATATCGGTCGATAATGACAAAGAGTTAATAGAAATTGCAGAAAGTTTTTTTGGAGATCACAAACAGGTTGATTTAATATGTGAAGATGGTACAAAGTGGTTACAGCAGTATGATGGAGCAAAGTTCGATTTGATTTTTGCTGATGCTTGGCCAGGAAAGTACAGTGAAATAGAAATAGTGTTAGACTTATTAAAGGTCGGTGGTTTTTATATTGTCGATGATATGAAGAAACAATCAAATTGGCCTGAGGGACATGAGAATTTTGTTTTTGAATTAGTCGAGTATTTAGAAAAACGAGATGATTTTCATATTACAAAAATGGACTGGTCTACAGGATTAATCGTAGCAGTAAAGAAAAAGTAAAATCAAATTAATACAATGCCATAAAATTCTTTTAGAATAAAAGAATAGGAAAATAGCTTATGGAAAATAAATTTTTCACCATATCAGTATATTCAGAGAACAATGTAGGATTACTGAATAGAATTTCGGGGATATTTTTAAAGAGACATATTAATATAGAAAGTCTCAATGTCTCAAAATCGGAAATTGATGATGTTTCGAAATTTACGATTGTAGTTAATACTACTGAGAAATGGGTGTACAATATTGTGGGGCAAATTGAAAAACAAATTGAAGTAATTAAAGCATTTTATCATACTGATGATGAAACAATTTATCAAGAATCAGCTTTGTTCAAGATTGCATCTGGTCTCCTTTTCGATGAACGTCAAATTCAGAATATAATTAAAGATAATAACGCACAAATTGTGACCGTTTCAAGAGATTTCTTTGTTATCGCTAAAAGCGGAAGAAGAAACGAAGTTGATGAAATGTACGATCAATTGAAACCTTATGGTATTATGCAGTTTGTACGTTCAGGTCGAATTTCTGTAACTAAAGATGTCATGCAGATTTCTGCAATACTTAAAGAATTTTAAATAACGAATCAATTCAATAATTAATAAAGTAAATATAAAATGGCCAATTATTTTAATACACTATCATTAAGAGATAAATTAACGCAACTGGGGAAATGCCGATTTATGGATTCTTCAGAGTTTGCAGATGGTGTAAATGCTTTAAAAGGCAAAAAAATCGTTATCGTAGGTTGTGGTGCTCAAGGGTTAAACCAAGGTTTGAATATGAGAGATTCTGGTTTAGATATCGCTTATACCCTTAGAGATGCTGCGATAAAAGAGAAAAGACAATCTTATATAAATGCTACTGAAAATGGTTTTACAGTAGGTACATACCAAGAATTGATCCCTAGTGCAGATGTTGTAATCAACTTAACACCAGACAAACAACATACTGCTGTTGTTGGTGCAGTTATGCCGTTAATGAAAAAAGGTGCTACACTTTCTTATTCACACGGTTTCAATATTGTTGAAGAAGGTACTCAAGTTCGAAAAGATTTGACTGTAATCATGGTAGCTCCAAAAAGTCCAGGTTCAGAAGTTCGTGAAGAATATAAAAGAGGTTTTGGTGTACCCACATTAATTGCGGTTCACCCAGAGAATGATCCAGAAGGTAAAGGTCTTGAGCAAGCTAAAGCTTATGCTGCTGGTACTGGCGGTCATAAAGCTGGTGTATTAGAATCTTCATTCGTTGCAGAAGTAAAGTCAGATTTAATGGGTGAGCAGACGATACTTTGTGGTTTGTTACAGACAGGGTCTATTCTTTGCTTTGATAAGATGATTGAAAAAGGAATAGATGCTGGCTACGCGTCGAAATTGATTCAATACGGATGGGAAACCATCACTGAGGGAATGAAGTATGGTGGTATCACACATATGATGGATCGTCTTTCTAATCCTGCTAAAATAAAAGCATTTGAATTATCCGAAGAATTAAAAGATATCATGCGTCCGTTGTTTCAAAAGCATATGGATGATATTATGACCGGTCATTTTTCTAAAACAATGATGGAAGATTGGGCTAATGATGATAAAAATCTTTTAACATGGAGAGCGGCAACCGGTGAAACTGCTTTTGAAAAAACACCTGCAGGTAATCAAGAAATTACTGAACAAGAATTTTACGACAATGGTGTTTTAATGATTGCAATGGTAAGAGCTGGTGTTGAATTGGCTTTTGAAGCAATGACAGAATCAGGTATTATTGCTGAATCTGCATATTATGAATCATTGCACGAAACTCCATTAATAGCAAATACAATCGCTCGGAAGAAATTGTTTGAAATGAATCGTGTTATTTCTGATACAGCTGAATATGGTTGTTATCTTTTTGATCATGCATGTAAGCCACTTTTGACAGGTTTCATGAAAAATATCGATACAGATGTTATCGGTACAAACTTCTCAGATGGAATGGATAATGATGTTGATAACGCAAAATTAATTACGGTTAACAAAGCGTTGCGTGAGCATCCGGTAGAAATTGTTGGTGCACGTTTACGTGAATCAATGACTGCAATGAAGCCTATAGTTTAGATTTTTTAATCTTACTTAGATATACTTATTGTCCGGTTGGGTACATTCGAAAAGTTACAATCCATTCTTGCATTGTAGCATTAATCGAACTGTTCTTAAGCGGACAATTTAAGTTTTGAGGTGGTTATCGATTTATGTACGATAGAGTTTAGTAGAAATAGCAAATTATATGAAAGGGAGGAAGCCAACTTATTTTCCAAAATTAGATGATGTAAGAAATGCAGCAAAGATTATTTCTGAAATTTCAGAGGTAACTCCTTTGACAGAAAGTATTAGGCTTTCAAAACAATTTGAATGTCAGGTTCGTTTAAAGCGCGAAGATTTACAAAGGGTTCGTTCTTATAAAATTAGAGGAGCATATAATAAAATAAGTTCTCTTTCTAAAAAAGAAAGAGCTAAAGGAGTTATTTGTGCAAGTGCTGGCAATCATGCACAAGGTGTAGCATTTGCATGTTTTCATTTGAAGATAAAGGGTACCATCTATATGCCTTCGGTTACGCCAAAGCAAAAAGTTGAACAGACGAATTTATTCGGTGGTGATTGGGTAGAAATAGTATTAGAAGGTGATACATTCGACGATGCCTCATTAGCAGCTCGTAAGTATGGTCAGAAGACTGGGAGAATATTTGTTCATCCATTCGATGATCCAAAAATTATAGAAGGTCAAGCAACTGTTGGGCTTGAGTTGATAGAACAGACCAAGATGCCAATCGATTATCTTTTCGTTTGTATTGGTGGGGGTGGCTTGGCATCAGGTTTAATAAGTGTTTTCAGTGAACTATCTCCGAATACCAAAATCATAGGCGTAGAACCCAAAGGTGCTCCTTCTATGAAAACCTCAATGGAAACGGGTAAGGTCGTATCACTCGAACATATCGATAAATTTATTGATGGGGCCGCTGTTAAAAAGGTTGGTGAGTTGACATTTCCTATTTGTAGTTATTATTTAGACAATATGATAACTGTTGATGAGGGTAAAGTCTGCCAAACGATTCTCGATCTTTATAATAGAGATGCTATCGTTGTTGAGCCTGCAGGAGCTTTAACAATTGCTGCTTTAGATGATTATAAAGATGAAATAATAGGAAAAAATGTAGTGTGTATCATTGGTGGTAGTAATAATGATATTACTAGAACAGCAGAAATTAAAGAGAGAGCTTTATTGTATGGTAAGCTTAAGCATTATTTCATTATTCGATTTCCTCAACGACCCGGTGCTCTAAAAGAATTTGTTGTTGATATTTTAGGACCAACCGATGATATTACGCATTTTGAATATTCGAAAAAATCGAGTAGAGAAAATGCTCCGGCAGTGGTAGGTATTGAACTTAAGTCTCCTGAAGATTTACAACCTTTAATTGAACGTATGAAAACTAACAATTTTTATGGCGATTATATAAATGATAAACCTGATTTGTTTGAATATTTGGTTTAAACTATATTTAATTTTTACAATTAAATTTCTATAAATATTTAGAAATCATTCAATGATTCATCAATTAGATTTTATAAAATAAGAAAATAATGAGCGATATTAAAATACCAGAACAATATAAAATAACATCAACTATAGATCAACGGCATTATCTAGTTGATGGTGAATTAAAGGAGTGGAAAGGGGAAACAACAGAAGTTTATTCAACTATTTCTTCAACTGGTGATTATAAGCCAACGTTATTGGGTAGTATTCCTGATTTAAAAGAGGCGGAAGCATTAGATGCTTTGAATGGGGCTTTAAAGGCATACAATCGCGGTCAAGGTGTTTGGCCAACTATGCATGTTAAAGATCGTATTGAATGCATGGAAGTTTTCGTGGTAAAAATGAAGACTAAACGAGAGGAAGTTGTAAAATTATTAATGTGGGAGATTGGTAAGTCTTTGCCCGATTCTCAAAAAGAATTTGATCGTACAGTTGAATATATAGAAGATACTATTGAAGACTACAAGCAACTAGATCGTGATGCTGCAAAGTTTAAGAAGCACGACGGAGTTTATGCTCATATTAAAAGAGGGCCATTAGGTGTAGTGTTATGTTTAGGGCCTTATAATTATCCTTTGAACGAAACATTTGCACTTTTGATTCCTGCTATAATTATGGGGAATACTACCATATTTAAGCCTGCGAAACATGGAGTGTTATTAATTACACCATTATTAGAAGCTTTTCAAACTAGTTTTCCAAAAGGGGTAGTCAATGTTATTTTTGGTAGAGGAAGAACAGTTGCTGCTCCTATTATGCAAACAGGGAAAGTAGATGTTCTAGCGTTAATTGGTAATAGTAAATCTGCCAATGCCTTACAAGAACAACATCCAAAGAGTAACCGTTTACGTTTAGTTTTAGGGTTAGAGGCTAAAAACCCGGCGATTATTTTACCTGATGCAGATTTAGATTTGACAATTAATGAATGTTTAGCAGGTACGTTATCTTTTAACGGTCAACGTTGTACCGCGTTAAAAGTGGTATACGTACACGAAGATATTAGGTCGAAATTTAATGAAAGCTTCGCGAAAAAAGTCGATGAGTTAAAATTTGGAAACCCTTGGGATGATGGTGTAAAATTAACTCCGTTACCAGAGCCAGGAAAGCCTGAATATATTCAAGAGCTTATTGATGATGCACTTGCAAAAGGGGCGAAAATATTAAACAAAAAAGGCGGTAAACGATTCGATAATTTTATCTGGCCAGCTGTTTTGTATCCGGTGACTAAAGATATGAGGGTGTATAAAGAAGAGCAATTCGGACCAATAATACCTATAGTGCCTTTTACAGATATTGAAGAACCTTTAAATGATATGGCCGAAAGTAATTATGGTCAGCAAGTAAGTTTATTTGGTAAAGATGTATATGCACTTTCGCCATTAATTGACACCTTGGTTAACTTGGTTTGTCGTGTGAATTTGAATAGCTCTTGCCAAAGAGGTCCAGATGTATATCCGTTTACAGGACGAAAAGATTCTGCACAAGCTACCTTAAGTGTACACGATGCCTTACGTTCATTTTCTATTCGAACTTTTGTAGCATTTAAAGACAATGAATTGAATACAGAAATTATTCAGCAATTATTAGAAGCTAAGCTTTCGAACTTTGTAAGTACAGATTACATATTATAATAATAGAGTCAAAATTAATTTTAAAAAAACCTCTCCTATTGTTTAGGGGAGGTTTCTTTTTTACAATTAGCACTAATTTCTACTGCTCTATCTAGCCCGTTGTATGGATAAAATGGTATGGTTTGTTTTTCTTCGTTGAATAGTACTATGGCTTTATCTACATCTGCACAATACGGAGCAATAGATTTTCCAAAGAATTTTGCTGATCCCATATCCCATTCAGCTTTGCTTAATAGTACTCTTGGGTTGTTCGGGGCAATAGCTTCTGCCTATTTATAAATGCCCATATTCTCCCCAGATAAAGTCATACCGTATTTCTGACCGTCAAATGCGATGTAAGCTGTATTTAGAAGCGCGTACGAAACTAGTATCTCTGGATTATCTTCTGATAAAGATGATGCTGTATCTAAAAAAGCTTTTGCTCTTGTTAGTTTTGAAGTTAGCATTGCTTCATCCTTTACAGTAAAACTGCCTATTATTTCAATTAAACCAGCATAATACGACGGTAGCCAATTATCAGTTTCTACAGATGCAATTCTTTCGAACATTTGTATGGCTTCTGTGTTTTTTCCTTGTTCCCATAATTCAAACGCATTGCCCATACCTTTTTCATATGGAGTTTGAGCACATAAGTTTAATGTGAAAATGAATGTAGCAATTAGAATTATTGTTTTCATGTTTTAAAATTTTAAGGTTATTTATTATTCTTCAAATATCTTCTTATTCTCATTTTTAAAATAAAATAGATTACTGAGTTGTAGGTTTTTGGTATTGAATTGTTGTATTTAAAGATTGTCAAGTTGGTTATCATTTTTATTGTCGCTAATCGTCCAAAAGAATCCCACGAAAAAGAAGCGGTCTGCAGCAGGAGTAATTGCTCTTCGGTCAAATAACCCGTTCGTATTGGTTTGATTGGCATACTGGTAGCCATTTACGTTTTTTGTTCCTAAAACATTACTTATAGAGAAGTACAATATTTTTTGAGGACTTATTAGATATGCGTAATTAGCATTCAACGCATTGAAGTTTTTAGCTTGTTCGTTTAAGAAACCTTCTTTATTTGGGTTTGTATAATTTCGTCCTGAAGCAAAATTGTAACTCAGTCCTACCTGACTTTTCCAATCTTCAATCCAATGTTTAACAACTAGGGAAGTATTATGTTTAGAAGCAAAATTTGGAGTAGCATTCGTTGGATAATTTTTATAATCTCTTTCGGTGTCTAAGTAAGAATAAGACAACCAATACTCGGTATTTTTGATTGATTTGTTATCCCTCCAAAAAACATCAAGCCCTTTTGCATAGCCAATACCAGTATTGGAGTAAATGGAATTAGGTAGCGCCAGTGGCGAATCGTATTTTACTAAATTGTTATAATCTTTGTAATATGCCTCTGCTCTAAATATTTGTTTATTTTTTACATATTGATAATTGGCAATCAAATGGGTGGTATTTTCAGCTATAACATCAGAGTTGAATTTTAAGTACTCATTTTTCGGATTCTGAAAAAATTCACCGTAGGCTAATGAAAATTGAGAGTTTGCGCCTGATTTGTATGCCAAAGATATTCTTGGAGACAGATTGAATTCTTGTAATAATTCAGAATATTCACCTCGTATACCAATCTTAGTCGCTAGTTTTTTTGAAAAGAAAATATCGGTTTCCATATAACTACTAAAAATATTATTGTCAAAACTATATTCGTTTTCACTGGTATCGTCGTAATGGTTTTCGGTGAAGTTTGTGATAAAGTATTCTGCCCCAAAGTTTAATTTATACCGGCTAGAAAAGTACTTATTCAAAGCAACTTTAAAGTGAGCTGAATTTTCAATATCAGTGATGTCTGCAGAACTAAATTTTAAATCAGACTGGTCGTTTGCGAAGCTAACTCCGGTAGCAATACTCCAGTCCTTTTCTAAGAAATCCTTATAGGTCGAGTTCATGTATAAGTTTCTATTTTTTAATCCGAAACGTACACCATCAATTTCATTAATATCTTCTTGGGTTAAATCAAAATTCACGGCACTGTATGCACCATAAACTTTTACTAATCCATCATTATTAAATCTGTATCTGTATACAGCTTCACCTCCTAAAGCCTCAACAGGCTTGTGCCATTCATTATTATCTGAATATAATTTCTGATAAGGCTCTAAATTTATGTATGAGGTATTTATACTTAACGAGCTATTCTTCCATTTTTGAGTATTGCCAAGACCTAATCCAACAGTCATTATAGAAATTTCTGTTTTTTCTTCCTGTGGTTCATCAATACTATTTAATAATAGAACACTGGACAATGCTTGGCCGTATTCTGCTGAATATCCACCTGTGGAAAAAGTAATTCCCTTAAATAAAAATGGAGATAACCTGCCACGTGAAGGAATATTATTAGCTGATGGGGAGTAGGGTGTGAATACGCGCATACCATCTACGAAGATTTGTGTTTCTTCTGCATCACCACCTCTAACGAACAGCCTACCATCTTCGGCAACATTAGAAGTTCCGGGTAGAGTTTGTAAAGCCCCTACAAAATCACCAAGTGCACCGGCTGTTGTAACAATATCTAATGGTTTTAATGCTGTTACTTTAGCATTGTCACCTGCTTTGAAAGTACCAGCATTTACTGTGACCGCATCTAAAGTGTTTACATCATCCTTTAGTTTAATAGTAATATTGTTAAAGAAGCTGATTTCTGCCGTTTTAGAATAGGTCTCATAGGAGATAGAGGAAACTATCAATATTTGTTCTCCAAGTGCTTCTGTTTCAAAAGAGAATAGTCCATTTTCATTAGTTGCCGTGCCGTCATAAGTACCTTCTAAATATACATTTGCACCCATAATTGGCACTTCTTGATGGTCAATTACCTTTCCTGTTACTGTGTTTTGTGCAAATAGCCTAACATGAATTAGTAAAAATAATAAGAGCGATAAAGTCTTCATTGTTAATTATATTTTTGATTGATATCACAAATATGAATTGTAATTGAAGCTTTATAGAAAATGATTTTCTGAGTTGTAGATTTTATAAACTGAATTGTAATTCATAGTTGTATTTAACTATTTATAGTGGGTAATTAATGACATAAATATGGTAATTCAAAAGAGTTTTTAACCGTATAATGGTTTTAACTTTGCCTTTTTAATTGTGCTATTTAGTAATTATAGTGTAGTTGTAGAACTTAAAAAATATAAGTTATGGATACTATAAAATCAAATAAGAAAGCATTGTTTGCTTTAGCTATTGGAGGTTTTGGTATAGGTCTTACCGAATTTGTGATTATGGGAATTTTGACCGAAGTGTCTGTTTCTTTAGGTATAACTATTCCACAAGCGGGTCATTTTATTGCAGCATACGCTTTAGGTGTAGTAGTGGGTGCTCCCTTACTTACTGGCCTTGGTTCAAAACTTACTCCCAAAAAAATGTTATTCTTGCTTATGATATGGTTCACCGTTTTCAATACGTTATCGGGGTTAGCATCTGGTTATAAGAGTCTTCTTTTTCTACGATTTTTATCAGGAATACCACATGGAGCATTTTTTGGTATTGGTGCAGTCGTGGCAACAAAACTTGCCAAAAAGGGTAAATCTGCACAAGGTATTGCAATAATGTTTTCAGGCTTAACCGTAGCAAATGTTATTGGTGTTCCTATTGGAACTTATTTGGGACAAGAGTTTAGTTGGAGTGTATCTTTTTACCTAGTTGGCTTTGTGGGGTTATTAGCTCTAGGTAGTATTTACCTATGGATGCCCAAAATTGAAGTAGCCGAAGCAGAGGAAAAAGTAACCGTTACACAAGGTTTAAAGAATACTGAGCTTTGGGCATTAATTGCCTTGACCACTATTGGTACTGGCGGTTTCTTTGCGTGGTACAGCTATGTTGCTCCTCTAATTACAGATGTGGCTGGTTTGCCTAATCATTTTGTGGGCTATGCTATGATGTTGGCTGGCTTAGGTATGGTAGTAGGAAACTTTTTAGGGGCAAAAATGGCAGAGTTGTTTTCACCGTTGAAGGCGGTAATTATAAGTTTGTCCCTCATGTGTGGTATACTTATACTAAACATGTTTATTGCAACCAATCCGTATTTTTTAATGGTAATGACCTTTGTTTTCGGTGCAGTATCATTTACAGTTGCAACTCCTATTTAAATGGCAATTATAAATACTTCTAAAGGTTCTGAAATGTTAGGTTCATCAATGAATCAAAGTGCTTTTAATATGGGTAATGCCTCAGGAGCGTATTTAGCCGGATTACCAATAGCATTTGGGTACGGAATTATTTACTCTAGTTTGGTTGGGGCAATTTTAGCTTTTGCAGGTGTTTCAATAGCGATAGCCATTTTAATTGTACGAAAAAGAAGAGCAATTAAATATAGGAAAATGGCGATTAGTTGTTAGAATTTATACGCTATATAAAAAAGGAACCTATAAATTAGGTTCCTTTTTTTTAAGTTCAAAATTTAGATTGGTTGGCTTAACAATATATTTAATTGCTATAGGAGTATGGCTCGATTTTCGTGTTAAATTTTGTAATTTGGGTATTTCATCGTACTTAAATGCTTTTTATCACGTTATTAAAGAACCTAAAACCTACTTAATCGTGCATCGTACTAAATTATTCCTAGGAGCTATAGTAATCGTTCTTTTACTATTCGTTCTCACCGCTTCGTCATTTAAACCAGAACATTCAAAGGCAATTATTCCTAATTCCAATCCTGTTAAAACTTTAGCGGAGAAACGGGAAATAAAATTATATACCATACGGCAACAAGCTTTGAAATCGGCATTAACTATTTATTTTGACCAGGCAATTAAATCTGGAGATATAGTAGGTGCGGGGGTAAGTATCGTTAGTGGTGATTCTGTAATACTTTCTAATGGATTTGGAAAAAGAAGTGTAAAGGGAGTTGAAAAGGTAGATGGAGAAACGCTTTTTAGATTAGGGTCAATATCGAAAGGTTTTACAGGTGTACTGGCTGCCAATCTTGAAAGTGAAGGCAAAATTCATTGGAATGATAAAGTCGTTGAGTTCATTCCTGATTTTAAGTTTGGAAATAAAATTAATACAGAGAAAGTTGAAATAGCCCATCTATTATCTCATACCTCTGGAACACCATATCATAGTTTTACCAATTTAATTGAAGCCGGTATATCAATGTCTAAAATTGCTGGTCGTTTTGATGAAGTCCAACCAATTGCAGAACCTGGGCTTCAATATAGTTACCAGAATGCCATGTTTTCATTAAGTCAAGAAATTATGTTGAAAGCTACTGGTAAGGATATTCAAACTTTGTTAACGGATAAGTTTTTTAAGCCATTGAATATGCAATCGGTATCTATGGACCATCAAACGTTAATTAATTCTGATAATGTTGCTTTACCACATACAAAAAGTAGAGGTCATTGGAGAGCTTTGTCTTTAACGGATAAATACTACAATGCCATTGCAGCAGGAGGTATAAATGCTAGTTCGCTCGATATGGCAAAATGGATGCGTTTTTTACTCGGACATAATCCAGAAGTCATGGCTAAAGAGGCTGTCGTACAGGTGTTTCAACCATATATAGCTTTAAACGGACATAGTAAGTATTACCAAAGATGGCCAGGTCACTTAACGTCTGCTTATGGATTTGGATGGCGTATTCACACATTAAAGGAGAATGAAAAATCGGCGGAAGAAACTATTTGGCATCACGGTGGTAGTGTAAATAATTATAGAAACGAAATTGCACTATTTCCTGATTCTGATTTAGGTATTTGTGTATTACTAAATGGTAATTCAAAATTAGCAAGGACGGTAATACCAGATATACATGCTATTGTTAAAAGTATTTATGAGCAAGATATATCAATACAAGGAAGCTTATAATATTTTCTAAGAAGTGTAGTAACAAGAATTTTACTTATAAAAAGTCCCTTTAATCATATGATTAAAGGGACTTTTT
>RCMY010002886.1_pt1 | contig 15443 bp, 9 predicted proteins | sample 2041341 | NCBI WGS metagenome assembly RCMY01 (sample SAMN09708234, study PRJNA481090) | Marine sediment metagenome, whole genome shotgun sequencing project.
TGAAAAGCATTACCCGATCAAAAGGCTTGCGTCCCGCTGCATTTTTCCTGGGCTTTGCGGTGGTTTCCGCGAGAAGGTCTGCAAATAGACGCCAGTCAATAATCTGATTTAATTCTACAAGCGGATCTTTCAGCTTGCTTAGCTGATCATATCGATTATCAAGATCAAAAAAACCTGATTGCATGATTGAATCGCCAAAGTATATAATTTAAGAATAAACTTTAATAACAACATGTTATGTTATTTTAACCAAAAAGTCTGGTCTGGTTTCTCTCTTTTTTTGCTTGAATTTTTAGAGGCGCCCTTAACTGTTTTCTATAGCTAAATGATAACATTGCTTTTTCTGACGCTATGTAAGTCAACAGGTGGGGCTAAAACACAAATGCGTCGAGACAAAATAATAGAATCGCGCTAATAACGGCTTATCATTATGCGTGGAGCGGCTGATGTGGAAATTTATGGGCAAAAAAGAAAAATGAACGACCCCGCCCCAAGGGGCGAGGTATCAGAGCTGTAAGATGGGGGAAGTTAGAAAAGTGTAAGCTGCCTATCTTCGTGTAGTTTTTGATACTCCTTACCCTGTCCCTTAACATAATTTCTTATCGTGTGTTCATCACCATGACGACCAACAGTACTCGCAAAATAGCCGTCACTACAAAACTCACCGCCTCAGAGTTGTTTTTTAACGCGAGGACACAAGCGAAATATCTCACTTGCTGTAATACTCCTAATCAGTGTTACCAGTTTTGTTACGTTATATGTAGGAGCACTTTGTACTAAAAAATGAACATGATCTTTGTCTGTTCCAATTTCCAGAAATTTCAACTGGCAACGCTTCTCTAGCTCAAGACACACATCTCGCAGTGTCTTATCTACAGCCTCACCGAACACAACACGACGATATTTCGCTGGAAATACCATGTGATAAAGCAATGTTGTTACGTTATGTCGCTTATGTATATATTCGCTCACGCGAATATTTTACGCCCCAAGAGGCGAGGAATTAAACCCGGGAGAGATTAAATTATTGCCGCCCAAAAACCTGTCAAATACTTTTTTGATTATTGGGGGGCTTGTAGTTACCTTGAATTTTTAGAGGTGCCCTTTATATAAAAATAGGCTATATCACCGTTAATTGTTGGCCCACTACGAACAAACACTAACACTCGTTTATAAACAGACTATTAACATAAAAAAACAACAATTAATATTTTGTTATAAATTCAATTGGTTGCATGATTACCAATAACTAACGGTGATATAGCCTAAAAATAAGTAGATTGCTTATAGCCGCAGAACAAATTTTATTTTAGAGTTAGACAAATTTCCACTTATCCTATATACCTTGTAGACTAAAGTTAAAGTGCATTTTTCGTTTTTAATAATTCGATTCTTAGAGATGCCCTATACTGGATTCTGGGAAACCTAACATGGGCGTCCATGTATTTCTATGTGTCCATGCCAGAGCTTAACAACCTGTACAGCTTTTGGGGATCAAACCTCACCTTTCCTAACTTTTTGCCCTAAACAGCAGGCCAAATAACCGGAAATAGAAAAACGTGATGACGCGCCAGAAGAAGAAAAGAAGGTTTTGAGAAGAATTTAAAGAGAACTCGAGATATACTGGCGAGAAAAGATATTCGTTCACATATGCTAAAATACCGAAAAAATCCTGATGTTGATAAAGCGATTGGCTACACTAAAATACATGTCTGAATTATTCATGAAAAATCTGCTCTTTGTAGTAATAATGCTTGTCGGCGGCGCCTTTCCGAATACTTCGCTGAAAGCAGGGAGCCTAATTGAGATCTATCGTGAAGCGCTGGAACACGATGCGCAATATAGAATCGCACGGCATGCCTACACGGCTACCCAAGAAAGATTACCGCAAGGCAGAGCAGGTCTGCTTCCCAATATCGATGTCGTGGGAAAAGCCCAAAATATGTGGCTCGACAACGAACGAATTCAAAAAGAAAATCTGATCAAAAATCGCGGCGTAGCCATCAGAGCTACTCAGCCACTGTTCCGTGTCGAAAATTTCATCATTTACCAACAAGCAAAGAATGAAGTTGCACAGGGCGATGCGCGATTTGTACTGGCTGCACAGGATTTGATTTTGCGGGTAACGCAGGCGTATTTTGATGCGCTCATCGCTCAGGTCAATGTTGAAGCGATGGGAGCCCAGGAAAAGGCATTCAGGCAACAGTCGGAACTTATGAAGCATAACCTTGAATTTGGTCTTAGCACCATAGTGGACGCGAGTGAAGCTGAAGCCCACCATGATTTAGCAGTTTCTCAGGAAATAGCGGCCAGGAACGCGTTGGAAATCAGCAAGCATAACCTGCAGAGTATCATTAATCGTTTTCCTACTACACTGACCGGCGTTAGCATCGATGAAATTGCCCCTGATACTCTTACTGTGCCTCATGACAGCATGGAAGATTGGGTAACCTTGGCTGAGCAAAGTAATATTTCAGTGAAAATACAACAATTCGCCTATGAAATCGCTAAACAAGAAACTAGTCTGGCCACAGCAGGCCATTACCCGACTATTGATTTAGTTGGACAGTACAGCAATCAGAAAAATGGCTCGGCTATGGTCGTTGGGGAAGGTATTGATATTGAATTCAAATCGATTGGTCTTGAGCTCAGGATCCCTATCTTCCAGGGATTGTCAACGCAATCTCGTGTGCGAGAAATGCTGGCCAATCAAGATAAAGCACGCGAAGAGCTTGAAAACGCTCGGCGCATAATCAGCCTACAGGTGCGCCAGCATTATTTGAATGTCGTCAATGGCGTTGCTCAAGTCAAGTCGCTTAAAAAAGCGCTGATATCGAGCCGCAGTCAGCTGGATTCCACGATTCTAGGACAGGAATCCGGTATCAGAATAGAAATTGATGTTTTGAATGCACAGCAACAATACTTTTCTGCACGCAAGGATCTGGTGGCGGCCTATTGTAATTACCTGATGTCGCGATTACGGATGAAAGCAGAATTGGGTGAACTGGATGAGTCAGTTGTGGAGAAAATTAACACCTTCCTGTAGATATAAACTATATTCTTTATCTAACCAGCATTACAATTGCAGCCGCTCGAATAATGTTTCACTATTTTAGTGGCTTGAAGATAAGACAGGGATCGAGTGTGCAGGCAGAATACATTCATACAATGGACTTATGGTTCATGTTTTCGGTAAGTTGGCCGCTGCAATTTTTTTGGAATTACTTGCGTGGCAGCTCTTATTTCACATTTAAATAACTAATCTGGATAACTATTTATATCATGATGGCAGCATATTGCAATATTTCTCGTATTCAGAATGCCTCGTGGGCATTTACGACCCGGCGTGTGTCTCGTGATGCGGCAAAGGTTCTTCTTCCGTTGGAAGGTGCACCGAACCCTGGTGATCTTGTCCTCGCTACTATTGACTTTTTAGGTCAGCATCAAGGACTTCAGCTGCCGAATGGTCGACGTAGAAAGCTATTTCCTGGTGACGAGATCGTTGTTGCGTATGGGAACCGCTATGCATCCAACCAGTTTGAGGCGGTAATTCCCGAGACGCTCGGCCCCTGTCATTTGGTGGCCGGTGGAGGAGTTGCTTCTCGTGCTCTATCCTGGCATGTGAAAATGAGAAGAGGGCCGACGCAGATCACACCCATTGGTCTATTAGCTGATGCTAATAATGGGCGCATCAACCTGAGCGACTATGCCTTGAGCCCCATCAATGAAATTGACACAAACGTACCTACAGCCATCGCTATTGTCGGGACAGGTATGGATGCTGGAAAAACGCAGACTTGTGCTTATCTTGTGCGTGGGTTAATTGCTGCCGGTCTTCGTGTGGGTTACGCCAAAATCACTGGCACGGGTGCCGGCGGAGATACTTGGCTTCTTACGGATGCCGGTGCCTTTCCGGTACTGGATTTCACCGATGCTGGCATGGCTACCACCTACATGATTTCATCTGAGCAGCTCGATTCGACGCTTGTGGTTTTGATGGCGCACATCGCTCGGGAAGGCGTGGACGCCATGGTGCTGGAAATCGCTGATGGCGTACTGCAGCAAGAGACCGCAGCATTGCTTCGATCACCGGTATTCGCCTCACTAGTATCTGGCATCGTGATGGCGTCGCAGGACTCGATGGGAGCCGGTGCGGGTGTAAGTTGGCTGAAGAATAACGCTGAGCCGCCAGTACTGGCAATCAGTGGTGTGATTTCAGCAGCACCGCTGCAGGCTCGGGAGGCTGCTGTAGAACTGCAACTGCCAGTTCATGATCGAGAAGAGCTAGCCACACCCCTGAACGCGATGGCCATCCTATCCCTTGCGCAGCGCCATATGGAAACCAGGCAAACCTTGCAAACTAACACCCCATTGCCAATGGGACAACCTTTTATTGCAAAAAAAGATGACAGGCGAACACACTAAAGGGACGTGGTCACTACCGCGCGGGAGGTTGTTACGCAGGATATTAAGAGCTGATCCAGGCTCCGAATATCGAGTTTATATACCAACCGTCGGCGCTGTCGATGCACCCGTGTTGGTATCCGTACATGGTATATCGCAGAGCAGCTGGCATAAGCAAGCCGAGGCACTCGTTCCCGGATGCGAGCGTCACGGCGTTACACTGCTGGCACCCAGTTTCAACGGGCAACAGCATTCGGATTACCAGCGTTTGGGTCGCAAAGGCCGAGGTCAGCGTGCCGATTTGTTCTTGCATCGCTGCTTGCAGGAACTGAATACCATGACCGGGGCCGACACGACACATCTACGTCTTTTTGGTCACTCGGGTGGCGCACAATTTGTGCATCGCTACATGATGGCCTACCCTCATCGTGTTGAGTGTGCTGTTGTGAGTGCTGCCGGCTGGTACACTTTTCCCGATCCGGCACAGAAGTTTCCGTACGGCATCCGTTCTAATGCCAATCTTTCCGGCGTAGTCTTTAATCCCGAGGCTTATTTAGAAGTGCCGGTGATGGTGCTAGTTGGCACTGAGGACACGCAACTCAAAGACTTAATCCGAACTGATCGTATCAATGAACAGCAGGGGTTAACGCGTATTGAACGCGCACGTAACTGGGTGGCAGCAATGCAAACGCAGGCCAAAGCGCATGGGATGCCATCGCATGTTAGCATCGTTGAGTTGGCGAGTACCGGCCATTCGTTGGCCGATATGCGCAGTGAAATTGCACGCATCGAGAGCGTGATATTTGAATTCATGGAGAGCGTGGCACATAACAGCCGATTCGATGATTCCTTAGATGCACCGATTAAGACTCTGAATTAGTAATATTTATGACAATTTCTGATAATGTACGTAACAAGAACGTTTCAAGATCTGATGCTACCGCTATCAACCGGGATTCTACGAATATATTGACAGAAGTCGGAAAGGATTCAGATGCGCCGCCCTTACGGCTTTATCGCCGCCGAATCCTGCAGGCCATTGTAGCTGGAATACTGCTTGTTCTAATAGTAGCACTTTGGAATTGGGCGCAATACCAGTCGCAGCATGTGCTATCGCGTAACGCTGTGGTAAGGGGTCAGATTACAGAAATTGGCACACGTTTCAACGGGATGCTGACAACAACTGAAGTCAGCGAAGGCGAACGTGTACGAGGTGGGCAGGTGTTAGGGCACCTAGCTGACCAACATATCAATGCTGAAGTGAGGGAGATACTGGCAAAAATCGTGGGGCTCGAGCGTGAAAAGAAGCTCGAACAGTCAACCATCGAGTACGAGCGTCTGAAACGAAAGACGCAATTACAGGAGTCAGTTGCCCGATTGGCATCGGCACACGCTACAATAGCGGCTGCAAAAAGCCGCGCAGATGAAGCGCATGAATTTTATAAAGCACGGCTGGAGATGCTCAATCGTCAGCTGATCTCGCGCGATGCAATGCGTCAAGCTAAGGCAGAGTATCGGACAGCGACAGCCATGATGAATGCGGCACAAGCAAACAAGGCTGGAGCCGAATCGGCCAAACAAAATGCGAGTCTTGAGCTTGACAGTCTTGATCTCCGCATACAGCACCTTGATGTGCTCGATGCCAACTTGCAAACAGCCAGTGCGCAGCTAGAACGTGCGCAGGCCGACCTAGAAGGAACGCTCATCCGCGCACCGAATGATGGGACTGTCATCCGCTGGCTGATAAAGACTGGTGGCTCGATAAGAGTTGGTCAGCCGGTAGTATTAATGTCTATCGGCAACGATACTTGGATCGAAGCTTGGATCGATGAAGATCAGATACATCGCATCGTGAAAGGCGACTTGGCAGTGGTAACGCTACCATCGCACCCAGGACAGGAGTTCGAGGGTGTGGTTGATGCAATCGGGGTGGCCACTGATTTCGAACAACCTACCGATATTGTCCCTCAACCGCGTGCTTCCCGCATGCGAGGCGCGCCGGTGATAAGCGCACTGGTGCTGTTGCATGATGCTCCTGTCACTCTGCTTCCAGGTCTTTCAGCGACAGTTGCAATCCTCAAAGAGGACATCTGAAGCATGACTGGAATACTCCCCCCTAAATTAGGTGCGTATACGGCCCCGCCTAGCAATCAATCACAGCCCTGGTATATTTGGAGACCCAAGGGCTATCTTGGGCCGCGTGGTTTGACGTTGATATCGCTGCTGCTGATATTGACGCTGCTGATGATATTGACCCGCATACTTGCTATGCCAGGTATGCCGTTGGCCGACTGGCCATTGTTCGATACATTGGGTCAATTCGGCGTCATGCTCAACAATACATTAACTTTGACATGGGTGCCGGTTTCAGACCGCGATACGGTGATCTACTTATTGCTGCTACCCACAGCAGGGCTGATAATTTCGATTGTGCGGTTAACCTTTGGTTTACGCATACTTGGCTACCGTTCGGTGCTGATGGCGGTGGGTTTCTACGAAATCGGGATTTTGCCTAGTCTCGTAGTGATAGCTGTAGTGGTAGCTATTATCATATTAATGCGGCCAACGATGCAACGAGCACGGCTGTCGTTGTATGCCCGCCTTTCCATGATTCTTGGCATCACTGCGTGCATCCTGATTTCTGCGCTGTTTATCGGTTCTTGGTTGCGCTCGGAATGGATATGGAGTCTGGCCTTTTTCCCGGTTATCATCCTGGCTATGATGGCTGAGTCCGTCGCTTCAACGTTAGATCGGGAAAGTTGGAGTTCTGCTGCTTGGCGGTTATTTTGGACGATAGTCATTGCTCTGGTACTGGTTTTCTTGATGAGAAATCTAGTAGTGCTGGACGTATTACTACGTTTTCCAGAGTTGATGTTACTACAGGTGTTATGCATCGTACTAGTGTCCGAGTATTTTGACTTTCGCCTGTTTCAGGATTGGCAGAACACCAACTTCGTCAACACCGTCTCCAATTTTCTGCAAATAACACCCAAAATGGCGCCGCGGAAATCGCGAGTGGCCGTGATACGCAATCGATCGTCTCACGGTACAATTGGTCGCCTCGGTCCAGCCGCACCGGCTAAGGGACAGTTAGCTTCTGTGCAGCATCTGGTCGATGCTTTGCGTGACGAAGGCTACAATGTCAAGGTGGTCGAAGGCGATAGACTGCTTCTGCGCGAACTGCGAAAATTTCTGCAACCCCACCCTCGCAGCGGTGTCCCGGGTGGCGTTGCATTGAACCTTAGTAGCGGTATTCAAGGGTACGGTCGCCACATTCATGTGCCAGCTATGCTCGAGATGGCTGGCGTGGCATACACTGGACCTGACCCGATCGGTTATGCACGGTTTCAGGATCGTTTCACGATGTTTTCGCTGTTGCAACAAGCTGGTGTGTCGGTACCACCCTTTCGTTTATTGCATAATCCGTATTCTACACCTACTGATCTAGATTTTCCGGTACTTGTATTCCCACGCAGTGATCCCGATGCGGCTATTTTGGTTAAGACAGCCAATGGCGTTGCTAAGACGATTAAACAAATTAGCGTGAACTACGGCCAGGATATTTTGCTACAGAGTCCAATTTCGGGGCCGGAATTTCGGGTCGTAATACTCGGCAATACGGATCTCGAATGCTTGCCTTTGTTACGTATCGATGATTCTGGACAACAGCGCAAATGTCCCGCACCGATCGAAAATATCTTAGCCGATCGTATCCGTGACTGTGCCTGTCTTGCTTATCGTGTTGCGGGCTGTAGAGACTATGCGCGCGTCGATCTTCGTTTGAGCGCAGACGGTTCACCTTGTGTCGTAGGGATAAATGTGCATGGGATTTTTGCAAGGAAGGGCTCTGTGGCTATTATGACCAAAGCTGCAGGATTGGATTGGAGTGACTTGCTACGCCATATCGTAGAATTAGCGGCGACACGCACAGGAGCTGAGTCGGCTACAAAACTCCAAGCCAATAGCGCCGCGCAAGGAACTACGCCTGCCACTTATCCAGCAGTGATTGATAGCATATCCTCACACACAGCCAGAGTGCGCTGATCTTGGTGTTGATTTCGAACAATGTATCACTCGGAGGATGGCTCGTCTTAACTCTGATATTGACTTACACGTTTGCGTGTACTGGAACCATTGCTCAGGCTCGCAGCAATACCAACATATCTTGTACACGCGACACAGGCCCTACCGCCATTACCGCCGCAAGTTGGTCTGATACATCAAAAGCACTACCGACGCTGGCGAAGCGTGGATTCAACAAAATCGATTTTGTCACACGCGATGGAAAACTCTTGGTAGCGCATATCTACCGACCGAGCCGTTTCGATCCTGTGAATGGACCGATATGGTTTGTGATGCACGGTGTAAAGCGCAATGCCGACTATTATCTCGAGACCGCCGCACCTGTGGCCGAACGTTACCAAGCGCTGACCATCGCGATCGAATTCTCGCATCGACACTACCCGACCAGTGAGGATTACACACTAGGCATCACGATGCGTGGCCGCGTAGGTGCTCGGGCAGCGCGTGAAGGTCGGTATCACAAACCTGACGCCTATCTGTACAACGAAGTCGAGCGTGTGTTCGAAGCGGTACGACTGACGCTTGACGGCAAACAACGTGGTTATTATCTGTTTGGCCACAGTGCTGGGGCACAATTCACGCATCGCATGCTGACCTTCCTGCCCTGTGCACGCGTACTCGGTGCTGTAGCCGCAAATGCAGGCTGGTATTCCCTACCGATAGTCGATACCCGGAAAAGATTCGGTATGCCATACAGCTTACGCGGCAGCCCTGAAGGGGTTGACCTAGGAGCACTTCTGTCCGCACCACTGATGCTTCTGCTTGGTACGCGCGATATCAAAGGGCCTGATGCCGACCGGAATCTGCGCAAGAAACCTGCGGCTATGGCTCAAGGGATCCATCGGCTTGCTCGTGGCCGCTATTATTTCGAGACTGGAAAGTCGCTTGCGCGTTCACTGGACGTATCTTTTGCGTGGCAATTATTTCTGGCTCCGGGAGCTGAGCACGATGTCCGGCAGGTCATCGCTTCAGCTGGACACTTGCTGTTCGCTTCGAAAACGGAGCCAGTTTGCGTATCAAACACAGCGGTTGAGGCCGACAAGCTTGTTTTTCACGAAATGATGGTTGATCCGTCAGCCGGTACCGCGAGTGATGCCAACCACGATAGTGTTTTTCATACAAAGCATGAACAGTTTATTGAGATCGTTAACATAGGTAATGTGCCGGTCTGTTTGAGTGGATGGACGATTGAAGGCACCCATCGACCCGGAGGACATCTTTTCCCGCTTGGCCGTGCGTTGGCACCCGGGAAGGCGTTGATTGTGTTCGGTGGCGGCATACCCACCGATAAGTTTGGCAGCGCCATCGTGCAGCGTTCAACATCTACCAACGGGCTAAATCTTGATCCTGACGGTGATATCCTGACATTGCGTGATGGTAGTGGTAGGACAGTCAAGCGGTTTTCTTGGGGTCACTGCGGCGACTTAGTATGCAGTGACGATCACTGGCATGGCAGCCTTCATCTGGGAAGCTCGCTCGTTCGTTGGCCAAATCCTGATGGTCAGTGGCAAGTGCACAGACAAGTTGCAGATATTCCTATGTCGCCAGGCTTGAAAAGCAATGGCGATATATGGTAAAGACGTAACGCTAATAAAATTTCAAGGCATTGCAAAGCTAGTCCAGCCTGCGTATTCCGGACGAAATCACTACCGGCGTCATTATATGGCACGCATTAAGACACTCACATTTAGGATAATTAGATGGCTGAATACCTTATCACATTCGTCGGCGATACAAGTTTTGGTGAAAACTACCAGATTAAACTTGACGGCGAAAATCTTATCAAGTCAAAAGGGCGTGCATACTCACTGCAGGGTGTGGCGCCGCTGCTACGCGCATCTGACCTGGTTATCGCCAACCTTGAGACACCGTTGACTCTAAAAAAAAACTCTCCCCTTGAAGGGCGCAAGAAAATAATCCTCTGGTCAGATCCCGTGGAATCACCCAAAGTGCTTAGAGATCATAACATCAGTGTTGTTTCACTAGCCAATAATCACGCCCTTGACTATGGGGTTGAGGCTTTGGCTGAAACGTTTGAGAGTCTGAAAAAGAACCGCATCAAATGGTTTGGCGCAGGCCTTACTGCATCGGATGCACGGCGCCCTTACCGCAAGAAAATTGTCATAGGAGATAAGACTGTGCCGCTAGTGGTGATCAGTGCCTTCGAGTATCGTCCCATCTATAAGCGCCGTTATGGTTTTTACGCTAAGAGTCATTCGCCTGGTGTGAACCGACTTACGATCAAGCGCATCTGCAATCAGATTGTGCGGCTTAAAAGTAAAACACCGCGGCCATTTGTAATCGTATATCCTCACTGGGGAGAAAATTACCTCTGGCACACATCGGACCAAGCGTTTCAAGCTCGCGCCATGGCAGAAGCTGGTGCGGATCTCATCGTTGGTCATGGGGCACATATGCTGGGTGGTATAGAGCGTAACGGCGCTGCCTGGACGTTGTATAGCCTGGGAAATTTTGTTTTTAATTCTCCGGGCCGCTACAGCAAACTCGAAGCGCCTCCCTACGGCCTAATCGCCTGCATGAGTATGAAATCAGAAGCTGAAACCATTTCAATCCAGCTCAGACTCTACCCGATTCTTACTCATAATCAAAAGACTGGCTTCCAATCGCGCCCAGTAAACGAGCAAGAGGTCAACGAGGTAGTCCGGCTAATTAAGAACCACAGCCCCTCCGTTCCTAACGAAATGTTTGAATTGAAGAGCGACCATTTCGGTTATTTTTTCGAACTGCCAATCTCGTAATAAAATCTATGCTCACTTAGCACGTGGTAGATGTGCGATGATTCAATACCGAGTCCAATCGCTACGGCACTAGCAGCTAGCGCTGCGGAGAGCACTGTCCGTATCCATGATCACGTCTTTGGCTGGCACGGACTGTCGATCGTAACCCTGAAGAGGATACTATCTGTCAGTTTATCCAGTAGAAGAAAAGCCAGCATAGACCGCCGCTTATTTCCTAGATGAAATTGGTTATTGCCTTGTGTAACAAGCTGCCCGAACAGTGTGAACACTGTCGTCGACAATGTGAGCGGGCACACGCTTCATCCCCGCACAAAATTTGTTATTCACTACAAAGACGGTAATCATCACCCTTGATAAGCTACTCAACCATTACGGAGTGGCCGAGTTCACGGGCATATTTGTACCTGATTACCCTTATGAAACCGCTCATTATTGGCTTATAGCTCACTCTGTATAAATTTTTTATAACAACAGGTTATATATTTATTGTCATAAAATATAGTTTCAAGAAGGGCTGAATTTACAGAATTTAATAGGTGGGAAGCAATATTGTCTCGGCAAGGGTCGCTAACTATCCTTATCCTGTCAATGTCTCCTTGTTGGTAGACCGTTGTTAACCGCGCTGGAAGATCGGTTTTCGTTCAATGAATGCATTGCTGGTAGCGACTGTGGCCGAAAACAAGCAAACAATTAGACAGTTTCCTAGCGGTAATACCACTGACTCGTGCAGCGTTAATGAGAGCAGTACTGTTTTTTTAACTGGCGCATTTGCACAAAAGCACGGAATTCCCTTAATCGGGTCTCTACATCAAAGCGCTCCGCATCGTCTGGCGGCCGAGCAAGCGCGGCCACAAGTAGCTTGACAGCCAACTGCGCTGAGTGAAGATAAATATTAATACCTTCTTCGGGCACGTAGGGCACGACCGCACCATTCCCCTCCAGCCAACGCGAAGCCCCGACACGGACGCAGACTTATTTGATACCGATCACATCCCACATCCGGAAGTACCATGAATACCTGCTCGAACAGGTGGCAAACAGCAGGTGACTCACCTTCGCCATTTCGCCTGTATTAAGCCGCCACACCGCAGAACTTAGTGTGGTAACGCAGCCCCGAAAGTGCGTCTTCAAGTACATCCAACAATGTTGCAGTTGTTTGCCGGCCCGGCATTGTCATTGATTCTGAAAGTAAGAAAAAGATAATAGGGAGCTGAGCATACACACTTGACCCAGAAAAAATTTTCTATGATTTGATCGCTAATCCCATTAATTCACATTAAAACGAAGACGTGTATTATAACTTCCCTTTCCATACAACCCACGGGCCCTTACTCTCCACAAATACTTACTTCCCGCGTCTAAAGCGATATTTGGGGTCGCTTGACATATCCCATTATCGCAAAAATCACTTGCCGACATCCAGTCCGAAGAATATTTAGTTCTTTTTTTGGAGCGATCCCAGACCAGAATCCTATATTTCGTAGCATCTGGGATACCCGGACTGCCGATTGTAGTATTCCAAACGAAAGTTGGGTATTTGCCAACCGTTTCGTTTGATGAAGGGGATAATGGTATTACATCCGCCGCGCCTTTCATATCAGAAGAAAAAAGCGTGAAATCAACCGGGTCTGTCCATACACTCCATCCGTTGATGTTAGTCGCCGACACATTCCAATAGTGGCGGCCATCAGAATTGCTCATGTGAGGAGCAACCTTGCACACCCCGTCCACGCAGATATCAGCCGCATTATGGTGCTCGTAAACTAAAACATTCTCCCCCTCACCCATAAAAGCTAGCTTACTTCCGTCAGGTGATAGCCCAACCATCAGACCATAATGGGAGGCAAGCGGGTTGTGCGTCCAAGTAAATTCAGGGGAAAAAGTCGTTAATACTGTCTTATTCGCAGGGGACAATGGCGTGGGTTGAATCAACGTCTCCCAAAATTCTTCTCGAAATCCCGCGACGGTTGGAGATGTTTGCATGAGGGCCAAGGCAGCGTTGGCATCGCAAGGCAGATTAGCAGTCACTCCATTTTGGCAGCTGGCATTGGTGCTTACTGGTATTCCCGTAGGCACCCCGTTGTATTTGATGTCTGGGTTGCTGAAGAACGGAATCCGTGAGCACCCTGTTCCATGATCTTTGCATTCTTTCCTATAGGCCATAAGGGTTCGCCATCCTTCATCAATATTGACATGGCCTCGGGCATAAGGGTAGGGTACTTTTTTGTGAGAGGAAACATACCAATCATGGTGAATACCCATGGTGTGTGCAATTTCATGGGAAAAAGCATTGCCATCCAGTGCCTCCCAATCTACTATTCCAAATGGCGCGTACTCAGACAAACTAGAGTCATTTCGGTACAAAACATTGGCATCTCCCCTAGTCCAACCGTCCCAGAGTTCTACAGCATCAACGATCAAAATTACCAAATCCGCTCCGTTATTATCTCTCAGCGTGTGAATCTCGTCCAAAACTCCATCAGTCTTTGACTCCATGGCTAACAGGGCTTCGTCAGAGTCCGTAAAATCGGTCTCTTGAAAGTTTAAAGAATGAGAATTAACCAGCCGCAGTCGTGTATTGATACCACTGTTTCTAAATACTGTATTGGTGTTAATAATGGCGTGTACAATATTCTTCTCATTAATAGCATTTCCCGCTGCCGGAGAATAGAGTACCATGACATCAACTATCTCAGTAGCTTGCGCATTTCCCCATCCAAAAGAAATGACAAAACAGAGGATGGATACGACTTTCTTCATGTTATATAATCTCACTATGTATTAAAAAAGGGCTTGTTTAGCGTCCTAAAAAGGCAATATGAATTTCTCTCTCAATTTGTCTGCCGGTCTGCCGAAAACGACCATCTGTTTGCATAAATGCAGGAATGTGTCCGAGCTGGTCGGCCTCGTTTCAACGCCCCGATACTTATTACGAACATGTGGTGATATTTACGTCCGTTATTGAAAAAGCTTTAGCATGGTACTGTTGATCATCAATGCGAAACTGCGGGCCAAAGTTGCCAATGCTTTAACTAAACCGCGACCCAATTCATGTATCTTTATTGTCCGTATTTATGTAGGTTGATGTATGCTGGTTTTCATTGAGTCCAACGTTTTGTAGAATTGAGTCATAAAACGGAGGATAAAAATGGAAAAATCACTCAGGACGAAATACATCCCGGAATTCCGGCAACAGTAAATAAAGTTTTTTAAGGAGAGCAGGCTGGTGCTTTTTGAAGCAGCAAAGCGATTATCTTTTCCCCAAGGGGAATTTAAAAACTGGATCTATGCTGATAAGTAAGGTGAACTTGCTGTGCATAGGCAAACATCAGAAACCACTATCTGAGCTTGAACTAGAGTTATCCAGATTAAGGAGTAAGCCAGCAGAAGTCAGAATGGAGCGTGACTTTATAAAAAAGTATGCGACCTATTTCACGAAGGAGTCGCAGTGAAATACGATCTGATTGAGTCGATGCGACAAACATACTTAATTGCGATGATGTGTCGTGTATTTGGTGTTTCTGAAAGTGGTTTTTATGCTTGGAGAATTCGCCCACCTTGAGCACGCAAACAAGAGAATGCAAGGCTTGAAGTAGAGATACAAGCAGCACATCAACGCACACGTGAGACTTACGTGCAATACGCTGCAATTGATCTGGCCAGACATGACGTGCAGACTACGTCATACCGTGCACGAACACTACGAAAGAAACTGGGTTTGCGCTGCAAACAGAAACGGAAATTTAAAGTAACAAGCGATTCTAAACATCATTTGTCAGTAGCGCCTAATGTACTAAAAGGAGAATTTGCTGTTAGTGCACCAGACAAAGCATGGATAAGTGACATGACCTATGGTGCACTCAGCCTTCGATGGCGTCATTGACGATGCTGTCGAAGCTTGGGCATGTCTGGAATGCATCCTGATTTTGAAAGGAGGAATTGACTTTGGATACCCCCTTTCTGCTATGAGAAAGCGCGAGCCGAAGCGGCGGTTATCTACCTCACATTGAGGGTGACGGAGTCCATGGGGAAAATGGGGCGTTAAGCGAAGTCGTTAAGCCAAGATGGGATTAGACCCGTCTTTGTAACTGATTAACTTTTATCCATTAGAGCCTCTTGCAAAACTCCATCAGGACCAGGCGCGTAAGCGGTAGCAAATCGAATTAAGCTAAATTTTAATCCGAATAAGCTTGAATG
>RCMY010002887.1_pt1 | contig 15438 bp, 13 predicted proteins | sample 2041341 | NCBI WGS metagenome assembly RCMY01 (sample SAMN09708234, study PRJNA481090) | Marine sediment metagenome, whole genome shotgun sequencing project.
GCTGTTGTTGGTAGACCAAATGCTGGCAAATCATCTTTTATCAATGCATTGATTGGTGAGGAAAGATATATAGTTACTGATATTGCAGGTACAACGAGAGATAGTATCGATACCAAATACAACCGCTTCGGTTTTGAGTTCAATCTCGTTGATACGGCCGGAATCCGGAGAAAATCCAAAGTAAAGGAAGATCTTGAATTTTACTCGGTAATGCGTTCTGTTCGTGCCATTGAACATAGTGATGTCTGTCTTATATTGTTAGATGCTACTAGAGGCTTTGACGGACAAGTAGCCAATATTTTTTGGCTGGCCCAGCGTAATAATAAGGGTGTCGTAATTTTGGTGAATAAATGGGATTTGGTCGAGGACAAGGAAACTAATACCATGAAACAATACGAGAAAAAAATTAGGGAGGCCATTGAACCATTTGTCGACGTGCCTATTCTATTCATTTCAGTGCTGACCAAACAACGTATTTTCAAGGCGATTGAAACCGCTGTGCAGGTCTACAAAAATAGAAGCACTCGTATTCCTACCAGTAAGTTCAATGATACGATGTTGCCTATTATCGAAAACTATCCACCGCCTGCTTACAAAGGTAAATTTGTGAAGATCAAGTTTTGTACGCAGTTGCCAACACCTTACCCCCAATTTGCATTTTTCTGTAATTTACCGCAATATGTGCGAGAGCCCTATAAGCGTTATTTGGAAAACAAGCTCCGCGAGGAGTTTGATTTTACAGGAGTGCCAATTACCGTCTATATGCGGAAGAAGTAGCGTTTGGTATTGTTTTTGATGTATTTCTGTCTTGTTAAACCAACTCAAATGCAGAAAAATTCAACCACCCTTTTTTTGTTCTTTCTCATTGCACTTTGTTGCTTTTCCCAAGAAAAAACACTTGAAGAATTACCAGAAAAAGCGCTTTCTGACCATCTCTTGGAAAATGTTCACCTTCATTTGAACAAAACTACTTTTGCTAGAGGGGAACAGCTCTGGTTCATGGCCTATGTTCAGGATCAAATGAACCAAATTCCCTCATTGAACACAAGTAATCTACATGTGGGCATATACAACCGTACCGGAAAGGAGATAAAACGAAAAATGTTGCATGTTGAGGATGGAATTGCAACGGGATATTTTTCCATAGACTCCACTTTTACAGCTAATTATTATTTAGTACTTGCCTGGACCAATTATATGCAAAACTTCGAGCAACTGAAGCCTTTTCAACAGCAAATCAAGGTACTGGACAATTTCCAAATAGAAACATCGGAAAATGAAAATAAGCTTACCATTGAGGTATATCCTGAAGGAGGTAATATAATCTCCAATGCATTCAATAATCTAGGTATTCGGTGCATTGATGCCAATGGTAGGGGCATTGCCATTTCGAACATTCAATTGGTAAACGAAGAAAATAATATTTTAAGTTCCAATATAGCGACTAATTCAAAAGGTTTTGGTAAAGTCGGGTTCGTAGCAGAAAAACAAAAAGAATATTACTTAAGCATAAAGTTGCCCAACGGTGGATTACAGGAAGTGCCATTGCCCAGATCCGAGGCTTCTGTTGTAGGTCTTAGCATTGATAACCTAGGTCTGGATCAGGTTGTTGTCAAGATGGTCATATCCGAGGGGCTATTGCGGCGAAAGGCCGATGCTACATACTCACTGGCTATTTTTCAAAACAATGACATTATTTTACAAGACTGGCAAATTAAAAGTGATGAACGCGCTATTGCAGTTGAACGTAATTTGCTTCCTTATGGAATTAATACGGCAGTTCTTTTCGATGAGTTACTTCGTCCAGTGTCTTGGCGCATGTTTTTTAATCATCGAAAAGAAGAAAAAAGAATAGTGGAAATGAGTGTTAATCACACGATAAACACTACTCGAGATTCAGTTGAAATTCGTTTTGATTTGCCCGAAAATGCGCTGTCTCCCATAACAATGAGTGTTTCCGTGCTGCCTGAAGGTACTCAAGCCTATATGCCTGAGCAATCTCTGGCCAGTTCATTCCTTATTAGCCCATATCTGAATAATACCCTAGAAGGGAAGTATTATATGGAAGATTTTGACAGGAAGAAAAATTACGCATTGGATATGAAATTATTGGTTGAGGGTTGGGGAAGGTATGATTGGGATTCAAGGCTAAAGGAGAACGACAAGATTGATTTTGATTTGGAGTCAGGAATCAAGGTAAACGGAAAGATATTGGATGCTGATTTGACGGAGGAAAAACAAGCATACTTAATCGCCGATGAGTCGCAGGCTATGGCCTATGTAAATCTGCAGGGCGATAAATCTTTTGAGACCAAAATGATATTGTTTGAAAATGATTCTTTGAATGTGAGCCTTATTGGAAAAAATGGGATACTTAGAAAACCAAAAATGGACTTGCAGATTGGCAAAGCAGTAGAAAAGGGTGGTTTTGATATTCCAGCAATATTCAAGGAATTGGGAGACAGTGCAGACGAGTTTTCAATAGGAAATGACACTGAAAGAGCTCCATTGACTCTTGACAAACGAACCATAGTTCTTGACGAAGTGGTATTACAATACAAGGTCATTCGCGATAATAAATTAAAGCTGGCTTCGCCCCAAATAGATGGTAGGCTTATTACTGACAATGAGATAAAGAAGTATATTAGTGTTGCCAACTACCTAAGAAAACGAGGTTATAGAGTTCGTATTGTTGATGGCCGGATGATGGTCTTGTCAAAGCTTGTAGGTCCTAATGGCCGTAGGACCTTAGTGTTCATTGGGGTTAATGGCATGCCAGCCCAAAGTGGAGAAGTAGCAAATATGCCTTTAAGCATAGTACAGTCTATAATTTTTGGGAACAACGTCCTTGGTTTTTCGGCTGGTGCAGTAAATTTTATTGGAATCACTACACGGGATAATCATTATGTTTCTCCTGAATATCGCAATAAGTTTATTAAAACTTTAATTGCAAAAGGTTATGCAAGACCAGGGCAATATTTTAATCCAGGATATGATTATAGCAATTACGGGTTTCAACAATATGGTGTTATTGATTGGAAGAGTAAGGTTATCTTAGAAGGCACTTCCCCCGCTTCTATCGCCGTGCCTATTCTGAATCAAGATGCTATTCATATTTTTGCTGAAGGTATGGGTGTTGACGGTTCATTGATTGTCTTTGAAAAAGTAATTTCTCTTAAAGAGACATTGCAAGAATAATGCGCCTATAGAGCATCAAAAAGTTAATTGTATTATCTGCTTAAAGCTATTTGGATATTTAGAATTATGGAAAGAAGTTAGAAGTTGACCATTTCAACTGTTCACTGCTCTTTGAAAACTACTTGGTAAAAATTACCATCCGCCAGAAGCTCCGCCACCGCCAAATCCGCCGCCGCCAAATCCGCCACTGAAGCCGCCACCGCCACCGAAACTACCGCCGCCACCAAAACCACCACGAGAACTTCCACCGCCGAAACCACCACGCCCCATATTACTGAGTATAATGATATCCCAAAGATTAAGTCCAGATTTTTTACCACCATTTTTTCCGCCGCCTTTTCGTCTATTTCGACTTGAAAGAATAATCATGATGACAATAAAAATAATGATAGGTAAGAATGCCTCAAAAGGGAAACCGGGATTGTCATCAAAGGCGCTATCTTCTTGAAATTCACCGTTCAAGACTTGAAAAATAGCATCTGCACCATTATTCAATCCTCCATAATAATCATCTTGCTTGAATTGAGGTATAATTACATTTTCGATGATGCGACGCGACATGGCATCAGTAAGAGAGCCTTCAACACCATAACCTGTATTGATGGCGATTTTGCGATCATCTTTTGCCAATAAAACTAGAATTCCATTATCTTTTCCTGCTTGCCCAATGCCCCATTCCTGGCCCCATTGAGCTCCTAGATAGGTGATGTTCTCACCTTCGGTAGAACGTATTATGGCCATTATGATTTGGGTGGAAGTACTATCGGAATACCGAATGAGCTTTTGTTCCAGACTATTTTTCTGACTCTCCGATAGCAGATTTATATAATCATAAACACTGGTTTCTAACTTTGGTTTTTCAGGAATTTGAAACTGGGCGTAAGAGAACGAATACCAGCAAAGAACCAATAAGAGTAAACTAGTTTTTAGATATCTCATTGCTCAATTCGTTTGCATCGCCATGATTCCATGGAAAATGTGCTTCAAGCACTGTTCCAGCTTTTAATATACCATCAATAAGTCCTTGTTTGAACCTTCCGTTTTTAAAATGGGATTCAATGGCGTCCCTGGTCGTGTCCCAGAAATTTTCAGGCACTACTTTGTCTATACCGCGGTCACCATAAATGCAAAACTTTTTATCGTTTACGGCAACATAAATGATAACACCGTTTTCTTCTTTGGTATTATCCATTTTCAACAGATGGAAAACTTCTTTGGCGCGCTTAAAATGTTCATTCTGGGTATGCGCCTCTATATGCACACGAATTTCACCTGAAGTATTTTTTTCGGCTTCAAGAATGGCCTGAACTATCTCCTGCTCTTCCTTTGCCGTTAAAAAATCTTCAACTTTGGACATTATGGATGATTATTTAAAATCAAATTCAACCTCGGGTGCCTGCTCCGCACCGGACTCTGATTTAAAGTAAGCAAGTTCATCAAAGTTCAAGAATCCGGCCAATAAAGAATTAGGAAAGGTTTTAACATGATTGTTATACGGTTCAATCGTTGCGTTAAAACGGTCACGAGCCACATTGATTCTGTTCTCCGTACCTTCTAACTGCGATTGTAATTCCAAAAAATTCTGATTTGCTTTAAGGTCTGGATAACGCTCTACAGTGACCAATAGACTTTTTAAAGCTCCGCTCAATCCACCTTGGACTTCATTGAACTTGGCCAATTGTTCTGGCGTAATATTAGTTGGGTCTATAGAAACCGAAGTTGCTTTTGCCCTTGCCTCGATGACGTCGGTCAAAGTACCTCTTTCAAAATCGGCAGCACCCTGTACCGTTTTCACCAAATTATCGATAAGGTCATTTCTTCGTTGATAGGCACTTTCAACATTGGCCCAGGTCTTGGTCGATGTTTCTTTTAATTTGATTGCTGTGTTGTTGAAGCCAACGCCCCATTGGTAGAGTCCAAATGCGATTACCCCAAGTATTATCAAGGGTATTAACCATTTTTTCATGATAGTGTGTATTAAAAGTTATTTATAGTTGATCTTTAATTTTAACAAGCTCACTTTTAACGTGTTCCAATTTTTGAATGATATCAAAATTAGATAAGGTCTTTTGCTTTTCTTCCTTTAAGTGGGTCTTGGCACCTTCGAGTGTAAATCCGCGTTCTTTCACCAAATGGTAAATGAACTGAAGGTTTTTTATATCTTGTGGGGTGAATTTGCGATTGCCTTTCGCATTTTTTTTCGGCTTCAATGCATCAAATTCCTTTTCCCAAAAGCGAATCAAAGAGGTGTTCACCCCAAACGCTCTAGCTACTTCGCCAATTCCATAATATCGCTTTTCCGGTAATTCTACGTGCATTAATCTAGGGATTGGTTTTCTTGGTTAGCATATTTCAACATATTCTCAAATTCCTCAGGAGTTAAACTTCCGTAATAGAAGTTAATTGGGTTGATCCTGTCTTTATCTTTCCAAACCTCATAATGTAAATGAGGCGCTTCCGAACGACCCGTATTGCCTACAAACCCTATTAAATCTCCACGTTTTACTTTTTGTCCTCTTTTTACGTTATACTGGCTTAAGTGTGCATATAGGCTTAAATAGCCATAGCCATGGTCTATGCGAATATGTTTGCCATAACCTGAGGCGTTATTGTCCGCTCTTGTCACCTTGCCATCACCCGAAGCATAGATTGGTGTGCCTTTAGGTGCAGTAAAGTCCATACCCCAATGTTTCTTTCTTGCTTTTGTAAACGGATCAGAACGCCAACCATAACCGGATGCCATTCTGGTTAAATTTTCATTGTTTAAAGGCTGTATTGCCGGTATGGCCGCAAGGAGTTTTTCTTTTTCCTCGGCCAATTTGGTAATCTCATCCAAGGATTTGGATTGTATTGTAATCTGTTTTTTAATGATGTCTAGGCGTTTGGTCGTAGCAATCACCATTTCAGAATTATTGAAACCTTCAAGTGCTTTGTACCTGTTAATACCACCAAAGCCAGCCCTGCGCTGCTCTTCAGGAATAGGGTTGGCCTCAAAATACAATCTGTAGATATTATTATCACGATCTTCTACATTGGCCAAAACATCTTCAATTTGCTCCATTTTCTTATCGAGAAGCTCAAACTGTAATTCAAAGTTCCTTACTTCGCGTTGAAGCGATAATTCCCTCGGGGTATTTATTAAATTGGTGTTCAACAATAAAACTAAAGAAAGTAGTCCAAAAAGAAAAGAACCCAAAATGAAGAAAGCAATGTTGCGGTATCGCTTGGATTTTTTTGGTTCTATTTTCCGGTACGAAAGTGTGTCCGGATCGTAATAATATTTTACTTTAGACATAAATGGATTTTATCCTATTTTTGTGCTTTCGTTTTAACATAACAAACAAATATAAAAATTGTTTTGCACAATTTGTTAAAATTAATAAAACCTTACCACTTTAGATGAATTCCAAGGAAATTAGAGCCCAATTTTTAAACTTCTTTAAGGAAAAGAATCACAAGATTGTTCCGTCGGCACCAATGGTCATTAAAGATGATCCTACGCTGATGTTCACCAATGCCGGAATGAACCAATTCAAGGAGTTCTTTTTGGGCAATAGCATTGCTAAAAACCCTAGGGTAGCTGATACCCAAAAATGTTTACGGGTAAGTGGCAAGCATAATGATTTGGAAGAAGTAGGTAAGGATACCTATCACCACACCATGTTCGAGATGTTGGGCAATTGGAGTTTTGGTGATTATTTCAAGAAAGAGGCCATTGAGTGGGCATGGGAATTATTGACCGATAGATTGAAAATTGATAAGGACAGTCTTTATGTGTCTGTCTTTGAAGGTAGCAGTGATGCCGATATGCTCGAAATGGATAAGGAAGCCTTTGATCTTTGGAGTTCCATAGTGTCTAAGGATCGAATTATCTTGGGCAATAAGAACGATAATTTTTGGGAAATGGGCGATCAAGGACCTTGTGGACCTTGTTCTGAAATTCATGTGGATATCCGTTCAGCGGAAGAAAAGGCCAAAATTCCGGGAGCTTCTTTGGTAAACCAAGACCATCCGCTTGTCGTTGAGATATGGAACCTCGTTTTCATGCAGTACAATCGCAAGGCTGATGGTACCCTGGAGTCCTTGCCTGAAAAACATGTTGATACTGGAATGGGATTCGAGCGTTTATGTATGGTTTTACAAGGTGTTCAATCTAATTACGACACTGATGTGTTTACACCGCTCATTAAAGAAATAGAGATAATCACAAATTCCAAGTATGGCAATAAAGAAGAAACCAACATTGCTATTCGCGTAATAGCGGATCATATTCGTGCGGTCGCTTTTTCTATAGCAGATGGGCAATTGCCAAGTAATACGGGTGCCGGTTACGTTATTAGGAGAATTCTTAGAAGGGCCATACGCTATGGATTCACGTTCCTAAATACTAAAGAACCTTTCATGTACAGATTAGTAAAGGTTTTGGCTGAAACTATGGGCAAGGCTTTTCCAGAATTACGAGATCAGCGTCAATTGATTGAGAATGTGGTCAAAGAAGAGGAGAATTCATTTCTAAAGACCTTGGAGCAAGGTTTGGTGTTATTAGACAATGTTGTCAGTAAAACCAAAGCTAAAGAAGTGGGAGGGCGTAAGGCTTTCGAGCTTTATGATACTTACGGATTCCCCATTGACTTAACAGCTTTAATCCTAGAAGAAAAAGGGTATACCCTTGATGAAAAAGGCTTTCATGAAGCCATGCAGGAACAGAAAAATCGTTCTAGATCAGCTTCCGAAGTAGCCAAAGAAGACTGGGAGGTTATTTCGGCGGATTCAGATCAAGAATTTGTGGGTTACGATGTATTGGAGGCAAATGTAAAAGTTGTCAAGTATAGAAAAGTAACTTCAAAAAAAGAAGGGGAACAATATCAGATGGTATTCAATCTAACCCCATTTTATCCCGAGGGAGGTGGTCAAGTTGGCGACAAAGGTTATTTAGAGGCATCTAATGGCGACGTTATTTATATCTTGGATACCAAGAAAGAAAATAACGAAATTGTTCATTTTGCCAAGAACTTGCCTGAAAACATCTCAGAAACTTTAAAGGCGGTAGTAGATAAGAAACAACGCCAAAGAACAGAGGCGAACCATACAGCAACGCATTTATTACACCAAGCTTTACGGGAAATTTTGGGCCCTCATGTTGAACAGAAAGGTTCGGCCGTACATTCCAAGTATTTACGATTTGATTTTTCGCACTTTGCTAAATTAAAAGTTGAAGAGTTGCGTGCTGTTGAAAATTTTGTCAACGCAAGGATAGATGGGCAATTGCCATTACAGGAAAATAGAAGTGTACCCATGGAGGATGCCTTGAAAGAGGGTGCTATGGCCTTATTTGGCGAAAAATATGGAGATGCTGTGCGTACTATTCGCTTTGGACAATCTATAGAGTTATGTGGTGGCACGCACGTGAAACATACAGGGGATATTTGGCATTTCAAGATTAAATCCGAAGGTGCTGTTGCAGCGGGAATCCGCAGGATAGAAGCCATTACTTCTGATGCTGTAAAGGATTTCTATTTTCAGAATAATAGAAGTTTGTTCGAAATCAAGGATCTGCTGAACAATGCACAAGATCCGGTAAAAGCTGTGGAGGTCTTGCAAGCTGAAAACACAAAATTGAGAAAAGAAGTTGAATCTTTATTGAAGGATAAGGCCAAAAACTTAAAAGGTGAGCTTTTAGAGGAGCTTGAAGAAATAAATGGAATTCAATTCTTGGCTAAAAAGGTTGATTTGGATGCAGCAGGAATCAAAGACCTATCCTTTGAAATGGGAAATAATAAAGACAATCTCTTCTTGTTGTTCGGGACAGAGCAAAACGGCAAAGCGTTGCTATCCTGTTATATATCCAAGGAATTAGTTGCGGAAAAGAATTTGAATGCAGGAACTATTATCCGTGAATTGGGTAAATTCATTCAAGGTGGGGGTGGTGGCCAGCCTTTCTTTGCGACCGCAGGAGGAAAGTATCCTGACGGGATAGTAGAGGCTCTGAAAAAGGCAAAAGAATACCTTAGCTAAAGCGATGAATCTCCAAACCCAAGTTCCTTTACAACAGGCTGAGCATCAATTTGATTATCAGGGTCAACTATTGTTGTTGGGGTCATGTTTTGTTGAAAATATTGGGAAAAAGCTTGATTTTTACAAGTTCAGATCACTACAGAATCCGTATGGGATTTTGTTTCATCCAGTGGCTATAGAAAACCTATTGTCCAAATCAATTCAGTCATTCGGTTATACTGAAGATGATATTTTTTATCACAATGAACGTTGGCATTGTTTCGACGCCCATTCTGATCTTAGCGATGTTTCTAAGGAAGAATTGCTTCGAAAATTGAATGATGGCCTTAAAGACACTCGGCAACAAATTTCCGTATCAACCCATATAGTTATCACTTTAGGTACAGCCTGGGTATATAGGAACAATGTTTCAAACGCTATTGTTGCCAATTGCCATAAAGTTCCTCAAAAAGAGTTTTCCAAAAATTTGCTTTCAGTCGATACTATTGTTAAGAGCCTTGAGAACATCATTGGTTTGATTAAATCAACGAATGCAAATGCCCAATTACTGTTTACAGTTTCTCCGGTTCGGCATCTCAAAGATGGTTTTATTGAAAACCAACAAAGTAAGGCGCATTTGATCACTGCAATTCACCACGTATTAGAAAAAAATGGTACCCTGAGCGCCCGCCTGAACGGAACGGGCATGGCAATCGAAGGGTATTTTCCTTCCTATGAAATCATGATGGATGAACTTAGGGATTACCGTTTTTACAAATCGGATATGGTACATCCAAACGAAGTGGCGGTGGACTATATCTGGGAGAAGTTTAAGGATGTGTGGATATCCAGAGAAGCTTTTGCAACGATGGAAAGAGTTGAGGAAATTCAGCGAGGTCTTAAGCATAGGCCTTTCAACCCCGACTCGGTAGAACATCAAAAGTTTTTGAATTCGCTTCAAGGAAAGATTGCCGATGTGCAAAAAGAATACTCTTTTATCAAATTTTAATTGAGTCAATAATTATCTTAATAGACTTTGGTCAACCAAAGACAATCCATCATCAATTAACTGACCAATTTTAGGATTTTTCCGTTTAACCATTTCAAGATGGTTTTTTATCTCCGAGGCGAAAACTTGCTCCTTTTGAATCTGGGGATTCATCTTGGCCAATTCATAAAGTTCAACGCATAAAAGCCAATCTTCCGCATAATTTGTGCAGATTTCCTTAAAGACCTTATTGCGCGAAATAGTGGTGTTCTTTCCTTCCCTAAAATCCCTTATTTGTTGATATAACCGTTCTAATTGAGCTCTTTTTGAATCTTTTGGTGATTTAATAGTTGTTTCGGAAATCTTATGGGTAACCAAATCAAAACTGTTTAGATCTGCGGGACCATTAAATGCCGATACGATATTTTGTCCAATGGCCATATTATAAAGTTCGTCTTGGGATTCGAAAAGGATAGTATCCTTATGTCGTACAGTACAATTTTTAAAAGTCACAAGTATTATTTCCCCCCTAGGATTTCGGGTACCTGTAATGATTTTGCCTGCTATGGTGATGTCCCCCTCAAACTCCAAAGAAATGGTTTGCCCTTCGTAAATATTATACGCTTTTAAGTCTCGTGGACTCATATCCTCTATGGCAAGATTAATTCCTTTGAGTTGGCCCATAGGTGAGCCAAACCCGTTTGCATGTTTTTCAATACTATGACCAACCAATTCTTTCTCACGGTAGGCGAGGGCAGTTTCGCCAACAGTTTGAAAGAAAACAGGTTTATTTTCATGCTCAATGACCATTTCAAAATTCCCAGAAATTTGCAGTCCAGTACTTAACTCAATAGTGCCCAATTCCCGTGAATTGATTAATTTTTTAATACCACTTAATCCTCCTTTTCGCAAGGCCATAGTATTTGCAAATTCCTCCAAAACCTGACTTAAAAAGGCAAAATCAGGGGTTACGAACAATTGGGGTTGAGGCTTGGTAATATCAAAAGCGGTATGTGCTGCTTCAATAGAATAGGGGATTTTTTTTACTTTGTTGGTCATGCACCATGCACTTTCCCCTATAGAAGACAAAAGGCCAGCACCATAAATTTTTGGATTTTCTACGGTACCGATCAATCCGTATTCTACGGTCCACCAATGCAGGTTTCTAATAAGGGCTATCTCACTGGGCTCCCCCATATTTTGCTGTAGTTCTTCAATGTGTTTTTCAGCTGCTATAATCTCATTTTCAGGAGTTCCAGAGGCTTCCTTGATTATAGATAAATGCCTAACGGCTTCATACAATTCAAAATCCTTTGCGTTTGAAAGAGCCTTGCTGCCTATTTCTCCGAAACGTCTTAAATACTCGGCATATTCAGGATTGGCAATAATTGGGGCATGGCCCGCTCCTTCATGAATGATATCTGGTGCAGGAGTATATTCAATATGCTCCAATTGGCGAATATCGGAAGCTATGACCAATACATTATAGGCTTGGAACTCCATAAATGCAGAAGGTGGAATAAACCCATCCACGGCAACTGCTGCCCAGCCAATATCTTTCAAAATGCGGTTCATACCATACATATTGGGAATATGGTCAATAGAAATCCCAGTTTTTTTCAAACCCTCAACATAAGAAGTATGGGCCACTTTACTTAGGTAATCAACATTTTTCCGCATTACATAGCGCCAAACGGCCTGATCAATGGCCGAATACTCACCATAATCCTGGGGCTTAATATATTGCCTTAAGTGTTTTGGAAGTTTTTCTAATATGGGATTGCTTTCGTATGACACTTTATTGATTGTTATGATTGATATAAAGTTACGAAAATGGTCAGTGGAATAAAATTTACATTTTAGGCATAAAAAAACCGTCCTGACGATACTGTCAGGACGGTTTGTATATTATTTTGAAGTATTTCCCGGAGGATATTGTGACATTATTTCAGTAACAAACTCGCGAATACGTTCTTCTTTCTTTTCAATATTCCTAGTATTGTTCAAAGTTCCAACTCCCTTGCCTTGCCAAACCAATTCCTTGTTTTTGGCATCGATCAAATCAATATACAGCGAACCTTGTGTTCTTGTGCTTACAGCGGGACTGTTCCATCCCCAACCAGGGCCAAAACCGCCGTAATAATAAGGACTCCATCCCCAGCCATACATGCCACCCCAATAGTTGTTGTAAATATCGACTTGTTCTTTTTCTTTGGTGAATATACTGATCAATAAACTGGGATCTTCAGATTTCGTCATACCCCTAGAACTCATTTCTGCATCAATGGCTTTAAGGATTCTCTTTTTATCAAGATCGGAAATATGGGCTTTGTCAATCCCTGTTTTATAAAAGGCATACGTTTTATAGCTGTTAAAATTGGCATCTTTGTCATAGTCGGATAATACACGGACCGAAACACAAGAGCTTAAGAAAAGCAGTGCCAAAATCGGTAGTGCAAGAATTTTCATAATTTTCATAACTGTTATTTTTTTTTGGAATTTATGCAATTAGTCTTATTTCCAAATGTCTCAAAAATCGTGCCGAACGACCTTATTATTATTGGGAATTGGTCTTTATATTATATCCAAAAGGGCAATGCCGACATCCGCTTTCACAGCAATATCCACGTTTTAAATGATACTGTTCGGTAAATACCCTAAAACCCTCTTCGGAGAGATAGAAATCGCCATCTTCGGGTTTGATTATTTTTTTCATTTAACGTTGAATCGTATTTTGTAATGATAGTAAAATTAAAGGTTTTCTGTTGACAAACCCAGTAGTTATACGCCAATAGCCTTTATTTACTGGGAATTTGATAAGAAACGTTCATTAAACGATTTTGTTTGCAACAAATCCATTTTAGTATTTATGATTGAATTTTAACAATTATCTTTGGTTACAATCGTTTTAAAGCTGATTTATGATCCTAATTTTTAAACATTTCTTCTATAAAAACTATGTGGGTCTTTCATTATGGCCTTTCATATTTTTAAAGAATGATGCTTTGAAAGCGGACATATTTCTTATAAATCATGAGAAAATACACCTTGAACAGCAGAAAGAATTATTGATTGTTGCTTTCTACATAATCTATATTATGGAATGGATGGTAAGGTCAATATACTATTTTGATACTTATAAAGCCTATCAGAATATTAGTTTTGAGCGTGAAGCATATCAGAACGAAAAAGACTTGGATTATATTAAGAAACGCTCGGCTTTCAGCTTTATTAAATATCTTTGGCACTGAATATCTAAAAAGTGCACACTGAAAATCAAAAAGTAAACCTCCCTATATTAGAAGAAAAAAAAGTATCGCTCTTTATCAAAAGAGAAGATAAAATTCATCCATTGATTTCGGGAAATAAGTATCGCAAACTAAAGTACAATATTAAAAAGGCCAAAATTGCACAATATCAGACGTTATTGACTTTTGGAGGAGCTTTTTCTAACCACATTCTGGCTACTGCTAGTGCTGCCCACGAAAATGGGCTAAAGAGTGTAGGTATTATACGTGGAGAGGAATTGGCCTTTAAATGGAAGGATAATCCGACTTTGTTAAAGGCGACAGCGCTAGGAATGAAGCTTAAGTTTGTTTCAAGATCAAATTACAGAAATAAGCATTCAGTTGATTTTATTGAGCAGCTCAAAGCAGAATATGGGTATTTCTATTTACTTCCAGAAGGTGGTACAAATGATTTGGCCATCAGAGGTTGTGAAGAGATTTTAATATCGGAAGATGAGGCCTTTAATTTTGTCTGTTGCAGTGTTGGAACTGGTGGAACCATCGCCGGAATAATCAATTCTATATCTTCGGAACAAAGGGTCTTAGGGTTCCCAGCTTTAAAAGGTGATTTTTTAAAAGAAGATATTCGTAAATTTGCAACCAATGCGCAATGGAATTTGCAATTGGATTATCATTTTGGAGGTTATGGTAAAGTCTCGGCCGAGCTTATAAACTTCATAAACGATTTTAAGAAAGAAACCCAAATACCTCTTGATCCGATTTACACGGGTAAAATGATGTTCGGAATTTTGGACATGGTCAAAAAAGATAAATTTGAACGAGATGATAAAATATTGGCAATTCATACAGGGGGATTGCAGGGAATAGAAGGAATGAACATAATATTAAAAAAGAAAAACTTACCATTGATAGATTTATGATAAAAAGACTCATAATAGTTGCGCTTTTAGGAGCTGTGTTCATTGGCTGTAAAGCCAAGAAGCAAACAACCTATTCCAATGGTTCCAAACAGAAAACGGTAGCCGTCAAAAAAGGGAGCACCCATAAAAAATATGAATCAAAAGGACTTTATCCGCTTCCTGAGGATAGGGGAAAGTTTAAAAGATTCACGATTTCATCGGTTGATGAGTATATCACAACGTTTTCAGAAATTGCCCAATATGAAATGAAGGCCTATGGCATTCCTGCCAGTATAACTTTGGCTCAAGGCCTGTTGGAAAGTGGTCTGGGCAAGGGCGAGTTGGCTGTAAAGACCAATAATCATTTTGGAATAAAATGCCATACTGGTTGGCAAGGCGATTATGATTTTCATGACGATGATGAAAAAGGGGAATGTTTTAGAAAATACAACCATCCCATGTATTCGTATCGCGATCATAGCGAATTTTTGTCCTCACGTGCGCGATATGCCTTTTTGTTCGATTATAAAGCCCATGACTATAAAAGATGGGCCAAAGGCTTACGTCAAGCAGGTTATGCCACTGATAAAAGATATCCACAAAAACTGATACACCTAATTGAAAAACATCAATTGCACAAGTTTGATAAGGGTGTTAAGCTAAATAACTCAATTGCCAATGCCGAACCTAAAAAGTATGAAAGCAAAGTGCATGTGGTCCAGAAAGGAGATACCCTGTATTCAATTTCGAGAAGATATTTTATCTCTGTTGATGAGATAAAGAGAATAAATAATATTAATTCCAATAACTTGGCCATAGGGCAAGAGGTTACAGTAAAGACCGAATTATCCAAAAAATAAAAATGTTCTATCAAAGAAGTAGTGCCTTATTTGCTGAGGCTAAAAAATATATTCCTGGAGGGGTAAATTCTCCTGTTCGTGCATTTAAAGCGGTGGGGGGTGACCCCATTTTTGTAAAAAGTGCCAAAGGGGCTTATTTATATGATGAAGACGGAAATAAGCTAATAGATTATATCGCTTCATGGGGCCCATTGATTTTGGGTCATGCCTACGAACCCGTAATCAATGCGGTTATTGAAAAGGCCAAGAAA
>RCMY010002888.1_pt1 | contig 15432 bp, 14 predicted proteins | sample 2041341 | NCBI WGS metagenome assembly RCMY01 (sample SAMN09708234, study PRJNA481090) | Marine sediment metagenome, whole genome shotgun sequencing project.
GATTGCGAAGCAAGTATTCAAATTATTAACCTAGATAGCATGAAATACTGCTACAGTTAGGTATTATCAAAAATAAATTACAAATGTACCTTAGGGAATTCTCAATAAGATTCATTCTTAAAGCACCTTCCTTAAACTTATATAGCTAAATCGCTAAACGATTATTTTCTAATAATTTTTATAATTTCACTTGAAACTTGGCATTTCTAAAACGCGCCTTCGCATTTGTATAATTCAATTTTGCTGCTCTATATTCTAGTGTTGGTATTATTCCTTTACGAATAATATCAACTCATGATTTATATCATTTCTAAAGGCTCCTACCTTTTCTACATTTACCATCCAATGTACTTAAAACTACAGGAAATTAAGATAGCCTTTTTGGTGCCGTAACATCCCTCTTATTTAACACTGCATCGTCACGACGTGTAATAGTCGAGGATAAAAATTATTTTAAACAAGGTATTAAATAGATGAAGCCAGTAATTAACAACAATCAGGTTTACGGTTTTTTGCCTACCGATATTAACGGAGTAGATACACTCGCCGAGCTAGCACTAGACTTACGATGGTCATGGAACCATGCTGTAGATGAAATTTGGTACCAGCTTGACCCAGATCTTTGGATGGAAACCCATAACCCATGGGTAGTTTTGCAGAATGTATCCCGAGACCATCTTGAAAAACTAATGACCGATCAAGCGTTCAGAATAAAGATGGATGATATGATGCGGTCGAAAGAAAAATCGATTTCAAACCCCGCTTGGTTTCAAAAAACATATCCAAATAGCCCTCTTAACTGCATAGCCTATTTCAGTATGGAATTCATGCTGAGCGAAGCTTTGCCCATTTATGTTGGTGGACTGGGCAATGTTGCAGGTGATCAGTTAAAATCGGCCAGTGATTTAGGAGTACCAGTGGTTGCCATTGGATTACTCTACCAGCAAGGTTATTTTAGGCAGGTCATAGACCAGTATGGGACACAACAGGCCCTTTTCCCCTATAATGATCCTGGACAACTACCCATAAGTCCGCTTCGCCTACCCAATGGCGAATGGTTAAGATTAGCGATAAACATTGGGGACCATACCGTTTGGTTACGCACCTGGCAAGTACAGGTGGGGCGAGTAAAACTGTACTTAATGGATAGTAATGACCCGGTCAATAGTCCGATTCACAGAGGAATTACCAGTGAGGTATATGGAGGTGGGGCCGACCTACGTATACAACAGGAAATTATATTGGGAATTGGAGGATGTAAATTGCTTCAAGAATTGAACATAAAGCCAGAAGTATACCACATGAACGAAGGCCATGCCGCATTCTTAGTATTGGAACGTGCAAGTAATTTTATGAAGGAAACGGGAACCTCCTTTGAAGAAGCATTGGCGATTACGCGTTCCGGTAATTTATTTACGACCCACACTGCTGTTGCTGCCGGTTTTGATCATTTCCATCCTTCGTTGATGTGGCAGTTTTTTGGTGCGTACGCAAAGAATGATTTAGGTATTGATTTTAATGACTTGTTGGCACTAGGCAAGGAGAATCCTTATAATTCATCAGAGAGTTTTAATATGGCTTTTTTGGCCATCCGAGGAAGCGGCGCAGTAAATGGGGTAAGTCGCTTGCACGCAGAAGTTAGTCGCCGACTTTTTGTAAATTTGTTTCCGCGATGGCCAGAAGAAGAGGTGCCAATAGAATCAGTAACAAACGGTATTCATACGCCAAACTGGGATTCGGAGTTTGCAGATAAAATCTGGACAGCTTCTTGCGGAAAAGAACGTTGGAGGGGCGATCTCGAAACACTAGAAGGTGATTTTTCGGGAGTAACCGACACCGCACTCTGGCAACTTAGAAACGATTCCCGAGCAAAATTAGTAAATTATACACGTGAACGTTTTGCAAAACAAGTGAGGGCTATCGCAGAAGGACCCGAAATTGAAGATATTCTACCCAACATCTTTGATTCGAATACATTGACTCTCGGTTTTGCAAGACGTTTTGTTCCCTATAAAAGGCCAAACCTTTTATTGCACGATCCTGAACGGTTTATTCGAATACTTACTAATCCTGAGCGTCCGGTACAACTAGTTCTTGCTGGTAAATCGCCACCATTTGATGAATCTGGTAAAGCATTGATACGACAATGGGTACAGTTCATCCAACATCATAATTTATACCATCATGTGATTTTTTTGAGTGACTATAATATGCTAATGGCAGAGCAGTTGGTACAAGGTGCCGATGTATGGGTCAATACCCCAAGACGTCCCTGGGAAGCCTGTGGCACAAGTGGTATGAAAGCACTGGTAAACGGTGGTATCAATTTATCAGAATTGGATGGATGGTGGGCCGAAGCCTACACGCCTGAAGTAGGTTGGGCATTAGGCGATACACAGGATCATGGCAATGACCCTAATTGGGATGCGGTAGAAGCAGATGCCTTATATCAAATACTCGAACAAGAGGTTGTTCCTGCATTTTACGATCGCAATAATGACGGAATTCCAGAACTATGGATAGAAAAGATGCGTAACAGTATGGCAAAACTGACCCCAAAGTTTTCGGCAAATCGTGCCGTAAGGGAATATACCGAGGATTATTACCTGCCCGCCGCAACTAACTACCTAAAAAGGGTAGCACAAAAAGGAAACTTGGGGAAGAACATTGTTGGTATTAAACATAATTTGAGAAACAAATGGGACGGTATATGTTTTGGAGAGGTTTCGATTGATTATGTCGAGGGTGGTTTTCAATATAATATTTCGATAATGCTGAACACCATTGACCCTGATACAATTTACATTCAGCTTTTTGCGAATGGCATTAGTGAAGGGATACCGGAAATAATAAAAATGGAAAGAGAACTTGTATCAAAGGAAGATTCATTCAGATACCATGCGCATGTAACCACTACCCGCCCTGTTAACGACTATACTGTAAGGATTATTCCGAACTATGAGGGTGTTTTGGTGCCCTTGGAAGATAACCTGATACTATGGCAACATTGAAATTATTAAAATCAATAATGATCCAAAACTCTCAGAGGATATCATATAACTAATAGACAAATTAAAAATTTAAAAATTTAAAAATTAATGGAAAATTTATCGAAAAGCGAAAGTATTACACTTCTTAAAGATAATTATATAGGACACTTATCTTACATTGATCAAGGCCGTCCTTTTACCATACCTATTACTTATTTTTATGACCTAGGAAGTAATGCTATAATTAGTTATTCAGCAGAGGGTCATAAAATTGATGCTATGCGGAAAAATGGAGCTATTTCATTAGAAGTAGAGGAAATAGTATCAAATAACAACTGGCAGTCTGTATTAGCACATGGCACTTTTGAAGAACTTAATGGCAGTGATGCCAAATACAATTTGCACCAATTTACAGAGGGTGTAAAAAGTATTATTAAGCAAAGAGAACATACACTTCCTGAATTTATAAGTGAATTTTCAAGCAAGTCATCTTCAAAAAAAAATCCTTTAGTGTATCGCTTCAAAATATTGGAAATTACTGGTAGGCGAAAAGAGGCTTAAATATGGCTACAAAACCTGAATTCTTAATGATTTTCCTTTAATGATAAAAATCAAATGCAGAGTTACTAATAGTACAATCCAATAGAAATGACCAATGGCAGAACACCTTTTTGGAGCAATTCGATAAAAGAAATCGCAACAGAGTTGAAATCTAACCTTGTCAAAAGACTTTCCGCCAATGAGGAATTAGAGATTACGAAAAAAGTGTTCGACCCACTAACCTAATAAAGTTTATATAATGTTGTTAACTTATTGCTTCTATGTAATTCACATAACTTTTGATTGGTTTTTAAAACAATTTTCGTCATAAAAAATGAATTTACTCAAAACATAAATTATAGTTTATGACAAAAATCATTTCCGAAACCTTTTAAAGCATTTAAATTTAGGTTTAAATAAATTTTATAGAACTTAAAAATCAATATTATGCAAAACGATAGCGGAAATGTATTACTAGCGCTTTTAACAGGAGCTGCAATAGGAGCTGGAATAGGGATACTCTATGCACCGGACAAAGGGGTTGAAACCCGTCATAAAATCAAAAGGAAAGTTGAAGATACTAGTCACGATTTAGCTGAACGTGTATCACATGCAAAAGATGAGCTTACCAAAACGGCAAACGAAAAGAAAGATGCATTTGACAGAAAATTAGATGAGGCAATTTCTACTATGAGCTACAAGGCAGATGATATCATTGATAAATTAGAGCGAAAACTAGAAGACCTTAAAGCGAAAAACGCTCAATTACAAAAATAGTCAATATGGCTTTTGAAGAATTAAAAAATGACCTCATGGGGCTGAAAACCGAAATGAGGTCATATATAGAACATAGCGACGAATACTATAGGCTTAAAATCTTTAAAATATTATCGAAACATGCTACAGGCATTTTAAAATTTATAGTGATAGGCACAAGCTCAATTTTTGCATTGCTATTCTTATCATTTGCAGCCTGCCTAGGCTTATCTGAAATATTCGACAGCTATTTTATCGGTTTTATTGTTGTAGCCAGTTTTTATGTCTTGGTTGCAATTTTACTCTACCTTTTTAGAGCACAATTGAATGCACCGGTGCTTAAAAAATTATCTAAATATTATTTCGTTTGATTATGGTAAAAGGTTATTCATCTTTTGAAGAAATAGATACACGCTTGAAGATACTAGAACTTCAACGCGAAATCGATCAAGAAAGCCTAAAACTTAATGTTCAAAACGCAAAGGTAGACTTGGTTCCACGGTTATTTCGTAATAGCCTAGGAACAAATTTCACTCAAAACGATACCTTAAAAAGCTTGTTCATTACTTTCATTTCAACCAAAGCATTAAATTTTATTCGTAATAAACGTGGGTCCAGAAATCGAGATTAGCAGTAATTTAATTTTATTTCTTCTAACAAAAGAGCCTATAATTATACAATAAAATTACTCTAGGCAAATTACTCTGATAAATTTTGAAATAAACGATTTTAACCACTTTCAAATTAAGGCCAAAAAGCGATTTAAATGAAAACAGGATTAGTTCTTTCTGGTGGTGGAATTCGTGGTGTGGCACATATAGGTGCTATAAAGGCCCTTGAAGAATATCAAATTTACCCATCGTATATTGCAGGAACTAGCGCAGGTGCTGTTGTGGGCGCATTATATGCTGGAGGATGTACGTGGGAAAAGATGCTAGACTTCTTCAAAACGGTAGACTTGTTTTCTGTAAATAAATATGCTAGAAATAAACCAGGCATTATAGATACCTCTAAGTTTTATGACCTTCTGAAAGAGTATTTGCCAGAGGATAATTTTGCAGCGCTTAAGACACCACTTTATATAACAGCTACCAATCTATTAGATGGTACCCTAAAGATATTTCATGAAGGACAACTGATTAAACCAGTGCTAGCCTCTGCAGCAGTTCCTGGATTTTTTGCACCTGTTCTAATAAAAGATGGATATTATATAGATGGTGGCACATTAAACACTTTTCCCGTAGACTTAATTAAAATGTATTGCGACCAAATTGTTGGCGTTTATGTAAACCCTTTCGAGAAAGTTAAAATAGAGGACCTTAAACATGCGTATAATATTTTAGAACGAGCGTATCATATTAAAATTGCTAATGAATCGCTATCCAAATTTATTGATTGTAATCTGCTAATAAGTCCTAAAGGATTAGAGAATTTTGGTATTTTTTCAGTGAAAAATATAGATGCAATATTTCAATTAGGCTATGAATCTACAATTGAAGCATTAAAAACGAACCATTCCTTAAAAAAATCTATGTCTTCAGCAGAATTTGAGCTGATGAACGGTTTTTCCATAGATTCCATTTAAGATATAACTCCACTTCTAATTTATCAATTAACTTGTTTAAACTAAGATTCTGATTACACAACGATGGAAAAATTAACTACTAGCAGTTTTTAAAAGAATAAATTCACTAATGTTTGTTGTATCAATAGCACCAACAAGCTGCCCGTTTTCGACTACTGGATAAAAATTATTCTTTTCTTTTCCTATCATCTGTAATACCTTTATAATTTCCATCGATACATCAACGGTATTAAATTTTTTCTGCATAATGTCACCAACCAAAACTGATGGTGTCTTTACATTTTTTATGATATCATTTTGTGTTAGAATACCTATAATTTTCTGATTTTCGATAACAACAAAGTCTTTCTCAGTTCCTGTCAGTAGAATATCAATAACCTCTTCTAGGTTATTGTTCGCCTGCAATTTTGTAATATTGGTCAAAGTAGCCTCCTTTACTATATGCCCTTTAAGCAAATCTCCTTGTTTTACCATTTGATTTTCACCATAAGCTCCAAAAAAGATGAATAAGGCAATTAGAATCAAAAAAGGATTAAAAAATAGTCCCAGAACAAAAAAGATAAAAGCCAAGCCTTGACCAATATTTGTAGCAATATTGGTAGCCGTTACACGACCAAGTTTAAAAGACAAAAGGGCACGAAGTACGCGACCACCATCCATTGGAAAAGCGGGTATCATATTGAAAACCACTAACATCACATTTGCAATAAAAAGGTAAAACAAAAAGTTTTGAAGTGTTGGTTCATAAAGCATTTCCTCTAAGACTATAGAATCGAAATTAAAATAACTTCGTACAGGAACTATAAAAAAAAGTAGCATAGCGATAACTACGTTCACTGCCGGGCCCGCCAATGCAATCCATAATTCTTGTGCCGGTTTTTCCGGCATTTTTTCTAAAGTAGCAACTCCGCCAATCGGCAGCAACAAAATATTCTTCGTCTTTACACCAAACTTTTTTGCAGTAAGCACATGCCCCAATTCATGAAGAATTACACAAACGAACAAGACCACTATAAGTGCCTCATTAAGAAGAATTCGATTTAGTTCACTACCCTTCTGTATTTCTAAAAATGCAACCCAAATGAGTAGCAATGTAAATGTCCAATGAACTTCTATTTTTATACCTGAAACGCTTCCTAATCTTAAAACACCTTTCATACTTACTTGTTTTAAACGAAGATATTTATGAACATAGATTACAACAATGACATTGGTCATAGCTACAATTAATCCATCAAATTATATTTGATAATACATGAATTATTTACTACAATGAACAAAATTATTACACTTACCGTAAACCCGGCTATTGATAAAAGCACTACTGTTGCCGGCATAAAACCGAATAGTAAATTAAGATGCAACATTCCTATCTACGAACCTGGTGGTGGTGGAATTAATGTTTCCCGAGTAATTCAAGAATTAGATGGTACTTCACTTTGCATGTATTTGGCAGGAGGGCCGACCGGAATTCATCTTCAAAAACAATTAACAGAATTAAATATTGTGCAACAGGTCATCCCTATATCAGGGTGGGTACGCGAGAACCTTGCGGTGACCGATACTAAAAACAACGAGCAATATCGTTTTGGAATGCCGGGACCTATTGTTGAGGAGAGTGAATGGAAAAGTGCTTTAATACAATTGGATACTATTCTATCAGAAAATGATTTATTAGTGGCTAGCGGAAGTCTTTGCCCAGGTATGCCTGTCGATTTTTTCGCGCAAGTCTCCAAAATTACTAAGAAAAACAAAGCAAAATATATTTTGGACACCTCAGGTGAAGCTTTAATCAAAGGAGCTAATGAAGGAGTCTACCTATTAAAACCTAATTTAGGTGAGTTAGCTACACTCTGCGGAATTGAAGAAATATCGTATGTTGAACTTGAATCTGTCGCTAAAAATTTCATAAAGAATAATCCTTGTGAGATTCTGGTAATTTCAATGGGACCACAAGGCGCAATGGTTGTTGCAAATCATGAAGTTAATTATATAAAGGCACCTATTGTATTTCAAAAGAGCACCATTGGTGCAGGAGATAGCATGGTAGCTGGTATGGTTTTAGCTCTAGTACAAGAAAAATCTATACGTGAAATGGCTTCATATGGTGTTGCTTGTGGTACAGCAGCAACTATGACAGAAGGTACACAACTGTGTAAAAAGCAAGATGTTGATAAACTTAATAAATGGATATTAGAGAATTCGTAATTGTAAAATCTATTAACAAAGAACCTTTGCATTTTATACTATATTTCAAGATTACCAGAAAGTTGTCTAAGAATAATTTCTGATAATTTTGCTTGAAACTTGGCATTACTAAAGCGTACTTTGGCATTGGTATAATTCAATTGCGCTGTTCTAAACTCTATGGTCGGAATAATACCAATTCTAAATTTATCGACAGTTATATCTAGATTCTCTTTAGCTATAGATTCATTATTACCTTCTAACTCTATTAGACTTATATTGGTTAAATAGGTTTGATAGGTGGTTACTAACATCGACAATAATTGCTGTTGCTGTTCTTCAATAGCAACTTCTGCATTCTGCAATTCTATCTTTCCTATTTTCTCATTTCTATTTTGGTTAAAACCATTAAAGAGATTTAAAGAAGCACCGAAACCGTAATTAAACCCCTGTGAATTTGAACTTGTCGTAAACCCCAGACTAGATTCTGAACGACCAAAATTATACCCTGTGGTAGCATAAAGTGTAGGGTACCTTGCTGCTCGTATTTGTTTTAACTCTAATTCACTGATTCGTTTACCTATTCTTTCTGCATTTAATTGTGGATTATTGGAAACCACCTTCGTTTCTAATTCTGGAAGCGATAAACTTTCATCCACAAAAATCTCAGGAATTACTTTAAAATCGATTTTTAAATCACGTGCTAACTGTTCATTCAATTGGATCTTGGTATTTGCATATAATTCTCTCTGACGCTGCATTAACGTTTGATCTGTATTCAAATCAACTTGCGCATTCAGCACTTCCAATTTTGATGCCTTCCCAATTTTAAATCTATTTTGAGCCAGCTCAACTCTTTGCTTAGAAATATATATCGTACTATCTAAAGCTGAAAGTTGCTGCTGTTGCTGCACTAAATCGTAGTATGTTATCATTACCTCACCTACTTTAGTCAGAATAACTTGCTTTAATTCTGCTTCACCTAAGTTTTGATTTTCCTTCAACTGCTCGTAATTAGCAAACATTCGAAGTCCATCGAATAATGTCCAATCCATGGCTACACCATAATTAAGACTATTATTTTTTGCGTTATCACGTTCAACTTGGGTGCCGTCTGAACGTGTTTGTGAGAGATTTTGAACACTGTTATTATCTATAATACTAGCTTCAACTGAAGGAAGCATACCTGCAAAACCGGGACTAACAGATAGTGAGTCTATCTTTAAACTGTTACCCGCTGTGATAATTTGATAATTGTTTTCAACCGCAGTTTTTACCGCTTCTTGTATGGTAAGTACCTCTTGCCCAGAAGTACTTAGAACCGATAAAAAAATAAAAATCAATGTTAGTTTAGAATAGTTCATTTTAATAGGTTTCAAGCGCTTTAAATTCTGGTCTCTCTACTTTTTCTCTTGACCATAACATGTAAAGTGCAGGAATAACAAATAAGGTTAACATTAAAGAAAACAAGGTGCCTCCAATAATTACTACGCCCATACCAATTCGACTTGTAGAAGCAGCTCCCAATGATAATGCAATAGGTAAAGCACCCAATGCAATGGTCAAGCTTGTCATTAAAATAGGTCGTAACCTAGATTCTGATGCCTGTAAAATTGATTCCCTTTTTCCCAAACCTTGTTCCCTTAATTGATTGGCGAACTCCACAATTAGAATACCATTTTTGGTCACTAGACCAATTTACATAATCGTACCTATCTGGCTAAAAATATTCCATGATTGTCCGAATAACCATAGTGAAAACATGGCACCGGCAACTGCCATAGGCACAGTCAATATGATAATAAATGGATCTATAAAGCTTTCGAACTGCGCAGCAAGTATTAAAAATATAAGTAACAATGCTAAACCAAATGCAAATAGGGTATTAGAACTACTTTCAACAAAATCACGAGATTCACCCCCTAAATCAGTAGTGAACGAATCATCTAAAACTTTATCTTTTATCCGCTCCATTGCTGCTATACCATCGCTGATGGTTTTACCGGGTGCTAAATTCGCTGAAACAGTGGCAGACATATATCGGTTATTATGATATAATTGTGGTGGACTACTATGTTCTGATGTCTGAACAAGGTTATCTAACTGAATTAATAAACCATCTTTATTTTTTACGAATATGGAAGTTAAATCCATAGGTGCATTTCTATCATCTTTATCAAATTGGCCTATTACTTGATACTGTTTTCCATTCATTAGAAAATAACCAAAACGTTGTCCACTTAATGAAAGCTGAAGTGTTTGCGCAACATCAATTACCGAGACACCTAAACTTTCTGCTTTTTCACGATCTATCGTTACATAGATTTCAGGTTTATCGAATTTTAAATTTACATCTACGAAGGAAAACGTTTCATCATTCTCGGCCTCCGCCATAAATGCTGGAATACTCTTTTCTAACTTTTTAAAGTTCTGTGCTTGAATGATAAACTGAATTGGAGGCCCCCCTCTTCTATTTACCGAAATTGTAGGTCTTTCAGATACACTTGACTTTCCACCAACATATGCTTTTGCCCACCTGCCAAGATCGTTGGCAATTTCATTCTGTGATCGTTCTCGCTCACTTGGATCAACTAGTGCAATGTTAGCTCTACCACTATTTACTGAAGATGACCCAAACCCTGGGGAAGTAAGTACAAGACTCACTTTCTTTTCTGGAATAGAATCGTTAATTAATTCAGTAATATCAGTCATTAAGCGATCCATATATTCATATGAAGATCCCTCTGGAGCATCTACGTTTAACCGAACAAAACTACGGTCATCATATGGCGCGGTTTCTTTTGGAAGTAGTATATAGAACAAAGCTATAAGACCTAAACAACCAACAAGAATAGGAAAACTCAACCATTTTCGTTTCATAAAAATCCGTAACGATTCGGCATACGAATGATTCATTTTCAAGAAATACTTCTCAGTAAAATGATAAAATTTAGATTGCTTTTGTTTACCTGGCTTAATAAGGTATGCATTAAGCATTGGTGTCAATGATAATGATACAAAAGCTGATACTAATACTGCGGCACCCAGTACAACGCCAAACTCACGAAAGAGCCTACCAACGAATCCTTCCAAGAAAATTACGGGAAGAAATACAGCAGCTAAGGTTATAGATATAGATATTACGGCAAAAAATATTTCGTTAGAACCTTTAATAGCAGCTTCAATCGGACTCATGCCCTCTTCTACTTTCTTATAAATGTTTTCGGTGACCACAATACCATCATCTACTACAAGGCCTGTTGCCAAAACAATAGCTAATAAGGTCAATACATTTATAGAATACCCGAACAACCACATAATAAAAAATGTAGCAATTAAAGAAACAGGAATATCTATTAAGGGGCGAAGTGCCATTGACCAGTTTCTAAAGAAAACAAAAATCACAAGAATTACCAATATTATAGATATGAGCAATGTTTCTGCTACCTCGGTAACTGCACGCCGTACAAAAACAGTGTCATCAATAACTACATTTAGCTTGAACCCTTCAGGCAAGTCTTTCTTTAGTTTTTCATATTCCTCATAAAAGGCATCGGCAATTTCTAAATAATTTGTACCAGGTTGAGGAACTACTGCTGTAGCGACCATTGGCTGACCAGAATCACTCATCTTGGTTTCCATATTCTCCCCTTCTAGCGTTGCATTTCCAATATCACTTAAGCGTACTAATTTTCCGCCATTAGCCATAATAATGATATTGTTGAACTGCTCTTCAGTATTTAAATTACCAATGGTTTTAACTGTTAGTTCGGTATTGGCACCTGTTAATTTACCTGATGGTAATTCAACATTCTGAGCCAATAGTGCGGTTCGTACATCTGCAACAGTTAGCCCGTAGGATGCTAATTTTAAAGGATCGATCCAAAGGCGCATCGCATATCTTCGTTGGCCCCAAATTTGAACACTACTGACCCCTGGTATGGTCTCTATACGCTGTGCAATTACATTTTCAGCATAATCAGAAAGTTCCAAGATATTTTTACCATCACTTTGTACGGTCATCGAAAGAATACGTTGCGCATCGGCATCTGACTTTGAAACTACAGGTGGTGCATCTAAATCATCGGGTAAACTCCTTACGGCTTGCGAAACTTTATCTCTTACATCATTGGCGGCATCCTCCAGATTTTTATCCAAATTAAACTCAATACTTATAGAACTTGAACCTTGTACACTTGAAGAGGTTATATTTCGAATTCCATCAATTGAATTTATTGCTTTTTCTAAAGGTTCAGTGATCTGGGACTCAATAATATCTGCATTAGCACCTGAATAATTAGTACGCACCGAAACTTGTGCTGGATCAATGGAGGGAAATTCACGAACGCCTAAATATGTATACCCGATAATACCAAATAAAACTATGGTGAGGTTCATTACAATTGTTAGAACCGGTCGTTTAATACTTAGGGTAGATAAATTCATTACTCTGCAGAAATTGTATCAGTTTTTTCAAAATCAATAGTAACAGGTGTCCCATTTTTCAATGCCATAACGCCATAAGTCAAAATAGTATCTCCTACTTTCAAACCAGAAATAATCCGTACCTCATTACCGGTACGTGCACCGATTTCTACGTCTATTTCTTTTGCTTTTCCTCCTTCGGAGATAAAAATTCTTTTACCATTTTGAACAGGTATCAAAGATTCAGAAGGCACCATTAATGCATTATCGATACTTTCTAACGGCAATATTACATTTGCATAGGTTCCTGGATATAACAAACCATCCTTATTTTCTGCTATCGCTCTCATTTTAAGCGTACGTGTTGCAATCTCAACTTCTGGTTCAATAGCATAAACCTTTGCTTCGTGCTCTTGCTTAGAATCTGACGTTGTAAACGTTAACTCTGAACCGATAGATACTTGAGAAGTATACTTTTCTGGAATTGAAAATGTGATTTTTATTTTACTTGTATTCACCAATTTGGCTATAGGTGTCACTGGTGTCACATAAGTTCCTTTAGAAATAGAACGAAGTCCTATAGTACCAGAAAATGGGGCTCGAACTACTGTTTTTGAAAGTTGAGCTTGAATAAGCTGAGACTCAGCACTTGCAGACTGAAAATCTGCACTAACAATTTCATATTCCTCTTGACTAATTGCTTGCTTTTCCAATAATAGCTTAGCCCTACGCTCATTTTCAGAAGCTAATTTTTGTGCTGTACGCACTTTTGATAGTTGTGCTTGTAGTTCGATATCGTTAACCTTAAATAATACCTGACCTTGCGATACCTTACTACCCTCCTGAAAATTTATACTTTCTACTACGCCAGAAACCTCACTTCGAATTTCAATTTGCTCATTAGCTTCAATTGTACCAGACAGTGAAATATTATCATTAAATTTCTGAGCATATAAAACCATACCTTTTACCGTAGTTGGTTGGGCCGAACCTTCTGCAGTTTTCGGTGCACCTATCTCACTATTTGAATTTACTCGGTAAATAATCAATGAGACAATCCCTACAATTAATAAACTATAGACTACGTATTTTATTTTCATAAGCGTTATGGAAAGAAATTATATAACGTGTTATTTCGAACACTAACAAATCTAATTCTAAAAGCCTATTTTAAGTAAATCTTATACAATATTTAACATGGTTTTAGCATGCTATTATTGGATATTAATCTTCAAATCTTCAGAATAAAAAAAGCTCTTATAATATAGGACTGCGAACTTTTAAAAAGGTTTAATCATGAATAAATTTTAACATAAATACCTGTTTCGAAATTGGAGGAACGTAACTTTAAATTAGAAAACGTATATGACGAAAATAGTAGAAAATGTGAAAGAGATTATAGTCAACACCTGACTAAAAACAAGTAACTAAAATTTAAGTCTGGTAATTTCGAGGATTTTGCCTTTTAACTAAAAATTATTTAAATACCAGCTTAGAAAACGAAATGAAAAATTTAAAACTCATTAAAAATAAAATTCAAATATAGAATCCTAGTAATATTAAATTATTAACAATTTTATTGAACTTTTTATCAATAGAGTAATAATAGAGAAAGCCCAGCTTAGTGTCTAGCTAATTCTGGGCCTTTCTATGGGGGTTTTACTTAAAATGAGCACTAATACAATTTATGTAGCCAATACTTTAATTAATTTTTCGATTTTATGAACTGTTAACGGTTTTGAAATAAAACCACTACATGCACTATGTTCTTCTGCTTTAATTATTTCATTCATACTAGTTGTAGAAGACAACAAGTAAATTTTTATTGAATCTAATTTCCCATTATTTATAGCATTAAACTCATTCAAGAATTGAAACCCATTCATTATAGGCATATTGATATCTAAAAAAATTATATCAGGAAAGAATGTTGATTCAGTATTCAAAACATTATTTAATGAACTTAAATAATCAATGGCTTCTTTTGCAATGGGATACGTTTTAATGTTTGAATTTATAGCTAACTTCTCTATGATTTTTTGATTGATAAATAAATCAATTTCTCTATCATCAATCAACATAAAATTTATTTTCATAACCTATTTTTATCTGAATATTGGTAAACTAATTCTAAAACAAGAACCTTTAGTGATTTTGCTTTCAACACTTATTTTTTTCGTGTAAACTTTCAATTATACTTTTAAAATCATCAAAACACTTAAAATTTATTGCTCTCATAAATCAATTTTGATAATTTAAACAATAGATTTTTGCAAGTGTCATACTCTTGAATATGGCATGGGGTAACTTTCTACTATACAATCTTTTATATGATTTAATCAATAAGTTTATTGAAAAGGAATTAACCAAATAAACTTCGGTCGATATTAATGGCATGCTTTCTATTTTTTTTGATATTAAATGTCCGGCAGCTATTGAAAAAGTTCCTCTAACATCTCTTAAATCAATGATAATAGGCATGGGAACACCTATATTTAATTCAGAAACAATTGCGAGGCATTCTTTAGCAATTTTATAATCAAGCTTTTGATTTGGGTTCAAATTTGAAATCTTACATAGAAGAACACTGTTATCTTCTACCCAAAATGAAACGTGCTTATTTATTACTTTTTTTTCCATTATATTAATTCCTAATTAGCAAATTAAAGCTCCTAAAATTTTGATTATAATAGTAATTCGCTCTTTCTATTGACACATAATTTTCTTTCCAAAACGCATCCCATTTTACCATATAAAATAGTGCTGACACATTTCTTATAATTAAAGATTTAAACAAAACTGATTGAAAGTGATCGTAAATATTAATTATTGAAAAAGAAGAGAAAGAATAAACTGATTTTATGGTTTCTATAATACTAAATCTGAGTAGATTGATTGGTGAAGGAAGGTATGGGCCTTTCAAAAGTTTAGGAATTACCTCTAAAGTTC